>Ga0126342_10017399_pt1 | contig 12435 bp, 3 predicted proteins | sample Cyp1metagenome_FD_92528 | JGI IMG/M metagenome (GOLD analysis project Ga0126342, IMG submission 92528) | Coral microbial communities from Lord Howe Island, Old Settlement Bay, Australia - Cyphastrea 1 metagenome | ecosystem: Host-associated > Invertebrates > Cnidaria > Coral ... | reverse complement strand
TTTTTGAAAAATACGACTTGGGATCGCAGATATTGGAGGATTGTATGTAAAAAAACAAATGCCGAACCCATGTGCTTTATTTTGTTTCAATTTTTCGGCATTGTTTTTGAAAAGTGCCAAATTCTTCAGAACACTAGATGAAAATAGATGAAATACAAAATTGCTCTCAACCCATGCCCAAGTCTCTGAGCATAGGCCGGAACCACTTGCCACTTGTGTACCACTTGAAGATGTACTTAGTTGCTTTTGCTTGAGTGTGATTGCAATTGTACATAGCTACTAGAAAATGGCCATAGAAATAGTTGATTTCCCTATGAACAGATTGTGATTTTCCATAGGTGTTTGTATGTTTACCAGAGGGTAAACCACTTCTGGAATCTATGGATGTGGGGCCAATTCCCCAATGCAAAAAACGCGTTCCTTAGGCGTTCCTTTCGAAATGTGTTTCAGCATTTTTGTTGGACCTGTTGCGAGGCTCCCAATGAAGCCACGCATCACTTCAATACCACGGTTGATTGGTGAATGTAGGAGGTTACACTACGCAGTTAAACCCGTTTGATTGGTGAATGTATGAGGCTATACCCAATCCACCCAAGATGGGTATAGCATGGTATAGCTTTAACTGTAACCACGGTGAATCCGGTTTTTTTCAACCCATGGGAACATGTTCTTTCTGTTCGATGGGACCGTGCTGCCTTTAGGTTGCTGAACATGGGCCCACAGATGACACGCCTGACTGGTGCTCAAAAGGACCTCGTCATGGCCCATGGCCATTGAAAGTTGCTTCTTCTAGCTATTTCAATGGGAAACGTTACATTTTTATTGGGGGTACTCCAATGTACTCCATGTTCATTCGGACATATTCAGACAAACCCTTAAATTTTGTATAGTAATAGTAACCCTTCAAAAAAGATCAACACAATTCAATTTGTCGCTATTTTAGACATGGATTTTGCTGTACTGGATAGAACATAACTAGATCATGAAAGTTCTAAACAGAAAAGGTAACCGTTTAAAAAAATAACATGTTTTTTTGGAGATTACTGACTAGTGTTGATTTCAAGACGGAAAAATCCCGGGGATCTTTGGTGATTTTGGCGCCGCCTGCACTTGGTGATGCTCCATCAGTTATTAGTTGGTTTATAACTCCAATTAACTTTCTGGTTGGTGGTTTGGAACATGTGTTTATTTTTCCATATATTGGGAATTTCATCATCCCAACTGACTTTCATATTTTTCAGAGGGGTGGGTCAACCACCAACCAGCTTTAGATACCGCAAATCTACCATCAACGTATGAGGCTTTCCAGAAATGAAGATTTCCATGAATCAATGGCCATTTCAGGATCCTAAATTGGAGGTACCTACCATATATAAGGCCTATGTAAGGGAATATCCCCAGAAAATATGGCCTTATAATGCCTTATATGGTACAGTACCTCCATTTTAGGATCCTGAAATTCCCATTGAATGAATGGTTCCAAATGGACAATCCGACAATGGATGAGAACTGTGGGTACCCCCATGACTTGGGAAACCTCCTAATATAAACCCCAGTTATAGTATTTATAAACCAACTTCGCAAACTATTTGGGAAGCACCTTGACGGTCATCCTTTAAGTTTTAATTCATTATCTGGAATCCTGAAGGAGCGTAGAAGATACAACTGGACTTCTATGTTTTTCGATATCTTAAAGAGTTACTCTGATAAGCTCTGATATATGTGCCGTTTGACAATGTTTGACATCCGTTTTACATACTTGTTTACCCACATTAGACAGATCAAAGCTGGCATTTTCGGCATTCCCTTTCACTGGATTCCTTGGGACAAGCTTCACTGGATAGGCGCTGCGGTTCCATGAACAAGTGGCTTCTATAATCATAGGGGCACCATCTCCCATCTTATGGAGGTAATAACCCCTGGCCTGCACCCCCAAGCAGACCCAAATCACCTAAATTTTAATGCGACAATCATCTGATATCAATGAAGCATTTTTTACCATTCCCAGATGCTCCATGTATGGAATGTTTACCAACATTTGCCCTAAACATCACCCAAATGTAGGTAAATATACCATACATGGAACATATGGGATTGGGCATGCTGGTTTCCGTTGATTTTCCCGGCCCGCAGGATTCACGCGTGAACTTCTCGCCTGACAAGTGGCAGAGGGACCCCACTTGACGGCCAGGGATTGGTGGAGTAGTAGATTTGGGCCCCAGAAAAACCATCGGAAAATGATGATTTTACCAACAAAAATTGTTATCTAGCTGATTTTCACCAACATAAAACAAACAATCTATTGGATGTATAGCTGATGGATAGCTAAGTTGGTAGGTTTATGACTCCAATCACTATGGTCTATGATTCGCAAATAACTGTAGTAACTATAGTATTTTATGAGGTGTCTAAACCAGCAAACATAACTACGGTTCCCACATTCTGCATATTATGTATGGATATATGTATATATATATATAATTAGATTATACATATAACTCTCCGTATTGGCAAAACAAATGCAACACATATTCTCAATTAGAGTTTGTTATCCTTTGGTTCGTGACTGACAGCTGGTGCTGATGTACCTAGATATAACCAATCGAATGATGGTGCTGTAAGTTACAGAACGATTTGATTCCTGAAGAAATTTGGTATGTGGAGCATAACCCAGAGTTGTTTGGCGTGCTATTCTTTTGACGACTGAGGCATCGTAAGGCGTATACTTTTTCCCTTGCGGTGACTTCTGAGTACAGAATAGTACAAATGGCAAGGGGTAGAGGTACGAGTAACAGCGGCTAAAATAGGATTGACAACTATCAATGGATCATTATATAACAGGATGTAGTTTCCCATTAAACATCAGTAAACTATGACTATCTGGGTTTGTGAAAATATGGTACCCCATTCCATCCATTGCTTCATCATCATATTCCCCATCAAGATGGCCATTTGCTATTGGTGTACCACATTTTCAGACAGAAACATCAGATTGCTAAGGATATTCCATCATATTCCCATTAAAATCCCATTAAAAGCAGATTAATCCCATTAAGAACAAGTTAAACAACCCATTAAACTAAGTTCAATCCCATCAAAAATAGATTTAAATCCCATTAAGAATAGATTAAATCCCATAAATATGACAAAAGACACTCTTCTTTGCAACCCAGTGGCACCATGTGTGAGATCTCCACTGCGGCAACATTGGAACTTGTTACATGATTTCCTACCGGATGGGGCCCCCAAGATAACTAAGGTGCCTTATAAGAGGCTGAATTCTATGGTTTATGGTAGATATAACTATACTTCATGGGGTCTGTAAACCAACTTATAACTGGGGGGCACCATTCCTGTATCATTTTCCTATGTTGTCTAATTAAAATGACAATGACCAATCTTACCCTGTGTCCGGTTGGTATGGCCATAGTCTACCAATCCATCCCAGTTTAGGTCTGTAAATATGGGAACATCTACCGGAACCCCCCTCTTTAGTGGTAAAAAAGACATACATGTGTTCCATTTCTACTGCAGATGTTCACTTGAATATCATATACACTGTATAAAATATATCATGGTTAACTATTAGTTTCATTTGTGAGTTGTGATTACATAATTTCCAGGTCCTGTGATATCATTGGTAATACAATGGTTAAACTCGGTTAAACCCCTAAATCTTCCCAAAAATTGCATTCCATCTGCCCTACCAGGACCTCATTGATATCGTGGACAGTGAGGAGTCAGCATTGGCTGCTCGGTGGCGGCGAGAGCCGGACATTGCAGCTTGCGGGTGCGAGTTTTTGGAATGGAGCCAAGCAGCAAGAATGGTTGCCATTGCAGGCTGCATTGTAATACGAGTGATGATTATAAAGTATAAGTATAATTATTCATAACATTTCATGACAATATAGTGATTTATTATTCAATGTGGGGTCTTGTTTTCTCGATCTGTTTGGCATTGTAGCACTATACAATGACTATAATAATGAATAATCATCAATTCCAAGCAATAGCACTACATAAATACTAATAATCACTAACAAGCAGCAACAGCCACTAAGTATATTCACTGTTATTATTAATCACTATATATGTTAGTGGCCTATTAATCACTAAGAATTCCTAATGATATTTATATCCATGTTATTATCAATCAATATGGAATACAATTACTCGTCACTATATTGATTATTCCAAGTAGCAACTGTTAATTACTATTATTATATAACTGGTTGGTGGTTTGGAACATGTTTTATTTTTCCATATATTGAAAAAAATCATCATCCCAACTGACGAACTCATATTTTTCAGAGGGGTTGAACCACCAACCAGTTAATCACTATTTAACCACTGTTATATCCCAGATGCTCCGTGTATGGACTGTTTGCCTACATTTACCCCAAAAATGACCCAAATGGTAGGTAAATATTCCATACACGGAGCATCTTAGTGGCCTATAAAAATCACTTACTTGGAATATTCATCGCTTCATGATCACTCCGTTTGCGCGCATTCCGACCAAAGGACGGCAGTCCAGGCCACCAAAGGATAGCTAAGTTGGTGAACGGAACTCCAAGAATCTACGGTGTTTATTATCTTTGTTGTATATATATATATATATATACATATAATATAATTATCTATATGTGTTGTGTGTATCTATATATATATAATATTATAATTATACACATCTATAGTCAATGATCCCACTTGAAGGGGGATATACCTATAGTCGGTTGAAACTCAACCGGGGCACCACCTGGCAGCCGGATTTCAGGTTGTGGCGCCCACCGCCAGTGGAAAGACCTTCATCGGATACTATGTCATGGACAAGGTGCATTCAGCATGCATCTCTAGGGGCTGCGAGGAGGTGATGTTCAACCGGTGAGTTGGGTGATCCAAATCTGAAAGTCAACAAGAAAGGTGCTTATTTCAAAGGATATGTGGCAAGATGATATATCTATTTGACGTCCATCATGACCCAGCATCATATATATATATATATATATATTTATATACAGCATTTTACAGCCTTATAGGCCTTATATATAATATATATGTAGAGCCTTATATATATATAATATATATAATTCATAATACATCTAACCATATCTAACCCAGTCATTGACGAGTGCTTTGTGGATTTAAATCGATTCATATACGCACCATCCAGGTGGCATTGATCCCCGCTTAGGTCCTAAGAAACGATCATCAAGGCGTGGCTGTCTACGTGGCACCTTCAAAAGCCTTGGTGAACCAGGTGGGACGAGACGACAGCCATGTGGAGCCGGGGAAACGATGCTTTTACCAGTTTTACCCAGCAATTTTTTGGGGGTGAACTTCAAGAAACATGGGGATTTTTGGGGATTTTAGGGGATTTTACCACCGATGGGGATCATTATCGGATATACCATGGGATACCCGGTAATGACTAACAGTTTGCTATTGAAAATGGCCCAACTGGGAGTAAATATTCCATACATGGAGCATATGGGATGGGATATATGAATGTATTTCTAAACTCGTGCGTCTCATGCCTCAACTTGCTCCAACTCTGCTTCTGTTCACGAGGTGAGCGCCGAAATCTACGCCCGCTTCGGGACGAAGATCTATCCAGCGCACTCCAAAAAAGAGCTGCTCCTTGGTGAAGTTCCAGTCTTTCTCGGTGATCGGAGCTATCCTTGTCTCCATTTTTTGTGAATAGGGAGCAGAGGGGTTTTAGCTGAATGTCGCTTGAGCCACATGTGCCAAAGTCGGCCCTTTGATTTGGCTATGAATATGGAATGTGGCTTATTAACCTAGATGATTTATTGGGAAACATTGAACTAATGATAACAATGTAGTCCTAGGTGATACAACATGCGCCCCCCCAGTTCTGTTTCTTGGTTGGTGTTCACGTATTCAACTGCAGGTGAATTTTCAGCGATTTTAACAACTACAGTTATGGCCATTTACCAGTTATAAGTACTTATAACCACATTTATAGAATGTATAATCCCATTTATAACCAGTTATAACTAATAAATGGCCATAACTGTACTTATAAACAATTTTTTATTGGACCTAAAAATGTGAAAATCATTCCAGTTGAATCCCTCTGGAGACTCTCCGTATCACCATATGAAGGTGGGCCCCCCGAAGCGATGACGCGAAGTTGGTCTATGCGGTGAATTCTATGTGGTGTGTGGTAAATATAACGAAGTATAAACCAACAAACATCACAGTTTTTTTTTTTAGATAGCCCAAGCTAAACATAACTAGGGGGACCACCAGATTTTGCCCAAGCTGAGAGGTTGGGTAACTTCCTCAAGGAGTTCAACTCTGTCAGATGCCCTGGGGAACGCTGAGGCATGAATTGCTCGTAGATGGTGACTGTGTATATCAAAGGGAGGCGTCCATAAAGGTGGTAATACCATGTAATACCCCATTTATGGATAATATAGAGGTGTCCATAAATGTGGGTTAGACCCCATTTATGCGATTTATGGTTGGTTTTATAATCAAAAAAAATCATGAAGAATCCCCGAAAAAACGGATGATCAGGGGGTACCCCCATTTCAGGAAACCTTCATATACATGTGTATAGTGAATCGTATATCAATATTCGGAAATGCTGGGGGGTAAAATCTGGGTTGGGTTTACCACACTAATTATTTGTTTTTGAAGTATCCAGGGTTAAACATGTTTCGCGCGGAATTGATGAAGCATCGGACAGACAGTTTCTGCAGACAGGAAGGGATATCATTCCTGCAGAGCAACAATCACCCTCGATGAAACCCGCAAAAAAGAAGAGTTTCAATAAGGTGGTGCCCCCGAACGATAGCAGCGAACATAATTCCCATAACTATGTGTTATGGTAGATATTTCACGAACTCATAGGTGATATATAACTTATATAACTCCAATAACTATGTGCTATATGTAGGATATATCTATACTTAATGGGCTTTATAAACCAACATTCACATCACTAGGGCACCACAGTCCGTACAGTCCGCGACCATAAGTGAGGGAGCCCCTTTTTCAACCAGCCAGTATAGTGGGATGATGATACCAGTAAACATGAACATTACACATACATAATGCCTTGGTCAAATCTTGGCGTATTTGCCTGTCAGAAATCCCATCGTGATTACGCCATTGGTCCCAGTCCCATGTCTAAGGACCATGGGACATGGGACATCTAATTATTACAAGGCGGTGACCCGCAGTTGTGTTTGTTGGTTTATAAACCCCATGAACTGTAGTTATATCATGTTAAATCATGTTCTATTTGCCATAAACTATAATTAACCGAGCAAACTAAACCAACTTAGCTATGCTTTGGGGGTCCACCGTGTACAAAAAACCCATCTGTTTGTGTCCGATGGCCTTCACAAATACGTCCCGTCCCAAGGCCGGCGGTGTGTCTGAAGCTGGAAAGTATGGATGGAGAAATTGCCAGGTGCGGGATGGTCCCAGAATGAGGTTGTATACCCTCTGGTAAACACAATTTATTTCGTGGATTTACCCATTAATAGCATGGTGTTGATCTTTCCATAGTTTTTTTTGGTATGTTTACCAGAAATGTTCTTTTTCTTAAAATGGGATCACCACAATGATGGGTTTCAACAGAAAAATTGATCAAAATGGCCGGATTTGGATGATTAGGGGTACCATCCTCCATATGTCGTGGCTATGATTCAAAATTAAGGAGCTCAGAGACCAATGGCTTACGTCGTCTATTTCTAGTATTCAGCATCCAATAAGTGGGGCAGTCTATTTCGACCCATAGCATCATATAGCCATGTGGCTGTGTCTGAAAATGGTCTATACCCCCGGCAATAATGGCGAAAATGATGCTTCACCAATGAATTTCAGAGTATCCTATCAGGCAATGTCCATGGGAGGCAACCCCCAAACAATGTGTGTCATTGTTTTTTGGATTACTATATATATATGTATATGTATAGTTATGTTATTTTGATCTATTTAGTAACTTAGTAACTTAGTATGTATATATATATAGTATGTAATTATACATGTTGCATGCATATTTGTTTATTTGTTGACTTGTACACATGCATATGATGATACTGTCGATATAAATACATGATGTTCCCTCTTCTGACAGTTTCTCTATAAAGCATCGTGGGGTTTCGCTTCCGAAAATCCTTTACATGGACGTATGAGGCCAGGCGCTGTGTGTTGCCCGGAAGGTTCAATGTTATCCTTATGCTCAAACACTTGCGCAGGGCCACTGTTTTGAGATTTCCCAGAAGACGAACCCTAAACCCTAAAACCCTAAACCATCCTAAACCCTAAACCCCAAACCCTAAAACCCCAAACCCTATAACCTAGGCTCTGAAAACTTTGAATCCTAAGCTGGAAAACACTACGTATACGCAGTATTTTCTGCAATCTCTCCTATCATATATTCGACAGCACGACATTCTCAATGTCAATGTCTGGGCAACACACGGCGTCTGTGGGTACAGATATACATTGCCAAAAATCCATTGCGCTCCCATGAGTTGTAGCTGATACCACTAGGGGTCCCTGAAATAGTGGCTTCATTATGAACTATCCCAATCCTCCGGTAAATAGATATCCAACGATAGCCATCTCTTTCTGGAAAACATGATTGATCATTCATGGTTAGGTTTCCCTATGTATAGAGTAGTAAGTGTCAAGCAGTTAGAATATGTCGTACTGTAACATGTTTTTGTATAATATATATATATTATTATATATTATTATTATTATTTTATTATTATTACTATTATTATTATTGTCATTATTATTATTATTATTAATATATAGTCATGTGGTTATAAGTACTTATAACTGGTAAAGGGCCATAACTGCAGTTATAGATATATATATATATATATAGTCTTGTTCTAACTGCAGCTGGCCACCAGGTCCTCGTGACGGTTCCCCACATCTTGGAGATGCTGTTGCTGTCCGCCGAATTTCAGGACGCGACGTCAGCGCGACGTCAGCGAGACATCGCCAGGTTTCCGTGAGTTTTTTTTGACCACAAAAATGGGATTCGAAAAGCAAGAACTACAGTTATGGCCATTTATCAGTTATAAGTACTGAACTAACTCCATTTATAGAATGTATAATCCCATAGAAAAACCAGTTATAACTGATAAATGGCCATAACTGTACAAAGAATCAAAATGTTTGAATCAACAACGATAAGAATCAAGAAAACACATCGGTTCATTTCTTGAATCGACATTGTTCAAGAATCAACTACGAGGACTGAATCAAGATCAACAAAGATGAAGATCAACCCATGGTGATTCAAGCCAATAAGGGGGACACGCTTTCAGTGTGAATTTGGTTGATTGTTTCGCTTGTAACCTTTGACCCAGCGCTGCAAATTAAAGCAGTGCAGAAAGTGCCTTTGGGGATCCCAGCACCGAAGGATTGGGTGGCGCAGCTCCGCTATGTCATCTTCGATGAAGTTGGGAGCCCCGGAAAAAATCGAAGCTGCGGAGCTTGAATGATGCATAGCCATTGAAAATTGCCATTTATAGTGGATTTTCCCATTAAAAATTGTGATTTTCCATCGTTACGTTAGTTTACCAGAGGGTAAAAGAAGATAATAAAAGATGGATGGATGAATAGATGGATAGATTGATAAATTGATGAACGGATGGATGGATGGGTGGATGGATGTGTGGGTGGACAGATAGATAGATAGATAGACAGACAGACAGACAGACAGATACGTACGTACGTGCATGCATGCATGGATGCATGCATGCATGCATGCATGCAGACATACATACATACATACATACATACATACACACATACATACATACATACATACATACATACATACATACATACATACACATATGTATATTATGCATGTATGTGTGTATGTAATGTATGTATGTATGTAATGTATTGTAATGTAATGTAATGTAGTGTAATGTAATGTAATGTAATGTAATGTAGCGTAATGTAATGTAATGTAATGTATGCATGCATGTATGTAATGTATGTTTGTATGTATGTAATGTAACGTAACGTAACGTAACGTCACGTCACGTAACGTAAGTAAGTAAGTATGTATGTATGTATGTATGTATGTATGCATGCATGCATGCATGCATGCATGTATGTATACACCCTCAGTTGACCCATTAACACTAGGGTAAAACATGGTGGAATTTCTGTACGCCAATATTCAACAAAACATGTTGATGGGACACTTGAGGCTGATATAACAAAACAGCAGTTGGATCCAGGTTTTAGGGTATACAATCTATTTATAGATATGTTTACTAGGCCAATCTTACACGGATACTTTAGTCTTTTGGTATTAATGGGATTATCTACTAATCAGGAAAACACCTAGTTTATTGCAGGGTATGTAAGATTGGCAATGTAGAGATGTTTATTGTTTTTCTGCAACCAATGAACTAGACACCAGCGAGGATAGTCGGACCAATAATAGATAACATTTCTCATTATAGCCGTAGCGAGCACACGTAGGGTACGAATCGACCCACAAAGTTTGCTGGTCATTTAGCATCTGGATGCGGAACCATACAGCTTTGTTGGGATGAATAATTTTGAGACCAAGATGCTGGGTAAACCTTCTTTGAGTAGTTTTGTTGTTGCCAAAAAACCTCGCCATGGGCACCTGGGAAACAAGAAGAAAGTGGCTTCGGGTTTGTCCTCAGATTCTGTAGACTTGAAAACTTCCATTGATACAGTCATAGAATTGGATTATGGGAAAAATTTGACCGGAAAGCCCTATATTTGATGGTAAAAACCCATGGGTTTCCGGTTAAGATTTTCCCCAACAAACCAATCCAATGATACAGGACAATTGATGATGGTTTGGTGGAATCAGGGGAACTTAATTTCAGACAAACCCCCATCAGCCATGGCCCCATGTTTCCACTGTGATGTGTGTCCCTTTCGGAAATGGGTGAAGGACAGTAACCATGGTTAGTACGTACACACCCACCGGGATGCGCATCCCAATGGCACTCAAATGTAGACCGAACATGTTTAGACTTTGCCATTCAACTTTTGGGACATCTTGTTTGCCATACCATCGGATTCACTTTTTCTTGTGTATTGGTTCAACCGTCCCATTTTCACGATCTGGAGGGATTTCGGTGTTCTATTTCCTATCCAAACCCGGGAAAAACTGGCTCATTTGGCTGATTCTTGCTAACAAATTCATTTCATATACTGTATAATAACTAGAAACTAGTGAATTTCAAAGACTATAGTTGACTATAGCCTTCCAATCTAATTTGTGATTCCTATCTGTGGTGTTATCTCAAAACCGCGGTATGTCCTGTGAGGCAGGACTGATCCTGTCATTGCGCAGGTGCACTGCATCGGTGAGCAAGAAGGAGGTGAACAGTGGGAGCACTGCATGCAGGCTGCGGTGAGTTTTTGTTGCTCCTGAAAGATTGGAGGCTTTTGGAGGATCATAAAGCTCAATCATGAAGCTAATCCCATTTATATCAGTTACATCTATATTACGTACACTAAAAATCAAAAATCAATTGATACTTTGATTTAGCACTGTGGGAAAGAGGTGGATCATTAGCCGCATATTCCTGGGGCCTACTGGAAGACGGTACTTGGGATGAAACGAAGATTGAAAACAATGGATCATTAGTGGAATGGAGTTTCACTTTCCCATGGCATATCACCAAAGTCTATCACTATTTATGTTTTTTTAAAGCAAAATCAAGCCTGACAGGGCAACTTCAAGGAGACTTAAACCTGACTGCGGACTTTCTCTAATCAACTACTAGCCTGAACAGGATCACCAAGGCATGTGTACCTATGATGATTTTGATTATCTATGATGGTTTATGATTATCCATGATTACCTATGATTCTCTATCTCTTTTGATGTATCTATTATATAGATGCATCTATAATTATATGTGTTTATCTATGTTTCTATGTATACATACACACTATGGATCCAGATACTTCCTTCTCGGAGGGTCAGATGAACATTATGTAGATACGAGAGGGAGACAAAGGTTGCTTGTTGAAAGCCCCCTCAAAAATTGCTTCTCTCAACTTCTATCCCCATGTTCGCTGGGCGGTACAGATCAGCGCTTCGTTCAGTATAACTCATCATATTTCATGCTTCTATGAATTCCCATTGACTAATATTTTTCAGAGGGGTTAAAACCACCAACCAGTTTTGTTTGCTTGGTGAATTTCCCATCTTTAGGGGAAAGAAATGCAGGACATTCCCGACATTGGGAACATGTCGGTAGATCCACTGATTGGGGTACCATTTTTATCAATATCCAATGGATCTGTAAAAACTCCTGCAGTAAAACCATGTAGTGTATATATCATCGATCTACTCTGTAGCGTTGGTTCAAAAGTATCAGCTGCTTAGCGGATAGTGTTGTATTTCACCCCATATTCGGTTGACCT
>Ga0126342_10017398_pt1 | contig 12435 bp, 11 predicted proteins | sample Cyp1metagenome_FD_92528 | JGI IMG/M metagenome (GOLD analysis project Ga0126342, IMG submission 92528) | Coral microbial communities from Lord Howe Island, Old Settlement Bay, Australia - Cyphastrea 1 metagenome | ecosystem: Host-associated > Invertebrates > Cnidaria > Coral ... | reverse complement strand
TTGATCGCGGCTCCAGATCGAGGAGGGTGGGACTAGGGATCTTGAGTGGGAAAAGGACAAGCTGGCTTGCGGGGAGATCGGGCATCTCGGTGTAAGGTGAATATCCCCCATTGAATTCTCAATGTATATATGTATATATGTATATATGAATATATGTATATATGTATAAGTGTATATATGTATATATGTATTATATATGTATTATATATGTATTATATATGTATTATATATGTATTATATATGTATATATGTATTATATATGTATTATATATGTATTATATATGTATTATATATGTATTATATATGTATATATGTATTATATATGTATATATGTATTATATATGTATATATGTATTATATATGTATTATATATGTATTATAAATGTATTATAAATGTATTATAAATGTATTATATATGTATTATATATGTATTATATATGTATATATGTATGTATGTATGTATGTATGTATGTATGTATGTATATATGTATGTATGTATGTATATATGTATGTGTATATGTATGTGTATGTGTATGTACGTACGTACGTATGTATATATATACATATATATATATATATATACATACGTACGTACGTACATACATACGTATATTATATATATACAGTCATCCCCTAAAAAAAAGAAAGTAACATCCCACTGAGACAGAGATAAATTACGTTTCAAGTCTTTTTTGTGCGTTACATAGATGATACATCTGGATATGGTCAGTATATTTCTGTTCAGCCAGGGTTCCCAAAATGCAATAAGAATCCGATTGGCTACTGCCGGAAAATGCACCTCCTTTTTCTTAGTGTCCAAACATCATATTGTCATACTTCCTCAACGGCATGTCCTAGCCTACCTGCATTTGGTGCCACAAATGCCATACTGAGTTGTCATTGTTCATAGCCTGATGTTGAAGGTACCCCACTTGGTCATTGGGTACTACACCAATTCCCATAGACATGACTCAGCTGTGTTTGAAATTCTGAAATTCTGAACTAAAGGAGTTCTCCTGTTCCGACTCCAAGGCTAAGCATTTCCACCCAGGGATGTCCACCTGTTTCTCGCTCGTAAAAGCCTGGCGGAGGAAACGATACCAGTGCAACTATATGCAACTCAGCCCTTTTTTATCCTTTTTAAGTGTCTTGGGAAAAGAAAAAATCACATCACAATTCTGGGGCATCAAAAATTCTGGAGCAATTTACATCCAAGAAATTTGGTTAATGTGGTTAAAACAAAAATAAACCATCCCCATGTCACCATATTTTTATAGGTGGTATCTTTACCATTCCCAGTCATGGATGATTTATAGCTTATGGCATTGTTTTAACCACATGATATTAAATATTCCAATATTTCATGTTATCCGTATACCCAGTATATAATATTCCATTAATACCCAGTAACTGGAACAATATATTATACTATATAATTACCAATATATAATATACAGTATACTATATATTATACCACTCATATTACCAATGACCTCTGCTGTACCCGGAACCTTCACATCACAACACACGGTCCACATCGCCGGCCTGGCAGTTCATCCAGCTCCACATCCAGCAGCGCCACATGGCCTGCTCCGTGAAACTTGTTTTGCCCGCCGAAAAAGCCACCATTGGGAAACCAGAATGAAGATGTATTATGATATGTTTATATCAAGGGGTCCCCAAAAAAGATAATTAATTACATGTGATTTTTCTAAGATGTTGGAGTGGATTCTGAGTAGACTCTTAGCTAAAGACTTGCAGGTTTCCAATGGTTTAAGTCTATTCAAATCACCATTATGTAAAGATACACCCACATTGCCGCTCTTCAGTACTCCAAGTATAATGTTATATTGTACAGTATATATTTATGTAATATATATATATATACACAGTATTGGATGATGCCAGACTTCCAAGAACGGAATCCCAAGGCAGAAGCATGCAAAGCTTCATTTCTGCACGGGGCAATTTATATGGACCATTCACTATTGTTATCAATTGATGTGATGTGTTTCAATGATAATTATTTGGTGATAAAATTTGAAGATCATCCCAGTTATGTGGTTGTCATTGGTTGTCCATAAGAATTTCTTGGAAGCACCAGAAAATGGGGATGCACACCCTGGTCGCGCCACACCATTTTCACAGGTCGCATGGCCATTTCGGCGTTCGCCAGAGGTGCCCCAAAGGGCAAGACTGACAGCGACGGGACAACACAACTCGTGGAACGTGCCGAATTCCAACCTTTTACACACTTTGATGTGGGAAGTGGTTTGGAAATGGAAAACTTGGCAGGAAATGCACCAAACATGATGATAGATGATACAGCTGGATCCTTTGGGTGTATTTGATTTCATTCGTTGCGGCATGTTCCACCAGCAAAGAGTATCAAGTTCATCAAGTGATCTGAAAACACCTGGACCGCCCCTCCAAGTGAAATCGTTGGAGGCAGCGGTGTTGCCACAGGTGTCTCAGTGCCTGAGGGATGAAGGTGCGAATTTGGGGTGCGAATTGGGTTGAAAGCCATGGTTGAAGAATGTTGTGTTTTTGAATTTGCTTCATTTCTTTCTTCTTTTCCAATCAAACTTGAAGATCTTGACCTGTATGCACCATGTCTTCTCTCCGCATCTCCCATCTCCACCATCAGCAGCAGCAATACTAATCATACCCGTACTGCCCTGATTCAATGTTTTCTTACATCCAGAGTGTAAATGCAATGTGCAATGTGGTACCCCAGGTAGATGACAACTGTTGCAATAATATGTTTTGCTAACTTCTCTCCTTTGGATTCCTTTGCCGCGCTGCCAGAAACATCATTGCCATCCAGTCCCATCCCCCATATACATGTGTATCTATACATACATATAGTCTATGAGTAATATCATTTAACATACTATATATGTACATTATATATGAATATAAATATATGTATGATATATATATATATATCATTTATATATATATATATATATATTGTATATCATCTATATATCATATATCATTCTCATCCTCCCGCCTCAGTCCACCTTCTTCGGTGCGACTGCCGCGACTGCCTCAGCCTCCTGGGCCCCGAAGATCGCCTCGAAGCTCGAGGCCACAGCGCCATCCACCTGGAGATCCATGGATCAAGATGGATAGATATCAAAATAATGTGGTTAACTGTGGGTAATTAAGGTTAACTGTGAATAATTGTATGGTTAATTGTGGGTAATTGTATGGTTAATGATTTGTTAATGATGGTTAATGATGGTTAATTGTGGGTAATTATGGCACAATAATCATTATAACCATCTGGATTTCATGATCATGAAGGATTATTGATCATGGGTTAATAATGGTTACTAAAAAAAAATGATTAAGAATGACAAGCGATGGTTGATTGTACAAGGTTAGGACCCCCGAAACGAAATTGCGAAGTTGACACACGTTTGCCTTGCTCAACTTTGGCTTATGGCCGGGGTATATAAATCATATATATATATACATAAACACGGGTAAACTAACATAGATGTTGAAACACCTGGGGAAACCCGTTTGGAAAATGATCTACGTACACATCCATCCAGAATTTGTTGGGGGGCAAAAACCTTGGTTTCGCCAGATCCCGGCATCCATGGCATCCATGGCGCACCGTTTCCAGGGCCACGGAAATCTGACTGGCCGCGCACTCCATGAAACTGGACTCCGCATCTTCTGGGTGGATCACCAGGCCTCGTTGGCGGAGATTGGTTATGGGTCACCAAACGGTACCCACATTGGGTACCCGGATGGTGCTGGTGCGGGTTCATGAAGATGTTCTCCAAATGGTAATTTCATAGGATTTGACCTATATCCATGGGACGAGTGATGAATGATGAAAGATGGGAAGTTTGGTGTGGAAAGTGATGAATGATGGACAATGACTGAATATATGCCCTTGGTATCTGGAAAAATGATTAAGAATGAAGGTCTTGCCAACAAACATATGTAGTAATGCACAATCTCCATAGGATAAAGGAACATCTCAAATATTCATGCATGACACCAACAAAGACAGTCTATCACGTGCAAAAATTAGAGGTTCAACAATTAAACGAACGCTCACGGCGAAAGCAGCAAGTTCAAGCGACAGTGGGATAGCATCCATGCTTAAGTGCTTTATACCTTTGGCTAGGAAGGTCCCCGGTTACAGTACCGGGTTCCTGTACCCTGCTCAGGTCAGGACTTGATCCATGAAACCCTCTGGCCCTGTACTTTCTCATTCGCAGGTTGCACTGCTGTACCCCTGGAAACTAAGGTGGAACCCCAACACTTGGGTTTGGCCGAAATCGTTGAAACGTTTTGAAACTGCAATTCTTGGATTCCATGTAGATCTATAATTTTGTAGCTTCCAACCAGATTTGCCAAAAAGTGAGCCCCCACCATCCCAGCCCAAGCGGCTCTTGTCCCCATGGGCGCTCTTCAACTCCTGCTGCAAGCCGGCGGCTGAGAAGATGGTGATCAAGTCCAACATGGCGTACCGGAGACGGATCGCTGGAAAGGGCGGGGCTCGGTCGAAACTTGAACCACAACTCGCTACGGAACAGAACTGGAAGCTGGGATGGTACGAACCCCTTCGAAACAAAAAAGTCATTGAGTATTGTCAAATATGATGGGACGTGTTCGTGTCCAATAGAAACATGTAGAGGGGGAAATGTTGAATCTGTAATATGATTTTACCATATTTTACCATGATTCAATTGACAAAAAAGGGGTGGATTTGTCAGACTCGCCCATCCATGCGCCCAAGGCATTCGTGCAACACTTGAATCCGAAAAGGTGACTTTTCGGAGAAGTTTTCTCCCAACAATCTTTTGTTATTCCTGGTGATTGAAATCAAAATCAGGGGTTGCACAAAGGATCAGCATCCATTACTTAGTCACAGTCTCTTTGGTGGATCTCCTGTCTCTGTTTGACAGCCTGGATTCTGTCCTATCTGACAGCAAGCTTGGGCATCGGCTCACAAAATCTTCCTCTGCAGGTACCTGGCTAAGGCCCAGGGGATAAAACAGTTTGAATGGAGAAGTAATGGGAAAATATGTAAAAATAATGTTCTCAATTCTCAACCATCAAATTTGGGAGTGCTGATTTTCAGACAAACCCAACATGGAGAGGATGTGAGGATGGTGAGATCAGGAATGAACACCGGAATAGTCCCAGGAAACGGGGTCATTGACATGCTGCTGGTGAACAAAGAATAGGATCCTCTTGACCAACAGTCATGGGAATGTCCCCTACTGCTCGGACCCTGCACAGATTGGAGCCAACCCCCGAATTGTGTGTGGCTTAACTCCCCAGTTGGACCTGCCACCTCAGTCGCTGTTGATCTAAAGCCATTTCTTGTTTCTTCCCAACCAGATATCAGATATCCTTGATATCCTTGATCTTTGCCTCTCACATTCTTCGTCCTTTATGGTTTTGCATGGTTTTGTATGCTTTTGCTGGTTTTAGTCCCTATTTTACTTCAAGATACTTCAAGTCAGTCAGAATCATGGATGAACTCCATCTTTTGATGCTCCATTTTTCCTGGGAATCCTCCATCTTTAGTCATATGGCAGTGTGTCAAAACCTTGTACCCCTGGTGAACATCAAAATAGCTGGTAAATGGATGTTCATCCCACTAAAAATGGTATTAATAGGTATTGATCCATACCCATATCCTCCATCTCTCTGGTAGTCCCATGATTTTGCTGAGCCCGAGGGGCCATCGCCAGCGCTGCGACCTCGTTGGTGGCCACAGAGCTAGCACCGCACCTGGCTCCGGCATCTGGCGCTTCATAACTGGGGTTAGTTCAGTCATTTATAAGTGAAATATAGTGGAACAACCCACTTAATTAGGGGACTAACCAACCAGAAAATATTCAGAATCATCATAAGTAATTTCATTTAGTGGTTTTGCTAAAAATAGTTGCTTCACCCATGTTTTTTTGTGGGATGATCCACGTTAACTGGAGGGGACATTCACCGATCACCAGGGACCATTGACCTAGGGATGAAACAAAAACCAATTTGGCCATGTCAGTGGTGTTTTTTAAGAAATTTACCCTCTGGTAAACTAACATAACTATGGAAAATCACCATGGTCAATGGGAAATCCACTATAAATGGCCATTTTCAATAGCTATGTTAAATTACCAGAGAGTATGTTACACGTAGTGCATCAAATAGTTTAGTTATCTGGTTGGTGGTTTCAACCTACCCCTCTGAAAAATATGAGTTCGTCAATGGGAAGGATGACATCCCATATATGAAATGGAAAAATAAAAAATGTTCCAAACCACCAACCAGTTATTGTTTGGGGATAGTGAACTGATCGTGTTCGAATGCTTTCTACATCATCAAACTGTTGACAACTATTTCTCTAAGAAAATTGGTTGGCTAGTCAATACTTGGTATTACTTGCTATTTAAACCCTTTAAAAACCGAAGGAAGTCGAACGTTCGCAAACTGCAGATTCATGGTGCTTCATGGCGCTTCGTCCTTTATCGCTGATGTGGCAAGGCTTCGCCGCGTTGTCCAACCTCTTAGTCCCCCCCGGAACTCGATCCCAGCGGATCCATCTCTCAAACTCCGACGGAGATGCCCAGAGTCTACCTTTTTCGGTGCTATCTTTTTGGGGAAAACCATCTGGTTATGACATTCACAGTTTGCCCTGGAAAATCCACCCATTTTTAAGTTCGGTAAACCATCTATTTCTATAGGCCATGGCTTCCATGGCTATGTTAGTCATAACCAGAGGCTAGTTGAACTGGAGCTATTTGTGTGCCGACTGGTACCTACCATCTCTATCCATTTCTATCCATTGTGGATGTTTCCTCAAATGGGTGTACCGTGGTGTAGCCGGTGTAGCCCCTTAAACCACCAGGAGTTGGGGTCCCCCAAGCCCTTCGGCTCCCCCACACAACGTTGATCCAATTCGCTTGGCAGAAGCATCGACGCCAGCCCGTCACCTCGGGTGCATCAGCGACATGGCGGGGTCAAAGATGGCTAGGTGGTCTGTTGGAAATCTTTATGGGGAGATCCCAGTGTTTATAAATGTTTATAATGTAGACCCAATGTGATAAATCTAATAATTTGGGATTATGATTAATTATACCATCTATTGCCATATAAATCTAATAATTTGGGATTATGATTATACCATCTATTATACATTAGTTTTTTTTTCCTAGCACCCATTTCTGGTTGTTGCTGGGGATGGTTGATGGCATTGGGAAAAACCACATTAGTTGTGTTTATCATTGCGGCAACGGGTACATAAAACTTAAAACTGGCCTCGTGCGGTCCAAAGTGTTGGATCTGCAAGCTTTTTGCCATTTTTCGGCAACCCACAAATTTTTATATTGTTTTAGGGGAAAACTATAGAATCCACCTTTCAAACAGTGGCTTAAATTCACCCCCGTTGAAAAAACATCGCTCCGAACTGGGCACTGTCCCCACGTTCCAAGTTTACCAAGCGGCTTGACCCACACGGAAGTTGGTAAACTCAAAGGACTCCCGGGCCGATGCCTTGGTGTTTACAATAAACCTACCATGACTGGGGGTGGTTGGCAGGTTTCCTGAAGAGTAGAAAATATCTTGGGTCTATGATCCAAATGAGAGTTTTTGAGATAAACTTAAAATGGTTCTTAAGGTTTCTTTGGTTTATTACATGTTGCTCTTTTTTTACACACTTCTGATTTGGGGACAGAATCTGCTCAGAATGCATCAGGTCCGCAAACAGTCGAGATATTATGTTACTGAAACTTGGGATTCATCTGACAGCACTTGAAATCCATACTACACCCCGACACTAATTAGTAGGATTTCAAAATATGACAGTAGTATGAAAAATTACAACCAATTAATACACCCCTTCCCTATAATTAAAAATCCATATACTGTCAGTAAATTCAGATTTTGGTTGTAATTTCACCAATTAATATGAAGTTCAAAATCCATACACCCCTTCCCTTTTTATCGAGAGGTGCCTCCGACAACAGCGAGCCCACACCGGCGATCGTGACCACCTGGCGACCATCAAAAAACCAGTCACAGAGTTTGATGGTTTATTCTCTGATAAACAGTTTGCTGTGGAAAATGACCATTCAGAAACTTGATTTATCTTGATTTACCTACTAAAACATTCGTATTTTCCATAAATAGCATGTTGATATTCCGATTTTTGATGGTTTAATGTTGTTTTCATGGTATATATATATATATATACAGTAAATACAACCACAAACTAGCCAATTTACCCAATAATAATTATACATAATTATACCTCCCATTGATGGTAAAATTGGAGATGGTTTACTATTGCTGTACTCACACTAATACATGACAATGATAAGGGACATGTTCTGTCCTGGTCTGTATATCTGGGCCATTGGTAAAGAAATGTGTGTGTGTGTGAGTTTTTCCATTGCCATATTTCTTTGATTACGGGAGGGCAAGCAAAGGCATTGGAGAAGTCATCGAAAAAGCCCCGGGTGCACCTCTTCTGAATTCCGCCTGCACCGTCGCGTGCTAAGAGAGAAGTCCAAACTAACATAGGGGTCTCACTATGCCAAATTTGGGTGATTGAATGTGACTCAAGAAAACCAAATGCAACATCAATCATACATCTGTGTACATATATATATATATATGATTCTATGTACTTATTTACTCTTACATATATATATATATATACATATACATATATATATATATATATACATGATATGTTCATAGACATATAGTGATATACAATGTATTCATGTATTGTTGTGAACAAACAATATCTATCTGAATCATTCCCAGGTTTCAACTGATATACTGGTGGTTGAACCGCCCTTTCAGGGAGCATCTCTCCTGCTGGATGGAAAATTACAAAGATTCTCAACAGCCAAGGAGGGTTACGATGGGTTACGTGAATTGCTGCGTATGAACAACTATAATAGTATAGGTTCCCCAAAGCGGGAAAACTAAGCTCTCATCCCAAGTTCTAATCCCAAGTTTTATATTAGTTAACATCCATTTTTATGGAATATCACCATTAATTGGTTATATATTAAACACTATTAATATCTATTAATGGAATATCATCAATTTATATCAGTTAAAACCAATTTTTAACATCCATTTTTATAGTGTTTAATAGACAATTTGGGAATCACCATGCGGCATACTACCTATCAGCCGCTACCAGTTGCACCGCTGGGCCTCTGGAAACCATGTGGCTCCATTGGCACCGAAAAGGATCTGTGAAGCTGGTGGTTTAACGACTAAGATGATGTTTATATTACCATCTGGTTATTTAACATAGCCATGGAAACTCCCTTATAAATGGAGGTTTTAATGGGAAAATCCACTATAAATGGGCCATTTTCCATGGCTATGTTAAATAACCAGAGGGTAGTAGTCTACAACTAATATGCTACAACCTTGTACAACCCACAAAAATAGAAAACTCTGTATAATATGTATATTACTAGAATCAACCAAACAATATGAGTATCAATAGCCAAAAAAACATCGTGTACATCTTCATTTCCCTGATTTCACGAATTTCCATCGGGGCCCAAATCTGCTGCGAGGATCGGTGCCAAAATCGATGTACCCCCAGTCGTTCATCATGTCTCATTGTGGCAATAGGCTTCCCATTTCTGCAGCTTCGCAGGTCCAAAGTGCAAAAAACGGGATCATGACCCGCACAAATTGAACAAATAACAAAGCCAACTACACTAAGGTTGTACCATCCTTGACTGAACAGTCAACATGGGGATAACAAAATCTCCGACACGCACCAAACTAAAGATAGGGAGTATCATGATTCAGCAAACATGATCAACTGATATCAACTGCAGTTTTTTTAACTCTCAGATCCTTTGTACACGTCTCCCCCCGAGACTGACCCGACTAGCGACAGAATCGGCACTTTCCGAAAGCTAAGACCGCATGAACCAAAACATGGAAATGCCAAGGCAGCAACTTTTGGGCATTTTACCTGCTCAATTTGTTTTTTGCGTTTATGTATATTTGCAAAACATTGAAAACTAGATTGCTACATTCAAACTCAAAACCCTGCCAGTTTCGAAGAACGAAGAGACTTCCATAACTTGCCGCCACTGTCACTGTCCCTCCGCGGCCACACCGCGCCAAAAAATCATCCGCCAAATCGACCAGCCACTGGCCCAGGGGGCGGCGGCTCACTCGCTTCGAAGGCGTTTCGAGGATGGCTCCTGACGGAGAGTCGCCGGGAAAAGCCCAGTTATTTGATGTTCCAATGAGTCCAATGGTCCAACAACAATCCATTTTTCAATAATTGACATTGGGCAACTGGAGATCATAAGAACAGAAGTCTGCTTTCTCCCAGCCCCAGTTACTGACCCAGTCTGATCAGATTAGGTCGACCGGTTTTTTTTTTCCGGCCAACAAAAGGGTACCACGGCAATCACGGACGGATCATGGAGGTGGAGATGAAGTGTTTGGAAGGTTTCCCTTGAACTGAGAATGGAGATGGAGTGTTTGGACTCTTCTGGATAATATAAAGTTGTTCGATCTCCAACCTATCATAGTTGAGTCAGTTGAGTGTTTGAAAGGCTTCCTTACCCCCTGGTAGTCAACTCTGGCACAGGTGATCGGCCATGTGTAGATGATTTGCCGGTTATTTTTTTGATTTTCCATATGGGTTTGTGGCAGTGGGGATATCCCAAAGCTGCCATTCAAATGGGACAAAAATCAACCGAATTTGGGAGTATCACAATTTTAAAGACAAACCCATATGTTTCCATGGCCAAGTTTGATAAATATGTTCCCCAAACAAACACAAAAACTAACTACCCTTACAAACTCTGGTTTAGTAAAGTACGGGGGGATTCAATACCCATTCAATCGCCATGAGTTTGCCAGTTATCCAACAAATTGTTCCACTATATCCACATGTTGATTGATGTCTCTTAATAGCAATTCCAAATAGTTCCAATATATTCTCTGTGACTTATGTTGATTTAATAAGCCTTCTAAATTATGAAGTTCAATTAAGATGGTTGAAAATAGTAGCCTTCTAAAATCACCAGAAAAACCCGCTGTATCACGATTTTGTCCACTAAATTCCAGCATATTCACGTCTTAGAGGGCGAAGCAAACCATAAGAATCACCAGCTGCTGCACTGCAGTCCTCTGTATCTCTGACACCTGCCAGAGTGATCTGGATTTGTCTGAGAATAGGGCATCCAAAAATTTGATTATCCATCATCATCTTCTCGTCTCCCCTCATTTTTTATGGCCACTTGGTCTACCATTGTCTGCCCCATTTTCAGACACACCCAAAGCCCAAAATCATATGTTTGACGAGTGATCTCCCATTTATCCACCACCATATCAGCAGTATATCCGATTATCCCCACTATTTTCCATATCTACACTATCTATACTCTCCTGGCAATGGAAATCTTCTGCAGATGATCTACCTCTTCCCAAAAGGAAAAGATCAGTATCCTGGTTGGTGACGGTAAGAAGCCCTCCATTCTTCTCATTGTGACGTCACCAGAAAAAGTATCACAACTGGTAAACTAACAGTTTGCTATTGAAAATGTCCATTTATAGTTGATTTGCCCATTAAAAATGGTGATTTTCTCCATAGTTCTGTTAGTTTACCAGAGGGTATCACCTGGTTACAGTTCGAACTCACCACACTGTTGGATCCCACGGCAAGTCCGCTCCCTGAGATTCTGTGATTTCTCGTGGCCTCCACAAGGCAGTGACCCAAAGTTTTCCTCCTTGTACCTGTGGCCGGCCCAGTCAGTGAAGAATCCCCATCCCCCATGTTGGATGTAGGGGATGAAACGACATATGTGGGACCATTTACTGTAAGGGGTGTTTAATATTAGGGTAGTCAATACTAAGAATGACCAACATCTATGCTGCGCCTTCAAGTTTGGATCGTCTTCAGGGGATAATGTGTATTGTGACATTGAATAGTTTTGAACCAAAAAGCTGGGTTTTCACATGAGTTGTTTCCACTTTGTGATGTAAAATGTTGAACCCCCTGTTGATTTCATTGTGAGATTTGACGTAGAAATCTCATGCATTCCTTTTGATACTGTATGATTGTCCTATTTTGTCTGACCCAACCAAACTTGGTTTCTCCCAAAACGGAGCATGCTTAAGTCCCTACAAGTAGTGTAGTAAATTTGGTCCGTTTTTCTGTGACCCTCTGATAATCAAACGTGGCAGGGAAATCCCTTATATACACACATAATATACACATATATACATATAATTATATATATACTATATATAGTGTGTATGTATATATATATATAGTATATATATATATATATATAGTGTGTATATATATATATAGTATATATATAGTATATATATAGTGTATATATAGAGTATATATATATATATAGTGTGTATATATATATTTATATATAGTGTGTA
>Ga0126342_10017397_pt1 | contig 12435 bp, 10 predicted proteins | sample Cyp1metagenome_FD_92528 | JGI IMG/M metagenome (GOLD analysis project Ga0126342, IMG submission 92528) | Coral microbial communities from Lord Howe Island, Old Settlement Bay, Australia - Cyphastrea 1 metagenome | ecosystem: Host-associated > Invertebrates > Cnidaria > Coral ... | reverse complement strand
TTCTGAGACGAGGTTGATGCTACGTTGTAACATCTTGTCTACATCTTCTCACAACTAACTTCAAAGCCTTTGGCAATGGACCTACAGCTGGCAGTACAGATACAACAATGGCAAAGACCTTTGCACAGCTGTGCCACATGTCCTGAAGCACATCAGAAATGCCTGAGTGCAAAACAGCCCGCGTCTTTACGGGCGGCGTTACCTAGTTTAAGTTGGTTTATAAACCATTATAAACCCCTTTATTCGTAGATTTGTAAATATCGACCATCTATAGTTCACCTATTTAAACGTTCACCAACGGCCCGAGGTTTGCCGGCGCTTCGTCAGAACCCATCGAAGATGGCGGATGGCGCAGCGAATCGCTGAGGATGTCACTACCGGTCATGTTGACGTGGCATAGGAAGAAATCATCATTTTGGGTGGGAAATTCAGAACTCACATCTATAAATGATGAAACTATGTGTATATATATATATGAAATAATTGGATTTAATGCGTACAAAGGATTATACAGGCAGAAATTATTTGTGATTGCTGGGTCCAAATGGTATAAAAGGAAGATTTCTTTATTGCCATGTTTGATTACCAGATGGTAGTGCTGGAAATGCGGTTATTTCTGCAGGCTACAAAGCAGGCTGTTTCATCGAACCTTCGAACACCGAAGTGCGGTGTCATCGACCGACGGCTGCGTGGATACGAAAACAAATCTATGCCCTGGCTGGTGGTGTCCAATGATATGATGATCACATATCACATAGATTTTGTGCTTCCTTTTTTCACAAAACAGATCAAAATACTGATCCAAAACTATATAGCTGTTGTTTTTGGACTATTTACGGTAAAGGAAGAGGTTTGGTGTTTCCAAATCTTGAGAAAAACTTATAGTTTTCTTATAGTTCATCCGGGATGTTACCCCCACAACTGAATGCCAGTGAAGGTTGGAAGCATGAGCCTTTTCTTGATGTTCTTGCATGGGAACAAAACCTTAAACTACTGTAATTGTTACAACGGGCTTTATATGTATATATATAAGCTAAACCTATAATATATGTATATATATATACATACATATATATATATATAAACGCACACACACATATATATATATACATATCTATATAAAGATTTTTTTTTAAAAAAAAATATATATATATACGTACAGATCTATATAAATACTTTATATATATACAAATATATATATATATATATATATGTAAATCAGTTATAGCCAATGTTCACCTTCTCTTCAAGTCAACTATGTGGCCCGCTCACCTATATCAGGTCAAATCACCGTTTATTGATGTTTAGATTCTCATGTGAACGTACATCGTGTCATATGCTGTTGCATCCCCACTTGGTATGATCACACCAAATGATTCCTAGGTTTCTTAAATGGGTGGCTCAACCATCAACAAGCTGCTTTATCATTTTTCCAGCTCCAAATGGCTAGCGTTTTCTGCTTTCTCAAGTCATCATCACAGAGCAATGTGCTGCAACTGTACTTTTTGGGGTTCCACATGTTTGAAACAACCCCAGTTCTTATCCACTGTTACAATATTGTCTTGAATCTGTTGAAAAAGTTGGTTTTCATGATTTCTTGATGGCTAATTTACCTAAAGTAGACATGGAAAACCAAGCGAGCACAGACCAAAAGGTTTCCACCGGGATTTTCAATATGTCAGTTTATCTCGGGTCCAACCGTTTTGTTCTGCATGGATATGATTGCCAGTTTTTGGGAGTTAAACCATAACAGACATTAAATATTGTTGATTGCTAAATTGATGATCGCATCCCCATTTCGATCATTGATGGTTTAATTGCTGGTTATAGACTTTATTATATATCCCAACATGGCTGGTTTAAATCAAGTAACATCTCCATTTAGCTCTTTTCAAGTTATATAACACCCCCATGATTATTTAAATTAACATCAACTTAAATCCAAGTGTTCATGGTTTGAATCAAGTGAATTCACTTTAAAACCACGATGTTTATTCAAGTTAAAGCCCTATCTTGATGGATGAAATCCAGTGAAGTCAAACGTTTTATGGTTAAATGCACTTATAAATCCAAATTTTCATGGCTTGAATCACGTTAATTCCTTTGAAAACCCTGATGGTTATTCAAGTTCAAGCCCGTTTTGATGGTTAAAAGAAGTCAAACATCCAGTGAAGTCATCATTTTGCTGGTTTACATCATATGGATTCACCATTTTCATGGTTATATATATATGGGGAAATTATAACGACTTCACTGCGAACTCACTGGAAATCATGGTTAGTAAGGGAAGTCATCCCCAAATGGCCTTAATTCAGGATAGTGAAACATTATAATTTACCCAGATATATGTATCATTATGGATCCAAACAGTGTCTTTTTTTCACCTTTAGGACGAACAGCTGCTGTAGTGGTGCCAACAGGTCTCACCCAGACCTATGGTTTTGAAAAAAATATATAATAAATGATACCCCAACACACTTCCTTTCAGAAGGTATTTGGATCCATAGGCTATATACGGTGTATGGTTAAAACAATCATATACCACCCACTCAGAATGGTTTATACCTCCCATTTGTATCATTTATTATTGTTTTACCCACATTAATCCATGAAAGTCATCATTTTGCCGGTGACCCTCCCGGCCTGGTTGGCCCCTTGTCCAGGCCGGGCGAGGCCGTTGGTCGCCCTTGACGACACCGAGCAGCGCTCAGACGCCGCCGTGTCGAAGCGCCTGGGGCGAGGTGGGTTGAAAAATCGCCTCGAGACCGCCGGTTTTTGACGCTTCGCCCCACAACGGCGTGCACTTCTTGAACATATCAACTGAATGGTGATTTAATGGGACTTAATGGTGATTTAATGGGACTTAATGGTGATTTAATTGGACTTAATTGTGATCTATTGGGGACCTCATGGGATTTTATTTTTATTGTCTTTTTTGCATGGAACTATGTAGCAGTTAATGGGAATTTCACGGGGGAGTTCTCATCTATGTTACTTTACCCCAGGGTATAAACTACAATGTGTAGGAATAGGAAAAGATGTTAAATGCAAAGTGTAGAGTCTATGAACAAACAATCAGTCTGCGGAGTTTCCTTGACACCTCATTTATGATGCTATAAGTTGCTAATTATAAGTATGTTTATGCTTATCCTCCGGTCGTTCCTTTGTCGGTTGTGAGGCTGGAGCCCCTTCGTTTGTTGGTGATGTGTTTTTGTTTTTGTTCCCTTTACATGGTTTAAGGTCTGGGACAAAGTGTAGCATTTGAGATATATCCAATCCTTAAGATTCATTTATATAGATACCTTTATAATTATATATTAAAATGTGTGTTTTAGTCTTAAATATGTGGACGAACAACTTCCAGGAATATTCAATGGCCAGGCGCCCACCTTTGGTTCTCCTTTGGGAGAGCCGGCAAATGACCGCACAAGGCGGGCGAGTTCAAACGGCCAGATGTTGCCAGAGTAATTAACTCAGTCTGGTTGTATCTAGCTGTTTCTCTGCAGGTGTTCAATTAAATTACGATGCCATGGCTAAAAGTTGATATTTATTGAATTTACTGTATTGATGGTTTTGTATTACGATATTTATTGCTTGTTTTGTATTCTTGTATCATGATACTGTCATAAATCCCGATCCTGGTGATATTTTAGACTTTGCCGATTGGCATTTGTGGTGATCTATAGGGGGGGTTCCTTTAATGTGCGACCCCCAAAACCATCCAAAACCAGGTTTCAATACTAAAGTTGTTGTGTTTTTTGGCTACGTTATGGTTTTACATCATGTTACATCCCTATACATTTTGGATCATTTTGAAATCCCACATTTGCTCGTTTATGTGTTTTCACGACTTGGCAATTTCCTTTTTTTTTCTCACTGGGAAACACACAAAGTCATACCGGTGTTTTTTGTTAACTCATTGTTTTTCTTACTGTATGCCAAAATGCATGATTGAAAAGACCGACAAACCTGTAAAAACTCATGGGTCAACTCTCTACTATTTTCTGTCAAATCAAATGCACGTCAGATCCTCATTTTGTTTGTCAGAAACCAGGGTTCCCAAAATCTCATGGTTGATCATCATCCCATTAGTTCATGATGATCCTATATAGTTAAGTCCTGTCAGTGATTCCTGGACGTTGGCAGTGTATCCCATTACTCACTGGTTAAATATGGTTAAATCAGTTAAATCATCAATTTAAATCACCCATGTTTGTTGTTTATATATATAGATCCCAGTAATAGATCCCCTATTTGTATTACTGAAATCCGCTATTTTTCGGACACGTCGGATTGCCATGTTGGCGAAAAGCACCATTTCCATCCATTTCCCCAGATTTTGTTTGATCCACTGGGCACAACTAATTGCAACCCACTAGCTAGGAGTCGTTCAACAAGTTATACCGCAAAAAATGCAAGCAAGGAACATGAGAAACCCCAAAAAAATGTAGAAGAATAGGAACCCACCAACAAAATTCACCATATGTAGCACCCCCAAAAATTGGTCAACCTTTGTTAGAAACAGGCCTCCGACGTCACCCCTGACTCGCATCTTCCTGCGACCCTTACAGCGGCACGACACCACGAGGACGACACAGCCATGGGAGCCCATGGAGATGGAGATCCCTTCGGAAAAAAATGGAACATTGGAATCATTGGAATTGTACACCCTATGGTGAACTACTGTAACAGTTTGCAATTGAAAATGGCCATAGAAATAGTTGATTTACCCAGCTATAAAATGGTGATTTTCCATAGTTATGTAAGCGTTTACCAGAGGGTATCAATTCACAGGATTGGTTTAAGGGAAAATCTACAGGAACCCACTGTTTTTTTCGCATAAAATGTGGGGGTGTTTTTTTTTGATAGATTTTCGCTTAAACCAATCCATTGAATCAAAGACCACGGCTCATTATCTCTCGAGATTTGCCAGAGAACTGTTTTGCTTGGCTTTGAAACGACAACCATGAGAGAATGAAAGAAACCGGAATTCTACATCACACATCGGATGGGTTTAAAACTTGACGGCAATTGCCTTTTATCAAGAATCCCTTTTGCACCGACCCTTTTTTGGGATGGTACATCAGGATTTTGGAACTTGACGGAATTGGTTCTATATGAGTTACAGTAATTATATATCCAGACGACGCATAATGATGGAAAATCGCGAGCCTAACTCATAGATCATACTGATGCTTGGCCTTGGTTTAGGAAGGTAGCATGCAAAGGCTTACCCTCTGGGAATCTAACAATGCTTTGGACGACCACCATTTTCAAGCTAATTACTGTAAATCATCGAACTAAATGGGCGATATATACCATAAGTGCTAAATTGATCTAATTTGGTTAAATTACTGGAGAGAGATCAGCCAAGAGTGATGGATTAGTCGTAGAAATAGTGCCTCATAGACTGATTTGCCATTGTTTATTTTTGATTTGGTTCGTATTTCCCAGCCATGTTTGATGACACTGGACACTGGAGGCCCAGAGATGGAAAGTGGCACTGCTCCGAGATTTCCGAGGATGAGGCAGGACGAACAGGGAGTGGATTTGCCGATGAGGGGTGATTGGACTATTGGACCACGAAAAATTGGGTTTTGACCAACAACAATGATAGTACAATGGAGATATAGTGGGGATAGAGTGGATAACTTTGGAAGGGGGACATATCCACATCCACCACTAAAAGATCTAAAAGTCGGTGATACGGTGATACATGAATGATATTGTACCACGACTCTCCGGCCAAAGTTTTCCGGAGCGAATGATGGCACCAAAGGTGGCGGTTTGTCAGCTGCGAGGACCATCATGGTTTGATGACCCATGAGCCGAATCCACATAGAAGGAATAGCTATAGATAGATCGATCAGATAGATAGATAAATATACAGATCAACAATAAACGCAGTAAACACATATTTTGATTTTTTTTTGATACATGTATATCATCACCGGACCAATGGCTCTCCTTGGCTAGGTGATTTTTTGCTTCGCTCCAGCAGAGCCAGGGGCTCGGGGTTTTAAGGAAATGTGGGTGTACTGGTCAAAAATGCTCAAAACATATGGCTTTTGGGATTCACAGATTTTTGGCTGTTTAGTAAAGTAACCATCGGTAGATTCTGATTTTACACACGGTTTCCTTGGGACGTGCTGAGTGGATGTTTCTTACATTTTTTTTGGGGCTTTTGGGCTTGTGAACGGCCGGAACCCTCTGAGATCCCATTTGAACTTGATCGGTTTCTCCAGGTTTTCCAACATGTCCAGATGCAAGCTGGCTGATTCATGAAATTTGCCCAAGCTGAGTGGGACACTGGTTTGTATTCCCTAACCTTCCTGGCCAGCAAAAAACGTTTGCCATGGAAATCATCATGTCTAATAGCTAATAATAATGGAACTAAATAGGCCATTTTTACCCTAGCAACGTGTTACGGATTGCTGAATATGATTGATAGTCATTGAATGTGATTGTCCTTTGTATCTATTTATATCCCAACTATATACCATTTAACAAAGCTATGGAAAATCACCATTTTCTAGCTGGGTAAACCATCTATTTCTATGGGCCATGGCTTCCATGGCTATGTTATATAGTCATAAGCAGAGGGCATCCATATGTTGAGGGCATTTCCATGACCTCTCCAAGGGCTTCCCGGTCCGAAGGGGTTACCCTCCAGCCCTCCACTCGACTAACATATGTTTATGACACCAGTACCGCACAAGGCGGTGAAGTTTCAAAAATAGGAAAATAGGAAACCTATAGGAGAGGTTGGTTGTCGTTAATCACGGATGGCAGAGAGGATCCACTGATGGACGTAAAGGTGGTTGGAGTTGTGTTTTGGAGTGGTTGCAATGGTTGCAGTGGTCACCTCACCACAACTGCTGGATGTAGTGTGGTGTAGCGCAGTTGTAGTTGTAGTGTAGTGTAGCGGAGTTGTAGTTGTGATGTAGTGTAATTAGTGCAGTTGCAGTTGTAGTGGTGGTGGTATGGTGTAATTAGTGTAGCGCAGTGTACTGTAATGTTGTGTACTGTAGTGTGGTGTATAGTGTGGTGTAGTCCAGGGTATTGTAGTTGTAGTGTAGTGTATTTAGTGCAGCGTCGTGTCGTGTAGTGTAATGTAGTGGTAGTTGCAGTTGTAGCTGTAGATGTAGTGTGGTGTAGTTAGTGTAGTGCAGTTACAGTTGCAGTTGCAGTTGTGGTGTGGTGTAATTGGTGTAAGTGTAGCGTTGCAGACTGCAGAGTGTAGTGTATGTAGTCTAGTGTAGTGTATTGTAAAGTAGTATAGCTGTAGTTGTAGTGCATTATAGTGTAATTAGTTTAGCGCAGGGTAGTGTAATGTAATGTAGTGGTAGTTGTAGTTGCAGTGGTAGTTGTCTATCTATATATCTATCTGTCTTTCTGCAAGCTTGAAAACGAAGCCATTCTGCGAGACTTCCTCAGTTTTTGATTTTGACAACATCAAAAAAGTAGCAAGTCTGCGAGGCCTGCTCAATGTCTAAACTTGACAGCATCGAAAACGCAACAATTCTGCGAGACTTTCTCAATTTTCGAACTTGACAAGAGCAAGAACGAAGCAATTCTGCGAGACTTCCTCAGTTTTCGAACTTAACAAGAGCAAGAACGAAGCAATTCTGCGAGATTTCCTCATTTTTCGAAGTTGACAACATCAAAAACGAAGCAATTCTGCGAGACTTCCTTCAAAAATCGAAAGTTTAGTTCAGAGCTCACGGCCTCTTCCCAATGCGTTTTGTAATTTTTCCAGTCCATGTGTCTAAAGTATTGCGCTTGCCACGAAAAGGTGATGCCAAGTCATACGAAGTGCTGCACCTGTCACGCAAACATGCAGAATCCCTTGCGCCTGCCACGCAAAACGACGTCTGAACGTCCAAAAGTGCTCCATACCCCTATTTTTGCACTTTTAACTTCGAAATGTGCTTTGCGCCACAACTGCGTGCACTTTTTCGACATGTCAACTTCCAAAAGTGGTCCGAGCATGGTGTGTTTGACTTGGAAATTTGCTTCACGCCACAACGGCGTCCACTTTTCCATCATCTTAGCTTCCAAAAGTGGTCTGAGATGGTCTGAGACTGTCAGTTTTTTACACTTTTGACTTGGAAATGTGCTTCGCGCCACAACGGCGTGCACTTTTTCGACATCTCAACTTCTAAAAGTGCTTCGATGTTGGTGTGCTTTGTACATTTTGACTTCGAAATGTGCGTCGCGCCACAACGGCATGCAATTTTTCCTCTCTCATCTGGCCAGATGGCTCCGCACCCGCCGCTTTAGCGAGCCTACTTTTCGACCTGCTGGAGCCACAAACCACTGAAAAAAACACAGTGTTTCGCGACTTTCCTACCTTTTCGGGCACCTGTATCTTCTTTCTTCTGACTCTTTCTCTTCTCTGATCTTCTCTCTTCTTCTCTTCTCTTCACTGACTCTTCCCACCTATGCTTTCCATGTGTCCATACCGTCGGAAGTTTGACAGCTAAACTTCCTTTGATAATCATATTAACCATATATTAACCATATTTTCCGTATAATGGAGTTTAGACTACTAAACTTTCTTTGTGCTATAGTCACATAGCATCATAATTTGGACAACCCATGAACATCCACCATTTCAAAAAATGGCTTCCGAATGGGAAACGACCTGGATGGTTGGCTCTTTGCTGATTGACCTTGGGGAAGATGACGACAGTTATTCGCAATGCATACGGATCTTGATTAAAATTCATACTTCAGTAAGCAGATTACTAAGATTATATAGTAAGCAGATCAGTAAGATTATTAAGTTTAACTTAAGCTAACTATGACCCTTTTTCGCAGCGCATCCCAGCCGTGACCCAGCACCGCACTATATGTGGGCAGCCTCAAAGGCGCGGATGCTTGGCGTCATTTTTTGCAGATGCATAGTATCCATGATTAATGATCTAAAAGTGCACTTGTGGTAGGATAGTTATTGATGACCATAGTACGTAATTGTGTTAGGATAATTATTGATGACCATAGTACGTAATTATGGAATACCTAGCGCCCATTATGGTATCAACCATTGTTGTTTGAGTCAATATGTACCCGCCATTTGGCATAATTCCAAGAAGTTTTTGTCAAACCCATGTGAATGCTCTGATTTGAACATATCAGTGGGTCGCACACGTAAAACACCATAAAACAATATAAAACACACATAGATCTTTAGTGATGAAGTGTGATTGCATGTCTACGTTTGTGCGTAATGATGTAGTTCTATGGCCAAGTAATGTGATGATGTAACGCAACGGAGGTGGACAGGTTTCCCCTCATTTGTGTCCACCATGGAGAATGGTCACTGTGAGTCCGGAACACTGTCCATGTGTTGGAGTTTGTTGAGAAACGACACACTGTCCTAGAAGCAATTGGTATTTGCAATGTTTCATCCTGATTGCATTAAATAATGTACATGAAAACAGCAAATATTTATTTACATGTACCTAGATATATATATATATATATATTGATATACATACATATTATATATATATATATGCACCTACATATGTACACGTATACATCTTATACATTGCATATATATATATATTTAGATATAGATATAGATGTATGTATATATATTTATATATCTGTGTATATGAAAACTTGGAAGTATACAAACACTGCTGTCACTGTAAATTGAAACATGAATGGCATATGTTTGCGTTTAATCGTGCAAAATGGTGGACGTACAAACACAGTTCATATCAGAAATCAATGTGAATTAATTTCAGGAACCTTCGTGTATAATATATATATATATATATACTTATATGTTTGTTTTTTACGCACCATATATTGTTGTACTACATATGGTAGTATATATTCATCTTAAAGTAGATGCTATTTGGGAAATTCAAAACGCCTTACTAGATGCCAACATTTGTAAACATTTGCAACAAATCAGTATTCTGTCCACTCCAGGATCATCATATAGGTATGTATACTGTATACATTTACATGTATGCACGGAGGATGGACGGGGCCAACAATTGTTGAATAATAGTTTGATGGATTAAGCAGCAGTCGCGTTTGGAGGCACGTATTTCTTTGACATCCATGCGCGTAGCTACATTCACAATATGGTTGGTGAACTATGTTTCCCATATCCCCATATTTGGGCAAAGCCTTGCAGGCAGATCACACAACATGCATTCCTCATTCCTCCAGAATTTCCAGTCAAAATCAATTTCCATTGAGGTTTCCAAGCCCAAATGGACATACGATCACACAAGCTAGCTTGGATCAAAATAGTGCACAGCGCGGTCTTGTAACCACAAAATTCCGATGAATGCCAACAGCCCTTTTCAGGCGCCAAGCCGAACTGGCAAGCCTAGTTTGGAAGGAGACATCTCAAGACATAGATGGATCCAATGACACGATGTACAAGAGTTGCAAATCTCATTATCTACTGTTGGTATTTGTTGGGTGGTTATTTTTCATTTTTCATGTTTATATAATATAGTTACGTATGTTCTGGTGAAGTGGTTTTTGCTCCTATTGAACCCCCATTAATTTCCCCACCGTTCTATATATGTACCAGGGTCAAGAGTTCAATCTTGGGACAAAAGCAGGTTTCGATTCGTTGGGATGGATTGATTCAGCTGGCTGCAGCGCACAATGCGCAACCGCCAGATGCGATGACAAGGGTGAGCAAAGCCAGATCCACACAATTTTGAATAAAAAGCAAGACAGATGCCCACTGACGTTCACATTGAGGCCCTTACACTGCAGCCAGGCTTCATTGTCAACGAAGGTGGTACCCAAGGTTGCCAAATCGCAAAACTTGTGCCAAATACTACAGGAGTTGTCCTCATGTGTGAGACTGAAGCATCCAGTGGCTACAGAAGAACACAACCATCAGCCAAGATGAGCTTGCAATTGCAGTTATTGGGGGCAAAGGTGTGTGTGACGAATTCGATGGACAGAGAACAAGGTTGTCAGTTTCTCACAATGGAGAGCCCCTCACAGTACAGGCATCGTTGTTCAACATGGGTATGAAATTTCAATCCACATGTTCAAGGTCGCTCCAACACCCGTAGGAACAACATGAGAACAGATGCGTACGAATGATGCTCCGGTTTTGGTACAATGGCTTGCATCAGCCAGTCATTCTGGCAGGACAAACCCAGAAAGATATGACCAAATTGACCACCCAGCAAAATGATGCAGAGCAGAAGACAGCTTTGTAAACCGACAATCCAATGATATTCCCAAGAAATTGTTGGTTAAATTTCATATATCGTCCATATTTTCACCACCAAATATTTATCTACATTCATAGAGTTGGATGATGGGAAAATTTACGACGGAAACCCTTGCAAATTGATGGTGAAACCCACGGTTTCCGGTTCAGATTTTCCCTTCAACCAATCCATTGACATATGCTCTCCACTGGCCACATCAAAAAAAAAACATGGCAAAGATTTCATGATTCGACGATGGATCCCAGGCACCACCCGGTGGCGCCCAAACGCCTCCGCCATCACCCATGGCGACAGTGGGATCCTCATTCCGTGGAACAAAAACTGGAAATTTGGGAGTGAAAACTTTGAAAAACTGAGGGGGAATTGGGAGCAGAATGTCAGAAACTCTGAAAACGTAAAAGTGGGACATTCAGAAAAACAACCTCCATTGAAATTTGAGCATGAAAAGTGCATCAACACATGGGATGTAAGCTTAGTGAACCATTGGTAAAAACAAATGTGGAGCTGAACCATTCTTAGGAGGGATCAGTTGGAATCGGTTGGGGTTTCTATACGTTCCCTGTGACATGGCTGCTTCAAACGGTCGGATATTGGACATTTATTTTTTACCTCTTTATCTCACCCAGTTTCCCCTTGTACATGGGGTGTTCGGAGCATTTCGGAGCATCCCTGAAATTGGAGCCACTAGGAGCTTCCCAACAACATGAAAGATAACATGTTTGTTCAAGTCTTGGTTTATTTGTTGGTTACATGGCTGGTGGCTCAAGTCGGTGGCACCCCAGAACAACAATCCATTGCGTGAGGGGCTTCTGGGATTTCAATTTTTGTCCATCAGCAGTTGATTTTGCTTTGATGGGCCTGTACTAGTTGTACTCCAAGTTGGACCTAAACCAATCCCAAAGAAAGACCAATGTAATGTATCAATCTTTGAGTAGGATTTTGCTCACATCTCTTTCGTCTGGGGGTCCCTAAGTGTATCTATCTATCTATCTATCTATCTATCTATCTTTTTATTTTATCTATCTATCTATCTATCTATCTATTTATTTTTTCTATCTATCTATCTGTCTATCTATCTATCTATCTATCTATCTATTCATCTATCTATCTATCTATCTATCTATCTATCTATCTATCTATCTATCTATCTATCTATCTATCTATCTATCTATCTATCTATCTAATCTATCTATCTATCTATCTA
>Ga0126342_10017396_pt1 | contig 12436 bp, 9 predicted proteins | sample Cyp1metagenome_FD_92528 | JGI IMG/M metagenome (GOLD analysis project Ga0126342, IMG submission 92528) | Coral microbial communities from Lord Howe Island, Old Settlement Bay, Australia - Cyphastrea 1 metagenome | ecosystem: Host-associated > Invertebrates > Cnidaria > Coral ... | reverse complement strand
CAGCAACAGCAACAGCAACAGCAACAGCAACAGCAACAGCAACACCACCACCACCACCACCACCACCACCAACAACAACAACAACAACAAGAACAAGGAGGTACAAACAAACACCGGGACCCCAAAATAAAGCTCGGGTAGCTAGTTTTGAGGGCCCCAGTCTTTGTTTGTACCAACAACAACAACAACTACTACAACAACAACAACAACTACAACAACAACAACAACTACTACAACAACAACAACAACAACAACTACTACTACTACTGCTATTACTACTACCACCACAACCACAACTACAACCACAACCACAACCACAACCACAACTACAACTACAACTACAACTACAACTACAACAGCTACAACTACAACTACAACTACAACAGCTACAACTACGACTGCACAACAGCTACAGCTACACTGCACTACAACTACAACTACACTACACCACACTACATCCAGCAGTTGTGGGTGAGGTGACCACTGCAACCATGGCAGCCACTCCAAAAAACACAACTCCAACCACCTTTCGGTCCATCAGTGGATTCACCCTGCCATCCACGCACGCATCACAAGAACTCACGTCTCCTATAGTTTCCTATCTTTGAAACTTCCGCCACCGACTTGTGCGGTACCACCGGTAACCGCAATCAACATCTTCGTCACGCACAACCACACTAATCACTACTAGTTTACTAATCATCATGTCTACATGCTGACAATGGAGATACAGACATTCATATTAACAATAGGCATCGCCACGATCACCACCCATCTCCTTACCTGCGGTGACCGGCCCACGGCAGGTCGTGCACACCCGAGTTGGCCTTCTGTCTGCTAGTGGAGGTGCCACGATGGCAGCATGGTGATGTTCTAGCCCAGGAGGACTAAACGTGCGTATGCATATGATACCATATGATTACATATGTGCGTATTTCACACACACACATATATATATATGATGAATATAAATATAAAATGTACACTTAGATGTATGCCCATGATTGCAGATGCATGTGCCAGGGTCCAATGTACGTATAGATACGGATGAACTGGAATGCGGGATCAATGAAAATGAAACTATCCGGCGTTTTCTGTTATGGGCGATAAAATTAGATTTGGAATCCGATGGCATCACCAGCTGAAAGTGGCAAAGCGAGATCCTGGGCAAACAGTTCTTCTCAACACGGGCAGTTTGTATTTTCCACGTTTGTTTTGAACGGGTTTGTCTGAAATGTTTGGCCATTTGGTAGGTAGAAGTGATGATAAACCACGGGTTTTCGAAATTTTCCCCTAAATTTCCAGACAAACCCAAACAGAGCTGTTCCTCGCAAATGTATTCTTTTGAAAATGCCCACTGCTTTGGCAGGCATGAACATTCAATGTCCCTCACTATATATGATTCATTTTTGATGTTTTTCAACATGTTTTTTTTGTTCCACTCTGTTCCACTAGATTCCCTTGTTTTTTTTTGCCAATCTGAGTGGTTGAAGATTCGGACATCCTGTGAGGTTGGCATCATCATTGCATCTGTGGTGATCTTAGCCACGCACCTGGGACGAAGATTTCGCCCAAAAAGTGGGACATTTCCCGGGCCATACTTTTGTTTGGAAGGGATACACACACACATATATATATATATACATACACATAATGTATATGTGTGTATCCATACGTACATATATTTGTATACATGCATACATTGCTTAGCCACTGACTTACTCACGACTTATCACTTTATCTATTTATTGGTATATTTCAAGTAAGAACACCGCATTTGCATATTTGTTGGGCGGGGTTACGGGGTTTGCCACAAACAAAGGCACCACACGCTCACACTGAGGATGGGATCGGGTGATGGCATTACCATTCGCACGGATATCGGAGCTTTGATTTGCGCCCGCCTCAGAACGATGACTGTGATCACTGAGGAAACATTCCTGATCCTTCATTTTGTTTCAGGGAAAATCTACAGAAACCTGTGGATCTTAACCTGCACACTTATTAAGCCCTTTCAGTTCCTCCAAACAAATTCTGGGTCCCAACGATAAAGACATGTTGTCCAAACACGTCCGATGGAACTTGTAACTTGTACTGTACTTTTCACAGGCCACTTGAGACCAGACATGAAATGGCCATCGATTGGGGTAAACTATACAATTTTTCCATATTTTCACAATGGATGGAAGAATTCCTGCACCAGTTGACAGGTGGTTTATCCCAATATCTATAGGTTTTCAAGCATCCTTTTGGCAGTGCAGTTTTTTTTCATCCACATTTTCCCTTGTGATTTGTCCAGCCGATGCCACCAGCGCCAGAGGTGGCTCCATGATCTTGCTGGGCATGCTGTTCCTGGCCTTGATCGAACTCCTATGCCAGGGATGTGCTGGCGCAACCGAGGTGGGGAATTTCCCTATTAAAAATGGAGGTTTTCACGGGAAAAGCCAGGGAAAATGGAGGTTTTTCATGGGACAACATAGAAAATATGGGAACATCCACTGTAAATGAAGGTTTTAATGGGACATTTCCATGTAAAACATGGAGGTTTTCATGGGAAAGTCATCGATAAATTGGCATCTGTGGGCTAGATGGGCATCTTAAAAAAGTGGGACATTTCCAGATCATGTGACTGAGTAGCAAACAGTACGGAAGTGCCACGTGTTTTTACGATGGGCTTCTACTATGTGACCCCCACCGAAAAAGATCGCCAATTTGCCCCTTGGATCCTCCAACTTGGATGCTCAGGTACAGCCCGAACACATCCCGATACCTCAAGACCCAATGTGTGCATCCACTGGTAACGCGCTTGACATGACACATATTGGTGGCTAAAATTCCCCATCTTTGTTGCTGAAAGCGCTCCATTTTTACTGATTTTCTGGCTCAAGAAACAAGATTTGACTGAATCATCGTCCCGTATTTCCTTTTCCATGTCATCCATGATTTTCGCATGTTCAATCCTTGCGTTGGTGGCAGCCGTTGAAGTGTGTGAGGGCGAGCTGGAGCTGGAGCCGTCGTGCTTGCTGCAAACACCATCGTCGCCGGCCTCGCTTCTCACAGAGTCAGGGGCGTCCTCGTCCTCTTCTCCGGAACCACTATGTTTACCCTCGTGCTGGTGCGGTGTAAACGTTGGAAGTAAAGCCCCCCCCCATTCTACCCGGTGAGGAAAATTTTGTCAGCAAATGCAATGACTATTGTGCGACACAATCCGAGCCGGCGATTGAAGTCAACACAGGTCATTTGGTCGCCCTTGAATGCTTTTGCTATTTTTGCTGCAGTTCCACCAGTTTCCAGTCCACATCAAGGCCGGGTTATCAGGTGTGGAAGGTAGTGACCAGCACAACCACCACAACCACCACAACCACCACAACCACCACAACCAGCGCCAACGCAGCAGGTGTGGACGGGGACCCCCACATCAAGACCCTTGATGGGAGGCGCTACACCCTTCAGTTGCCTCCCTGTGGCGCTACTCCGGTGTGGAAGCAGAGCTCCCTTGGCCGACCCTGAAGAAAGTTCCTGTTGACTGGGAAGTCTATACACACTACTCACGGCACCAATCATTTACTTCACCAAGGGCTTGCTCTTGCTGGACAAAACAGGTGGTTCACAAAGGCAACTTCTGGAAATCACAGCAGATGACTGCCAGTGGCGGGCCCCTTTGAGTGGACTGGACTGCAGTCCAAGACGAAGAAACCGTGGCCCTTCCCGACGGGAATGATTATGTGAGTGGTTTCATCGTGACCAAGAAGAATGGGCCCAACGGTCACAACCAAGTTCGTTTAAACATGCAAACGAAGGATAGCAAGACCGACATGCAGTATTGAGTCTAAGTTGCCGGCCCAAGCATCATCTCAATGTCCAGATGATCATGAAACGGAGCAGCGACGTGAAGTTCGTCCAGGGCCAGCTGAAGCCGGGCCGCAAAGTGGGTTTCTCCTTGCAGCAGACGTCCACTGACTCAGACTTCGTTATCACTAGCAAATGGCAGGAATTGGGCGGCAGCACGCAAGCGGTTGCATATTTCCAGAGGGTGGATGAAATACAAGAACCACACCTTTCCCTGCTGGCCAGCTGCAGTAGTGCAGATGAGGATCAAGCCAAACAGACATGTTCCAAACACCTGGGATGTGTGGATCAGGGAAATGCAGAAGTGGCAGTTTTGAATGATTGCATCTTCGATATTTGCCATGGAGCGGGAGAGACAGGCGGAACTTGCTGCGGAACTCCTAGCATCCACCCAAGCCATTTGAACCCCACGCAGACATGCAAAGTGCCGTGACCGCATGTCCACTAGGGCTTGGAAATCTGATTGATCTGATTTTGACTTGACTTTCTGCAGGAGCTGCCTGCAAGGCTTTTGTCTGGTTGCAAAAAAAGGATAAAGCGTCCAATTTTCGTTGCTTAAACTCTGCACGTTCCGACCCAGCTCAGAACTGCCCATTTTTTCCGGTCCCATTTGCGTTGAGTTCAAACTCCACCTATGGATCGACCCTTTCAATTTCAATCTCCCATTTTTGGTTGCAAACACTCCCAAGTTTTCTTGATTAAATTCAATTTCAGCTCCTCATTTTGGGATTTTGAGAAAGGTGGTGCTGGTCTATCTACAAATCGCCATCCACATCAACGCGGTGGGTTTGGGTGCAATGACCTTGTTGGGTCATGCTACCTGGCTGCTGGCGCAGTTGCTCCTCTCGGTCGCTCCTCGGCGTGAAGACTCCATAGACGGACAAAAACTGCCAATGTTAAATGCAATATTACTGTTCCCCACTGTATATAGTATGATTTACATTGATTTACATACATACAAAATCATATGTGTGTATATATAATATTAGTATAATATATATATATATATAATATTATATATAATTATATATATATATATTTATTGTATTGTTGAAAACAACCACATCGCAAACGTTGTGCAATTTATTCTCATCTATATTATTGTGATACACTCCTTATCTAGTCTATAGCAATCACCAAAAAGATGGACACGTCATTTGCCAGTATTTTAGTAGGAGTTTACCTTTGCATCTTTTTTGGGTTGTTATATGCTATACATTAATATACAATCTATTGAATTTCAGTATATTTACTCCATCTATAGAACCCACACTGGGTAAGATTATTTAGAAGCCAGTAGTATTACCCCCTTATTTATCATTTTTTGTTGTATATACCTAGTATATACCCATTTGACCCCCTCTGTTCTTGGATGTTGGATCCATAGAATGGAGGGCTCACCATCCAAAATAGAGGTCACTTGGGTTCCAGGTACCTATGGTATTTATAAGCAACCCAACATTGACGTGTCTCTATCTCTTTGTGGAGAAACCCACATGTATTCTGTTTTATGAATGTAATTTGGATAGTACTTTGGCATAGGCGTCCAGAAAAACATGGATTTTATACCAGCAAAAACTGGAAGATATTAATCATGGCAATCACAATTGGATACAAAATATGATGGTCTCAATAGGAACGTCGCCCAACATCTAAAGTCTTCCGGTTCGTATATGCAAAGTCCCAAAATTGGTAGAATCAGGCAGGTACCTATTGTTGGGTTCACCAGTTTGACACGTACTGTATCAACCCTTTGAGGGATGATTGAATGGACGTGCGTAAGCTCTTTCTGGAACTTAAGGATGGAAGACATCAAAAGAGGGTGGAAAAGTTGACTGACGGGCAAACCAAACTCACTCTGATCTAGAGTCTAGAGGTACCGCAGCATCGCACTGGCTGTGTACGGAAGGAAAAATCGTCCTTATGATTACACGGAACTCAAATGACTTCTGGGATGCAAAAAATCCTCCAGCTAACGGGTCAAACCTTCCAAAGTCGCGTTATCCTTACGCCATCTGCCTGGTTCCATGGTACCAATGGTACCGGGATCATCGCTGTGAGGCCGCCTTTGCTTGGGCCACTGCCTGTTGCGGGGCCGCCGTGTCTCGACCAGCGGAGCTGTTGCACTGCAAGATGAATCATTTCCCTCATGGAATGCCCACCTGCAATACCTGCAATACCTTAATATACCTTTATATACTTGAGTAATCTTGAGTATATACTTCTTTCATCTGGTTTCTGGAATCGAAACATACTTGGGCAGCAAGGAAGGGAACAACTAAATCAGGGCAATCTGACTAAGTATGACTAAATACAGTAAAACCCTTCCGGATCTCCTTATAACTTCCAAACCTATGAGCCAAGTGTCCAGACCTGAACAAGTTTAGCTTGAAGGGCCGATGGCCCCGTTGACGCCGCAAGGTGAACTTGTGGTATTGCCTCTACTATTTGCAGGCGGGGGCCGCAAAAGGGGGTAGATCATCTCTCTGTGCTGGTACAGTGGTTGGTTCATGTTTCAGGGTGTTTCCCCAGATATTCGGGACATTTCGGGACATGGGCTGTTTGGATGGCGATATTGGAAGATTCATTGCTTTGGTCAGTGAATGGCACATCGCAAAGATCACCAGATTCCAATAGTTTGGATCACAATCCAGCTGGATGATCGCAATTTCACTATCATAGATTGACCAAGACAGATCCGGGACCCAACATCGAATTGGCGCATCTACGCGAGGTAGAACCCAAGCCTCGCCTGGGTTTTAGGACGTCCTTCTTTTTGGGATTGCACTACAAGTACCTTGGCTTGGGACACATGGGACACCGGAAGCTTGGGAAAGATGGGAATAGTAGGCACGGATTGTTGGAATCCCTGTGGCATAATGTCGTCCAGTGACCCCCAAAAGGGCTTGAAATTGGCATGTGAGCTTTCGTATGAGCAGTTCAGCATGGCTCAAAATTCGACTATGGATTCTTGCTCAGTCTTACTTCTTAGCCTTCTTATGGACGTATAGAATCGTATAGAGTATGTCTGTTCCCCATGGACCTGACTCCTATTATCCCCAAGCTCAACTGCAAAATGTGCCCAGGAGTGCCTTCCTTGTTTGGGCCATTCTGGTGGCCCTGGCAGTCTCGGCGTTGGTCTTCCCCAAACTCCCTGACACCTTGGGCTTGTCGCAAGAGGCCCGGGGGGGGAATGGCGCCTGGCTTGGCTCCATGGCAAGCTGAAGATCTGTTTTGAACTACTCTCAAATGGAGGTTTCCTGAAATAGGGGGACACATAAGTCTTCAATTTTTGTAGGATTTTCTATTGTAAACCATCCATTTTGGGCTACCCCCAATTTATGGAAATCTCCAAATGGGGATAATTGTGATGTTTTAAGTTATGTATAGATTCCATAGGAAATACATACCGCAGAGAAATAAGCAGGAAGACGCCCAGGAAAAACAACCATTGATCCGTCTCACTTCCTTGTTGCAGTTGGCCATTGCGGAGCACGTGCTGCTGATGGGCGTGGGGGGCGTCTTCTGCTCGGCGCTGCTGTCGCCACTGCTGCTGGCGCTGTCCCAGCAGGGCCGGCGATTCATGTCCAAGGCAGCCACTTGGTGCAGTAGCCAGGGGTAGATGGGATCACACTTGGGGAGTCAGGGCAATTACCCTCGATTACCTAAGGAAAGGCAAATTATCGAGTGGGATGACTTTTCAAGTTTATTTGGGAGGTTGGTTTCTGGCAGGTTTCTGAATCATTTGTGGGTGAAGAGTGTGACATCCTCCTTTTGAATATTGGATGGTGATCTTTCCTGCACAATGTCCTGCACAGTTGGTTGTCTCCTATTTTTTCTTGGCCATCTCAGCGTTTATTTTGGGCTATACACTCATATTGCCGGTGTGTTATGACATATTATGATACTACATGATACTACACATATGCGTCTATGATTCTGCCTCAGTGCAGGATCTATTCTATGGCATGGGGATGTTTCTTCCCGAAGGGGCTAGAATTATAATGCATAATAATAATATTATATATATATAATATATATATATATACATCCTGGAGGCTCTAGACAGAAAAAGTATGATACATTCTGTTACATTCCAATTTTCGCAGATGATTCGATTGTTTCCAGAAGTGGCTGAAGGGAAAACTATAAGACATCTCCGTTTTAAATCTTAATTGGTAAAAACATTCGGGTTTCCTGTATCCTCTGGTTATCCTCTGGTACCCATGACAATGCCCATAGGATTTCCAATTGCTCCAAGGCTGGCCGGAGAAAAGGTTTGTGTCTCCTGGCCAAATTGAGAACGTTTGCAGTTGAAGGTCCAGGACATCAGGTGTCAACCCCCGTTGAGACATGATGGGATAGTGAGTTAATGGTGATTTAACAACATAATTTCTAGGGTCTTTTAACTGTTTCAACCACAAGAACATGGTGATACCTTGATGATCAACAAGCGGCTTATAGTACTCTTCATATATATATATGTATATACTTACATATCGGGGATTATCATAATTTCCACGAGCAGTGAATCATGGCTATGGCTCAGTCAAACATCCCCTACATGAATTGTGTCTTAGGCCGTTAAGGACAGGAAGAGCCCCCTTCGTTTTGGAAAGTGAGTTTATACCTAGGCAAATGACTGGATCTATGGTGGATATTCTCAGATGGGTTCAAAAAGAGCAAGTTCGAACGGGCCACTTCTGGGGGTTTTCGTCTCGGCCGGATGCGAGGCCTTCGAATTCTGACGGTCTTCGTCTCCTCAGTAGTCCTTCATTTGGTCACTGCACTGGTGATCCCTCTCTTAGCGGCCCGGTGATGAGGTGATGATAGGTGATGTAATAAATCCATGGGATTTTGGACCTCCAACTCTCCCACTGGTCGATTCATAGTGAGGAGAACCCCGACCTCCAAGAGAGTGTGTAAAGATAAAAGGTTGAGCCATTGAGCGTTGCGTTCGGATGCCCCGCTGAGATACAGCGGCACTGAACTTTCACACGGGGCGCCAAAACACACAAATAGGAATGAATCAAAATACATGCCAACCTGTTTGATTCATAGGAATGCCAGAAATAGGAATGCCAACCTGGATCAAGTCGAGGTCGACGTTTCAGGGGTTAAGCGCTTCAATAGTAGTGGTTTGGGCCTTGGTGGTTTGGAGGTGAGCATCCCCAGGCCCTGAGATGATCATCATTTTCCCTATGATTTGATGCCCAAAAGGAGCAGGGTATTTGTCAGACACACCTAGGCGCACCTTGTGATTTTCGTCCTCGCACTTGCGTTGGTGTGGTCTGTGGTCACGCTCACCAGATGTGCGAGGAGGCTGATGCCAGAGTTCTGATTTCGATCGAAGGAAAGCTGTGGAAAAGGATGAACAAATGGAGATTTCGCCAACTGCAAAAACTGAAAAATTGATGAAAATTGATTAAATAATCTTCGAATATCTTCGAATCTTGGTGCTTCTTATGATTGCTCGGACCCTGCAATCCACATGAATTTATAGGTTCTCTGCATTGAACATTGGCCACCAAACAGTTGACTACTTCAGTCTCCAATCTCAAGTCCCCAAACAGTCGTGAGCCTGCGGCGGGGTGAACTTCTGTGGCGAACACTGAACTTTCTAAAAAGAGGCAGGTGAGATTCGTGCTCTATGATCTGACATAGGTTATTGGTATCCCTCATTCAAGATTCCACTGGTTCATCATTTTCCCGCTGAAGATGGCCAGAAAGTCAGGCGAGCAATTCGACCCCAGACGGCTCGGAAGTCGGTGGCCGCTTGTCTGGCAGCAGATCCACCATTGGGCGGGGATCAGCATGGGTATGGCTCAAAATGGTGATGGGAATGGACATCCACATATTATATGATGTCCTGCCGGGCTTGGCCGAGACTATCAGTGCTTGGATCGTGACAACCTTTGATAGACTTCAAGTGGATCAAATCAGTGAAGAAGGTACGACAAGGTACGACTTGGCAGCCAGAATCCAAACATACATAATATTTCTCGAAAGAGAACAACAATTCACGTCTTTCAGTTTTGCCCAATTTGTGGATCAAATAGTTTGCAGTCGTTTGATGGCAAAGTTTGTCCTTACAGCAGTTCCTCAGCGAAATGCGTCATGGTGCATATCCTCTTAGCAAACCCGTGCAAGCCTTCAGAGAAAGTCAACTGACGCAGGTCCGTCTTTCTATTCGATAGGGTGGATCGAAGTGTTCCCATGGGAACTGATGGCTACAGCCATGGCAGTGACCACCTGAAGACCTGCGTCGATGTCGATGTCTCTGCGCTGAAATTCCTGCAGCGCTTCCCCCTGCTGTGGTTCAGAAAACGGACAGATGCCACGCCAAAAGAGACACAGCAGTCAGCATTTGAAGAAGCCGAGGCGGGCAAACGTGAGCTGGCGACTTTGATTGATATCAAGGTGGGTCAACTGAAGTTTGCGACTGCCAAAGAGCTGAAGACGCAATTTCATGCTTCCAAAGCAGGCAGGGTGGCAGCCAAACCAAGGAAACTAGGGTAAAAGGGGTGGCATGATTTGGTTACAGTAATCTGGTAGGGAGCATCTGTGATCTGCAAGCATTGGAAAGCATAAACTTTGGTTAATAGTCTTTGCCAGTATGGCCCTTGAACTGCGGCCAGGTCTTGCTGATTTATCTTCTCTGCCAAAGGATGTCATGGTTTTGATCCATCCGGATCTCAGGCTACTGGATGCGCGATCTGACGTTGTGCTTCATCACGGTGCCAAACCACATGCAACTCCTTGGTTCAGTGCTGAGACGCTGGCAGCAGCAGTGATGCTCTCAAGCAGCCAGCAGCTGAACAACGTGAGCTTTTTGGAGCAACTCAGCGCACAAAAGTGATGACAACAGTGGCAACATTTACCTTGTAGCATTTTCAACTTTTATTGAGTACTCACGTGACTGTTTGGAGATACCTTGATGCTTTTTTCTGCTCCTTTGATTTCCAACAGTTTTGGTTCATTTCCACTACAGTAGCTCTCATGGTGAAGTCGACCCGTCCAGGAATATGGGTTTGTATGAGGCCCCCAAAATCCGGTCAGTGCCTCGCTTAGGCCTACGTTTTGGCTCGCTTAGGACAACGTCGGAGATACATGGCTACAGTATCAATAGAAAGATATATCGATGCATCCAAACTTGTGTATCCAATGGAGTCCAATGTGTTTGATGTCGTGTCGCTTACCTCGAGTAGTTCCCACTGTCCCCTGTCCCCCGTCCACTGTCCCCCCCTAAAGATTAACCCTAAAGGTGAGTATCCAATGGAGTCCAATGTGTTTGATGTCGTGTCTCTTACCTCTAGTAGTTCCCACTGTCCCCTGTCCCCAACCCTAAAGGTGTGTATCCAATGGAGTCCAATGTGTTTGATGTCGTGTCTCTTACCTCTAGTAGTTCCCACTGTCCCCTGTCCCCAACCCTAAAGGTGTGCATCCAATGGAGTCCAATGTGTTTGATGTCGTGTCTCTTACCTCTAGTAGTTCCCACTGTCCCCTGTCCCCGGTCCCCCCCTAAAGATTGACCCTAAAGGTGTGTATCCAATGGCTAACCCTAAAGGTTGAACTACACATCCCTGAATGTCGTCCTAAGTGATCCTTTGACCCCAAAATCCACTGGTCAATCAACATTTACCCTTGCCATATTTTTATGGGCCATATACCCAATTTTTTGCGGCAACTCCATATCCCCCAGCTGCCTGCTGTGAGGATCATCCCACTTAGGAACTGGTTACCAACCCTGGTTAATCAGTCGCCTAAGTGGGTTATCCCATCTCTGGGTAAAAAGATGTAAAAAGTATGGTTCCTTCCCAGGTTCGTGGGATGATCCTCCAAGTACCCAGGCAGTTGGATCGCGGCGTACGGGTCACGGAGCCACAGTTGGTGCAGGTTCGCTGTCCCAAGTGTGGCCGGCTAGGCGCCCTGGCCAATGCCCCTCCAGCGCCGCCCACGTGGCGCTGCAACGGCTGCCGGGGCCGCGGGGACCCTGAGGGCTGCCGCAACGCGCGGCGCGCGGTGGCGGCGTATCGTTCAGGGCACTACTGGGGGGAGGCAACCTTGAAATCTATGCTGCAGTCGGCCATCAAGAGAGGCATGGGGAATGGGGCAATGGGGCCACTTGTGTTAGATTATGACATCTGCCATTGATTTATTCTCTGACACCTTCCATTTTGTGGTGAGTAAGATATATCACCTCAAAAGTTTCATCAAGATTACAGGTGGAATGTAGAATGTCAGCGGCAGGAAATGCCAAACCAAACCAATGTGCTTTGTTTGATTCTGTTTGTCCATTGTGTAGGGTTACCTTTTTTGAGGGCTTACGCCCGACAGCCAGCCAGGGGCCCACGTGAGGGAAAAGGACCATAAAGAGATTATAAAGAAGAATTGAGGGCAAAGGATTGTTGAACGGTTTGTTGCAAGGATTGTCGAAAGGATTGTTGAAAGGAGTGTTGAAAGGGTTGTTGTTGTTGTTGTTGTTGTTGTGGTTGTTGTGGTTGTTGTGGTTGTTGTGGTTGTTGTGGTTGTTGTGGTTGTTGTGGTTGTTGTGGTTGTTGTGGTTGTTGTTGTTGTTGTGGTTGTT
>Ga0126342_10017395_pt1 | contig 12436 bp, 11 predicted proteins | sample Cyp1metagenome_FD_92528 | JGI IMG/M metagenome (GOLD analysis project Ga0126342, IMG submission 92528) | Coral microbial communities from Lord Howe Island, Old Settlement Bay, Australia - Cyphastrea 1 metagenome | ecosystem: Host-associated > Invertebrates > Cnidaria > Coral ... | reverse complement strand
TGATGTAGCATGATGTAACATGTTCAGAACGAATGGTGACATGTTGTGACATGTTGTGACATGTTGTGACATGTTGTGACATGTTGTGACGTGTTGTGACGTGTTGTGACATCATAGCCGCAGGGTACATAATATACATCTGAGCAGCAAGGTCAGGAGCATTGCATTTGAAAGACAAGCACGGGATTGAGTCGTGGCACTTGCATTCTAGACTCTAGACGCTGAAATGGTGTTTGGTGATCATGGGGCCGGTGGCATGCTTGCTTGATCTTGCTCGTACCGTTTCTATAGGTTCTATGCCATGCTGTTGGACCGGAGGTGTCCATCACATTCCGTCACACCATCTTAATGTATATATATATAATATATATATATATAATATATATATATATAATATATATAATATATATAATATATATATATATATATAATATATAATATATATATAATATATATATATAACATATTATATATGATCTTAATCATTCTTAATCCACCTCACGCATTTTCATATTTTTCATAGCTAAGGTGGTAGCACACCCTGATGGCTTTGAGATCATCCTCACAGACTGTGAGAACTTGACCCGGGACTGACCCGGCTGAGGAAATGATTGTGGAGGATGTTGACTGTAGTAAGTAAATATAAGTAAGCTGCATCGATCTGTATAGGATTGCTTGGTGGCCCACAGGGAATCACAGGGATGTGTTTGACATTCTTTGACTTTCGGGGGTTTCCCACTTCATACGTGCAATTTGACTCCAGATGCGATCTGGCAGGAAATTTTGGTGCCCTTCCACCCACCACCAGCACCAACAACGTTTGGATCTTTTTCTCACAGCCACATCCTAAGCCGCACGGGTGCATTGTTTGATGAAAGATGCGTCAGCCAAGCTGTTTGTAGCATGTCCCTGTCACTGGCGTATACATGCGTATACGGTATACGCAATCCGTGCGCCTGAGCTGGGACACGCTGCAACCAGAGCCAATGTAACATTGGACGATTTGTTAAGGAGAGAGAGTTCGCCTTATGTTTGTACACAAAACCTTAAAACAGTTGACAGCTAGTAGCTGAGCTAAATGTTGGCTGCCAGCATTCAAAGGCAACTGTAGCCAATCACATTGGCCCGACCCCCAGGTCGAAGTCATCGGAACCTTGAGGAACCTCCTGAAAATGCGCTGAAGACGGCTTTGGTTGATGCCTTGGCCCAGTGGATCCAGGAGCCTTGGGGTGGAGCTGCAGCTCTCGGATTTGAAGGATTTTGATGGCAGGAGAGCAGAAGGACACACAGTCGAAGTCGCATATTCGCTGAGATTCGCTCATTTGGTTTCCTGATCTAGACCTGGAATCTTATTTTTTGAGATAGAAATGCGATGATACGCACGGACTCGCACATCTAGTTCCATTTAATCTTCCACCATGCAATCTCGAGGCTGCCATTGAATGACATGGTTCACGTCACGTCAAACTCCCGTCACCCAGTGATGCCTAAGGAGGCAGACGCTAAGGAAGTGGCTTCTTGGGACTTGCTGTTGGGACCCCAGCCGTCATACAAACATCTACAACCACAACAAGGTACTGTACTCAAATGCATCTCGAGGCCTTTGGGGGGTTTAGCTAAAACATTGAGGTATACTGTAAGTGTAAGCATGCCTGCAGGATGCCTGCAGATCCTCCCACATTCCCTTGTTTCCCTTCCCGGTTGCAAGTGTATGTCATATGTGGTCATTCGTGTCATGCACTGATGTGTAGCAGAAAGATACAGAAGGATAGTCGGGAACAATTAGTCCAGGTTCAAAGTGGCTAAATGCGTGACATCAGGTCATCGTTTTGGCAGCCAAACTCCAGACATAGTGATGATGGTGATGTAGAAAGCAAACTGAGAAGCAAAGCACCACATTCCTGGGAGAATGTGCACAGTTCAAAGTGTCGTTGCTGAGGTGGGTGACTCCAGCATCAGCAAGCTATTTGTTGGCATGCCGGGTGCCTGGACAAGCCATGACAAGCCACCGTACTGTCGCAATGATTTGACGGTTTCAATGTTTCAAGTCGGAGGGCTCGACCGGCTCGACCTCCTGGCTTTGCTGTATGATTTCATATGGTTTCCAATCTTCCAGATTATTCCAGGTTCAAGAAACACCAGAGACAGACAGAGAGAGAGAGGGGTGTTTTGAGTCTTGCGGGTGCAATTTTCAAAGCATGCAGGGACCAATGTAATGTTGGTTTAATTGCTTTTAATCTGAAATTGGTGCTGGTTGCCAGGCTGAATATCCGGGGGATCATGTGGGATCCTACCGCCACCTTGTTTTAAGATGACTCTGTTGATCTCTGTTGAACATTGTTGAACTATGATAACAAATTGGTTTTGTATTGCAATGTTTTGCATCCTTTCAGATCAGAGAAACGGCAATTTGTATTAATTTGTCGTGTCCTCCCATCACAAGTTTGCTCATCGTCGACATGGTGAAGAATTACCACCAAACCCGCCAGTCTCAAGCGGACAATGAAAGAACGATTCTGTGAAAAAAACAGGAAAACAATTGGAAAACATAGGAAAACAATGTTTCCGCTGAATGTCCAACGCGTGTCCCGTTCGGAAGCTTCAGATTTCAGGCTTTGAACCAGCCCTGCGGTGGCCTCCGCATTGCGACAGCATCATGGTGGCCGGGTCCTCAAGGGCACATGCTGAGGAACTGTGGGATGGCTGCCTACATTTCAGCTTGAAGATTGGGAGAAACATGACACGCATGACACCATGACTCCTATGTCTACCCGACATGACAGCAGCAGTTTGGAATGCAACTCTACTAGAAGAGCATGCACAGGACAAAACATTTTGAGAATGCATCTCTCTTTGCAGAGTCAGTTGCGTGCAGTTCTTCTGGCCGGTTCAGGCAGCCAAGGGTGAGATCTGTTTGTTGCCAGAAGCCTTTTCAGCAGCCTTGCGCGAGGCTATGAAGGAGAATTGCATGCTTTCTGGAACTTGTGAGATTGATATAGTATGATATAATATGGTATATGATAGTATGCTATGTGCATCAAGAAACTGCAACAAATATGTATTTATATAATATATAACTATATACATTTGTTATCATTTGTTGAAACATATCGCAACATATTGAAACATATATATATGTGATATGTGTATTGAAACTGGACGGGCTCGTGTGTGATCACAGCACTGAGTGACTCGTTTTGCTCAGGAGGTGTCTAGGGACATGTGCTCCTTGGCATCAGATCAGCCGTTTGTGCAAGAACTGCTCCAGCACCCTGCAGCTGCTTCACAATACAATATTTGTGCACGTATGCAGGTACGAAATGATCTGAATATGAACATAGGTATACTTGATTATACTTGTGTAAAAGCATGTAAAAGCTGTATTGGCATATGTGTAAGAGGAGCGAGTTCGATTGGGTAGGGCCGCGCCATATTGCAAATATCAGCCGCAACTGGTTTGTTTCCTGTTTTGGATATAATACTCCGAAACAGTGACGGGGAAGGATGTTGCAGTATAGAGATTTGTCCTTGGCTGTTTGCTTCTGCTTATTGATGGTTTCTTGTCATCACACTGCATGGATAGAAATGTGAGGTCCACCACGGGCAGAAACAGGGCTTTTCGAGATGGTTGACGATGAAGGTCTGCCGTTGTCAAGTTGTCAACGTGGCTCACAATTTGATGTGTCGTGACGTGCCTTCATATCTTGGGAAGTTGGCGAGGATCCAGATCCCTGAGATGCAGATCAGACGGTCCTTGTTCAATTGCACTGCATTTATTAATTTATGATGCTCTTTTTCCATCTTTTTCCGTGAGTTGCTCCTGGAAGATTAGCAGTGAGACCTCAACCTCGCCACAGTGTCCACCAATGCAGGGGATGAATCTGCAGAGCTTGGAGAGCTTGGATCCCTTCACTATCAGGCCTGGGGATCCCAATGAAAAATGAACATCCATGGGTATACATGGGTTGATGGTCAACATTGATCGAGGTAAGTTAAATTCCACTGGCCTCAGAGATCAAAGTCTGAATCAGTATGAGAAGAGTCATACGATGATTTCGAAGAAAATGGCGGCACTACTTAGCAGATTTAGCATACATTGGTAATCATTGGAATATCATTGGTATACACATCGGTTTCCCAAGGTTTTCCACCATCTCCTTGAGTCACAGACTGTTGCCCAGCAGTCAGGGTGCCTCAAAAGGCAGGGAGCCTCAGGACCTCCCAAACAATGCTCATGAACCGGAATTGCATAACGACGTTCAAAAGATGGAAAAACACAAGATGGCACACAATTCGTTGGAACAAGCCTGAAGTCATCAAGATGATTCTGGTGGTTATGATATGTTATGATTGCCAAGGTCATGAAAGACAAACAAGGCTGATTGGAAGTTTGAAGGTGAAAGAAAGCAATTTAAAAAGAAAAACACGTTCCAATTCTGATCCAGCAATCATATCAGGCTCTCCCATCATCTGAAATTTGATTGTTTTTGCTTCGCATATGTTTCCTCCCCATTCCGGATATGGCCTCCTCCATATTCCGACAATCACAGGTCGCAGAGCCATTGCGCAGCCCGACGAAGCGCGTTTCCCAGCGATGGTCCAGATCCGATCGTCAAATTCAATCCATCATATCTCAAGGTGTAGAAGTTCTGTAGAAGATTCAAGTTTATCATAGTAGTCAGATGTAGTCAGATGTAGTCAGCCTCATCAATTAAACCAATTACTCCATCAATGAGTCAATAGCTGTAATTCCGAATGTGATCCCGAGATATCCCGAGAACTGTTTAGTGAGTTTTGTGTGTTCTTGGTCTATGGATATCCATGGCATCCTATGGGTTTCCAATGGTTTGAAAGGTGCAATCAGCCTGGCTGAAGAGGTCAATGGTGCTATCATGAGCTATCTACTGAGGCCCCTGTTCGTGCAGCCACTGTTGGGCTGAATGCATTTGAGCAGCGGACTCAGCTGCCCCAAAAGCATTCAGAGAACATCAAAGAACTGCAATGTTAAGACATGTCAAGACAGTGTCAGACAGTATTCATCATGTGCATGTGATGCAGCCTCTACGCAGATTTCTCACATGTATATTATGATTATTATGTGCGTGTGCACAAAATTCTACTCAAGTTTACACCTTTTTACAGAAGCAGCAATCACAATTTGACAGCCCCACAATTTGTATTTCTTTTTGACTGGTCAGAACAGGGCTTGTTAGTCAAACCTTGTTTCAGGGCACCCATGGAGCTCGACCTGGGCCTCATGGATATAGCGAAGCAAAAGAGGTACATTGCCAGAGTCCAGGACCTTGCAGAACTGAGCCCTACTGTCAGTACTTAGCCTATCTTAGCCTTACGTAAAGCGGGTAGGCGTGACAGCGGACGGAATGCACCACTTCTTTTTGACTGCCTATTGCCTTCAACAGCCCATGGCCCCCACCCCGTGCCTTGTGGTGTTTGTGAGGAAGATCAGCAAAATGTATCTCTTGATTTTCTGCAATTTCAGGACGCCTTGGCTGCTGAGCTTGCGATGGCCTGGGTGTCCCAGAAGGGGATTGAATAGGAGGGTACACAAGAAACGGTCGTGATTAGCATACTGCACATCATTCAGTGACGTTGGCCACTTCATGGATTCATTGGTTCCACGAGAGCATGTACTGTAGCAGGAGGAATTGATACTGTAAGTCAGAAGGTGCAAGCATGCAGCATGCTACAGTTTCGGTGTGTACAGTAACCGCGTTCCCTATGCTATACAATTATACATGCATGTGCTGTACACATCCGTATGCGAAACTCAACAATGCAATGATTTGTGCTGCGCACATGTGCATGATTGATCAGATAGATTAGATTGCTTTATCATGTTTCATAATGTTTTATATAATTATTATATAGGTTAGATTAGGTCAGAGGAGAGAGATAAATAAATGGCGTGTCCGAAATCTATTTGAACATGCCCGAAGCGGCTATCCATACAAGCACTCGGTAGTTGTCCGAGTGCCAGCATCACTCACAGTATTGCAGTTTGCTGCTGCCTGCTTCTGGCGTATACATTCTCCATCGTCATTATCCGCCCAGAGGCAAGTTGTCACAAGTTGTCCATCTAGATGAGCGCATAAGGTGAAGCGGAAATGTCAACATGTTTGCATAAGTTATTGGATATGCGCACTGCGCACCTTACTTCCTTTTCACCAATGTACGCTCGCCAACATTATCAGCGTGAGCAAGTGCATATACTGATACTAAGGCCATGGGAGTGCAGCCAGAGGACCGTGGAATGGACCGTGGATGTAGCTACTGCGATGGGAAGCGGGCAGAGACGAGAATTTGACTCAGCCAGATGCACTATGTTTCAAGTGAAAGTTTCAACAGCACCCACGTCATTTTGGTCACAAATATTTGAAAGTAGCAGGATGTGATTGTTTCCAGCATCGAAGAAGATGAGCCGGAAGCCAAACGCAAACCATGTACCAAGATGTCTCAGATGAGGTCAAAGATCAAAACGACCATCTATCCCGATTTGGGACAATCTCCATCCCTACTTGTGGCAATATTCCAGCTACTTTGCTTCGTCAGAAGTATTGCCCTGCCTTAAGCGAACACGTAACTTATATTGTCAACTTTAATATGCTCACATACGGTACTAAGCAATTACACGTTGTTTGCAGTCTGTGGCCGTTTGTTAAGGAACGGAGGATGGAAAGCCATATTCTCGGCCAACGCAACCAGGCACAGTGGGCTGTCTCAATTGCAATGATGAACTTGGGCTGACCTTCTACATCAGGGGAATTGAAGTAGGGATGTTTCAAACTAGGATCGTCAGCAGAAAAGCAGGAGGGGAAATGGAAAGTAATCGATTGCCGGAATGGCAGAAATGAGAGATCATCCTGCTGCTGTTTGCCCAAAATTAGAGCAGAATGTGAGCAGCATGTGATGGCACGATACGCCAGGGATGAGATGGAGTCGGCAATGGCCGGAACTCAGAACGACTTCCCTCCGCCTGGGCTGGTGCCCCAGATTTGCTGAAACAGCAAGGCATGTCAGAGAATATGAACTAGGAATAACTATATATATATACATATATATATAATCTATATAGATAGGCATGGATAAGCCAAGGATTAGCCAAGGATGGCCCGGGTCAGAGGCAGATTTATGCATAAACCAGGCCAGACCAAAGAGTTCGACGGCTAGCTGCAGATATTCGCTCAGAGAAGAATCTTGGCTGCGTTTGGACAAGTACATGTCAAACCGTCAAACAAACCTGAGGCTTTAGAAAACTTTTCTCGGATCCCCTTCCGCCGATTCAACAATTTGTCGGGATTGCCACGCCGTATCCAAAGCATGTTTCTGACACTTGGAACTCAGCTGGGGCCCCAAGACCCAAATGCACTACAAACATGGCAGCTTAGGCTATCAAAAAACCGAAGGTTTAGTATGCTAAATCACGCCAGATGCTCAGCATTTGGCTTTCAGGAACTGTGATAAAGTATGTATGAAATGCGGACATTGATGGACAGTTTCACTTTAAATTGATACCGCAATTACTTCTCACTTTGCATGTTTGCGATTGTTTGTTTCGATTGTTTGGATTGTGTGGTTGTGTGAGCATGGTCATGTGCACAAGCCAGCCCGTTGTCCAATGTAGTGTAGTGCTTGGATGTACTTGCAAACAACTAGTTGTTGCTGTCATGTAGTGTAGTATAGTGATGTATAGTGTAGTAATTGTGTAGTATATTATGCTGCTGTTGCAAAGGATTTCAGTTATGCTGTCATTGTACTTGAGCACAGGCGCCATCAGGCGCCCTCTAAACCACTTTAAGCACCATTGGGCAAGCAGGAAAGCGGCCCATGAAACTCTGAGGTCAACCCCAAGATTCCCATGCACGAAATCGTCGGGCTCCTGATCTCATACAGTGCAGAAATTCCATGTACCAGTTTCGTTGCATGAGAAACTTATGGAAATATTGGAAATGTTCTGAAATCTTTGAAAATCACTAGAAATGAGTCTTGCACTCTGCAATCTTCGCTGCGGGGCGAAGGAACGTGTCCAAATCACGGACACGCTGGCGTGGTGGTTTGGAAGCTTAGTTTGGCTAGGATCCAACTCCGGACATATTGTTTTGATGGAAATACATTGTCTCACTGAAGTTTTTGCACATGAGGTGGATATGCTTAAATACTTTTAGCAGGGCGGACAGGGAAAGTCTCGTTCTTGACTCGGGTTTGTGCGAGCTAGAAAAGAGTGGGGCAAGACAGCAAGTATGATCTTCAGTTTGCTCCAATGCTTTATTTGCTGTAGCAGGCCGATCCATGCTACCTGAACTCTCTTCATCATGTTTGCTGCTAAACTAATTGGGGCCTCGAAGTTCCCCATGCCACTCCACTGTATTCAGGCGCCCCTTGAATTCTTGATTTGAGTTGGAGGCAAATATATCCAGAAAAAATGTTCACCTCAACCCGCGGAGTTCAGTATTCAGATGTATTCAGCAATTGGGCCCGAGAAATCACATTATATCAACCTGGCCTGGAGCCTTTCCCCCTCTTTTCCATCCTGAGTCATGGCCTTGGTGGCTTCACAGAAGAGGACACTCGCAGGCGCATCATGTTCAGAGAGCCCAGTCAAAATAATTGATCAACACGGGGTTGTTTGATAGAACGCGCGGTTTTCACTCCATGTGAGAGCTCTTCGTTCCTTGATTGTCTTGCTGCTCTTGGAGCAGTTCTGGAGCAGTCGTTTGGGCTATCCGGCTATGTTCGGCTATGATCCTTTCCTAATAACTCAATTCCGCGGCAACTTTGGACCTGAGCAGATCCAGATGATCCATTGCCGCCCATTGATATCGATGATCCAGGCTAGCCAGTATCTTCTTGAGCCCAGAGGCACTGCACAGGTGGGGGCAGCAGCCTTTAGGGTGAGGACATCAGAGGACCTTGGCACCTCACCATGCCTCCCTAAACAAAGGACGTTGATGCTGAAATGGTTTCGATCATTTTCGATTAAAGATGATTAAAGGATATTAAAAATGAGTAGACATGCATTGTTCATATTTTTCTTGGTCAAAGGGTTGTTGCAGGAAGGCGTACAGCGGCAAGGGCCTGCAAGCTCAAGACTTCAAAAGGCTGGGTCCTCAGGCCGCAAGGCAGGGAGATCCCAGACAGAAGGGCACGTGAGAGGCTGAGAAAATATGAGTGACCGACAAGAATAAACAAAGACCAAAGCAGCAGGGAGTGGACTTGCGATGTTCAAATTTGTGTTAAAACCTTCGCAACCGATGGTATACCCCGATACCATCCGATACCCTATCTTTATATTTTTAGACATAGCTTGGAAGTACAAACCTTCACAATTGATAGGGGACCACCCACTTTGGCCATGTCCATTGGGAGTAGGTCATTTTGTCCACTGGAAAAATGATATCCTCAGCAGCAGCTCCAAGGCTCCGTGCCGCTGGCTTCACCGATACGGATCTTCGAAGGCAAGGGTGTGAAAGGTGTGAAAGGTGTGGAAGCTCCGATGGGATCAGAGATCACAGTGAGATCACATTGAGATCACAGTAGCCAAGATTCCAAGATAGTCAACATAGTCAAGGATTCAGAAGCAAGGAATCCTTGACCGTTTTTGACGCACTTGGGGCAAGCATGCACCAGCTACAATTTCTGATAATTTCTGCGCTGTGTCATGGAGACTTCAAGATGTTGTTTGTATGAAAGCCCGCAATAGAGCAAACGTTTCACGGTTGTTTCATATTCTGGCCATTTTTGGCCCTGTAACGCACGTACACTTCGAATACAATGAAGTGTGAAATGCAAGCAGAAGCACTGCTATTACAGGCTGGGTTTGCTTGGCTATGGCCTGTCCGATGATGAGGTTGTGAGGTGCATGCAGCTTCGCCTAAACCACACAGCGGATCAGAGCGTCCAAGATTTGTCATCAAGTGTGGATAGGACAGTATGTGATATCTCAGATATCTCCACTTCATTGACTGTAACATGGCCTGGACAGATTGGACCAGATTGCATTGTATTGAAATATGATGAAATAATATGAAAAATGAAATATGTTTTAATATTAGGCGCTAAGAGCAAACAAGCTCCAAGAGCTTGACAAGTCGAGAGCGATACTTAAAGGAACTCACGGCATGTTTTGCATTTTTGTTGCCCACAGCAGTGATTGGTGTATCATTGATGTACTGTATCAATATGTGCCATCGCAATGCGCATCTCAACATATTTGCAGAGCAGGCTGGAAGCAGCAGGATTCAACAAGGAGGTGCTTCAAAGGCTCGACCAGTGCCTGACCTTGAGCCGAACGCTCCCCATTGGAACACTGTCCTGCAATGTGATGAAACTAGTGGGGCCATATCATGCCATATCGATCATTATCCATCCATATTAATCCATATTGCCTGATGGTCTCATTGTGTCGCTGCTACAGAGTGTAGATATACGACAATAATATACCATAATATACCTACGTAAGCTTTTCGTTGCGAAGACAAAAAGAGATCTAAAAGAATCTAAAAGAGGTGGTCATTTCGCGATTCCAGGGTCTCAATCGAGCACGATCGTGAGGCGACTTCTTTCTGGTGATGCCTTCACACAGGATGAGCAGACAAGGCGAACACGACCACATTGAAGATCATCAAAGTCACGCTCGACTCAGTCACAGGGGAAACCTCATAGAGTGGCCCAGAAAAAGGAAGAGAAACTGGACGGGCAAAACGGCACCAGACAAAGGCGCATTAAGGCGCAGTTTCTTGTTGCGGTGCCAGAAACTTTCTGAGATCAGAAAGCCCTTGCAGGTTGAGAACTGAAGGCCTTCCCGTAGAGCGATTGCGAAAGTACAGCTCCCAGAGGTGTGCAATGACTACATAGATTCATGAGATTTCATGAGTTTAGGTGGAAGGCATCAGCACACCATGGACGTGACGTGCAGCATTCAAAGACGCTAGTATAGACCCATACAAGAAGGTTTTGCTTACTTCAAAAGTTTGATGCACCCCGATCCCCACACAACTTTAGCTGGATTACTGCAGCAATATGTGCGCTGCATTTTGGAACTAAGGCTCCTAGCTGGTTCTGGCAAATTCTCCATGAGCGAGAAAGAGAGGTGCTGATTCCTGGCCACAAAGCGTAGCACCGGAATTTGTAGGGCTGGAGCTCCCAGAGACCTTGCGCTTTGAATATATTTGGATATAGATGGATAGGGTGATAGGGTTGCGAAAAGTGAAACGAAGATGGGCAGATCAAAACACCAAGGAAACCTCGGAATATCCTCGGGATATATTTGCTTCCCTAGCTCGAGTCCCATCATGAGCTGGAACTACATGAGAGCTGGCCTCTGAAAGCACATACCGATGGTTTGACAGGTTGATGAGGGCTGGCTTGTCCGAGATGGAAGTTCGAAGGCCAGATGGCATGGAGAAATCCGGGCTGAAATCGCACGAAGCTTTGTGGCCCCTTCACATATGCACTTGATATTTGCACATTTTGCACGCATACGTTCGTCCAATATTCCCAATGACATCCAATGACTCCAAATGTCATATTTGCATTATATTTGCTGGGTCACTTTGAACAACAAATGGTATCCCTCAGAAGATTGATGCCAACAGTTCCAAAGGAATTGAAAGATGCATGCAATCAACATCCCTCAGCCTGGCTGAGGCAGGTCTTGACATGGTAATGGAGATAGACAGAGAATGAAAGAGAAAGAGCAAAAGAATGATGTAGACACATGTAGACACGGGATGATGGATCCAGGAAATTGAAGGAATATGAAAGATAGGTCTGCAGTTTGCCCCCCCTCTCCCTCGAAGAGGTGGTCGCACGATTTCTCTCATGTTATTCTACTGTCGCGTACAGTGCTCTTACACTCCCAAAGGTCACGGAAGCATTGACAAATATTGACAAGGAATTGACAAGGAATTGTAACCGTTTTCATCCGTTTTCGATCGTTTTAGACTGGCACGCGGTGCCTCGGTGCCTCTCTTGGCCAAGATTTTGGCTGCGAATCCTGCAATGAGGCGTCTCATTGGAGGTGAAGATTTCGATGAGGAAGAAGTTGAGAGGACTGCAAGGGCCGAGACGACTGTAGTTCTGACGCGTGAGAATGCTTCTGGATGTCGCATCCTTGAACAAGATAATTGGACGAGATCTTCAATCCTTGGCAAAATGCGACGTTTCAGCGATCAGAAAGATCATGGAAACATAAAGGAATCTGAAAGAATCTGGACGAGATGGACACCGCATTCAGCATGACATGTGTCCACTGTGTCAACAGCCTTCTTTGGAGTTCCTATCAAGGCTGGATCAAGTGGAGTTGCCGCTCTACGAGCTTCGAAGGCCAGGGATTTCGTATTTTGTATTATATATTTTGTTCCTGAGGGCAGAAGCCAAGAAGGAGCAGGAAGTATACAGCAAGGAGACGTAAGGAGAC
>Ga0126342_10017394_pt1 | contig 12436 bp, 9 predicted proteins | sample Cyp1metagenome_FD_92528 | JGI IMG/M metagenome (GOLD analysis project Ga0126342, IMG submission 92528) | Coral microbial communities from Lord Howe Island, Old Settlement Bay, Australia - Cyphastrea 1 metagenome | ecosystem: Host-associated > Invertebrates > Cnidaria > Coral ... | reverse complement strand
GATTTTATTGGGATTTTATAGTGATTTTATTGGGATTTTATAGTGATTTTATTGGGATTTTATAGTGATTTTATTGGGATTTTATTGGGATTTTATAGTGATTTTATTGGGATTTTATTGGGATTTTATTGGGATTTTATAGTGATTTTATTGGGATTTTATAGGGATTTTATTGGGATTTTATAGTGATTTTATAGTGGTTTTATTGGGATTTTATTGGGATTTTATAGTGATTTTATAGTGATTTTATTGGGATTTTATAGTGATTATGAATGGGGATTTATGGCTGGTTAGGATAGGATATATGATGGTTATATACCAATAATAGTGGTTATATGATGGGTTATATGATGGGATATATTATCATACTGGTTGGTGGTTTCAACCAACCCCTCTGAAAAATGATGGAGTCCGTCAGTTGGGATGATGAAATTCCCAATATATATATATACGTATATATATATATATATGGAAAAATAAAATTCATGTTCCAAACCACCAACCAGGGATTGATGGATTTGGTGCTACCCTCTGGTAAACATACAATAAACAATGGAAAATCACCATTCTATTCATGGGAAAACTCACGATTTCGACTGGGCACTGTAACGGATTACCAAAGGCTACCCTTGAAATCTTCTGGACTCGCGCCCGGAGCTTTTTTTCGGTCAGAAAACTGCTGAAATCTTCAGTCCTTGTCGCGCTTGCAGCCATCTCCAGTGAAGTAGTAGCCATTGAACTGGGAGAAGTAGGTCTCCTTCCAAGATCAACTGCGGTTGGTGGTTTTCCAGTTCGGTTTTTTCGACAAGTTGGGGCAGTTGGGGGCAAAAAATAACTCCAAGTTCACGAACTGGCTTATGGATGTTGATTAGGTAGATATATCTATACTTACTAGGGTTTTTTCCAACGTTCACATCACTGGTGAGTGGCACCAGATCTGTTGAAACAAACCGCTGGAACTTCCCCTCCAGGAGAGGTGGAAAATCAAAGGTGGAACAAAAACTTTTGAACTCAATGGAGCCAAGCAGATTCGCCGGGAAAATCATGGCACTAAAAATCGCATACTCTCTGGTTATAACTCCAATACCTATGGTTTATGGTACTTATAACTATAGTATTCATGGGGTTTATAAACCAACTTACAACTGGGGGGCCCCAAATTGTATGTAAATAACTAATTATATAGTAACCTGGTTGGTGGTTTGGAACATGACTTTTTAATTTTTCCCAATAGTTGGGATGAATTAAAAAAGGGAATTCACCAACCAAAGTGATGGTATTAATAGGAAATAGCCTCTGGTAATTTGTTACAGTTTGCGAACTTGAAAATGGCCCAGTCACAGTCGAAATCGTGAGTTTTCCCATGAATAGCATGGTGATGTTCCATCGTTTTTTGTATGTTTACCAGAGGGTATAGTTTTTCCAGAAAGCCATGTTTGACTACCGGAGGAGATATGTTTTGGGCTGGGAAAAGTATGCCACGTTTTGTGTGTGGGGCAGTTCCCCTGCTAGAGGATAGTTGTGCCCCCCCCCTGGCCATAAAGTTTTGTAGCTACCCTCCAGTAAATTAACATAGACCCTGCCAGATAGGGGTTGGAAGATTAGTTTCCATTAACAATTGGTGATTTTCAGGGTCGAACTGTTTATTTACCAGAGGGTAATACAGCAACATCTAGAACCTCCACTCCAAGCAAACTGCCGAACTGGTTTCATCATATCCACCATGAACTGTCGCTCAAGCTTGGGATAGATAACTATCGTGTACGTGTCCGGTAAGCTCTGGTATTCATAAACAAATGTCAGGCATAAACATATAGAGAGAGAGAGGGATCATGTATTTGTAAACATGTATATATATAATGCATATCGTTGTCATACATAATCAGATATCATCATATCACTATACATGTCATGTACAATATCAAATATATCGTATTTCATATATCATATAGCATATCTTATATCCCATAAAAATACATATGGGTAAAGGCCAATATGTCACTAACCTGAATTAAGGCATTTCTCGGGTGATGGTTGGGGATTTTTCCCCCTAACGTCACGACGTCACGGATAGTGAAGTCACTATAATTGATCCATATGTATATAGATATATGATATGATATTATATTAGATCTATAATTATTATAGATATATTATTATGATGATTATTATTATCAGATAATCATTATTATTATTATTGTGAATCATAATAATTATTATCATTTATTATTATTTATTACTATTACCCTCTGGTTATTTAACATAGCCATGGTATAGATGGCCCATTTATAGATGGTTTACCTATTAAAAATGGCTATTTTCCATGGCTATGTTAAATAACCAGAGGGTATATGTTGATGTTTCACCATCCCCCAGCCCATCTCCTCAAATCTCGTATGGTCGCCATAGACTGTGCGCATCATACTGGGCACTGGCCGCTTCAGCACCAGGCGCCCCGCGCATTCGCCGCTCAGCTCCTTGCCGTTCTCGTCCAAAATGGCCGGCTCCACGCCGAAGAACGGCAGGCTGGCTGAGCCTGGGGAAAGCCCTAAAACATAGTGATTTCACTACAGGATGGTGCACCCCAGTTGTGTAAGTTGCTTTATCAACCCCATGAACATCCATTAACTAGTCCGTGATATCTACCATAAACCATAGAATCCAGCCACTTACAAGGCAACTGAACGCTATCCAACGGGGCCCCATCCTATAGGGGAAATGAGGATAACAAGGTGATAAACATTGTGTTTTTTCTTTTTTTTTTCGGTGGACCTCACGGGTGTCATGAAACGTGGCGATTGCGTGGAAAACTCACGTAAATGGAGGTGTTTTTTTGCGAATTTCTCTCCGAAATTCATCTATCAATGGACAAATGTCCAATCCATTCCAATCCGATGTTTGATTACCGGAGGCTAAGCAACAATAATATCCCATGACGGATCCATGGTGCTGGTATATATGCTAACATGACTGGGGTATATTGATGGGATCCATGTTACCATATATAGCAGCACATATGTCTGAGATCTCATTGGATTTTAACCAAAAAAAAATGGCATCCATTGGTGCCGACACGTTCGCTAGCAAAGTTGGTCGACATACCAACAGGTTCACGAGTGGTTTTGTGGTGATTGCATGCTGATACATGGTGATACATGGTGATACATGGGTTACCCTCTGGTAAACTAACATAGCTATGGAAAATCACTATTTTCAATTGGAAAATCCACTATAAATGGCAATTTTCAATAGCTATGTTAGTTTACCAGAGGGTAAATGAATGGGTTGTACATAAATGGGATGAGATGGATGGATTAGACCGTTATATGTAGGAATATGTGGAGATTATATGTGGGAATGTTTGGGTCATATTCCAGCAAACCATAAAATATGGAGATGAAGGGGTTGTATTCATGGCATCCCACATGGTCGATCTCAGCAGGTGACTGAAAAAATTGTCGCCTTTCAAATAATGATTCTATAAGCCCACGATAATCAATGGGATAATTGTGGTTAATCATGGTTAATCACAATAAATCCATCATATTCTATAATAACATATCTGGTTGGTAGTTTTAACCAACCTCTCTGAAAAATATGAGTGAAAGTCAGTTGGGATGATGATTATTCCCAACTGAATGGAAAAATAAAAGTCATGTTCCAAACCACCAACCAGATGTGCTATAAAGATGAGCCTTATAGAAAGAACGATCATCTTCCCCCTTGTGTTTCACCCCCAATGTTGAACATGTTGAACAGCGTCCAGTTGAAAAAACTCCAAAACGGTTTCGCGCCTGGCTTGCAGACCATGGCCCCTACCAAGGGTGTGATGAGATGGCTACCAGTCTCTGTCTGCCAGTAGGTGTCTGCAATGGCACATCGATTGCCACCTGTGCTGGGCCCCAGGTGTGGCCCCAGGTGTGGCCATGGTCCCCAATGGTGACGCTGGAAATCCCCTTTTTTATGGAGCTTTGACTGGGAATGTCGTCTGTAAATGATGGATTTTTCGAAGGGCCATCTGGTTGGTGGTTTCAACCTACCCCTCTGAAAAATGGCGATAAAATTCCCAAGATATGGACAGTCATAAAATTCCATGGTTCCAAACAACCAACCAGCCATGTCTGAAAAACCAGAGGCTACTGGAACTAAGTTTACGGTGATGAAACAACTGACTATAGCTAGATCGATCAACAAACTTATGACTTGGGGGGCATCGCCTCGTGGCTGCTGGTTTAATCAGGGAGAACAATCACAAGCTAGTGGAATAATGACTAGTGCTATTAACTAATGACTAGTGGAATAATGAACTGGTTGGTGGTTTCAACCAACCCATCTGAAAAATATGAGTGAAAGTCAGTTGGGATGATGAAATTCCCAATATATGGAGAAAAAAAAATCATGTTCCAAACCACCAACCAGTGAATAGTGGAAAAAATCCATCAATTAGCTATACCCTCTGGTAAACTAACATAACTATGGAAAATCACAATTTTTAAGTTCGGTAAACCATCTATAATGGGCATCTATTCCATAGCTATTTTGACATAACCAGAGGGTAGTCCTCTAGTGGAATAAACACAACATTGCACCCACACAAAGTTATCACCAACCAACGGTTTAACGGATTGTTTTTATGGAGCACCTCTTCCCAAATTTGTGGGTGCAATAATAGATAAGATGGGTTCTAACCCGGCAAGAACTGTTTTTTCATGATCCAATCATGATGGTGATTTACTCGTTTTTTTGTGATTACTGTGTTTTTTGGTATGGGGACTTCCCATTCTAAATTCTTTATGGACTTGTTAACAATCCTTAGCATCTGCACGGTAGCATGGTTCTGCAACACTATTGAAAGAATAGTGATTGCTACTGGAATCAAACATCCACTTTATTGGATTACTCTATAATCCCTGTTTTTGTTGCTTAAAAAAACATAGTAATACAAAACCTACCCTCTGGTAAACTAACATAACTATGGAAAATCACCATTTTTCATGGGAAAACTCACTATAAATTGCCATTTTCAATAGCATAACTAACCCTTTAGCAGTTAGAAAAATTGCATCCCATTTCTGGTTGGCAAAGTTCACCCATTTGTTGATGTGTCCCTCATGTTTTGCGGCTAACCTCTGGTTATGACTAACAGTTTGCCATGGGAAATGGCCCATAGAAATAGATGGTTTACCTGGGTTTACCTATTAAAAATGGCCATTTTCAATAGCTATGTTAAAAAACCAGATGGTATATGTTAAAGACATATCAAGAATCAGCCCCTCGCGCGTCCGATGAAGACTTGATGGCTGATCATGTTCCGAAGGGGGGTTCCCCCATGAGTTTTGCACATCAGAAACGTTTAACCAATGGTAGTCACGATTAGTTAAACCCCATTAAACCCCATATTTCCTATATAGTTCTCTATGTTTTCAAGGGAATGATTAGTACAATTTCATTGAACCAACATATTTTTCCCATGAACTGTGGGGACGGACTTCCACATCGACACAAAAATCGAACTCCATCTTTGCAAACGTAATCAGGACATATTTCAGGATTGTAAGACCAGCAATTTAACATAGCCATGGAAAACAAACTATTTATATCTACTTATTGATTATTGAAAATTAGGATTTTGGCTATGTTTAATATCTATCGATGATTGAAAATCCATGAAAATCCATGAAAATCCTGATTTTGGCGTCAGAAATATTCACAAATCAGGCGAAGTCAGCCATCCTCTTCCAACACGCGGCTGGAACGCCGCGCCCGCGCGCCTACCACACGGTAGTACCATCTCCAGGCTTCCGGGTTGATGGGTTCGCCCACCGTCCCCAACAATCTGACGGTGAAAGCTGGTGATCTTTGGGGGGGTTCACCAACAAGGATATCATTGGGATATTGAAAATGGGGATATCATGGAATATATATATATATAGAATTATGTATGTATGTATATGTGTATATATATATATGCTGCGCCATTTTTCATCAAAAGGATGTATTTGTATATATATATATATATATATAATTATATATATAATTATATAATTATATATATAATTATATATATGTGTGTGTCAGCAACTTTTTATATGATTTGGAGCCTGGAAATAGGATAATCACATGTATATAATCATCACCCAGATGGCCAATTTGAATCAGGATTTTTGTTAACCATGGGATTCGAGGCTAGCAAACCTGGCAAAACCCATAGATTCAATACCCGTAACCCCACCACTTTTAAGTGATGTATAATGGCACCCTTAAATGAAACAAGTGGGTTCATTATGTTCATTTCTGCTCGCAAGTTGGCACAGAAAGTTTCATCGTTTCATGGGGTCAACCGGCCGCTGCTCAGTTGATTCCTTGGTGACGGTTGTCAAAATCCAATACACAAGATTTTGCGTAGTTAAATCTAGTATATCCCAACATTTGGTTGCATTCATAACTTGGATTTGCGGAAAAAAAAAAAGTTCCCAAAAAATAACCTCTGGTAATTTAACATAGCTATTGAAAATGGTGATTTATAGTGGATTTTCCCCTTAAAAATGGTGATTTTCCATAGTCATGTTAGTTTACCAGAGGGTAGATTCCCGAATCAGATTCCCCAGTCATGGTGGATGATTTCCCATTTTTAAAAAAAGGAAAACGCGCTCACAACAAACCCAGTGAAGTCTCTCATGTTCGCCGCTGATCGTCATGTACTATCCATTCAAATGCAGTAAGGATATGAATATCCAATACATCCCATTAAAATATCCCATTAGAATATCCCATGAATATGAAATCCATGAATCATCAAAATCCCATCAAAATCACGATGAACATTCCCATTCTCCCAAAAAAAAAGCCTAATATTTTCATTACCCGGCCTGGTAAACATACATAGATAGCCATTGAAGCCGTGGCCCAGTCGAAATTTCGTGGATTTACCCATGAAAAATGCATGGTGGATCTTTCCATCGTTAGGCCGGCTACATCCCCAGTCTACCACCAATTCAATGGGAGATCTTCACCAGAAAACCATGGGAATATCCCCACCATTCAATGGGCTAGTAACCATCAATAATGGTATAATAGGTATAAGATAATGGTATAATGGGCTAGTATACCCTTAACTCTGACCAATGGGAATGACTCAGGATCCAATACATGGAGGTACGTTGGTACTGTACCATATTTTGGGCCATATATTTTCTGGGGATATTCCCTGAAAATTTAGGCCTGATATATATATATAGGCCAAAAATATATGGAATCGGTACCTCCAATAAATCGGTTCCTGGCCAGCATGGCCATTGACCAGTATCATCCATTTTTCATGGTTAAATTGGTTAAACCTCCATTTTTCATGCTTAAACCTCCATTTTTCATGGTTCAACCTCCATTTTCCCATAGGTTTTTCTCCAGGACCCGTCACCCACGGTTGGTCCGTTACCTGAGGCTGGTGAGGTCGTTTCGCGTCACTGGTTCATCCCCCGACTTCATCAGCGAGCGAATGGCCGTGGGAGCCGTGTAGAAGACCGTCACCTGGCGGAAGAGCCGTGGGAGCTGTCAATCTTCCCTTAAATCTATGGGATATATGAAAATAGATTTTTAAAAAAATGGGATAGAATGGGAATATTCCATGGAAAAAATAGAAAGATCAACAAGATGTTGGGAGATGTATGAATATGTAATATATATATATATGCACAATATATATATATATATATATATGTGTGTATAGATATATATATATATGCATACATAGAATATGGGATTTAAACCAAAAAGATCTTGATTCCATATTCTATCTACTTCAGGAATCATCAGGATGATTATACATATATAGTATACTATGTTATATATATATACATGTATATATGTTATATATATATATAAATATAAGTGTGTGTGTGTGTTTGATAGGGGAAATATACTATGTTTGGATATGTTTGGTATGAGAAGTAGTGCTTTTACAAAAAATCTAGCCAGGGTACTAATATTGTACCTGTCCCCACTTGTGGCAGATTGAACCAGAAAAAGTGGGGAGTTCAACAGGATTTCACGGGATTTACATCCTTTGGGGCCTCATTGGTAGGCCGCATCCGTGTCATCAAGTTCTCTTGCCATCCGAGGAAATCGTCGTGATTCGGAAAGATGTGAGGAAAGGTCTGAAAGTATCATAAACACTGGTAACCCTTAAATTTGGTGGTTCATCATTTTCCCCTTAAGCCTGCCATTCTATGGTTGGACCCCATTTTCAGACACCTTTCAGCTAAGAGATCGTTGGATTGAAGTCCTAGAAAACATTCTCAATACATCTCTATGATGGTTCGTTTGAAAGGCGTAAATGTCCATGTCTGGATAATGCCATCATTCTTGTTCTCCCCATGTCTGGGGGAGCCTCTTAAAATAACAACGGATCCCCAGGTCACCATAGGTTAACCGGTTAACGAGTGATCATGGTCATCCATGACGACTGGATGATAGTGACTCAAAGGAAACCATGTTTTTTTGTCACAACATCTGGGTCGCTTCGAAAATGGCTATCCCCAAGATGACCCTATAGGGCATAGGAAAAACTCGAATCAACCATGGGGATTTTGGGATGTGTTCAGACCCACATAAATAAGTGTCGGGGTGACCTGAGAACACCCTTGCAGAGGATTTAGCCTCTGGTAAACGTTTACAAAAAACGATGGGAAATCAGCATGTTTAATGGGTAAATCAACGAACTTTCTATGGCCATGTTCAATAGCGTTTTGTTAGTTTACCAGAGGATTTAGTATGATTTTACTGGGATTGTGTTTACATGACACGGTTCTTGACCTAACAATCAATGGGCCCATCAACATAGACGTGACCTGGCAGGGTATCTGTCACAGCTGCGATATGTCGGGATCATCAAGGATTGAAAATCTCAAGTTGAAACTGTCAAGCAAAGATCTTTTCTGGTTGGAGGTTTCAACCCCTCTGAAAAATATTAGTCAGTTGGGATGATTATTCCCAGTATATGGAAAAATAAAAAATGTTCCAAACCACCAAGCAGTTTTGGTTTACCCATCCAACTGACTCAACAAATATCTCTATATCAATTATCTATAACTATTTCATGATATTTCCACCAGAGAGTCACCACCCCACTATATTATTTCCCCCATCAAGGCCGCCTTGTACTTTTCGCAGACCTTCCAGAAACGGTCCACTTCCGGATAGGTCGGCACATCTTCAAACAGAACCTGTGTTGCACAGTTGAGCATTGGCCCATAGGTGACATAGGTATGTCCTGAATTCAAGGGAAGCTAAGCTTCGCGCAGTTCCCGATTTGGGGATTTGGCAAAAATGCTATCCCGCTTAAAAGCCATGGCAAGTGATTGGGTAGGGCATTGCTGTTGGTCTTTTACCACATTGGGAGAAAAAGCTCATCTTAGATCCCTTGTGTACTCTGAAAAATCCATATTCATCTCCAAAACAAGCATTGACCCAGCTTTGAAAATGGACGTCCTGTAATCCAGCCGCAGTCCGCAGTGCAGAAATACACATCCTCTGGATGAAGATCAAAAGTATACTTGGAAGTGGCATAGGAACCAATCATGTAGCCACCTCAGAGTCGAAGTGGAAGTAGCTGCTAGTAGCTCATTTTTCACCTTCCCCCTCAAGTGAAGGTCACCCTCTGAGTGATTGTCAATGGTCAATCCCTCAACCAGACTTTGCTGATACGAGGTTGACACAATAAATCAGTATACCCTCGGGTAATCAAACATGGTTTGTTGGAAAATCCCCGGTTTAATTCGATGGCTGTCCAAGCTGGAAACTTCCATTTCTAGGAAATATGTTCTGCAAATGGAGGGTTTGATGGGAAATATGGGAAAATCATCTATGAAGTCTATGAAACCTTTGATTACCGGCTAATTGACCAAGGAAATTGATGGTTTTTTTCCCTCTCAAAGTCCGAACAGATTACAGGGCTTACCCCTCTATTTGGAGGTTAGTAAAACCATTCTGTGCAGGAAAAAGAAACTCACGAAAACTATTTAAAAAAACAAAAACTAGTTTCAATGGGTTCCTATAATTCAAACCTTTCCTGTTTTTTTTCTAAATCCATGGTTTTCAATCCAGGGCGCCGGTGGTGTGTAAGACCCCCTTGGGCTTTCCAGTGCTGCCCGAGGTGTACAACATGAACAGTGGATCCTCGCTACCCATCCATTCACAGTCGCAGCTCTCGGAGTGTTTCTCGACCAGCTCGGAGTACCAAACATCTCGGCCTTCAACCCACATGTACCTGGGACGTGCCGGGAAATCATATGGCAGTGTGTCAAAACCAATAGTACCCCTGGTGAACATCATTAAATAGCTGGGATTTATGGATGTTCATCCCATTAAAAATGGTATGTATAGGTATTGATCCATAGCCATATAGGAATTCATAGGAATGGGTCACCATATTTCGAAAAATCATAAGTGGTTAGTAACCATACTTAGCCATTTATATGTGTAACCCACGAATTAGGGACTTACGATCACCAGGGACTTTAAGCAGTCACTATTTGGAATGATCCACGAAAAACCCCGCGATTCCTAAGCAAGGTGTAGATGGAACATCCACAGTAAAATATCCATGTTTTACAGTATTTACAGTAACTCGTTTCTATGAGTTACAGTAGATGCATAAACCATGCATAAACCACTTACCATCTGGTTATTTAACATAGCCATGGAAAATGGCCCATTTATAGATGGTTTACCTGGGTTTACCTATTAAAAGTTGTCATTTTCCATGGCAAACTGTCAGTCATAACCAGATGGTACTGACTGGTATTCACAATCATTGGATTTGTTGACTTGTTGGGAAAATCTGAACACCGGTTTCACCATGGATTTTCCCAACAAAAACCATAGATGTTCCCATGAAATATAGGAAAATCTATAGGAAACCATAGATTTTCCCAAAAATTCTGGATGTTTTTTCTGTAAAATTGTCCCTGAAACCAATCCATTGACAGAATCCTCGGGAAAAAATCGAAGGGTTGTTTGACATGTGGATCTCTCATGATTGATATATTGATATTGCGAATTTAATCATGAAGATCCATCTATATCAATATCAATCAATATATATATATATCAATCATGAATATATTGAATTAAAATCTGAGTTCCAGCTTTGTTCTACGATCCATCAAAAGATCACGACCTGCCGTTTTGCGTGGTGAAATTGCCATGAATTCACCACTGTTCCCACTGATTTGCTCTAAAAATTCCATCACAAGATGTTTCCACTGTGGACAAGCAAGAATTGTTGATTTGACAAGTCTCAACTCCCAGGAATTACATCACATTGAGACTGTTGGTCTGTTGAGACTGTTGAATGGAAAAAAACTAAAGCAAAACAATGGGAAAATCGATTGAGTTGCTCCAAAACTTACCATAGGATCCATAGGCAATTCTCCAAAAATCCGCTAGTTCATGGATGTGTCCCTTTTTTCTGCGTCCATTGAAAATCAGGTTTTTCACCATCCACTTCTCCAAAAATCGCGATTTTATAGATATTTCCATGGAAAACATCAATGGATTTGGAAAACATAATATGTTTGATCAACTAATTTACCCTCAATTTTGTTCATCAAACATATTGATATGTTCATAGTGGTTCCATTAAAAAAAAAACAATGGTTGGTGAAAAAACTGTGACCATTTGAATCGATATCAAACCTCATATCATCTTATATCATAATTCACAACTATATATATAATTATATATACTGGTTGGTGGTATATACCTACCCCTCTGAAAAGTATTAGTCAGTTGGGGTTACTATTCCCAATATATGGAAAAATAAAAAATGTTCCAAACCACCAACCAAATAATAATTCACTAACCTGAAATGTTGGGCAAAAATATGGGATAGTTCCTCTAAAATAAACCATCATTTCCAGGCGAACCGGGAGAACAGGCTTCGGTCGTGATCAAATTTACCCAGCACTATCTTACCAGTCTTACACTACCATCCTATCATAATTTACCCATCATAACAATGGAAATTCACCATCTCTAAATATGTGTCACTTATCATATCATAATTTGCCCAATGATTGATCCTATAATAGATACCTATGGGATATTCAAAGGAAACATCCCATTATATATCATAATTCACCCATCACTTACCCTCTGGTAAACGTTTACATAACTGATGGGAAAATCATCATGCTATTGGGTAAATCCACTATAAACTGTCATCCTCAATAGCTATGTATATAATTGTATATAACAAATAACCAGATACCTATGGGATATTCAAAGGAAACATCCCATATAAGCCCATATATATGTGAATTCCAGCAGCCATCACTCCAGGTCCTTTGACCAATGCATGTATTCGCAGGGACCTTTCCGTCAAGCGAGGAAAACAGAGCCCGTGCGATGCTCCTGGGGGAGCTCTTGCGTTTTGAT
>Ga0126342_10017393_pt1 | contig 12437 bp, 10 predicted proteins | sample Cyp1metagenome_FD_92528 | JGI IMG/M metagenome (GOLD analysis project Ga0126342, IMG submission 92528) | Coral microbial communities from Lord Howe Island, Old Settlement Bay, Australia - Cyphastrea 1 metagenome | ecosystem: Host-associated > Invertebrates > Cnidaria > Coral ... | reverse complement strand
GGATAAGCTTGGCCTTTTTTAACTCGGTATGGCCGAGTGATGCCTTCAATCTACCATGAGGTAATCAGACTTTGCATTCATGAAAAGAGACCGTCTTTCATGACTTCGCAAGTGTGTGTGTGTTTGTGTTTTTTTTTCCTACGCTCCTTTTCTGTAAAAGTCTGCGCGCGCTGCATCATCCCTTCAATGATGGCCCTTGGAACAAGGGGCTTTGGAGAATTCCCAGCATGCAACGCACAAAAGCTGGAGTTAAACTAAGAGATGCCTCGCTCATGGGGTGAAAAGCTACGATGGCAACAAAAGATGTGTGAAACAGAGTGTGAAACGTAGAGAAATGATAGAAGCAACAGCGTTTTTTTTTTTTAATACTGGACTTCTTGACACGATGGGCTTTGCCTCTTGGTCCAGTCTGCCTTTATTTTTTTATTTTTTTTATTTTTTTTTTTATACTGGTCTTCGTGACACAATGGGCTTCGCCTCTTGGACCAGTTCTGCAGGGGTACACTCCGGGATTCGGAGGGCATGCAAAAATGGGGGATCTATCTGCTGGGCGCAGGGTGCATGGGGGAAACAGGCATTGGGATGGATACAGGATATCCAATTGGTCGTCTGAAGGCACCAGCATTGAACAGGGTATCAAATGGCATGGATGGCGTCCATATGCCCACCAGTGTCCAGGAGTTCAGGTGGCACGGAGCCAAATGATGCATGGCAAAATGCCAGTTGGTTGTGCCAAAATGGCAGCAAATTGAAAAGCGCCAGCCAGGCCTGTGCAACAATCAATGATGGGACCCCTTGCATTGTCAGCTGCTATGAGTGTCGCTCACGTGGTGGCCACTGGACTACCCACGCAGGGAGTTTGTCTCGTTGGACCCATGGTGAAACGTAAGGTTTTTTTTTTTTCCGGGGCTTTCTGCACCTACTTGGGCCATCTGCCTCTTGTCCCCGTTTTTTTTTTTCTCAGGGGGGATCACTCTGGCATTCATAGGATCAACCTGCATGGCGCAGGGTGCATAGGGGGAGTGCAAGGTCAACTGGCTGCTGGCTGTCAGGTGTTCAGGACACTGTCATCGGTTCCCTCAACAAAGTGGCTGAGCAAATCTTGTGCACCCACCACGGAAGGCGTCACTGCAGTCAGTCGCGTGTTATGGCTCAGGGCAGGCTCTGAAAATTGATGCAGATCAACGGAATCCCATTCACCAAGCCAAAAGCAGGAGATGTTACGCAAAAACCAAGAAGGCTCCTTCCAGATCGGTTTGGCCTGCGTCCAATCTTCAGTCAAAAGAAACATGTATGGTTCCCGCGCTGTAGAGTTCATCTGGACTCTCAGCATGGTTCTGCAGTGGCCTGCTGTGTCATGACCTAAGTGCGCAATGGCAGCAATGACTCTGTATGAGCGCCAGTGGATGGCAAGGTCCTGTCCAGTGTAAAAAGGCAAGTCAATGCCCCAGTGGAAATTGACTGGGATGTCGCACTTAGCAATCTGTCCAGTGCCTGAGCGAATGTGTCGGTCCAGTTGCACACAGATGAGGGGTGTCTGGTGCGTCAGCGCAGTCACCATTCCATCTTGATTGGACCAATCACGAATCATTTGGCTCAAAGTTAAGGAGTCATCCTGTAACATAGCCGGATCAAATTGCAAAATAAGTGGTGTGTAAGCATCACTTTCATCCATGACTTCAGTGAGGAGACCAATCTGCACACGCTTTTCCCAACTCAAATTGATGCCAGTAAAACTGAGTCCCCGCATCAGATGAGCAAGAAATTCAACCGGGTCACCCTGATTGCCCAAATGCTGCCATTGTTCAAAAACTGGTTGCAAAAAATCAATCTTTGACAGTTCAATGGGTTCCGAACCAGATCGATATAAAAGTTGGGCAATTTGGATGGCATGAGATCCCCACTGGTCTAAGTCAAACGTTTGAAGACTCAGATAGGACCAAAGTATGGTCAGGAAGGCCGCATTCACATAGCACCAGTTGGAGTCATTGGCCAGTCGGATATTGGCCAGGCCCCGTAGCAAAGAGTGTCTGTTTGGCAGAGCAACATCATCAGAGCTATCCGCTATTGCTGCACTTTGGCTTTGTTCTGATGTTTGCCCTTGCCTTTGCTCGGCGCTTTGCCTTGACCCTTCCCCAGCATTGTCTGGAGCTGTTGGCCCTGTTTGCTCTGGTGAAGGGCATGGGGCTTCATGGAGAGGCCCAACAGAGCCCAAACCGTGCACCCCTGCAACGTTGTCAGCAGGATTTGTAGGTCGTCTGCTCGCATGGATATTTGCCAAATCCACGGCACCACTGCATCTGCTGACATCGGTCTCAAGCTGGTGAATTTCACCGTGGCACTGGGATCTTTCAGGATCTCCATGAGTTGTTCTGTATACTTCGCCATCCTCTGCAGGGAGATGGGGGTTTGGCCCGTGGACTTGAGGCTCTGTGCTTGTGGGCTCCAGCGCTGGAACACAAACTGGCCTTCCGGGTCAGAACTCCCTGATCCAGGGCCACTTTCTTCAGTGGGTCCTCGTTGCCGCAGCTGGCCAGTCGGGTAACCCTCTGATTCAATGTGGCCGCCAGGTGCTGGGCCAGATAGCATCTCAGTGGCAAGAACGGCACCTCCGGGGTCTCCTGCTTCACTGTCAGCCTCTGTTTCCATTCGGCTGCCTTCTGGACCAGCGCTGGGAGCAGGGCCTGCGGCTCGGTTTGCATAAAGCAAATCCATGAGTCTTGACGTTTGAGAGCTTGTTGCTCCGCATCCACTCGTAGCAGTAGTTGGCCCATTGCCCTCAATAGGGGCAGCGTTGCGACGTCTGGTTCTTCTGGCGTTGCCCCATTCGGCTTGTGTTTCTTGCTCTCCCTGGCGACGTCGGGTCGAGCGTACCTTTCTTGGGTGAGCAGTGAGCCCATCTGCTTGAACGTCTCCAGCATTGCGGAGTCCTCTGCCGTGAAGTGTGGCGAGTAGTCCATGATCTTGAAGAAGCAATGCAGTTTGTAGGGCAACAGGGCACTGGTGCTGCAGGTGAATCTGAGCCAAGACTGATCGGTCAGTGAGTTCCTGTGCATCTTCATGGCCATGCGCTGGATAATTGTAGATCTGTGTGCACAGCTCACATTGATGGTCATGTTGATTTTCACGGCTCATGGCTGTTAACAGCTGTGGCATCATGGCTCGATGGTCGTGCAAATCTCAGGAATGGGCCCTGTGCAGGTGGCCAGACACTTCAGCAGGATGAAATTGAAGGCCACAAAGCAGGCATCTTGTGCGCAAAAACTGCACCAGCAGTGGGTCCGTCCACAGTTGGTCAAAGTGTCTGGCAGTCAGGACATCACACAGTCGTTCACTTGCAGGCTCATGATGTACAGCTGCCAAAAACTGGCGCAGCTGTGCACGCTCAAACGTCCAAGGCAAGAACATGGGTTGCGCCATCTTCTGCACCATCATTCCAAGCTGCCTGAAAGCAACGCAGAGATGCTGAAGGCCACTGGCATTAGTCATGGGATTGCACAGACATCCAAGCCTACGTCCCGCTTCCACCAAAAGCTGAACATGTGATTGAGATTCCCTCCATAACACACTATGAACAGTTTGAAGATGGAGGGAGAGATCACCCGTTCTTTGAAAAGACGTTTGGCAAAATTGGCATCGCAAAGTCAAGTGCAAACGCTTCTGTGGAGCCTGACAGAGCTGAGCAATATCTCCGGATTGGAGGAGCTCCTGCCATTCTGCAGAGACAGGTGATTCTGTGGGCTGTTTGGCCGGGTTGAAGTTCTGGCATTGCCCCAACGTGATATGCTGCCGAAGAGCTGATTTTTCTGTGAAAATAGCAAGGCAGTGTGAGCACACCGGCTGTGTGCCATCTATATAACATGTCTCGAAGGGGGTCCCAATCCAGCGGTTCCAATCTGTGTTGCTGATGCAAGTGTCTGTGAAGTTGGTGCAGCTCCTGAAAATGTTCAGCGCAGACATCACAACGCAGAACTTCATTGCCTGGGCATTGATAGGACTGGCCCGTTGGATCTGTGTTGACCAAAAGTATTGCTGCCTGGACCATGACTGGACATTGATGCACTCTTCGAAATGTCTTACTGCAAAACCGGCAGGGAGAATTTGAAGCTTGTGCACGCCCTAATTGGCTGGCCTTGGACATCACGTGCGGCAGCAATGTGGGATGCTGCGTCCGCATGTGCAGGTTCAGATCCTGCGGTCTGTTGCAAAAAACTCCACAAAGAACACAGTGATGTGTCCAGTCAGTCAGGGCATCAGGCTGAGTTTGCAGGGCATCCCAGTTGCGTTCACGGACACATTGCAGTGCTGTAGGTCCATATGGTTTGGTCATCAACAGAGTCAACGCCGCAGGGGTCAGTTTCGGATACTGCTGCTCAGAAGCCATCCTGGTCTGTACGCTCAAGGCAAAATGCCTGGATGGGTCCACTGCCTGGCAGCAGTTGCGCTCAAGGTGAATTTGAAAATTGCGCCAGGAGGTGAAGGCTTCAAGGCAATGGGAACATTGTGGGAGACCACCAACAGCAAAAGATGCAATGGTAGTGAAATATGTTCTCATTTGGGTGTGGCCATGCACATTGGTCAAATGTCGGCGCAAATTGGCAAGTGAACTGCAGGCAAACGTACAAAACTGACATCTGTATGGCTGGAGCAGCGCCTCGTCGCCAGGAATGGTCAGCAGAGCCTGAAGGTGTTCATGCCATGTGCTCTGAATCATCTGCAGTAGTGGCACAAGATGAGTCCAGTCGACTGTCCATAAGATGTCGTCATTGTCCAGTTGGTTGAGTCGACGGCTCAATCTGTCACGTAGCTGCTGTCCAGCATGGAGAAGCAATTGCAAAGGATGTGCTACGTTGTGATGATGAAGGACTTCTGCATGAGTGCGATGTGTTGTAAAGGAGTGGTCTTCTAAAAGCTGTCTGTACATCAAAAACACGCCTTGCTGTATCTGTAGCAGGTCAACTTGGGTGAACCCTGTTGAAAAAATACCGTACACCAAAGTTGTGAAAACACATGAATGCCAGAGTTGGAGCCTGGTTTTCCTGGAAATTTGCTTGGCGCATAACCATCGTCTTAATCTGGCAAAGGTGTGACGGGCCGCTTTCAGTCTGGTTCTGACAGTGTTGCGTTCAAACAAGTTGTATCCTACCATGACACCCAAATACTTGGCTTGAGTCTGGACAGGCAACCTTGATTCACCATGGGCACGAGGGATCATGATGTAGGGACCCTTGGAGTCAGTCTTGACGTATTTGTTGTGTAGGTGTCGACAGTTAGTGCCCCCTATTTTTACAATAGCATGGGATTTCTCCAGGGACAACTGGACTCCTAACTTGTCAAGCGTATCCAAAAGTATTCCTATCCTCTTTAGGGCCGACTGCAGTTGCATTTCACTGTAAAACTCCTCGCAACAATGAAGATCGTCAGCGAAAGCAGTGAGGCAACTTTTGATCCACTGTGCGCTGATGTTGTCTCGCAGTTGGTAAAACAAGTGAAGTGTGTGGCTTGACCACAATATTGGAGCTGCACGACATCCTTGTCTGACTCCCCGTCCCGTTGCAACTCGTTGAGCAGTGCTTCCATTTGATACAACGTACGCTGTGTTTGTGTGCCATTCACTCAGCAAAGTGACCAACACCTGATCGATGGACAGGGCATTGATGAAGCCAAACAGTGACTTTCTGGGGACAAGATCGAAGGCCTTGTTTGCGTCCAGCAGCACTTGTATCCCACCACAGATCTGATAGCAGGGTTCTTGCTTGGCACGGGCATGCACACTGCGACGCTGGGAGGCAGTCATGGTTCTAACCTTGTTGCAATGTGTGATAACCCTTCGAATGGCATCATAGGTTGATCTTTGACGCATGAATGCCAGTTGTGGCCAGGGGCAAAGCAGTGGCTGGACTGCAGCTGCAAATTTGGCTGTGATGAGACCTAAGATGCACTTCCCTACCGGTTCCAACAGGGCCAACGGTCGAAGATGACCAAGTCTATCTGGAGTCTTGGAGGGTTTATTGATAAAAGTCAAATGCGCATCTTTCCACTGCTGGGGTATGAACACTGGTTGCTGGGTCCACCAGACCTGGAGCTTGGCGTAAAAAAACTCAGCAACCTGTTGAGCATGGGTCTTCCAACAAATGCCAGGAAGGCAGCTGCGTGCTACTGCTTTGGTGACAGGTATTTTGGAAATTTCCAAAACAAGTTCATCCAAATCAAACGGAATGCCCGTTGGTGCTGGTTGAAGCAGCTGAATGGGTTCAGAGTCATGCCAGATCTCCTGAATGTAGTCCCTGGTCATGTTCATCACCTGTTCAGCATTGGCTGGGGTGCCATCCATCAAACGGAGTCGTATGCGTTTCATGGGCTGTTTTGGCGTATACTTCCGGATGGTTTGATAAACGGCAAAGCTATCATGTCTGGAGGATGCATGTGCAACTTCTAGGAGTAGGTCTTGCATCTTCTGGTGCTTCAGCTGTCTGGTCCTACGTTGTTGCAGTCTTTTCAGCTGTCGATACCTGCCAAAATGAAACCATACCTGAAACAGGGATTTCAATTCAACTGTCTGGCACTGTGCAACGCAGGTCCGGTGCTTCCATAGTTGCTGAATGACCTGGCCTTGGTCCCTGTTGGGTGCACTCAGTGGTTGGGCTATGTTGGATTCCTTAGGAAAAACCTGATGAAACATCGGCAGCAAATGGTGGTGCATGTCCTCTATGAGGGTGCTGCCATCATGTTGCTGCAGGCTGAATTCATGAAACCTCTGTGTGAAACTACTGTGAAATTGTTGTCATGTTGCATCTTGAGCCTGCCATGAGCGTCTGCATCGAAGTCTCTGTTGGAAATTGCACACATTGGCCTGTGCTTTGCGAGTGAACACATACGGGATTTTCCTCACGGAACAAATCATTGGCGTGTGTCGAGCACCGGCCAGTGGCAGAAAAGGGGCTGCAGTGATGAATTTCACATCTTTGGCAGTGGCATCAGTATCGGCAATTCTCATGATCATGTGATCAATGCTAGAGGCTGCAAAACTGTGCTCAAACGTTGGGGGATTCTTGGCATTCCAGCTGTTCAAAATGTTGAGATGAAACTTCTGTAAAAACTCCATGAAGACATGACTGTCTCGGTGTGGGGAGCTGGTGCAAAGTGCTCCTTTCCATGTATGCTGATTGGTGCCAGCATAGGGTCCAGCTGGCGTGGCACTACAGTTGAAATCTCCCAAAATGAGAACACTGTTGCGGTGCGGCAAGTGCGCGGCATGTTGTTCCAGTTTATTCCAAAAAAGACTACGGTGGTGCATACGGTGATGATCTATGGTGTCAGCATATTGATAACATCCTAGTATGTCCATGGATCTCTTCTGGAAATGCAATCTCAGGTGGCCCAGGCGGCCTGGCAGTGGAGCTGTGAATCCAATCTGGTCTGGGCGGCACAAGGATTTTCTGATGAGAAAAAGCAGTCCATCAGCCTTGTCACTTTCAGTTCCGGAATGGATATGGTACCACCACTGGTCGGTCCACTCCGCTTCAAATGACCAGCGCGTTTCACTCAGGAGCGAAATATCCAATGCAGATTGAAGCGCCCAGATCTTTACCTCATGGAGGCGCTCTTGTGCGAGTCCACCCATATTCACATGGCCGATGTGCATTCTGTTCTGAGGAATCTGATGTGGCCTCGTTGGTGGCTGTGTGTGCTGGTGATTGGATATTGATCTGATCGGTGTGGTGCCAGGTGCCAGTTGATCCAGCGTCATGCATTTGCCACGATACCAAGCACTGCCACATTGCTGCGCCCTTCGAATCGCCCTTTTGTAACTGCGCTTCTGCACCCCACTTAGCGGGTGGCATGGCCTGCCAGAACTCTCAGGACCGCAGTCCATTTGCAGCGCTTTGTCATGTAAGTTTGCAGTCAAAAGGTTATACAGGCTGGAGGCATTGAAGTCTGCTTCAGTCTCGATCCATGACTCATCGAGACAACCCTCACCCCCACTCAGCTCAGGCTGTGATGACATCAAGTTGTCAGCGGTGATCATGATAAAAGTCCAGGGCAAGAGCAGAATGCCGCAAATTGATGCTGTTCTGAAAAACGCCGAGTGTCCGGACTTGGGACCGGATTTGCGATTTGTGCTGAGGTGCTGTGGTGATATCTGCAGATTCACCCAGTTGTGCCAATGTGTCAAGCAAATAAACAATTGCGTAATGCGTCGATGTATCTGGTGTCCAGCTGAACAATGCTGTGTAATCGCTTGCTTTGTGCGGAGCCACCCGCCAGAAAAGGCCAGTAAAGAAATTAATCCAGAAATGAAACGTATTGAAATCGTCTTGTAAAGCTGGGAAAATTTGAACAGGAGCGACCCTGCAGAAAACGCCAGAATGCAAAAATTCCAAACTGCACTGTGTTGGATGAAATTGTTGTAATGCCAAAATGATTCGTTTGTTGCACTGTAAAATCCGTCGTCAGCAGTTGGTGAAAAACTCAGCGCACTCGAATTGGGAGCAAAGCAGGTAGCTGAAGTAGAGACAAAGTCAATCCACTCTGTCCCGCAGTCCCCAAAGTCAGAGCAGTGAAAATCAGTGCAACAAAATGATGGCTGGGCACGTTGGTTGGTGTATCCAGTTCCAAGCTTCACCGCAATCAAAAGGCAAATCAGAAAGATGACACCAACGCACATGCACCAAAACGCTGATGGGCCTCACTCAAATGGCCAACTCCAAAACGTTGTGCCAGTGGATGAACAGGGATGCGACACAGCAAATGGCAAGAGAGGCACGTGGACTGGGCTATTGTAGCACTAGAGCTCCTCGCTCTTGAAGCAGCACTGGTGACTGCAAAGGGGCTTGTGTGTGTGTGTTTTTTTTGGGACCCCTTGACTCTTTCATTCAGGTCAGAAGGCGAAGCCCTAGCACGTGTTGTCACGCGGCCCAATGCCACCACCATTTGGACGTCCGGGTGATGTTGAATGGGACTTAAGACCAGCACTAGTTTGATACCCCTTAGGGTTGTCTGTTGTCAACAGCTCAAAAAGTGAGCAGGTGGTTGTTTGCATCACCAGCTGTTGCAACTCATGTCAAAGAAAATGGAATAGGAGAAATGTAAAAGGGGGGACAGAGATCAGTTTCAGATCGGCTCCCGGCAAAAGCAAAACGCTAGAAATCAGCCTAGGGTGAAAAATCACGCACTAAAGCCTCTCACCATTCACTCAGCGGCACCGCAGCACCATGGATGAATTGCCACATCAGCAGCGCGCAACCGCGGCAGCAGCAGCGCACCAAATGCAGTCTGCACTGCAACAGCGCAGCAAGGAAGAGCCCGCAGCAGCGCTTAAGTTGCATCTAAGGAGCTGGTGCAAGGTGATCCGAAGGCACATCAGCATCAGGGCAGGAGAGTAACTCATCGAACCGCTCCAACGTAGTGTCTTCGTGAACACGAGCTCGCTTTGCAGCCTGAGTCAGTGTGACATCAGAGGTATCATTTGTCACATTTGTAGATGGTGCAGCTGTTGATCCTGCTGATGCCAATGGTTGAGCATCCAGTGGGGCATTCAAGCTTTGATCAGGTCTGGTCAGCAAGGCAATGGCTGAACCCAATTCTGGTATGTCATCTTCCTGTGCAGGCCGTTCGTCATCAGTGCTGTCATGCAAAGAAAGCTGTGCAGATCGTGGTGGAGGTCCAGGGGCAACTCCGCTCCGATCATTGATGGTCCTGGCAGCAACAGGGTTGCACTGGATCAGCCAAATCAAAGTGATGTTCTGAAGGATCTGATCTGTCAAGAAAGGCATGATATCCGGCAGTCATAGACAAGCCATTGTTTCTGATATCTGACAGCTGTACGATGATGTCCACTGTTGGGGTTGTTGCCAACATGAAATGAAATCGCAGCAATGTCAAATTTGGTGAATGAAATTGCACCATCATCAGAAATAAAGCAAGGAAAATGCACTGTCCCATCCGCAATGTCCACACGTTGTTGACACTTCTGATTCAAACCTGGCAAATGTCTATCAAGCATCAGGATGAGGCAAGGACAGGCCTGGTCATTTGCACGGCAAAGACCTGAGGAGTCGTGCCATGAGTCAATCAATGCCACTAAACTGCTGCAGGGGGCATTGGTGTCAACAAAACGCAACAAAATTGGTGAATGTTGAGCTCCCTTTTCGCTGTCCAAGTGTGGATGAACCTCCTTGGTCACGTGTTGGAGACGTGTCGTCCAACTACAGGAGATAAACTTCGGCATCATTCGGGAGAGCAAAATGGAACCAAATTCAATAATGTCTTGTTGTGCCAAAAGTTCATCATCCGACCAAACCCCTGTCAGCAGCCACCTGAATGGTGGGTAAAGCTGCACATTCAACGGTACGCATGACCATTGAGTCAATCCCCGCATAAGTTCGAAACCAAATTGCCATTGGTCAGGTTCCAAACAGTTTGAAAGCAAAGTGCGCCAACTGAGCGCTACCAGGAAAGCATTGATGTAACATGCTGTGCCCGTAGTGTTCAGAAGAACCCTGACCAGTCTTTTGACTTTGTCATCTCTCAGGTCTGTCACAGCATTTTCTGGAGTTGCCGTCCAAGGTTGCTTCTTTGTTGCGTCTGAGGCCTCATGGTGCATAACGCAAGCTGCCAAATGGAGTGATACGAGATGCTGTGCAGTTGATTCCCCGGTTCCCCGCGCGTCCGATTCCCAATCGTCAGGAGAAATGGGACGGTCTTGGCCGGAGCTTCTTCCTGTGAAAGCTTGGTCATTGCATGGAATCGTAGTACCACCTGGTGATCTGTCTGGAGGATGCGTACCACGGTCTGCATCGTTGTTCTCACCTCGCCAATGGGCAGCGCTTTCTCTTTGCTTGGTGTCAAGTTGCGTGCTGACTGATCCCATCTCAGGTAGGGCATGGTACGATTGGAGTCTATCAAATTGTGCTTGATGCACTCCAAGAAGACTTCCCCTGAAGGCTGTGATTGGTACAGTCTCTCCAGCCGTTCCAAAATGGTCTCCATCAGACGAAGGGTCATGCAGTGTCTCAAGGGCTGAGCCTTGGGGCCGGCTTTCCATTCTTGATGGGTCTTCAGTAGAATCGCAAGGAGGGAAGCTTGACCAGGTGCCATGTGAATGATGAACTCCGATTCTTGGAGCAGAGCCATCATATTGGCTTCCTGTCGCAATGCCATTCTGGCTAGGATCTGGAGCATGTCGGTGGAGGCTGGCGAAGATGCCAGGGATGGTGGACGCTGTCTGTCCTTCCTCCGTGGCCTCTTGTTCTGAGTCTCGTCCTGCTTGTCTGAGACGCCTAAGACCTTCAATTGGTCGGCTGTCAGTAAGCCACCCCAGATCGTTGTCGCACTGTCGAGGTCTTCTGCCATTCGTAAGTAAGACAGCAAGGTTGAAAAGGGCTACACAGTCAGTCAGCACCGAATGGGTTTCTGAGCCACAGAGGGTGCACGGCCTGTGAAGGTGGCCAAGGCGTCTCAAGCACCACAAGGTATTCATCTGCTTGTAATTGTGGGTTTGCAAATGTTGTTTCAACTTGTTGATCAAAAAGAAATTCTTACCGCAAATGAGACATTGATGTGGAAGAACTTCAATGATGTGAGGATCATGCAACATCTGTAAGCCACAATTCACCAAAAGATCAAAATCACTGCCAGCCACATCTGAGGGATGCACATTGTACATCGAGCGCTGAAGCTCCATGTTCTGATATGCGTCAGCAATCTCCTGTCGAGTGGGCCAACGATCAGGTGCAAAAGGTTCTCGATGCAATACAGGGTGCAGTAAAAAGATCGCAAATTGTAAGAGCAGATGACAGTGAGGCAGGTGCAGCTCTGGTTGTGGAACCAAATCGTCTAAAGAGACAGGCAGGAGGTCACCACAATGGTCGCATCGTTCATCATCTGAATGGTCTGCCAAGAAAACCTTGCACAGCAAATCAATCATTGCTTGCAGCTCCGTGTCCCCGATTCTATGTGAGACTCTGACATGCGCTTTGATTGCAGTGAGTGGCACTGGTTCACCGCAGTAAACACAGTAGTGTCTGAGCAGTGACAAGAGATCAGGATCATTCCACAGGCGCTCAAAGTGACGCGTCAGCAGGTTGAGGGCAATGCGTCTCAGAGCCTCCAGGGGGAGCAAATCTCCCACATAGGACAAGATCTCAAGATCTCATTGGTTCGATAGACCCATGGGGGTGCAATGCTCCAGTGTGCCTGTGCACAGATCAAAGCGACCTGAATCAGAGCTGGGCAGCAATGATTTGGCGTGCCATATCCCCTTGTGGGGTTGCAAGCGCAACCAAACTGCTGAAACAAAGCCCACTTGATCCGTTGCAATTGTGCAGTGCATTCAGCGATGTCTCCATGGTGTTTGTCGTATAGGTGCAAGGCCAGGTCATCCCCATTCCTGCACGCCTCACCACAAAGCTGGCATGTCACAGTGAGCGCAAGTT
>Ga0126342_10017392_pt1 | contig 12437 bp, 4 predicted proteins | sample Cyp1metagenome_FD_92528 | JGI IMG/M metagenome (GOLD analysis project Ga0126342, IMG submission 92528) | Coral microbial communities from Lord Howe Island, Old Settlement Bay, Australia - Cyphastrea 1 metagenome | ecosystem: Host-associated > Invertebrates > Cnidaria > Coral ... | reverse complement strand
CGGCGTGCAATTTTTCATCTCTCATCTGGCCAGCTGGCTCCGCACCCGCCGCTTTAGCGAGCCTACTTTTCGACCCTCCGGAGCGACAAATCATTGGAAAAACACAGTGTTTCGCGACTTTCCTACCTTTTCGCGCATCTGCATCTGCTTTCTTCTGACTCTTTCTCTTCTCTGATCTTCTCTCTTCTGATCTTTCTCTTCTCTCTGCCTCTGCCCTGCTCTGCTTTTCATCTGTCCATATTGTCGGAAGTTTGACTTCTAAACTTCCTTGGATTACTTGTATAACTGTATAACTATCAAATACAGTCATTGTCATGATGTATCATTAAACATGGTAGTCATGGTGTTACCCCAAACATTGCCCATGTGGAGCTTTCCTAAAATAGTACCCCTAAATCATCCATTTATAGATGGATTTTCCATTGTAAACCATCCATTGGAAATCCCCATGTCAGAGAATACACTGAGCAAGTGGCCAACTGCCGCTCGAAGAACCAGCTCGCAGTCATCTCGGAACAGCTCAGCTGTACGCTCCAGTGATGGGTAGAGCGCTGCCAGGTGGTGGGATCAGGAACAAATACGGAAATCTGATAGTGATATATAATCATAAATATATATGGTTATATATATATATAGTTATAGATATTGCCATATATATAGTTATATATATATATAGTTATATATTTTTTCCCTCCCGTACTCTGAAGCGCTCCACGCTGCGACGGTGCAAGCTCAAATTCAAAGTGGCAGTTCGGAGGATTATCCGTCATGCCCGATCCATCCATCGAATGACACGTCTCTCATGCCTTTACAACGGTCAATGAAATCAGATGGAGGATCAAATGTTGGGTCACTGCAATCCATGCTAGTGACGTCTGTACATATTCCGGTTGCAATGGCCAAACAAAGAGATGGAGGATATTCTTTGAGTGGCGCCGTGCGATAATTTCCGCTGGAATCTTTGCCGATGGAACAACCTTGAGGAAGATGACCTGAAAGACGATGTCGATGCAAGTCCATTTCCAGCGTCTCCATGCCCAAAACCAGGAAAGTCGTAGGCTTGGGAGAAGGGGCCCCGAAAAGTCCCTGGGAGAGCGAGATCAGTCTCATGCGAGGCAAAGTCAGCAGCAACCGTAAAATTGGTAATCGCCATATACTCACATAATGGGGATTCTCTGGGTCTTTGGGGTGTTCAAGTAGACCCACCCCTGTCACAGTGGCCAGTGCCGCCATACACTCGAAAGCGAAGCCCAAGAGGAGCGTTCCAATCATGACTTGCCTCAATTCCCCAATGCGCAAGGATGGCAAGCCCCAGGGGGCATCCGGACATCTGATGACTCTGGGTCCATGAAAATCACCTAGGTCAATGTTTCTTGCTTTACTCCAAGTGTTGCATGGAGGTCCTCCAATAAAAGCAATAACATGCCCATTCTTGATGTGTGAAAGCCAGTAGTCACATGTTGCAACTTTCGAAATGTCTCCAAATTGTGAGTCAATCACAATATCGACAGATGCAGTCACAATGATGTGATTTGGAAACTGTTCCGCCATTGAACTTATATACCACTCAATGTCACCCCGCCTACGCCTTCCAGCGTATGCATGAAGCACAACTTTGAAACGGCAAGGTAGTCTGGGGATGGCTGGTGGCAGATCCCTGTTGCCACTGGGCTCAGTTGCCAGCTCGGCGTACCAGTTTTCCCATTCATCAAGTCGGAGTCTTGACAATGAGTCAGGCTGCTTCTGCGCAACAAGAAAAGGCCAATGATCAACCTTGAGCAAGGAATTGATGCATGTCGTAACCTGTTCAAATGTGACACATAAAGGTTCAGCATCTTCAGGCATGAAAGTTTCAAGGAAATGTCGCAACGTGTGACAACATGTGGTCCAACAAAGCGGCTGTTGTTGGATCGTCTGCTTCAGCGTCGACAGGGGATCCATGCCAGGTTCCATGTCAACCAAACCAAGGTAAATGGCTTCCAAAACTTCCAAATCGTACTGCACAAAATCCTGACGGACATGAGGAGGCAAATGGGGCCCTTGGCCATAAAGAAATGGAACCGCTCCATCGACAGCTTCGTGGAGCTCCCGATCAACAATGGATCCTGTGCCCGGGGTGACCCCACATTGAACCCTTCTGCCTATCAAGCTCTGCCTGCAAACATGTGCATGTCTCAGGTGCGCTAGGACTTTGGCTCTGGTATGGTATTCTCGCAAACAATTAGGGCAGGAGGTGCCATCAAAAAGTCGGCGTGCCGAGGCTCGGAAGCCATGGCGCTTGAACATATGAGCACTTTCCCCAGCTCTAGTGGAGTGGGCCGTCATGCAATATAGGCAACCATACGCAATGGATGTCTGGACTGCTTGCTGGACTGGCCTCGGTGGGGGTGGAGTCCATCCATGCTGGTGCAGGATGTCTGCAACTCTTCTGTGCATCTGAATGGCAATGTCCTCATTTTCCCTTTGGAGACAAGCATGGGCAGCCCCTTTTTTGAGTTTTTTCCAATACCCTCCATGATGGATCAATAGATCTTGCCAAACCGGAAAATGCAAGGTCGGGTCAGGCAAGCTGGTATTGTTGCACAGTTGTCGCCAAAGCCAGCGAAAATCATCTTCAATCAGCGAGATCCATGTGATGTCTTCCCGCAGTAACCCCCAATGGGCATCGCTTCCACACCGAAAAAGTGTGCCAAAATACCGAAGGCGGCAGCAGCGGAGAAGCTCAGTTGGTGATGGCAGGCCCGCCGCAATGATCACGGCCTCATCAGTCAAGTGTTCAGCAAAACAACTTCCAATCAGGCGTTTATACAATCGTATAATGCCAGAGTGCAGTTGGTCGCGACATTGCTGGGTCTCGAATGTCCACGATTCAAACCCATACATCAGTTTACTAAGCACAAGCGTAGAGAACATCTCCTTGCGCTTCTGCCATGGGATCTGAGTATTACGATACAGCAAACGTCGGTGTTGTGTGAATGCTTGATGAGCGATACCCAGGCGTCTGGTAATTTCAGCATTTGTCACTGTCCGGTGGTGCAGGATACCACCTAAGTGAAGATACCTACTCACAACAGAGATATGGTGGGTTTTGCTTTCGCAGACAACCGGAAAGCCACAATTTTGAGAGTAATATCTCCTGCGAAGCTCACGCGACCCAATGCCTCTGAAACAGAGCATGACTTCTGTTTTCCCTTTCTTAAGATTGGGTTGCATGTGTGCTTCATGACAAAGATCAATGAGGATGCTCAGAGCTGTACCTGTCTTGGCAAGCAGGGCTGCATTCGAGGATGCAGCAATGCATACGCTTAGGTCATCCATCCAAGTTGGCCCGATAAACGGGGATGATGAGGTGATGTCGGTGGCAACACCAAACAAACTGGGATGTTTTAAATCTGGCACATGCGTCAGAACATCAGCTTCGATCAGTTTTGATTCATAAGTACGCAGGAGCTTGGCCCAAAGCAGGCCGAACACTACATCAGCGTAGCTGTCGCCTGGTCGCGACCCTTGCTCTGTTCGTACAACATCATGCTGGTTACCAATGGTGAACCATGTGTCGGTGTGCAGGGCCTGCATGAACCTTTGAACATGAAAAGGAGCACCTGCCTGCTCCAGGGCTGATGGCGCTCTGATTTGTTGGACAAATTCATGCAGGGACTCTGGTGAATAACCCAAATGTGAAGCAATGTAGGCAACATGTTCATCTTCAAGGTCACCGCCTACAGCTAAAACTCTGACAACTCGATAAAAGGCCTCGGTGAGGTCAAGGAAAATCACCGATGCTGGGCATTTGAGGCGGTGTTGCCATCGTAGGAATGCACGGGTCATGTGTAATGGCACCCCAACAGGCATGTGCGGTCTCCCCCCCAATTGTTGGCCTTGCATGAAATTGGTGTACAAACAGTGGTGCTTCTGTCGCAGTGCGCGATGAATGGTCTTACCTAGATGGCTGGAAACCAAGAGTGATCTATGCGATGAGCAATCAGCAGGATCGCCTTTGTGCTTCCAAGCTATGGCCAGTCGCCCACCTTTGTGCTCGATCGCCTCTTGGCCAAATAGGCATGTCTTGAGCATCACAGAGTACGATAATCTGGCAAGGTCACATGCCTTGAATCGGCAAAGTTCAGGCGGAATTCCATCCATGCCGATGGCTTTCCCAACAGAGACCCGTCGGAATGCAGTTTCAAGCTCCACAAGACTCGGCATCTCTTGAATCGGGACTTGGAAATTATCAGCATGCAGAAATTTCTCCAAGTTTTGCAGCCAAGTCTTCCGAAACTCCTCCGTCGTGAGACGCTGACCACCTTCCATGTGCTGAAAAAATTGTATCCACCTCTGCTGGGCAGCTTCAGGGGTCCCACAGACCTGTCCCCCCGCATCCCGCACCAGCGGTAGACATGCCCTTTTTACTTTTTTGGGGTTGGTGGATCCAAGAAAGGGCTTGAGACGATGCAAAATCTCTCCAGCAGGCGCAGTTTCAGTGAGCGACATGATCTCAGCTTGGATTGCTTGGATCTTGGAATGCCGCAATTGCTTTCTCAAACGACGAGCCAAAACAACGTACTGGCAGTGGAGTCTAATCTGTGTGCACAAATTGGTGTGTTCATATGCAAAATGTTGTTCAAGGATGCAAACTTCTGTGGCAGGGGATTTCCAAAGCAGGAAGAACAACCTGAGCTGTGTGATGGAACTGGTAGTAGACGCACTACGGAGTCGTCTACGTAAAGCCAGTTTCTGTCCACGTAAATCCCAGATTGGTCCGTCAAGGCCTGGCTTCTTGGGCATCGATGGTGCAACTGGACAGGCATCGGCAACTTGCTTGAGCAGATTCCTATTGAGCTGCTGCACCTGAGTTTCAATGTCAGTCAGCCAAGGGTCAGCTTTGATGTTCTCACATGCAATTTGATGGCGGTTCTGACCAATGGCATTCCGTTGAAAAGAAGTGCTTTTGGCCTTTTTTTGCAGAACCTCAATTGTATCCCGCCAACAGAGTTGGAGACCAACAGCAAGGTGGTCATCATGAGCATTCCCTTGATCAAAATCTTGTAGCACACCAGAATAAGTACATGATGAAATCCAAGACTGAGGGACAGCTACATAATCAATTCGATGACTGTGCAATCTGTCCGGTGCCGTCCATGTCATGTTGGGCCCGCAATGTATCTTACTGGTGCAAGGCAGACACAGCAAGTGCATCTGCAGAAAGTGCATGAAGAAGTCAGTGTTGGCTGAGCTATTGTCATCATTGTCAAATACAACTGGTGGATTACACGGTCCACTCTTGGCATTGGCATCAATCAACACAAGCAGTGGGTGGTCATGACAATGTGCTGCAGCAATCTCTGTAGTTTCCTGCCACCAGAGTTTACGTTCACTGAGAGGACGTCCACTCTGTGGGGCATGCATAGAAAGGACATAGCAACGCAGGGCTGGATGATCAATTCGAGCAAGGAGTCTACGTGGATCAGCATGGATTACTTGAACATGAGATTTCTTGAGGAATTGTGGTCTGTTCTTGACCAAGCTGATTGGTTGTGCTAGGTCAATCCAGATCTCAATGCCGTACTGACCACGGCGCGATCCTCCTGCAAGTCGCAAGACATTGTCAGCTACGCTCATACCAGCCGGGCTTCTGGCTTCTTGTATCCCGAGAATAATTATTGAGCTTGAAAGATTTCATCTGCTCTCGGAGATATTGCAATTTTCCAGCAAATCCATTAGGACCAGTGAAGAGCGACCCAACATTGAAAGTGGCTAAGCTCAGTGCAAAATGGGCTGAGATGCGATGGGGTGGCACTTGCTTGTCGTCCTGTGAAGGCAGTGCAAGCGGTAACTCCGGTGGAGAAACATCAAATCCCTGTGCAAGCAATGGAGGCAAACCGGCATCCCTATGTATGGCCATCCAAAGATATGGCAAAAAGGGTGCCCAGCGACGCAGGTCCACTTGTTGGCGCCGGAGCTTGTGACCTTGGGCAGCCTCAGTCTTGGCAAGGTGATCCGCAAGCTCATTCCATGCGTCCCCAGCATGCCCTGCAACATGATCCACAATCAATCCATCATTATCAAGTCCTGCTGATAGCGTCTGAAAGACACTGCGCAACAAAACAAAAGTTGGGTGATTGTCATGGCAATTGGTATTTCCAGCTGCTTGGCTCGCAGTAGTGCTTGAATCCGTTCTGAAAACAGTGGGAATGGTTGAGTCAATACCTAACCTCCAAATTCCGGCCCAAAATAAACCTTCTCTTTCCGCAAATTCGGACCCAATTGCATCGGTGCCAAGAAAATGCGGCAAGGATGATTCATACAAAACGGGTTGCGAATGCCATCCAAGGAAGGAAATGGTCGAGCTGTCCTCAGTCTCACCATACTTTTCACCAAGCACAATGAAAGCCCATGCATCTGGCACATCGTGCTCTTGGACCCACAAAGGCGCTTTTCGGCGGTTTGACGGCTTGGAACTCCCGTCCGTGTAAATAATTAGACGGTCAAATTGACTGAAATTAGATGTCAAGCCTTCAGATTCCGTGGACTGATTCAGGGCTGCACGGACAAAATCGGGCACTTGAAGGTGTGAATGCCAATTGCAAAGGACCGTCTCACCAGATAGAAAAAAGGTTTGAAGTTCCGTCAAAGTGATGTCCCATGTCAAAAGGTGCTTGTGTTCATCGGAGTTACTGGAAGGCAACTGGAAAAATTTTTGGTGTGGTGTCACGCTTTGCCTTTTAGGCCAGGCAGTTGGGCTTCGATCTTTCCGAACAGGATCATCCATAGCTGGCTCATTATTGTGGTATTGAACAAGGACAAATTGACACTTCGGCCTGCGTTCTTGCAGTACAACTGCACGTTCGAATCCAAGAGAGTGCAATAGAACCATGTGCTCATGCTCAGTCAAATCATGGTCATCCTTGTGCATGACAATCTCGGAACGGTCTTGAAATTTCAATGGGTAATAAATGTAGTGCCATTCCAGAGCTGGAGCACACCACATAGCAGGCAAAACAAGTGCAAATCCAGTTGCGGGCAAACAGTAAGCATGACAGTTCTGGTCAAATTCCTGAAGCGCCCTCTGGACATCATGCTCACAATGCTCATCCGATACAAGTACATGTGAAGGGAGGCGATCTGGAATCACACCTACATGGTCAACATGAATCAAATTGATCGGAACTTGGCGATCCAAAAACAGTTTGTCATGCAACGTCAAAGGTTTGTGTGGGAGCTGTAACATGGCCGCAGCATCATCAGTTACAGTTGGAGGCATGGCGACAACCTGTCTTGTGATTCGCACAGTGATTTCATCACCCGAGCGACCTGGCCAGCGTTGGTCCTGTTGGACTTGATGACCATTGATCCATCCTTGATACTGAATCACATTGGTCTGAACGTAACCACAGTTGCGTAGGACCACATCAAGTTGGATATGTTCAAAGGTTGTCACAGCTAGGCGCATGAGATGATGTTCACGACGACTTATGAATGAATCAAACACAGTGACAAGGCAAGATACCCATTCTTCCCTCGGCGCTTGGACAATAATCACATGAACAAGAACATCGGGCTCCATTACAGGTGGTGATGGCTCGACAATGTGCATCTCAAGTGGCATGCCAGGCTCAATGGAATCATGCCATGCTGCACGAATGAGGGCCTCCCAATCATGATAGTTATCATCAAGGTAAACCCGACGACTTTGGGTACATACAGGATGACCTCTGTGATCGACAAACCACGTGACAATGGGAGCTACCGGAGCTTCATTTTCCCATGTGAAAACCCTAGCGGTCCAGACAAGATAAAGTTCATGAATCAAGTCACTTGCCACAGGAGCAGCTCGGCCGGGTTGGAAAACAGCTGCGTTCACATTAAATTGAAAAGTTGGACATGCTTGTGCCGTCGGTGCAGCAGAACTGCCGGATGCTGATTGCGACGGTGTTTGAGCCGTCGATGGTTGTTGCATTAATGCAAGATCATCAAAGTATCCCTGTGTCTCTTCTGGTGGATCCTCAGGGAGACGTGGCATTTGTTGATTCTGTGAATCAACTTGGACTTTGATGCTGAATCCTGAAGTGACCTCAGTCGCAACGACAAGATGCATAATGTCCAAGTTGTGGTATACTGTGCAACGGCGATCATTGCAAAAAGGTTCAATCTCAAGGGCGTCTATCACATCTTGTTTTCTGATGTGTCTAGGCATAGAGAAAGCACCTTGGATGATGCCATCATTTGTGTATCCGGCAAGAAGGGCAGTCAGAACTCCAGCAGCCTGACCTGGGGCCCTATTTTGTTCCAGCAAGATATGACAAGCATAACCATAATGCCGATACTGAGGTGGCCGAGGTTTGACAATGTATACAGAAAAGGGTGCATTTTGAACCATCTCATCCCTCCAAGTATACGTAAATTCATCAAGCCATGTGATCCAATAATGGTCCAATCTGATGGGTCTGGGTCTTCTGCACACAGGTCGTCTCAGGTGATCAACATACCATGTTTGAATGTAAAGGAAGTATTCACCTTCAAATGCCTCTTCTCGTGCATTTTGTGAGAAAATTTGGCCAAATTCCCAGAACCAATTTTCGTCCCCATCATGGGTAGGTCTTGGAGGTCGTTCTGGCCTTCGTCTTGACGACGTCATGGGCACGTCAATGTCCTGATCCAGTTCGGCGCCTTTGAACGAGACCCAAGGTCGATGTGTCACACTGTCATCTAGTGCGACATGCGGTGCATGAGCAGGTCCAGCAGAACTGTGCCGCTGAGCAGGGGCAGCCTCTACACTTTGGTCATGTGTCGGATCACCAGCTGGTGCAGTTGGGTCACCAGCAGCACTGCTCTGGGTGGTAGTTGACACCGCACTAGAGCTGGACAGGCTTCGAACAACAACAATGAATGAATCTCCATCCTGCATTTCATGTGTTGGTTCTAAAGTGAAAGGGATCCTATTTCGACCATTTCTGATGGAACATGCATGCAAATTGCACTCATGAAGATACTCGGCTTGTTGAATGATCTGATGGCCACTGGTCGTTTCAGATAATGAGACAGCAACAGAATAAGCTACTCTCTGTGCAGGGTCATCTTTTTTACAAATGGACACCAGTCCAGCCCTTCTCGGAGCATCAATGCCTTGGGATAAAATGATGTCAAATAAGATTTCATGTGCAACACCTGTACGAGGTGGATTTGGATGCACGATGTCAAAAATGACTTGTTCCAACGGCAGAATGCGATCTCTCCAGGCTGAGATGATGTCATTGAACCAGTGTCTCCAATGTCCATTTATTTCAATGATTCGAGGATGAAAACACTGTGGTGCCTGCAAATGATGAACAAACCAGGCACGCAAGAAAATGCTCTCATGAATGCGCGGTCCAATCACAACTCCTTCAGCAAAAAGCGCATCATACAAATTCTGCAGGGAATCAGGGGCCTCATGCAAAAAATGATTAGCATCTTCTGGGTCATCGTGCTCATCAGGTTGCGGTTGATTGATATTGAGCCATGTTGATGGAACGTTATGATACTGATCAGTGGTTCGCAGTCTTCGTTCCAGAAACAATGGTGATTCTGATTGGCTGTCATTGGAGCCCGCCAAAACTTTTGGGGGTCGTCTGGACCAAGGTTTGCCAGTCCAATTTGCAAGCTCAAACGTATCCATTGTGGTGGCAAACATGGCAAGCTCATCTTCTAAACCAACATAGATAGAAATCTTATCATGAAATCTAACTGCACTTGGAGATGAGGATTTTGCTACGGCATTTGAACGGATGCAAGTACGCAAACTACTGTGGAGCATGCACGAATTACGGAGCTCTGACACAGGTTGGGTGCATCCATGTTCATTCTGAATCGGGATTGATTGGGCAGGACAAGAAAAATCAACCAATTGAGCATGCTTTTCAGGCGCAAAGAAATCATCAAAGGAATCAGACAATGTGCTCCAACTGAGCTTCCATGCCGAGAAAACTGCATCAAAAGGATTGAGATAGTTATATTCATGTTGTATGGAATGTTGCCAGTGAGAAAATCGATGAATGTCAAAATCGGTGAGCAGGTAAGGGCTTGCTGCACACATCCCTGGCAAGGATGCATAGGCCTCAACCATACCTGTCTCGCAGAGGGCGTCATGCCCGTCATGGCTCAGCACTGACGTGACACCGCCATCCCTCAGTCCTTGGCAACTTCCCCACCAGGCACATGTCCACCAAAGGGCGTCATGGAACGTGGACGTTTTTTGTCTCGTTCGTCGTCCTCCATGGTGAGATCTTCCGTCTCTTTCTCGTGTGGCACAGTCTCTGCCTGCAATGCTGCCGCACAGTTCTGAAGCACCGTTTGTAGATGCCCCTGCAATTTCTCCTCTTCTGGATCGACTTCGCCACTTCCATCTTCCTGCTCCACCGAGAAAGGTGTGATGGGAGGCATCGCCGCCAGTTGGGCCTGTGATGCAGTCGATGACAGTGCTTGAATGGCATTCTTGGCAGTCTCTATGTCCGATTTGGATTTCATGATCACGTCTTGGAATGCAGCTTGCTGCTTTTGATACTCCAGCAACTGTGCCTGCCAAGTCGTGGCTGCTTCGGTGATATGTTTGACCCATCTGGCACGATGGGACTTCTTTGCATCCATTGACTCCTGTAGAGCTTTCTGTGCCTTGCCCAAAGACTTGGTAGCTGAGTGAATATTTTTGGTCACCAGCTTGCTGTTGTCTTTCTCGAGCTTCTCGATTTCCTTCTCGATCTTGTCGATCAATTCTTTGGTTTCCGGTAGTATGTTGCTGCCATCCGGATAAGCATTCTTGAGGGCTGCGATGCACTCCTTCTTCTGAGCAAGGATCTCGACAAGGCTTGAATTGGAAGGTGCAGTTGCGAATGGAGTTGAACTTGCAGTTGCACCATCCTCTGATGTCCATGTTGGCATATTGGCAGTCAGTGGAGCGAAGGGCGAGGTGCTCTGCTCTCCTGTTCCCTTCGAATCTCCCCCACTTTTGCTCTTGCCTTTGCTTTTGCCTTTCCCCTTCCCAAGTCCTTTGCCTTTGCGAGCACGAGGACTTTGGGATCTGCTCTGAGATCTGCTCTGCGACCTGTCCAGTGGCATCGGCCACTGCCAGGAGCGATCTTCCGCTTCCCATTCCTCCCATTGTTCCCAGTCGAATCTCTGTTGTGGCGGCCAAGCATCCCGATACGCAGTGGCCTGATAGGTCTGCTGTTGCTTCGGCTCCGTCTTGTGACGGGTCCCTGATGTCCAATGAGAATGGCACATCACGCACTTGGTTGCGATCTTCTTGTTGATTCGTTGACAATGGGAGCATTTCCATGGATATAAATCTGCTGAATCCATATTGATGTGCTTCTGTATTGTCAAAATGAAATTGGAGTCCCGACTGTGGTGCTTTGCCAATGTACTCTTGATGCGCAGAAGTTCCAGCTTGTTCAAAGGCACTTGACCCGTGCGATGTTGATACCAGGCTGTTCTGGCTGCAGCGCGTTGTCTGCGCTGCCTCCTCTTCTGTGTACCACTGAGTAGAGTAATCTTGCAAATTCACAAATGTCACCACCAAAATCAGCAAAACAAGCAAAACTGAGCACATAAATGATTGCCAATTCGCAATGTAAACAACACCAGGGCGTATCCAGTTCAGTGTTGAATGCAAATGACGAAGGGACAATAAAAATTGTTTGAGAACCTCCTCACGGTACAGTTCAAATAAGAAATTGAATTGAAAGAAAAGTTTGAGTCAGGTGTAATGCCCACCTGCAGAAGCCAGTTGTATGCAAAATTGTGAGGGGACGAAGTGCCAATACAAAAGGTTGTAGAGTGCTGTCGAAGCCCAAACAAATAGTGCAAAATCCCAAGTGTTCGGTACACTTGCAGAAACCAGAAATACAACAGGTGATTGGCTCACCTGCAGAGGCCCAGCAAAAGGTCCGATGAAAAAGATTCCAAATAAGCCACCAAGGCCAGCCAGAGGAAAAATTTCAAAGATACCAGAGCTGAAAGACGGGGTTTTTGGTCCAAATGAGCTCACCCCAAACTCAAAAAGGCGGTGGAGGCTTGTCCTCGAAGTCCTCGTCCACCCGCGGGCAAAATCGGGCCCGCTCAGGCAATGGCAGCAAGTCACGCAAACTGCTACCCTAACCCACGGGCACGAATGTGGGCGTGGAGCCAATGCCTTATAGTTATATATATATATATATTTATACATATAGTTAAATACATATAGTTATATATCTATAGTTATATGTATATATATATAGTTAAATATATATAGTTGTCAATACAGTTTTATGTAGATAGTGATATATATATAGTTAAATATATATATATATATAGTTATATATATATAGTTATATATATAGTTATATATATATGTAGTTATATATATATAGTTATATATATATAGTTATATATATATAGTTATATATATATACTTAAACATATAT
>Ga0126342_10017391_pt1 | contig 12438 bp, 13 predicted proteins | sample Cyp1metagenome_FD_92528 | JGI IMG/M metagenome (GOLD analysis project Ga0126342, IMG submission 92528) | Coral microbial communities from Lord Howe Island, Old Settlement Bay, Australia - Cyphastrea 1 metagenome | ecosystem: Host-associated > Invertebrates > Cnidaria > Coral ... | reverse complement strand
GGAGAATTTGGAAAACCCGTCGATGAAGCCGTATTGGCAAAGCTTAGGACGGCTTGGGCGGCGGGAACGGCGGGAACGGCGGGAACGGCGGGAACGGCGGGAACGGCGGGAACTTGGACATGTGCAGCCTGGCTCGGCTGAATTCTGAGCATTGCCACAGCCGAAGGACTGAAGTAGAGAAATTGAAAGCGGAAAAGGCCGGGAGGGCAGATGCACCTGTAGTGAGTCTTCGTGTGGATAATTGTTGATCAAGATACAGAACCAATCCTTTCGAGGCCGAACTTGAGGAAGCAGTCAAAGGAGCATAGTTTGGACAGTGAGACCTGAAGCCTGGTACTCCTGAGCAAGTGCACACGATTTTGACTTGGAATCTCAATGCACCTGAGTTGTCAAATGCTTCCAACTCCTTTGCATCCTTTTGCCAGTTTTTTGTGTGCTTCCACATGAAATTGCGTTTGCACTGCGTTGAAAACTGCACAGGGTGTGCATACACAGTCTCGCTGTGGTTTCACTGCAGCAAGTAGTTTGGCCGAAAAATAGAGAATTTGTGGCATTCGCTGTCACTCTTGGCATTCTCGGAGTCAATTCTTGTTGAAAAGACGATTCTTCAAACTTTGGTCCGATTTGTCTGGGTGAAGTGGCTGCCGAATCAAGTCTCGGTGTCAGAAAGGGGCGCTTTGAAACCAAACTTGGCAGGAAGTTATGCACTTAGTGCACGACAAAACCTGAAATTTTCAGAGATCGCAATACAAGACTCTCCCCTCGTGGCGTTGAGAGCCACTGACACCCACTCTACCGGCTCTTGCAAAACGTGCAACTTGAGCCGAAGAAATCGCCCCATGTATGTTTCACCAATTCCGGCACATCTTGCTGCCATACTCAAATTTGTTGGCACGCTTTGTGTGACTGTTGTCCTTGTAATAACGCAGAAGCGATAGGTGGACAAAAGACTTGGCTGCGAATCCTTGTCATGCTATCGGTTGATGACTAGCATTCTCAGTGGATCTTCTTGTTCAACTCGTCGGCATGGTCTTTGGTGACTAGATTTGCCTTTGTGCATGAACTTGGCCTCCGCCCACTAGCGTGACTGGCTCGGAATCCTGAGTTCTAAACGCCAAGTCATGGTGGGATTCCCAGTTTGCATTTTCTTTGATGATCAGGACATAGTGCTTTGTGTTTTGATTATCTTTGATTATCCATCAGCCGCTGCCTCTTATCTATTCTCATCTTATTTTTATCCATACAAGTTCAGCCACTCCTGACAAATTGCCCAGGCAACTCCACGAGACAAGTACCAGAAGCTGGATAAGATCGGAGAAGGATCTTGCGGCATAGTCTTCCGATGCAGGCAAAATTCTGTTTGGCTTTTGTGGTAAACAGCGAAACCAAGCGAACTTGAGGTCGACATGACGTGTTTGACGTTGTGATAGGTGCAAACAGACCGGAGGAGTTGTTGCCATCAAGAAAGTGAGATTTTCCTATGAGGATGGCGGAGGTTCGGTCCAGCTTCCTTTTGTCTTAAGCCCATGATTTGCCTGCAGCCTTGTAGTGACTTGTAGTGACTTGTAGTGACTTGTAGTGTAGCGCACTTTGTGATGCTTTGGGCAGGTGATGAGCGGAAAGAGCAGTGCGGGATGTTTGGAGCAAGTACCCAGGCTTTGCGTGAAATCTCCCTTTTGCAACAGCTCGGGACACATCCTGCCATTGTGCAGCTCTTGGAAGTTTTCATCGAGCCAGGGCTTCTCTACATGGTGTTTCAGTATTTGGATCGGGATTTATCCCGTCATTTGCAGGAAGTTGGGAAGCTCTCGAAAGAAACCTTTCTGCGATACTCTTTCCAAGTGCTAAATGGTTTGGTGCACTGCCACGCCAGATGCATTGCTCATCGCGATATCAAGCCACAGAATATCCTTGTGCAGCTGAAGACTGATGAATTGAAGCTTTGTGACTTCTCCCTCAGTAGACGCAGCCTACCGTTTCCGAGGGAAAAGCAGACCCAGAAGGTGGCGTCACTCTGGTATCGCAGTCCAGAAATCTTTTTGGGTGCCGAAACGAAAGGAACCTTCCTTGACGTTTGGTCATCTGCATGTGTTTTTACAGAGATGGCAAAGGGCAAGCCGCTCTTTCCTGGATCCTCCGAAATTGGTATGCTGTTCCACCAGTTTGACATGCTTGGAACTCCATGTAACAAGACTTGGCCGGGGGTCACAGGGTTGCCCTATTGGTCAGATGAGTTTCCATACTTCGGAAGGCGTGCCTTAGGAGATGAGCTGAGACTTGATGAGGACATCGTCAACTTGTTGGAACCAATGCTGCAGTGCAATCCTTTGGACAGGTTGGCCGCCTCAATCTTGCTCACTCACCCAGTCTTTCAGAATCTGGACAAGACTCCCATTGTGCCGAATGTGATGAGTGTCACACCTGAAGTCCTACATCCTGAATTGCAAGGGGACGTGTTTCCAACAGAGCAGAACTTCGAGATGCAGAGCATGCAGACAATGTTGGAGGATCGGAGTCCAACGAGGAGCACAGGCAAGACTCAAGGGCCTCAAGGGCTTCAGGGGCCTCAAAGGCCTGAAGGGCCTGAAGATGACAAAAGGTTTCCCCGTCCATCCCGTCCGCTTTTTGGTCAAGAACCACGGAGCCAAAAGCGCTTCAAACCAACTGCAACATCTCAACGTGAGGCGGATCTTCAAAATCCCTTGTCACTCCTTGAAGAGTGGACTCGCAGCACACAGTCATCTTCCTTTCGATTTTAATCTTGTCATTGTAGTGGTTCTAGTGTAAAATAAATTCGTCTGTTGCATGCGCATCATGCAATTCATGCATGCACAATGTGTACAGTAGAACATGAAAATCACTGGTACGGCATGGGTCTTCACTGGCACTATAAAACACAGTTCTTTTTTTCCTGCAATCCTCAGGTGGAACTTAGTGCAATGTCATGCAATGTCTAAGGTCCCAGTTGCTTCATCAGTCAGCTGAAGACCCAAAAGCGAGGTTTGAGGTTTGAGAAGGGCTTCATTGGGGTTAGCTGCTGTAGCTGGGCCATAAATTCTGTATCATCCCAGCGGAGGCAAGTCCGAATCTCTGTGCTGCGACTGTGCAGCAAGTTCCACGCTTTGAAAAATGACTCGGTGGGTGCCCAGATGACTCCGATGACCTTGGGGCAACAAGTGCAGAACATCTGTTTTGAAAAACTTTGCTACGCAAAGGTTGCCCAAATCCAAGATGTATATAATGTGTTGCTGGAAAGCAGTGGAAAGGGCATCTACATCCATGATATATACATAATATACATACGTATACTGTACTTACTGTACATATAATTACGTATATGTTCAGATTGTCACGTCTGAATTCCCAGGAACAAAAACCCATCAAAAACCCATCAAAAATCCCATGAAAGAAATAGCGATTTTGAAAAAATGATGGGCGAGCTTTGCACCGCAACTTGCGCCGCAACTCTTCGTTTGCTCAGATTAGCCTCAATTTTGGAGACTTACGCAGAGTCCGGTCGAGATGCAGTTTGATCAGTTTTCAATTTTATTCATTTTTTCATTTTATTGTCTAATCAATGTCTAATCTAATCTTTTCAATAGTTTTCAATAGTTTTGATCGTTGAGACACCATATATTCAGCAAGGATGGCGCCTCGCGTCAGGATTTTTGCACCATGTCCGGATGAGGCCCAGTGCTCCCACTGCCCCCATGCCCAAGTTGTTGGGCTTTGGACTGTTTCTTCTGTGGTCCACACACTGCCTCTTTGCTGTGACATGTTCCGCAGCGAGTTGAACTGTAGTGGGCTCCAGCATATGAACTGTAGCGGGCTCCGGCATACCCATTAACGGAGACATGAACAATGCTCGCAAGCGAACCAACACATCTAGATAAGCTTTCGCACGCAATTCGTTGTCATGACAGACTATTCTGAAGAAAGACTTCAGTGCCCTCAAACTTTGTCCCTTTTCATTTTTTTTTGGGTCTTATCTCTTGACACCTTCCGTCAACGATGGGCCGAACCTCGATTTTTTTCTGGAAGTGGAGCTTTGTCAGTGCAGCTTTGGCACATTTGGCAGTGGACGAGATCCCATGGGTCAAAGAGCTCCAGGGACGTGGCTTGCATGGCTTAAATGGTGAAGCGACATCATCACGGGGTTGCTTCAATGGAAAAGGTGTGAAACATTGGGGAGCAGAACCTTTGAAGGATTTTGAAGGTTGGATTCCACTGACCTTGATGGATTTTGTCCCCGTGAATCGATCTTTCTACATCCAGGTGCCCAAGGGCGTCGGTTCGGGGTGGCCCGCGCCACTGTTGTTTGGTCTCCATTCCCAGGGCGACCAGGCCGACATCTACGCGGCCTCCCATGAGTTTGGCGCCTTTGGGAAGGCCCTGAACTTCATTACGGTGTATCCACAAGGACGGGACAAATAGTGGGTTAATGAACCAGCAAAATGTCGTTGTTGTGGGATGTTGCAACATGTTGCAGATATCTTCTGGCCAAATTGGGGTTTCTGCAGGTTTCAAACATGTTTACCGGTACTTTCCCATCCCGAATGGAATAGTGATCGTGAATGGCTCACCAGGATTGGACGATGCCGTCCCGGGAGGTGGTGACATGGGCACCGGTTGGAATGTCGGCACGGCGGGGGATGAACAGACTTGTGTGAATGATGAAGTTACTGCAGATTGCTATGCATCCTGCTGGGAGCAGGGCAAGTGTGGCAGTTGCAACTGGTCGGGATGCTATGATGAACGACTTTTCGTGTACTCCATCATCCAAGCCATCAGTTCGGTTCTTTGTATCGACCACTCTCGCGTGTATGTCACGGGCGAGAGCAACGGGGGTATGTTGGCACATTACTTGGTCCAGTCGCTACCGGGCACCTTCGCGGCTGTAGCACCTTGGTATGGTCTGCCGTTGCTGGGCTATGGCCTGGGTGCTGAATTCGAGTTGGTGCGCGACACCAAGAACTGCAGGCAGACTGCCATGCTCCAACTGCATGGTAGGCAAGATGAGATCATGCCACCGCAGGGTGGAGTTTCTGGTGGATTCATGCCAGGTTGGATCTATGAACCATTGAACAAGGTTCAGCAAGGATGGGCCGCAGTTCATGAATGTGACACCGTGGCCTCTGAAGCCAAGAGCTACTGGGACGGTGGGAAACAAAACTTCGCCTGTTTCGACTACAAAGGATGCTCCAGTGGACGGCGCATCATGCGTTGCTTCTATGATGGTGGCCACGGAGATCTCCCCGAGGGAAATGTGGCAGAACAGATCACGCTGTGGTTTCTGCTGCAGTATCGATTGGATGAAGCTGCACAAGCTGCACAAGTCACAAATTTCACAAAGATTCTCAATGGTGGGCTCAATTCCCTCCAGGTCACGTCTCACTCAAAGATCTCAAAGTCCAATCCACAGCTACGAGCCTTTATTTGATAGCCACATGGACCGCATCGATGTGACGGCATCTCCGGACATGACTGCGGTGATCTACCAGTCACTACCAATCCATTCGTCCATTCCATGTTTTGAGCCTCTTTGAGCTATCCAATTGGTCCAATGAATCCAATGTCATGGAATCACGGCTGTGCGGACGCGATTGCACCTGTGTCAGAGTGTACAGTCAGACTTGAGTGGCTGGAGCAGTCAGACCATGAATCTAGAATAGTTTGCTTGCACATGAAGCGAATGATGAATATATGCTGTTTGCCAAATCAGACCTGTATTGAGACAAATTATTCACGTCCCAACATCAGAAGCTCCACATGTCTCATGCTTGCATAAACCCTGAAGAGCTTTGTAATGTGACTTTGCAGAGGTAGCTTGCCGGACTACCTTCAGGCAGGCAGTTCATGGACACAGATTCAAATGGACATGAAAAGCGAGAGGGAGTGTTCCCTGGGATCCTTTTACAACGTACAAGTTTGCCCAATTTATGCAGTCCCCTTTTCCTGAGGGACAGCTTTCTCAGCGAGACAAACCTGGGCCATTGTCAGCCTGGATTCTTCCATACCATGATCTTTTGTGAACTGACCAAAAGTGCAACCTGTGTGTATCTGTATCTAAAGCACGTTATCGTAAGTTATTTGCAACACTTTCTGTCAATATCACTATATGTATCTATAGCTATATTTTATATTTTATATCTTATATGCTTTATCCTGGTCTTCTATCTTGTATCTTATATCTTATACCTATATCATCCTATATCCATATCTATATCAAATATGTAATATTTCAGATCAAATATATCCATATCTATCTCTCCCACGTATATGTATGTGTGTATATATAGAAATACCATTAGATACACATAGTGATTTTGCATAGCCTATCGCTACTATATCCCATACTCATAGCTCCTTCTGGTCTTGAAACCAACCATCCCCAGAGTACAAGGCCAACAGGCCAACAAGATTGGGAACAACAGCAACTACCTACCCAGGATCCAATAGCTTTACTTCTCGAAACGCTTTACTTTAATCATCTTTAATCTATTTGGAGGATACGGTTGTAGACCTCCACCCACGGTGCCATCTTGCGGTGATCTCAAGGAATCTCGCGGCAAGATGAAGAACCTCGTGGCCATGCAGCAATGAATCTCTGAGGTTGGATTCAATGAAGTCCCATGGACAGGAAGACAGAAACTTTTCGAACCGTCTATTGAACATGCTTCGAGATTTGCCTCTCTTTGGCCTTTTGTGACTGAGACTGTTGGCTGTCGTAAATTATGTATCAAGACTGTGACTAGCTTATATAACAGTGAGGTTCCATTAACGGCCTTCTAGACACCATTATCCACCGTTGAATCGGGGTTGGCCAGGTGGACCTGCAGTTCCGGCATCACCTGGCAGCGTAGGTTGAAAAGGGTTCTTTGCAGGGGCAAACATCCACTCACAAGTTGGTTTGTGCCCACTTTGGGTCTTTGCGCATGTGTCTCTACACCGAAAAAAAACCACAATCCGCAGCATGAACTCATCACATGCCGATACAGCACATGTCCCGCTGAAAAGAACTGTACAGTCAACTTCTGTGAAAATCCCATTGCATCTGCTTGCACATCGCAACCCCTATATATGATGTATATATATATACATACATGTATTAACATATATTCTGAACATCAATACTGCAAATAATGTATGTGCATATAAACAATATATATATATTATATACATGTGTATATATATATATGTATATATGCACTATACACAGGAGTCACAGCAAAACAGCACCTCCGGCCGAACTTTCCTGGGTTCTTGAGTCCTGAACACACATGGTCTTGGTGCACCTCTGGCATGCTAGCCAGATGCTCTCGTGCGATTCCCAGCAGAGCAAGGTACCCTTGGGTCAAAATTTGAGGCCCCTTTGCCGGAGCGCACCGGCACCGGCAAGCCGGTGGCTATTTTGGTCGCAAAGCATCCCATCCTGAAGAATCTGAACAGAAACACAGGAAATCACATGCAATTTTGACCCATAGCCAACATGACACATGTCATTGAGATCTTGAACCCTGTTGATATCTTTGGCTCAACATCGTTACTGAGGCCGATGGATGACGGCATGGCTAACTCTGCAGCACATTCTGGTGATTCTCCCTGTAGTCCGCGCACAGCGCGATGCAGCGCACCTTGGCAGTGAGGTTTTTTCGGCGCTTAAGGCGCCTAGGCCAGTTCGGTCTGTTGGGTACTGATCAAGACCAGGGTCCTTTAAGTTCTTCATATGAAATTTGATGTATATAGATGGAATTTGACAGGTGTAGGAGCAGGTCTATCGAACTCTCCAATATTCTCCCTGATGTGAATGTTTTGCTGACAATTACAAGGATTTCGGTACCTGCGGTGACCATTATTGGTGGAGTTGTTCTTGCTGTCCTGGTCATACCTGCAAGTGGCGTGCTGAGGTCACAAGGAAGTTTCGTGGCGGCCATCATGGGCCTTGTCATTGTTGCGATCATCATCATTCTTGCGGTGCCTCGTCATGTCGCATGTGACATTCTTGATGTGGTCCAAAGCTTCAAAGTGCATTGCCCTGTCGCATCACTGAAGTTGCCTGAGCTGGCTGAGGTGGGCTGCTCCCAGCGATGCTGCAGGAGGACTGCTGCAAAGGCTGGCTATCACAGAGTATCACTTCCCCAGATCTCGCAGATCTCGCGGACTGGATGTTTCTATACAATCCCCCTTGATTGGCGATATCCCAGTATCCCTTTACGTTGTTTGACATGACAAGTGGCTGCAACGCTATGCTCAGACCACCCGTGGTTTTGAGTGTTGATACCTTGGTTTGGGTTCAGTCTGACATGCGCTCTGCAATGCCAAGTGCAGTTTTTTGCCTTTCCAAAGCTTTCGCAACTGTACTCCCGACATTTATAAATATGATAAAAAATATATGAGCGACGGCTCTTATTTGCGTATATGGAAAGTAGTATTCGGGCGTACCCCGCTTTGTCAAAAACATCATATTTAGCTTGTAAAACGAGGTAGGAACACCCCGAGAACGAGGTAGGCAAAAACGTTACGGGACTGGAGAACGAGGTAGGAACACCACGTCAATTGCGTTATGTAACAAATATGGTTCGCAGCTCATATATATAAATATATCTTGCAGATTTAGGTGTTTGGAGGAGTCATATGCGAGAGGTAGAAGTCCAACCCAAATTATGGATCATGAACAAAACAATGAAGAACTTAAATTGGAGAACATAACTTTAAATGAGATCTGGTTGAGCTTGAATACTGACTCTGAAAGGTAGTGCGACACACTTTCCACTGTCCCTGTGATTTTTCGAGGCGTCTGACTGCCTTGCCTGCAACAACACTGGCTGTGGCTTGTGTGGCAGCCAGGCGCCAGCTTCATGCGGTGGTGTCCCCTTGCCACATTGCGTTAATGGTTTGAGAAAAACCTTCTATGATATTCTATGATTATATTTTATCTAATGAAAACATATATCTTGCAGAGCTTTACCATTGCCTTATATAAAGTGGTAATTTTTACTTTACATATTATCTTTTGCATCAATTCCAAATATTTCAAGCATTGACTCTAGAGACAATATGATCATGACTGATAGTGTATGGATGTATGTATTCAAAGATGCATTTACATACGCCCAGAGACGCGAACACACACACACACAAACGCAACATGGTTGCATGCACCCATTGATGCACACGAGTGGACGGATGGATAGACTGGCAGCTAAGCAGCTACAGCTGACATATTGATAGGCTTGTTTGCAGCTAGGTAGGTAGATAGGTGATGGGCAGACAGGTGGAACATAGATACACCCACACAGACACTCTCATGCAAACATATACGGATGCACACATGCATTCACACATAGTATATCCACATACACATACAATGCAGACATAGCAGACGTACCATTCCAGACCATTCACATACCACACAGGAAACTATAACAGGAACACAACGAAGCGCATCACATGTTTTCAGATTGCTTGAGGACCAGGAAGCACAGGAGAGCCCGCCCTGCATGGCCTGCGGGAATACTGGATGTGGGCTGTGCGGCAAAGAAACTGTGACTTGACTTGCACTTTGAATATCTTTGAATTCAAACTGGACTGTCAAGTCTGTCAAGCATACTTCTTGCTTTGTGGGACTACGGGACTGCCCTGTTTCGAGTTTTGGTTTTATTTGAGGTACCGCAAGTTGAGCAAGTGTCCTGCGTCGCCTGTGGCAACACGGGATGTGGCTTGTGTGGAGTGAAGGTGGGAGATGTTGTGCATTGCAGAAGTGGCTGAGAAAAGGGAAAAAGGGTCCGACTGACGTGGGTCCATTGATACCACATGGTTGAGCCATATCCACTGCTTTGATTTGGATCACTGTAAGCCACTCTCTCAGAATCCCTATGACCAACCAACAAAACCAATCCACCTCAGCGGTTTGGTCAGTCTTGCAGGCTGCAGAGCCGATCGCAACATCCTCTGAGTTGAAGGCACGTTATTTTGAAGCTGCACAAACTCTGACTGGGTCAAAAGCTGAGACATGTATGACATCACGAATCCGTATTTGTTTTTAGTATTATCATATATTATCATGTATTAAGTATTAGCTAGCTGTATTAATCATCCATTTTAGAATGTTGGCTACGCAATTTCGACGAGTACCTTAGACACTTGACAGTGGTCTTGCTGATAGGTGATGGTTCCCAGTCATCCGCCGGAAGAAGAAGCGATCGATCGGGGCCCCTCGTGTGTCACTCAGGATCTGGTTGGCTCTCCAGTGTCATCGAGGGCTTGTCTGAAACTAGGCTACCCCTTAATCCAATGCTTGTCGATGTTAATCCTGATTTTCCCATATTTTCCGTATCAAAATGGCAATTGGGGGTATACTCCGTTTTCAGACAAACCAATTTTATAATCTCTTCCCCTCAATAATACTCTAATGGAAAGTTCCCGAGTAATATGTGGAAGCCCAAAAATGAGCAGATCCAGTATATACTTAGCCAGGGTCTATGGGGCTGTTAGGAGAAAGGGACAATATATTTGCTAGGATGCGTTCACTGACCTTCAGGTCTTCCGTTTGCAATTTCAGCAACCCGCCGACTCCGTCAGTCCCGAGATTATTCGTGCGCTGTGGATGCTGATAGACTTGCCATTTCTGGGGACAAGTCTGGATATGGCTCGGCGTGGCTCGCCTTTTCCCGACAACTGCGCAGGTATTCCAAACGCCTTCCAAAATTTGTTCAGGCAGGTCATGTGTCACGCCTTTGGAGACCAACAGTTCAACAAACGTCAACAAAACTTGTGGATCATTGGGGACCATTGAAGTGATGGTTGCAGGTAGAGTGGAGCATATCTGATACTGACGCGTAGCGTTCTTCTTGTTTCACCTTTATCTCTTTATTGATGGGAAAGCCCATCTAGCCTGAAAAGAGCGTGTAAGAGTTGGTAGGGAACTTTCACTTTGCGTGGATTGTTTGGTTTTTCTGAATAACGCATTCTGTTCCGCGTTGTGCTTTGGTTTCTTGTGAAGCAAACTTCACAAGGCACACTTTGCCAACAGTTGTTGTCGGACGACTCCTGTGGTCCTTTTTCATCCCCTGGAAGTCAGTCGCGTCAAAGAGAACAGACTGTCAAAAGGTGCGCGCAGGACGATGAAGACATGTGCTTTACTGTGCCATGCTCATTCCGTTCTCAGACACTTGGCCACAAACTAAAAAATGCAGCGTGGTTTGTGCTTGAAGCGTTTCACTTTGCTCAAACTCCAAAATATGCAATGAAATGAAATGAGAGTGCCTAAAAGGCTGGGATACTCTTCAAATCCATTTGTGTCGTTCTGTCGTCAGTAGCTTTCCTAGAATCGCTGGGTGAGACGTCCATTTCTCATAATGGAATAGCACCAGTGGCCAAAGCAAAATGGGTTTGTCCAGAAATGATGCATATACCGAGATATACCCCAAATTTGAAATGTCAAAGGCGAATATGACAGGGCGAATTTGAATATGATGAGAAACCACTACAATAATATATCTAGACCACAGGGTATCCTTTTTTTGTTTGATTTGCTGCTGTGGTCTAAATCACGGGCTTCAGCAGCGAACTGGAGGCAACATAGATGAGCAAGAGTTCTCAGGTGCGAGCAAAGTTGTAATCTTTGGAACATGCAAATCAGCTCGTGCTGCTTTTGAAGATGAATGCAGTGGTGACTGTGTTGATCAGGAGCTTCTACAAAACAAATTCAAGCTCTCAAGAGACCAAGTTCTTGGTGAAGGCAAGATGAGGGTCTGGATGGCACTGCGACTGAATGTGATGTGAAATTGGGCTTCATAGATTAAGCAATGCGGACATCATTTGGGGCTTGCATTCTGGGGGTGGAGACAGGCATGGAGAGGGTGAACAGGGAGTCAACAATCCGATTCTTTCAACATGCCATTGCAAGATGAATCTGCAGCTTAGCAGGTAGCTACGCTGTTGTATACAAAGGGCTTGATGTCGAGGCAAGGGCAAAGACATTTGCTCCGTCAAACAGCTTTGTAAAATGTACAGCGTCATGCTAGCAACTGTTTGCTTGTTAGAGTCTGCAAATGAAAGTCACCGTTTCCTGAACATCATGCTTTTCTTTCTAGTTGGACAGCGCGACCATCAGGCATTGAAGAACGTGGCAGTGAAATACTACAAAGAGACAGTTCCAAGCTCAGATTTGGTGAATGAATGCATGGTGACTGTAATTACTAGTAATTACGAAAGCTAGCTTGTGCTAGCTGAAGTTGCTCGTGCTTTAGCAAGGAATAGGCAGGCACCAGGTTCATCTTCAGGACGTCATGTTCAGTATATCAACCATCAACTCTCTAAAATCACCATCGGAAACTTACCAGCTTCCAAATGATCATGATTATCTTCCTCCTCCTCCTCATCAGCCTCATCATCAGCCTCATCATCAGCCTCATCATCAGCCTCATCATCAGCCTC
>Ga0126342_10017390_pt1 | contig 12438 bp, 11 predicted proteins | sample Cyp1metagenome_FD_92528 | JGI IMG/M metagenome (GOLD analysis project Ga0126342, IMG submission 92528) | Coral microbial communities from Lord Howe Island, Old Settlement Bay, Australia - Cyphastrea 1 metagenome | ecosystem: Host-associated > Invertebrates > Cnidaria > Coral ... | reverse complement strand
ATGCCAGAATATATGCCAGAATATATGTCAGATAGGATGTCAGAATATACTAAATATATGTCCAAATATACGTCCTGACATGTCATGGTGGGGATCACACGAAGTAGAGTAATTTTTTTTTTGGTAACATTTTGGAGATTTTGAACATCGCTTTCAAGTAGCTGGAGATGACATACCCAGGATGATGTTCACTGAGGACATTTGCCCCCTCAAATTCAATGGTTTGTTTACGCCTACAGTAGCTAATAAGTCCAAAAATTCCTTGGAGTATCCCATTGATCAATGGGTGAACTCACTTCCCCTAAGTATTAGTTGTTCCATCTGGTTGGTTGGTGGTTATGTTTCCATATATTGGGAATTTCATAATCCCAACTGATGAAGTCCATCATTTTTCAGAGGGGTAGGGCGCAAAACCACCAACCGGTAGTTATCCACTCACCGAGGTGCACCCGTGAGGCCACCTGATCTGCGACAGGTGCGCGCAATTGCCATGGTAACTTGGAAACCAAAAAAGTCTTTTTAAGGAGATTTTTTTGGGTACATTTGGATAAATATTTACCATTAATACCACTATCCATTAACTAGCATAAGATGAACTGCATGGTATAGTGGATCCCAACTAGAAAAAATCATATCTTATCATGAGTATATTTTTCTTGGCATTTGTTATAAAATGACATCTCGGGCCAGGCGTCTTTGGTGAAGAGCTCCATCAGCTTGCGCAAAGCAACGGTGCAGGATCGATGGACCGAGACATGGGGAAATGCCAGGGAGATCTGGGAGGTCGGTGATCGGATGGTCAAGGTTGGATGATGATTTTACCCTCTGGTAATTTGTTACGTAGCTATTGAAAATGACCATTTATAGTGGATTTTCCCATGAAAAATGGTGGATCTTTCCATAGTTATGTTAAATTACCAGAGGGTAGATCTAAATTTTCCGCACATATTTTGTTGTTCCATTTTTGTTTTTCAAGTTTGGGAAGCTCATGGTTTTTTAAACGGGTACTCCAAGTTTGTTGATTCAGCCCTTGTGATCCAGGAGGTGTGATGGTGAACTGGGATGAATCAATTGTGCCGTTTGGAAATGGGGTAGCCAGTGCTTGTCTGATGTGGTTTTCATCGATGTTCCTCATTTCATGTTACAGGAAAAATTATTCCAGGTTTATTCCCAGTATTACCCATAGGATCCATGGTGCTGGTATATATGCTTACATGACTGGGGTATATTGATGGGATCAATGTTACCATTAATATAGCAGCACCATGGATCCTATGGGTTATCTCATATAAAAAATAGTGGGTTGTATATCCCCTGATATCCGATATGATATCCCTTAAGATTCCAGTGGCTTTATGCCTCCATCTCCAGCGCGCCTCCTTGCGAGGCAAAACCAGCGCCTGGTGGCTCAGTGGCGCAAAAAATGTGGGCGATTTGGCAACAGATGGCACCACCAAAAATATGGCATGTTCATTCACATTTCGATAGGAGAAACATTAGGATAAACCACTGGATCTTGGGATAGCCGAAATTCATCTTTTTGAGAGAAAGCTTGTACTTCTTGCCATTTTCTGCAACCCAGGTATAAATGGGTTCCTACCATTCTCCCAAAAAATCTCCAATTTCTAGTGAAATCCATTGAAATCTCCATTCTTCATGGTAAATTCCCCATGTTTGATGCTAAAAAATCACCAGCGGCTCCAGCTATAGGACTTCCTCTGGCCCCGCATCGCCAAGCGCGGGAGGCGGGCGAACTGGTGATTTACCATGGAACCTTCAAGGGTCGGGAAGGAAAATCGCTTGTTTCGTTTATTTTTCAGCACATTGAAACGATATGGAATCATGCATGCCAAGTTAAAATCATCTGGTATATCTGGGAGGGTCAACATATGTCAAGATAGGTCGATTTTTCACCATCTGCGACCATCTGGTGGTAAAGACATATCGATTTAATCGTGGAAATTGAAATCGTGACATGGCAGCCGGGTGACCCACCAACTTGGTCATTTTTAGGATGGGAACCCATGAATGTGATATAACCATATATTCATGATTATTCGAGGAAGGATGTCGGACCTCCCTTTTTTTTTAGCGTTGATTTCAAAGTTTAGGATCACTATAGATTCCCCTTTGTCATGAACTCTTCTAGATTTTTGAAGATACGCATTCTGCTTCGAAGGTCATGTCATGTTATGTCTCCATTTCTATGAACTACATCCATTTTGTGTGTCTTAAAGTGGGGGATGCCCTCCAAATCGTCATGTTTTATCATGTTTTATTGCAGACAATGATGAATCCTCCCCTATCCATGGCCATCGTCGTGGTCTCCCAGTCAGGTCCAATCATCATCACCTTCGTCTACGATGCGCTACAAGCCGGACAATTGTGCAGCCAGACATGTTTGAAACATTTTGAAACGGAGAAAACAGCACGGGATGTTTTTGTTTTTCTAAATATGTGGAGCGCTTGGATGCTTATACCTGCGGGATTCACTACAAGCGAACCACATCAAGGGGACCCCCATTTCCGACTGGCTTGGTTGGGACTCTCACAGCGGACATTTCCGCAACTCGAATGCGAGGAACTGATGGGACATGATGGAACTGTTCTGGCAATTTTTGGTGAATTCATGTTGAGATCTACCCTCTGGTAAACTAACATAGCTATGGAAAATCACCATTTTTAGTGGGAAAACTCACTATTTCTATGGCCATTTTCAATAGCTACGTTTGACATAACCAGAGGGTATTTTGATGTCGACATGTCCAAGTTGGATCCCATGAGCCAGATCCTGTGGCGATTTCTGTGTCTCTGGCCATGAAGTGAAGAATTTTTAGCCACATAAAATAGCAGAATATTGACATGCTGTGGTGATTTTAAAATGGCTCGTTTTGGTTGATTTTTTCCATTCTATACGCAAAATCTTCGAACATGGTCAAGTTACTGATGCTATTCGGAAGTTGGTGCCAGCTAACCTAGGCTCTTTTCGAATCATCCCAATCCCAACTTCGGAGTCTGCAAACTCTGGCAGCTGAAAGCCGCCAGGTCCTTGTATCTCCGCGTGATAGAGGCTGAGATTCAGTCATCCACTGGACATCGACCGTGGTAGTCGTCGTGATGTTTCATGGTTTAGGAAGAGGTTGATGGTGAAAACCATACCTGGTTTGTCGCAAATCCATGGCTGGTTTTTATGCTGGTCAGGAACAACTTTTCTGAATCGTGATGTGGGGACAGGCCGTAGCACGCAGAAGTCCAGAAATAGGGGTGACATCACTGGAATGAGAGCAACAGGAAATAGTTCACACCAAAAAACCATCGGAAATGAGCAATGTCTTGCAGGGTTCACCTTCATCATTCTTGGTGATATTGCCATTTCGGGGATTGAGACCAATTTTTCGATGGGGTCATAATGTAATCATTAATCATCCCTCTTTTGGAGGGTAACCACACAGCTTTTCCTGGTTCACCCCCTGCTATGATTCTCATTTTTGTTGCTTCAAACACGTTTTTTTAGACGTAATCCTCATGTCTCCTACACACCCTCTGGTAAACTAACATAGCGCACTGGAAAATCACCATTAACAAATTGGTACAACATCTATTTCTATGGTCCATCTATACCATAGCAAACTGTTTTTCCATAACCAGAGGGTAGTTTCCGCTGTGCACTTTCGCCCAGGTGGAGCACAATGATACCGAGTCCGACTCGACCCAGACGGGATGATTGCCTCGGGAAAAAAACATGGTGTCATCAGACATGGAGAATTTCCACCAGTTCGTTCGGCTGGATCTTAGCGAACTTCTCCATTTACACCAAAAACAACCAAAAAAATCCTCAATTTCCCAGGTAAATCATGTTTTTTTTCATGTTCGTTTGGCACCTCACTGTCCGTTGGCACCACCAAGGCCGGGGGGTCCAGTGCGACGGCGAGTGGAGCTGACCGCGGAAGGCTCGGAGGGATCGGCGTCCGGGCCCCAGAGAGCATTCAGGTGGTTTCTAACCAGCTTAAGGATGGTTTATGGTAGATATATACTTGTTGTTGGTTTGGAACATTTTCTATTTTCCATAATATATGGTTTGGAACATTTTTCATTTATTTTCACAAATAGGAATTAGTGGTTTAAGCCATAGGAAAACAATAGGAAAATGGTGGTTTAAAGAGTTTTTATGGTGGTTGAATGGGATTTAATGGGAATTACCCTCTGGTTTATGATATATATATATAATATCTATAGTCTATAGTATTCATGAATATCTATATCATGATATATCTATAGTATTCATGGATTAATACTACCATATATGGTTTATGGTACCATCTGGTTATTTAACATAGCCATGGAAAATCCCGAAAATAAATGGAGGTTTGTAGCTGGGAAAATCATCTATAAATGGGCCATTTTCCATGGCTATGTTAAATAACAAGAGGGTAGATGTATGATACTTAATGAGGTTTATAAACTATGGTTTATTGTAGATGTATCTATAGTATTCATGGATAATATATAATACTTATGGTATATGACATATGATGGTTTATGGTAGACCCATATGCTCCATGTGTGGAATATTTACCTAAAAAACTGGACAATTTTTGGGGTAAATGTTGGTACATATTCCATACATGGAGCATATGGGTATGGTTTATGGTAGATGTATCTATAGTTAGTTAATGGGATAATTTATAAACCAACTTGATAGCGTTTAGTTGCCTTATATGTTTCTATGGCTGAATGAACTCTGGTCGTTGGATAGCGTTCAGTTGCCTTATTTCTATGGTTGAATTCTATGGTCTATGCTAGATATTAAACTTTCTAGTATTCTTGGGGTGAAACTAAACCAACATTCACATCACGAAAACATGGCACCATCCTGTTTTTCCGCAAGTTTGGGGATGTTCAATCAAGGCTGAAGCTTGGCGACTCCAATAGAAGATTCGCCCTGAAATCGTTGCGGGTAAAACTGTCAGATACTGTTTCATTAACCATCATTAGGGGATAATAGTTAATGATGGTTAATGATTGTTAATATCCCATTAATTGGTTTAGGGAATAATAGCAGGATAATCATGGTATAATGGGATAATCATGGGACACTACTGGGATGTCATAAACCAGCCATGACTGGGAAGGGTAAGTTTATACCACCTATAAAAATGGTGATGACTGGGGAATGGTAAACATGGCATTGTTTTTGCCTAAATTTTTAGCCTTTTCCATGAATGAAGAAGTATTCCCTTTTTCCTTCTTGGATTCATCTGAACATGGGATATCATTTTCCCCCGTGGAATTCCCCCTTTCAAAACATGGGATTCCCCTCGAGTACTGTAGTTCCAGATGGCAATACCCGACAATGCAACACATCCAATTTCAATGTGAAAGCTATCTATCTATCTTATCTTATCTAATCTCAATCTAATCTAATCGAATCCAATCTAATCTAATCTAATCTAAATTAATCTATCTATCTAATCTATCCTATCCTATTCTCTTCTCTTCTATTCTAATTGTAATTCTAAATCCATTCTATTCTATTCTATTCTAATTGTTTCTATTCTCTTCTATTCTAATTCCAGTCCTCATTCTAATTGCATTCTATTCTATTCTATTATTTATCTAATCTATATCTAATCTATATCTAATCTAAATCTAATCTAAATCTAATCTAAATCTAATCTAAATCTAATCTAAATCTAATCTAAATCTAATCTAACCTAATCTAATCTATCTATCTAATCTACCCTATCATATCCTATTCTCTTCTCTTCTCTTGTATTCTGTTGCTTTCTATTCTATAATTCTATTCTATTCTATTCTATTCTAGTCTAGTCTAGTCTATTCTATTCTATTCTATTCTATTATATTCTATTCTATTCTATTCTATTCTCTATCTAATCTAAATCTAATCTAATCCAATCCAATCCAATCTAATCTAATCTAATCTAATCTATCTATCTGATCTAATCTATCTAAATCTAAATCTAAATCCAATTCTAAATCTAAATCTTAAATCGTAAATCCTAAATATCTATCTAGCTATCTAGCTATCTAGCTATCTAACTATCTAGCTATCTAGCTATCTAGCTATCTAGCTATCTAGCTATCTAGCTATCTAGCTATCTAGCTATCTAGCGATCTAGCTATCTAGCTATCTAGCTATCTAGCTATCTAGCTATCTAGCTATCTAGCTATCTAGCTATCTAGCTATCTATCTAGCTATCTATCTATCTATCTATCTATCTATCTAAAGATGAGCCTATTCATTGCGATGTTTTTTCGTGCTGGAGGGTGAAAGGGGCTACCGGGTTGACAAACCTCACAAAACAAAGGAAGGTTGGCCTTTCAGGTCCGCACCCTCAACATATCAAGTGGGTTCTCTGGGTAAATTACAACGACCGAACCCTGTTCTCCCTCACTGGAATCATGGTTAATAAGGGGAATCATCCCAAAATGGCCGCAAGATTCAGGTGAACGTGAAATATTCTAATTTACCCAGGGTTATATATATATATATATATCCCATCTTAAGTATTCAATCTAATTCTTAATGGTTCAATCCAAATTCCTATCTTGGGACGCATTGAGCCATTAAACATATCTTGGTTGATTGTTAAAGACAAGGGACTTATACACTCCATTTGGAAACTCAATGCGCTCACTTGCTTCGCTTGCGTTTAGGTGGGGGGACAGATTTCTGGAAGTCGGTGCGTGCTGCGTCCAGGTGGTGTTTTGGAAATACATGTTTTGATCATTGGTATTTTTATGAATTTATTTTAACCTGCATTTTGTTTTTGCTTTGGCATTTTCCTATTGTGTAAACAATTCCATTGGGGTGTTGGATTCTGACCCAGACTTCAATCTCACCCTGTCGCTTAGGGCCTCAGGGCTGGTCAAAACCCCTGTTGGTTGATGATTAATTCGGAGATTATTTTCTACGCTTGAAAAAAATATTGGGGATCATGAATCATAATCCAAGAACGGGGAATCCCATGCTTAACCATGATTAAATGGAATGATATTTCGGGATTTATTTCACACTGCTCACATGTCTATGATGGGTTGCAGTCCCATTGTGGGCACCAGATTTTGTTGGATGAACGGCCAATCTCTTATTTTTTGTTGCCAACATATACCCTCTGGTAATTTAACATAGCTATTGAAAATCACCATTTATAGTGGATTTTCCCATTAAAAATGGTGATTTTCAATAGCTATGTTAAATTACCAGAGGGTATAATCATATGTTTATTGGCCTACGTTTTTGGATGACGCAACGAAAAGACGGGTGGCAACTCTGGCGGAAAAAATCCATTGAGGTCTGCTGGAAGCACTGATCGGCTGGCAACTCAGAAGCCAAAATTTGGGATTTGACCATGGCGGCCATGAATTTGCGGAACATAAAGATGATTCAACCAACAAACATGAGGAATCATGAGAATATATATATATAGATATATATTTAAAACCAGCCATAATGGAAGTAGGATGGAATGCTGTATTATATATCTGTATATGATAGAGATGTGAAGGGTATTTTTTCGGTTCACCATGGGAGAAATCATCAGAAACTCAGGGTGTAATCAACCAAGATGGTGGTGCAATCAAGAATTACATTGGTAAAACCATGTAAAAACATGGGGGATGTACCCTCTGGTAATTTGTTACATAACTATGGAAAGATCCACCATTTTTCATGGGACATTTCATTATAAATGGTGATTTTCCATAGTTCTGGGAAATTACCGGAGGGAAAGTGTTGGGGTTGTGCCAACAGAAGGAGTCTAACCAACGAACATGTCTTTGTGAAGAGAACGGTGGCGATTGAACCAAAAACGACAGGAATATGACCAACCTTGACCAACCTTGAGATTTGACGAGAAAACATTGGCTGTGTCCACAAATCCAAGAATTGTGTGGTTTAAATTGTTTGTTTGTTTTGCCGAAAAAACCGACGTTTTCTCCCAGCTTCCTCCAGCGCCAGGGTCGCGTTGGCAGCCATCCCTCTGCACGAGATGCGTTTTGAGAAGGGCTTGGGCCAGGCCATGGGGTCCATGGGGCCCATCTTCAACTAGAATCCCAGGACGAACAGAACCAACAGATAAGCCCAGATTCCTGCAAGTTTTTTAAAGGTCAAGTGCCAGAGTTTTCGGAATGTTATTCTCATGGTTTGAAAACAGTTGTAGATGAATCACATTCAAAATCATTCAAATAATGGCACTAAGAGGGGAACTATGGTTGGAATGCCCCTGACCACTGGTTCTGCGGATCTTTTGACAGTTTCTCTGCAACCCGCCCCACACGCCTCGTCGCGGCTTTTCTGGCTCTTTCTAGACTAGGGGTCTATAAGGGACTTGGTCAGTTACACCATGGGTCAGTGTCACATTGGGCCTACCAGGGCAGGCTATCACAGCACGGGACACGGCACGGGACACGGCACGCGACACAGAAGTTTCGCGCTATTCGGCGGTCCTGGTTCCTTCCGGGATCTGCCCATGGAGAGACCAAGTGGATCAAGTGGATCAAGTGGATCCAGTGGCAAAAGGTGCCGTGGGTTGTCATGACTCGGTGACCCGTGATGAGAAGAACAAGGTGAATCTATTGAGTTTGGGCCGAATATGATGAACATTTCTGAGATTTCAGGGCTTTAAGAAGCTTCAGTTTATACTTATGTAGCCTTTGGCATGGTTTTCCACGATGGAGAATCCGCAAGGGGTCGATCGATGTTCACAGACGCCCACCTGGTAGGACGGGATCCGAAGCTGCTGATATTCAGCAGCACGTGATCTTCATTGAAAGAGCTGGTTCTTTGCTGGCTGTGCCCGTGGATGGCTGGCACGAACAAGTAGACCTGAGTCGATCTAGGTGCGCCGGGGCCCAGGTGCAGGAAGGGTAGGAGCCACCAGTCAGAGGTTGCTGGGGCGAGCGATGTTTGGATATTGCGCGATGTTTGGATTGCGAAGGGAATTGAGCTGCAAAACAATCTGCAAACATGTTTTTTTCCCCAAATTCAACCATCCTTTTTGGTGTGATTCTATTCGCCAATCATGCTCTCTCTCCGATTTTTGACCGGGTTTTCGACAGTTTTTGTTGCCTCCAGGCCGGTGAAGGTGACCTTTAAATGCGTGAATCCTCCAGATCGGCCACTGGGCAAAATCCGATTTCGACTGGGCCGTGATTTCGGGGCTTAACACGGCCCCCGCTGGGTGAAAGTCTTCCCAGGTCGGATGCAAAGGAAAGCTGCGACGCACCTTGGGTGACAGACTTTCGGGACCTGGGACCTTGAAGAACAAGACTTTATTACAACATTTAACTGGTTGGTGGTTTGGAACATTTTTTATTTTTCCATATATTGGGAATAGTACTGTAACCCCAACTGACTAATATTTTTCAGAGGGGTTGAAACCACCAACCAGACTTTTATCGCTTGGTCTGAAATTAAGATGAACATGACAATTAGTTTGAGGATATATCGAAAAATATTGAAAGACGTGGTCTACCACCCAATTGATGGCTGTTTCGAACAATTACAGTAACGATTGACATTTTGAGGATTTGAAGTGCTTCTTTCGTGGTGTGCTAATGCAGCAACCCCCAAAAGGGTCGAAAAGAATCCAAAAGCCTGGAAAAATTGGGGGAAGCATCATTATATTATCATCTTGGAATCACTCCATGTTTTTTTTTCCCGGTTGCTCTGTTATTGATGCTTTCATTAGGTGCAGTTGAGACACCCCAGATATCCAGATGAAGGTTTAGAGCTGGGTTGTTTCATAGGCATAGGGGAACCATGAAGACTAACGATATAGCGATGAAAGCTCTGTCTCTGGGTGGCCTGAAAAGGTATCACCACGAGTCACGCGTCTATCATGTTTGTTGACATCATTATTTAATTCAAGCTAGAGTTGGAAAAATCGATGAACATGGGACACTTTTAACATGCTTGCTCCAGCCTTTTTTAATCAGTACATTGTACATGGTAGCTACCTTTTTTTTTGGGAAATCGCTACAATGTGGGGCCTGTTAGTTATGATTGTTGGTTTAGTTTCACCGCATGAATACATATGAATACAAATTTGTTATATATGTATGTATATAATTGTATATAGTTACATAATATTTATCCATATATCATAAACATTCATAAACCCTAGCTAACTGGAGATTCATTGGAGTTATAACTATGTTTATTCATATAAACCCATGGGTTATCTCCAAGGCGGGATCAGGATCCGTCAGCTCGGTCTCCGAGATCACAGGCGCTTACGTTAGTTCGCTCTCTGAGATGTTGGTAGTTGTGGTAGTTATATATAAACAAGTTATAAAATGTGCTGAAGATATGTAAAGATATGTATATATGATAAACAAACAGGGTATATATCTTATATATCTTATATATCTAGATATAGATAGATAGATTGATAGATATGCTGATATATGTAAAAACCATGATTTGTAAAAGCAAAAAATCAAGATATGTCTTCAGACAGGCAGTCCTGAGAGTCACGATGTCTTGGCGTCCGCGACTCGACTTGGATGCTGAGGATGCCACGCCGGTGCCCCATGTTGCTAGTTAGCTGCTGAGTATCATAGGGATCATCAAATACTAGAATATCATAAATGTTATAGTATATAATAATATAGTTACACATAGTGATCATAGTTTTTAGATGTTTCTAATATTTTTTTATGCAACTAATTACAATTATAAGGAGTTTTTCAGTCGAATCTCATCGAATATTCTAGTAATACTATACTTAGCATGGTCTATTTCACTAGAAAAAACATGTTATGCTTTATGCCTATTGTAAGGAAAGTTGGGTAACAAACCAACTTGGAACCATGGAACCACCTTGTAGTTTTGTTTTGGACTTGCAATAGTTTATAGTTTGCCGGATAGGGTTATGGTGGACATAGAGTAACAAAGATAACTATTCTCTTCTTTATTGGTTGACACCTCACTGCAGGTAAAGAACATGGTAAACACTCACCAAAGATGGCATCAATTTTTGTAGAGCTCACTAACCAAAGATGGGGATAAAACTGAGAATCATGTTTACATGAGATGATTTGCCATGGATGGATTGGGGGCTTCTCTGCAAAACACTATTTAAATGGAGATATGATATATGGCTGCGAATCTGAATCTAGCCCCAAGGTAAACCAGCCACATTTTCGGTTTAAGACGAACACCTCTACTTACAGGATCCGTTTAATTTTTTGGGCTTACCAGTATCACATGTGTCCAAACTTCTGCTGGAACCATCCCTTACTGCCCAGTCTTTGAACTACTGAGGATAGGATAACCTCCGACTCAGAGGATTTCTGTGTGCCGGGTTTGCTTTCCGATGGCTCGGAGTCGGGTACTTCTATAGAAGGCCCTCAGACGGATGCACGCATCGCAACTCAGCACAACAGTCCCTTGGAGCGATGTCTACATCTTTTTCCCACTTTTTTTTGCTTCATTTAATATCATTTCCCCCATTAAACCAATAAGATCCAATAGGTAGATTCTAATGATATCCCGATGCCAAGTGCCCCGATATCCCCGATGGATTCCGAGAAATAAAGTTGGGCGGTTTTGCCGTTGAATCGCTGCGATTGACTTTCGAAACACAACTTTCTCTTATGGACAAAAACCTTGGGTTGCGATGGATTCCCTAAAAAACCAAGGGTCAAGTGATGCAGGTCTCCCATTTTCTACCAGGGAAATCCAGCTTTCTGGCTGACAATATGTAAGTTCTAGATCCCCAGGGCTATATATGTGGTACATTATATTAAAAAAGTACATATTACATATGCTATACATATACGATATATGTACACGATATACATAGATAGATATACATAGATATAGATAGATATACTGTAGATAGATAGAAATAGATAGAGATAGATAAAGATAGAGATAGATAGAGATAGATAGAGATAGATAGAGATAGATAGAGATGATAGAGATAGATAGAGATAGATAGAGATAGAAAGAGATAGATAGAGATAGATAGAGATAGATTGATAGATAGATAGATAGATCGATAGATAGATAGATAGATAGATAGAGGGATAGATAAATAGATAGATAGATAGATCGATCGATAGATAGATAGATAGATAGATAGATAACTTAGATAGATAGATTAGATAGATAGATTAGATAGATAGATTGGATGGATGATTAGATCATATAGATTAGAATATATTATATTAGATTAGATAGATAGGATAGATAGATGGATGGATGGATGGATGGATGGGTGGGTGGGTGGATGGATGGATGGATGGATGGATGGATGAATAGTTAGTTGGACCACGGCCTTTAGAAGGCCGTGGTGTTTTGTACACATCGGGGGGGTCGGGTGGGGTGGGGTGGGGCATGTAATAACTTTCATGGGCACTTGCGGAGGAAGGACATGCTTGTCTGTGGCTGCCGGTAGGTGCATGTAT
>Ga0126342_10017389_pt1 | contig 12439 bp, 7 predicted proteins | sample Cyp1metagenome_FD_92528 | JGI IMG/M metagenome (GOLD analysis project Ga0126342, IMG submission 92528) | Coral microbial communities from Lord Howe Island, Old Settlement Bay, Australia - Cyphastrea 1 metagenome | ecosystem: Host-associated > Invertebrates > Cnidaria > Coral ... | reverse complement strand
TTTGGGAAGGTCCCATCGCTTACCTCGTGTTTTTAACAATTTCCATCAATTTCCATAAACCAATGTCCGTCGAATACATATTTAGTATTGCCGGGGTTTTTACGGTTGCTCATATATATATACATAATATATGATATATATTATATATAATGTATAATATTATATATATATACATTATAATGATATGATATATATATAATTGTATATACTATATACCTTCATAGTGAAATACATGGAATCTTCAGCATTCAATCGCGGCCTTCGGATCTCGGCTTACACATTCCATGGTGAATCTTAGATGCCCAGACATCGAACATTTCAATGCTGGTTAGGACGGTTTTTACCATTGATAGAAAAGGATTTTTTGGTGTACTAGTTGGTAAAAACTATGGTAAAGTATCTAATCATATCTAATCAGTATTAAGGATTGATTAAGGATTGTATCTAATCAGTCGGTTGACCCAGAGTCATGTACACAACAAGATTCAATAACTATGAGATAAATCAGGAGATCTTTTTGGGGATTTTTTGGGGGATATTTTGGGATAGTGACCCCCATCCAATTTCCGGATTTCGAGATCCTCCGTGAAAAACCCCTGAAGTCGGCCCATGTCGGTTCTTCCGTCCCATGCTACGGCCCCGACAGGTGCACTGGAAGAGTTTTTTTGGTGCATATTAATAGAGGTTTCCCAAAATGGGAGTAGCCCCAAATCATCTATATTTTGTCTTATTTTGTTAGGATTTTCCATTACAAACCATCCATCGGGATACCCCCCCATTTCAGGAATATGTATACAATCTATACCCGTCATTTTTTCGCCCAAGTCTCTCAACTCAGGTGAACTCACCCAGGTTATGATTCCATTGCTACCTGGCCCCCAAGTACCCAGCTGATACCCAGCACCAATCCGTCCCCAGAGAGAATTCCTCCAAGGTTCCCGGTCAGGGACCCGACGCTCCAATTCTCCAACCAAACGGCTGAGCGAGGGAAGTCTTGTCCTTGGCAAATTTAAGGCACATGTTCGGAGTAAAATGAACACCAGCGGCAAATTTGGCACACTGTTGGTGCAGAAAATCATCGAAAACCCACACAACTGCTGCCATCATGGCTGCCATATGCCATCAAGCCGCTGCCCAAATCCATGCTGAAGACCGTCCAAAAGTTTCGGCCCTGGTACCTTGGCGTTGAATCATACACAACCTTACCAGGTGAGGCCCCCCAGGTATGTCTGTTGTTTTTTTTTTTTTAAAAAAAAACATGTATACTAGTTCGAAAAAAAAGTTCGTTATATCCCCCCTTTATCAACATTAATCAACCATAGAATGAACGACAAGTTATTTGAGCCATTAAAAATACACCTATCCCATCTCATTACATCAACATACCCATCAACGAAGGTATAAGTTATAAGATGTTATAAGTTTGTTTAGATTCACCCCAGTAAGTATAATACTTATATTCCCCATTAATCAACTATTACATCTTCACCAAGCGATGAACTAACTTAGCTGTCACAAATCAGCTGCAAATCCCATGGCATCCCCATTCTTGGCCATGAAAAAATACCCCGGTTTGGCATCTCATGAAATACTCGTTGATGGGTCCCCAAACAAAAAGAACTATCATAATCCCCAATAACTTTGGTAGTATAGACTCCCAATAATCAATCAATCAACTAGTAGTATTTCATGGGATTATGATAATATAGATGATTATATGATCCCCATAATCCCCATAATATCCATAATATCAATAATATCCATAATATCCATAATTCTCATGACTCCCAATAATCAATCAACAATGGTAGTTTCAATGGCTCAAATGATTCAATCGCCATCGCAGCCATCGCAGCCATCGCAGCCATCGGCACTTCTGATGCACCGGAGATCGATGTGCCCAGCGAAGGATGGGAACCAAATAGCCCAGCTCTGCACGCTCAATGGCCTATGAATTTTCAGGAAGAGAAGTGGTTACAACTATTAATAGTGGTTACTTAAACACTAATCTGATGGCCATCAACCCATGAATAGTGGTTTATAGTGGTTTATAGTGGTTAATAATGGTTAATAGTGGTTAATAGTGGTTAATAGTGGTTAATAATGGTTAATAGTGGTTAAGAGTGGTTAATAGTGGTTTATAGTGGTTAATAATGGTTAATAGTGGTAAATAGTGGTTAATAGTGGTTAATAATGGTTAATAGTGGTTAATAGTGGTTAATAGTGGTTAATAATGGATAAAAATGGTTAATAGTGGTTAATAGTGGTCAATAGTGGTTAATAGTGGCTAATAGTGGCTAATAGTGGCTAATAGTGGTTAATAGTGGTTAATAGTGGTTAATAGTTGGTAATAGTGGTTAATAGTGGTCAATAGTGGTCAATAGTGGTTAATAGTGGTTAATAGTGGTTAATAGTGGCAAATAGTGGTTAATAGTGGTCAATAGTGGTTAATAGTGGTTAATACTGGTTACTAATGTTGATTTATAGTGGTTAACAATTCCAGGTTGATCAACAGGTTGAAACTATCCTAGATCCTAGGGGTTTAATTCCATGATAAGGATAGTGGCTACTAATGGTTTAATAGTGGTTAATGGTCATTATATGATAATTGTTAATGATTAATAGTCTGGATAAATTACTGTATATAAATCTATTGATCGTCGATGTTACTAGTGGTTAATAATTGTTGATAATTAATAGTACTAATAGTGGAATAATATAATGGTTAACAATGGTTAAGAGCTGACAGCTTACTGTTGTTAACCATCCTGTTTTTTTTTTTTTTTTACGATGCTTCAATAGTGGTTAATAAATATTAATACTGGTTATACATTAATTGCTAATTATTTACAATTAATCTGGATCATCTATGATTTGTAATTCAGCAACCTGAAATACCGATACTTGGGATAGCCGTACTGTAAGCATTCATTCCAGTGACACGGTGCATCGAAATATCAAGTCTCTTCAGAGCTATCAAACAATGAACGACAAACAATGAAAATCAATGAACACCAATGAACATCAATGAACAACATAGTACAACCAACAGCTGGTGAGTCATCCGATTCAATGGGAGTCGAACAAGCAATGGACAACCACCATTCTGATAGTTGAAACATACCATCAGAATCCATCAGATGACCGCGCTTCCTAAAACACTGCTCGCATAATCAATATAATTACAGATGTACTCAAAACAAATCAAAAGTAATTTCAAAACCTCTAAGCAGGATCGCATGTGCGGGATGTCAGCACTGTTGAACTGTTGGGAACTGACCTGAAGAAACTACAAGGAAAAACGCTCGTCGCACTGTGGGCTCAGCAGCCATGGAAACGGATGGTCGCCTGCCAGTGCGTGTAGTTGTAGTTTTCTCTCAGGGCGAAGTAGAGCTGTGAGACACAGTGTGGAAAGTAGATAAACTCCGCCTCGGCTGCTCATGACATGGTATAGCAGCATAGCAGTCCTAGAATCGCTGTCCAGTGCTGGAAAACTTCTAACTCTTTGATACTCTTTGCATGGCTTCAGGCAAACATGGCAGCCTGGCAATCGAAAGTCACGGTGAGTACCCCATCATCCATCACGACTGACCGATGCCTCCTCCGGCGAGCGGGCGAGATATTGAGGACCGTTGCGCAGCATCTCCATAAAGTACCACTCCATAGAGTATTGATAGCCATTGTACCTGATGCAATACGATGACAATGACAGTTTCACACAGTGATCCCAGCTGACCTCCGAGACTGGGATTGGCGAAGCTACAATGCAGTCGGTAAGTCGCCATTTCAAACAGCAGTTTACTTACAGGATCTTACATGTCAGCATCTCAAGATATCTCAAGATATCTCAAGATATCTCAAGATATCTCTAACTCCCAAGCCACATCTCATCATCTCTCATCAGCCAATTCTGAATGATGAAACATGATTCAACCCCCATTTCTGGTGTAACTTACCCATCATCTCCTCAACAACAGTCGCAGTTTTTTTTTCCCGTCGAGTGACTCACATTCCACCACCTCACTGAGACCGAAAGCGCAGAAGGGATGCCAGGAGCCATCGTCATCCCCAGGGCACACAGCGCTGGGTGGGTCCAACAGAAAGAAGCGACCAAACAGCGCCTGGTTTTTTTCGGACTCGAAATGCTTCGCAAAGTCGCGATGGAAATTCAGCAATTGGTTTGAATCGACATGATCAAATTAGTTTACTGATGTTAATTAGTTCATCTTTTCATGCACCTATAGTATCCTACGTATAGTATAGCCAAAGTATAGCCTGGTATCAATGGGTCCTTTGTTGAACGCATCTCTCTCCACCCGGTCTCCGCCGGTCTCAGCCCACCTGGATGCTACCAGAGTCCAAGGGAACAAAGAAGCCAAAGGCGCTGTGAAGCGACAGGAGCCGCAGCAGCATCCGCAATCGCCATGGCGAAAACGGCCGACTGAAACAATGGGCTGGTTGGTGGTTGACCTACCCCTCTGAAAAATATTAGTCAGTTGGGATTATTCTTCCCAATATGTGGAAAAATGAACAATGTTCCAAACCACCAATCAGTGGGGGATGGATCATGATTCAATGATGGATCAGTGAAAAAACGCCAACTGGATAAAACGGGATAGAACTTGCGCATTGCAACTCGGTGCTTTTTTGTTCTGCTTGTCACCTTGAGCCAATGGGCATCGGTGTTTTTCCATCAACCAGCTGTGCAGAAGTTCTGGCTTTTTCCCCAGTAAAACATGGAGTAACCAGTTCATTCTTCTATAGATTTCTATAGATTTCTATAGATTTCTATAGATTTCTATAATTACAACATATTGAAATCCTGGCTGATCATGTTAGATACATCGCCTGAAATTCCCCGCACGTTGTGAAATTTCCTCACCTCCTCAGCCTTGTTGAAGCGGCTCGATGACCCTCGATGCCTGAGGAATCCCAAAGAAGATGGGGCAGTCCATGGTAACTCAGAAATACTATAAAAAAAAAAAAAACAGTAGATGGGGCGTTGAAAATTAAGATCTTTCATGGACTTTATAATATATTATATATATAATATATAGTACAACAATGTACAACATATAAGTTAAAACAATATATAATACAATATATAATACCATATATAACACACTATATAATACAATAGTATCATGTATACATATATATATATATAAAAGCTGAGAAGACTTGGCGTTGTCATCATCTCATGTACCAAAAGGGGCCCTACCTCGCATCATCCCTTCCGATCGCCTGCTGGCCACAGGAAAAACATGGACAAACCAATGGCTAGCAATGAGAAATATGAGAATGAAACAACCAGCATTTGGTATGATCATCCCCAATTGCATGTGGTTTTGCATCTGGTAGAAAAATGTCATTGCATTTGTTCCACACATCTTTGACAATGAAACAACCAGAGGTCAAGGTTCACAAGGTCAAGGTGAGGCTCGGCGTTGCTGAATTCGATGCACTTTCCACTGGGACACCTTCTGGACACCCTCAAATGGCTGGCCTCAAATGGCGGTGAGATCTGATTCCAAACCTCGGCGTCCATGGAGGTGGTTTTTTGGGTCATGGCCATGGCTTTTGCCCCAAAAAAGGGGCTAGACTTATTTGAATTGTTCATATATTTTTTAATGGTGAACATATGGGAAAATCATCGAAAATGATGATCAACTACTTCTGAAGCTGAAATTCCGGTCGATTCCTCACATGGAGTCTCTCCTCGGAAATGGATGGAAGTGGATAACACTCCCAAAGTTTTGGTCAATTTCAGGATGTATTATAGGGTTTGTATGGGTTTGTCTGAAAATGAGGTACCCAAAAAAAACAGGGTTTATTGTCATTTTTTGAGGATATACCCCACATGTTTCAGACAGACCCGTGACAGACCCATATGGGGTTTCTTAGAATTTGGTATCCCCAAAACCATGGGTTTCAACACTAACATGTTCTAATTTTGGATGATTTGGGGTAGGCCATTTGGGACAACATCATACCCCACGGAAGAAATTCAAACTTCGACTGCCGGAGAACATCTGCCCGGGTCATGAGAGGTAAATACCCGGGGCCCGTTCTTGATCTTTCTTGTGAACAACGTCAACCTAGGATATCCTAAACCTTGGTTAATCAAAGGCTTGTAACTGCCACAGTCCTGCGACCCATGGCTGGGACGCATCACATCCGTTGGCTCCAAGGTATGCGAGGGGCACACGGCCAGCCTGGAGACACGGCCAGCTTTTGGTGGGATATGGTGGGCCGATTGATCGGAAACCATCTCTGGAAACCATATATCCCATAGGATCCATGGTGCTGCTATATATGGTAACATGGATCCCATCAATATACCCCAGTCATGTTAGCATATATACCAGCACCATGGATCCGTCATGGGTATGTTTGACATTGTTTGACCATTGAAAATGGAGGTGTCCACGGTGTCCATTTGAAAATTTTGTCCCTTCATCCCCCAAAGGGGGCCAATCATTTTGAAGCACATTCACATCACATCATATTCCGGTGGCTACCCATGTGCGAGCCCTATCCTCCCATATCAACATCAATCACAACATCATTTGGCCCAATGACAATGAACCTACTTCAAGGAGCTTCGCAAGATTGTTTCTGTGCCACAATCTCTAGCGAATATTTAGAGAATATCTTCTATTTGAAATGCTTTTGGGGGCCAAACCAAAACATAATTATTAAATAGCTTGGAAGTTGGCCTGTAAGACAATAGGTGGAACATCCTATATCTTAGTACCTTGGAATACAATCAAGTGTTATGGGGATATATGCTGCTGACTGAATAGTTTGTAAAATTACAAAAAGCCAAACCAATATCAATCAATATCATATCATAATATCTGTATAATCCCGATAATCACCACAATAATTAAGTCTTCAACTACGCATAACAGTATATAATTAGCAATTATGCAGTTCTAACCACCTAATATAGAACATATAAATCATCACCATACATCCCATAAAAACAACCCGCTTTCTGAAGAAGCCAGTGCTACCGGGAGAACAGTCGCGCGCCTCAGCAGCAGTCACCCCAAAGTTGCTGGCGCTCAAGATCACGGCGTCGGCGCTGGCGATGGTGAGCCACTGCCTGCAGGAAACCCTGACATCAGCAACCCTTGAAGAGTTATCCATAGTATATCCATAGTATATTCATAGTATATCCATAGTATATTCATAAGAATGTTGATGTGGGATGATGTGGGTCTGTCTGAAAATGGAGTATATATATATAATATAGAGTATATCCATGTATATCAATGCCGTAATGCTTCTGAAAATAGGAACATGATGATGTTCAGAAATGAATTTAGGGGGACCACAAAAATTCAGACATACCCATGGTCAAGTTGTGCTTCACCAATTTAGGGTACCCCTATAGGTCACTGATTTCCAAACCTTGGAAGTTTGTTTTCTTCACCTAGTGAAACACCACTGGGGCCATTGCGACTCATGTCTTTCCTGAAAATCCGAAAATTGCAAACCATGATGCGAAGGGGTCTCTCTTTCAAAAAAATTAAGACAATCCCAGATATTGAGGTTCACTAAAATGGGGGGGGTACCTCTCAAATCATCCATAGGATCTTCCATTCTAAACCATCCATGAATCAGTTGGATTTTTTCATCCGTTGTCAAGGCACGCCCAGGTATCAGTGAGGCCCATGACCTCTGCGATCGCTGTGCTCGCTGTGCACAGGATGTAAAACTATCATCATGTTCGGGTCACTTCATGGGTGTCAATGTCAAAGATATTTTCCTATCATTTTCTCGATGTCATAATCATCATTTTCTTGATAGTCATTCTAGTCATATCAGATATTCTCGATGTCATTCTATCATCCTTTCCTGTCATCACTTGGTTCGTCGTCTGTCGAGGGCCCCGGGGCCCCGGCTGCGATCGGCAAAGGGCTTCGATCCAAATGTATCTCGCGGAAAAAATCTCTGGAAACCAAATCCGGCGTGGAAGCTGGGGACGTCATGAAATGGTGCATATATATTGTTATATAATTGTATATATGTGTGTATATATAATCATATATATATTAGGTATTTATTACATAATATTGTATAATTATAATACATGATATGTGTAAACATGATAGGTTGTGAGTCAGTTCACCAAACGGTACCCTGGACCTTGCAGCATGCCCTGAGGCTGTTGCAATAGCAGCATCTTGGTCACCGGGTAAAAACGCCAACCTCGAAATACAGTTTTCCAACTCACATAGACCCTATGAAAAGAGGGCTCGGAAGACACTTTCCACAGAAAATCGAGTGATTCTGGGGGTCTATGTTTATGTTGGTTGGGGATGGTAGATTCTACTTCTAGCCTCAGGCCATGACTTGCAATTTGCAGGTATCAAATAGCTTGTTGGCTTCCCACAGAAACACTCCAACACTGTCACAACAATGGACGGAAGAATCCAGATGAGGAGCTTGGGATACCATCCGGCAATTAAACATGGCAAAGGGGAAAACACCACCATTTGCGGATGTTCTTTCCCATCAAAACACAATTGCCATGTTTGATTACCCAATGGCACAATGGTATTTCCAGTGTTTTGTGAAATTCTGCACATTCCCAAGGACGGAAAGAGATACAAGGCCCTGAAGTGCCTCTGCTTGACATTTCTAGGGTGTGACTGTGACTTTGTTCCTCGGGGGTCGGAGATTTGATAACTAACATATCTAACATCTAAACCCCTTAAATATAGTTCAGTTGGAACAGGTCAGGCCCCCTCAGTGATGTTGTTTTTTTTTACCCAATCAATTAGCTATAGATATATCATGATATATCAATATATTCCCCATAAACCATAGAACTCACCAACTTATAGGTCAACTTAGCGAACTGTTCGGGGGCCTTGCATAGCAAGGCCACCCTCATGGTTGATGGATGGGTCCTGGTTGACGAATTTCTTTCGCACATTGCCAGTAATTCTTCGTCTAATGGTGGAGTCATCAATGGAGACATAAGATCAAAAACATGTTTTTTTTCCTTTAAAAAAACATGTTCTAAAAAAACATGTGTTTTTTCTTTTTCAAACATGTTTAAAAAAATCAGCGTTCAGTAAATCCAAGCTGGTTTTCCTGATGGATTTGTGAACAAAAAATAGCCAGCTGCTTCGCAGTGCTGAGCTCCACACTTTCCGCGCTTGATCAGCTCGTTGACCCTGGGAGCCATGCTCAAGGTGCCCCCGAGCCACGAAATCGCCAAGGAAGTGGACGCAAAGTTCACAACTGGTGAAGTCTATGGCAATCTATCGGATTTTATGGGGGGATATCAACTATAGTTCATTGATCTTATCAAACATCTATAAATCTATAATCTATGAATCTATAGTCAATTAATTGATGTTAATTGGCTTTATAAATCAATCAGCAGACATCACTGGAAGCCCTCACCTAGTGACTGGGGCCCAAGCACCAAAGAGCTTCCCACCTATGCCGTGGCGAACTTGAGGCCAGGGGGCGAGAGCTAGGAAGGTAAAGGGAGAAGGAAGGGGAGGAAGGTCTGGTGGAAGAGCGTGTGAGGAATTTCGAGATAAGTGGAGAGTAAGTCTGATGCTGATGATGCTGATTATGCTGATTGCGACCATATAGCTGTGATTTGCGATTCCAGCCCCTGCTAATACCTTGCTAAAGCAACAGGGACTTCAGCTGGAAGAAGCGAGCTTTCGTGAAGATGTCAAGTCATGCTTCGTTAAACCTAAGATATATGCGTTCTGGTGGGAACATTCGCATGTGCATCCCAACATCAGCTGAATCTGTCTGTTTGGCAGATTTTTTCACAGGTCAAATTGAAGTTTATGCCTAGCGGATCCCAGATGCAGAATCTCAATGGATCATGTGACACTTCAACTCGGGACTGACCCCACTGAGACTCATCCTCATGATCCTCATGCCTTTTTTGAAAGATGGAAAAAGTGATGGGTCGAATCCGAGCCGTTGATCCCTTGGTTCTCCATGTCGCGAACGGCTGCTATGCTGGGATGCCTCTGCTGTATCTGCAGCCAAATACCACGCAACATCGCCGTCCTTCCCAAAGTCATTGGGCAAAATCCGATGTTTGGGTTCTCTTCATTGAGCTTCAACATAGGGAATGGCTGCCAGATAAAGCGGACAACCTGAAACATCTACAGAATCTACCACTCACCCGTGTCCTTCCAGCGATGTCGTTGCTCCAACCCCTGCCATACCCACGGATGTCACGGTGCACTCAGTGCCTACCTTGATTCCAAAAATTTTTGACAATATGATATATGATAAATTATGGATAAATGATGATAAATGATGATCTCATATAAATAGCACAAAAATGATGATCACCATCCATTCACCATTTAAGGCACCTGTGCGCACGCAAGGAACGCATCCAAGTCGCCCAGTCCATGTCGTCGGGGATCCTTTCGCCGCGGGTGGAAAACCCAATAAGGGTGGTTTAGTGGAAACCAAAATGATGCTGACGGAGCCTATATAACACATACATGTGTATATATATATATATATACATATGAAAAGGGATTTGCATATATATATATATATATATATGTATATATATGTATGTATGTATGTATTGTAATGTAATGTTATGTTATGTAACGGTATGTAATGGTATCTAATGGTATGTAATGGTATGTAATGGTATGTAATGGTATGTAATGGTATGTAATGGTATGTGATGGTATGTAATGGTATGTAATGATATGTAATGGTATGTAATGGTATGTTCGGTATGTAATGGTATGTAATGGTATGTAATGGTATGTGATGGCATGTAATGGCATGTAATGGTATGTAATGGTATGTAATGGTATGCAATGGTATGTAATGGTATGTAATGGTATGTAATGGTATGTGATGGCATGTAATGGCATGTAATGGCATGTAATGGTAGGTTATGGTATGTTATGGTATGTTATGGCATGTTATGGTATGTTATGGTATGTTATGGTATGTCATGGTATGTCATGGTATGTTATGGTATGTCATGGTATGTTATGGTATGTTATGGTATGTCATGGTATGTCATGGTATGTTATGGTATGTCATGGTATGTCATGGTATGTCATGGTATGTCATGGTATGTCATGGTATGTCATGGTATGTAATGGTATGTAATGGTATGTAATGGTATGTAATGGTATGTAATGGTATGTAATGGTATGTGATGGCATGTAATGGCATGTAATGGTATGTAATGGTATGTTATGGTATGTATGGTATGTATGGTATGTATGGTATGTATGGTATGTATGTATGTATGCATGCATGCATGTATGTATGTATGCATGTACGTAAATATATATATATATATATATTTATACATGTATGTATGTATGTATGCATGCATGTATGTATGTATGCATGCATGCATGTATGTATGTACTAGGTGTAACTATAGAACTATAGATGTGTATTCTAGATATATAGCATCATAGCTATACTATATAAACATACATCTCATGCCTCATGGCTGGTCTATCCGCACGGAACCATTCGTTTCATCCGCACGGTTTGAGGCGATGACACTCCACCTGCGAGGTGGGAGAAATTCCTGTGGATCTAAGTGGCTATCTGGTTGGTGCTTGAGCCACCCCTCTGAAAAATGATGGAGTTCGTCAGTTGGGATTATTATTCCAATATATGGAAAAATAAAATTCATTTTCCAAACCACCGTTTCCTCCCCTTCCGGAAATGATATTCTGAATCCTCAAACGATTATTCACGTATAGACGTATTGTTTGAGAGAAATTGAATGTACTTATGAATATCTATATAATCACATACTAAACATCATACATCTGAGGAGTATCGCTATACATCAACTGATTTGGACAATCATAATTAGACATTTAACATATGTAAATCAATTGATTTCACATCTATCTATCTATCTATCCTAATCTATTCTATTCTAATCTTATCTTATCTTATCTTGTCTTATCTTGTCTATCTATCTATCTATCTAATATGTATTACGTAATACTGCACATAGTCATGATTCATTAATTTCGTTTGTAAATGACGCTTTCCCCAGTTCCTGTGTTATCAAACATGGCTGGCTGGAAAATCCCCCAAAATGCAGTTTTTTTGATGGGAAAGTCATAAGAACATATGGGAAAAAACACATATGTTTTAGTGGGAAAAACCATCGAACTAAATGGTGGATTTTCCAGCCACGTTTGATGACACCGGAGAGTTTTTACATCATGTGCTAGGTCAATTCTAGGGTTTACGGTAGATATATCGAACTAGTTGCCATGGGCGCTGCAGGGCGCCAGGGTGTTTTGTTGTTCTTTTTTTTTGCTTTTTATTTTTTATGATGGGGGGGGGTGGGGTGGGGTGGAATGTTACCGTTCATGTTGCGCTCATGATGTTACGTTGAGCATGGGGTGGGGCGGGGTGGGGTGGGGTG
>Ga0126342_10017388_pt1 | contig 12439 bp, 5 predicted proteins | sample Cyp1metagenome_FD_92528 | JGI IMG/M metagenome (GOLD analysis project Ga0126342, IMG submission 92528) | Coral microbial communities from Lord Howe Island, Old Settlement Bay, Australia - Cyphastrea 1 metagenome | ecosystem: Host-associated > Invertebrates > Cnidaria > Coral ... | reverse complement strand
CGTTGTGTCCTGACCTGTTGAAAAAAACAGCACAGGTCTACATGCACAATGATCACTGAAACTGGCAAGGCAAAAAAAGGTCCGGATTTCGTGTGGAAGGGTTGCCAAACGCAAGAAAAATGATTTTTTTAAAATATTTTTACTTTGAGACGGCTACGAAACACTGAAAAGGTTGTCATTTTTTGACAATGGTGATGCGCCTACACGCGCGATTCCGCACCCGGCGGGATGTATATGTACCCTCTGCTAAGCAAACATGGCAATTGGACCCATCAAAAATGGAGGCTTTAGTTAAGATCATATCCATTGATGATTATCAATTGCCAATCAGTTCTCCATTGAAAATCCATCATACATCAATTGGTCTCCATTAACATCCATGAACAAAAGTTCGTTATATCTACCATAAACATCCATAAGCCATAGTTCATTCAGCCACTTTTCGGCAGCACGCTATCTCTTGGGGGCCCCTGTCATGGTTGCAGGAGGTGGTGGCAGTGGAAGGTTCCCAAGCAGCTTTTGCAGCTCTGAAACTTGGCGATGCCGAAAAAAACCTCGGAATGTCAACGCCATATAAAGAATATAGAAAACCTCTGGAAAACCTTTTTGGAAGAAAACCCATATAAATGCTATGCAATGGCATAGAGCACCCACATGAAAACCATATAAAGCTGGTATAAGACACATGCAGAGCGCATAGAACAGACATATACCGTCTGATAATCAAACGTGGCTTGCTGGAAAATACCCGAGCTATAGTTCGAGGAATTTCTCATAAAACCACCAAAAATTGGCAGATTTTCAATTGCCATGTTTGATTATCGAAGGGTATATATATATACATATCTATCTATCTCTACGGTAAGTAGGTGTATCTACATTGATGGGCTTAGGCATGTATATGTGATAGTTTTTTGTTTGTTTGTTTTCATCTGTATTCATGTAATGTAATGAAGGTACTGTAATGGAATGTATTAGAATGTCATGCAGTGCAATACTAGGTAAAGTAATTAATGTAACGTAACGTATTGTAATTGCAAATGGACATGTACTTTTTTAAAGTGTAACAGTATAATTCATGTAATGTAATTGTAACGTTTGCATATCTACCGCTGAGAAGCAGATTAATCCGGAGTTGCTTGAGCTATTGGGCGGAAGTGTTGACCGTGGCAGGAGCAGGGAATCAAACATTGAATACATGGCTTACTGGAGACCCAATGGGAACATGCCCATTTAGTTTGGGGAGTTTACCATGATAATCTTCATTTTTGGGGATTTCCCGATTGCAGTGGCAAGAACGACGGATGGCATCAGCACGGACCACGGAGACCCACAAACTTCAGCCTTTTATGGTAGAGAAAAGCTTCAAAGGTTCGGACATACTATGGACACATTGGTTTGTTTTGAATATATTTAGCATTTGTATTCCCTCTCATTCCCCGTTTGTTTGCCGATTCTTGTTGCGCTATAATTGCTCTCTGGTAAACATGACGAGTGGCATCGTAAGAAACCACCCATTTCAATCAATTCATCCTCTACTCGTACATGGGTTTCCTTAGTGTTAGATTTCCTACAGGCCAGCCCTATTAATTGGGTATTGTATTGATATTGTTTGTTGTATCTCCATTGATTGATTGTCGAATCACATTCACGAAGTTGGGTGCATCACCGCTGGACATGCTACAGTATACGTATAGAATGCAATTTTTTGTAGTGGACGTACATACAAATTATTTGTAAGGGTTGGTTGAATCCCGATCAAAACATCTGATTTACAGATTTATGATGATTCATTTTCTCGTGATAATTGCCATAGATCGAGGTTAAATACACGAATTCTATGAAGTACCCCGTGCAAGTTGGTTTATCAGCCCAACTATCGTCAAGAGCCATAAATCCAACTTCACCAATCCTTTTAGAACACCAAACAATTGGCGAATGAAGTTCTATAGTATATTCCAAAGAGTTGGTAAAGTTCTATAGTTTTCATCACTAGAATATCATCACTATATATATATAACCACTACATAACCACTATATTCCACTGGTTTTTATCGCTTAGGCGCGCCGACGGCTCCGTAGTCACCTGGGGCCGCTTCGTGCCGCCGATGACGATGCCGGCGCCGACGGCTCCGTCGCTGCGGCGGCTGACGGCGTCCTCGAAGGCCTTTGCGGCGACGACGCTGGAGGGGCACGTGAGCTGTTGGGGCGATGCTGCCTGGATTTGGTTAACGACGTTAACGACTATGGTTTTCCAATGGTTTATCCTAGGAACATGATCCACAGATGGTGGTTGTGTGTCATTTCTATTAGCATATCTAGTGGAGGGTACCCTCTGGTTATTTAACATAGCCATGGAAAATGGCCCATAGAAATAGATGATTTTCCCAGCTAGAAAGCTCCATTTATTTTGGGGATTTTCCATGGCTATGTTAAATAACCAGATGGTAATTCACATGAAAAACTTTGGTGAAATGCGAGAAATGGTTAAGCAAAATTAATTAATGGTTATGTTTACAATGGTTAATTCACATGAACAACTATGGTTAAGCCCATGGTTATGCCATATAATAATTAACCATGGCTAATTCACATGAAAAACTATGGTTGTCCCCATGGTTATGGTTATAGAATAATTCTTATATCATATATATATTCTCTTATCTATGGTTTTTCTTGGGATCTAGGATTAACCATAGTTGGGGTTAATTCACCAGAAAGTTATGCCATGGAGAACTCTGGATTCTGTTGGGTCCATTTTGTTTTTTTGGTTGCGAAGAAAACCAGTGAAAGATGATCTTTTTTTGGGGCAAACAACAGAAAGCACTGAACAATTAGTTGGATGATCTTTGATGATGTTTGCTTTCTGATGATTTTTGTTCCTGATTCTTGTTGGAAGGTGTGATTTTGTTGGGAACTATGTGAAGTATATGTGAACTTGGCCATTTAAGTTGGAGTTCTCGACGACCTGGATTTTGGTTGGTTTCAGTTTTTTGGCCGGGTTGGTGGACTTGCAAAGATGTTAATATAGCCTATCTGATTGGTGGTTTGGAACATTTTTTTTTTATGACTTTCCATATGAACTGGGAATTTCATAATCCCAACTGACGAACTCAGTTTTTTCAGAGGGGTAGGCGAAAAACCACCAACCAGCTATTATATACCCATGGGGTAAACCCAACAGGTGGGCGACGGGCAGATTTTTTGTGATCGTCGGAAGCAAATCCAAGGCTGAGTTTGGGGGCGATTGCAGCATGGTGCAGGTCCGGGTTGGAGGTATTGGTGGATTTGGCGGACGGACTGGGTGGACTGACTTTGGATGTGTTGTTTCAAAAGGATGACTGGGCGGACCATTTCATTCTTTGGTGGCTTTTCTTCGCCAGAATTTGCAAGTGCTGAAGATGTTTTGAGATGTTTTTTTTGGGAAAACAAGAATCATTAACCGTTATTAACCATTGTTAACCAATCATTAACCACTATAATCATAGAAGTATTAAACAAGCATCCCCCTATGATTTTGTTGGCGGCGAAATGTGAGAGACTTTTGAGCTCCACCTTGATCAACGCCGGTGATGAGGGATAGCCAAGGGTTACTGATGGAACATGAAGAGCTTTAGGACAAGGCTAAATCGTGCATCCATCCATTGTTGGGGCGCCGAAGCTGTGAAACATCTGAAACATGTCGGCTGGGTAAGTCCTCATTTTCACTCCGAAACATGACACAGGGATTCCCTGATGAGATCCCCGGAAATCATTCCTCAATGGCCAGGTTTCATTCTTGAAGGGAAATGGATGTACTTTGGGGGATGTATCCCAGCTAGGAAGTGGGTAACAACTTTTATTCTTTTAATACGTACCACATTTCACCCCGCATGTAATCCACATATAATCCATATACAACACCATATATAACTCACGTGTAACCCATACATGTATAAACATAATATGATATAATATTATATGATATAATATAATATGATATAATATTTTCACATATATAAAATATACATAGTATATATACATAATATACGTATATATACATAATATATATATATATATATATATATACATAATATATATATACACATAATATATATATACATAATATATACATAATACACATAATATATATACATAATATATATATATATACATAATATATATATATATACATAATATATTTGCATAATATATATACATAATACATACATAATACATACATAATGTATACATAATATATACATAATATATACATAATATATACATAATATATATATATACAATATACATAATATATATATATATATACATAGGATACACATAATATATACATATATATATATATACAATATACATTATTTATATATGCATAATATATTCATAATATATACATATATATATATATTTATATATACATATATATATATCAGTAAACAAATATTATAACTAAGGGGCCAGAGGGGAGATGTTCCTTTTATAACTAGCTGGAGTGACCTCAGCAAAGAACTGGGCCTCAGCGAAGTCGCGAAGCCTGCCAGGACCAGCTGAGTGGAGTGGAAGAGCTTCACGCCACGCATGGGGCCTTTGCTGCGATCTTGAAGAGTGGCCAGGTGGGGCGATGACCCCGAAAAATCTCGAAGTTTGGGGATATCGGGGGGACATGATGAAGATTTTCGTTTAAGATGTACATGTTTTTTCTGTGCATAGATGAATAGTTTTAACATGTCTATTCCAATGTATACCAATATTGAATGTATATGTTGAAACATTGTAATGCTTTTTTCCTTTACAAAACATGGGCAGAATCTATGTCCAGGGGTAGTTTTCCGTTTTGACCCAAGCCGACATGAGTCAGCATGCTGGAGCCAGCCAAGCTGTGAAAAACACAATGGAACCCAACCCCAAGAAGATGGGGTTATGAATAAAGAACATGGGGTTACACATATAATACAATATATATATACCGCAAACTCATAATATATAACATAATATATATATATATATATATATATGTAAATGTACAAGCCCACATGAAGACGTTCATAAACAAGCTGCGTAGGAGCAACTATTTGTGGACATGCATAGAAATTTGATTTTCTAACAACAAGAATAATCACATGTCATATGCGTATATATATATATACATACAAATATCATCATATGTACACATCATATCATAGTAAACGGTCCCCAGTCATATAGTGTGATACATTTCGTATGACTGTAGCTCTTTGCTTAAGGTTGAAGGGTTTTAGCTGAAGCCGTCCTTTCGGTCTCTGGTTTTCGAACCCTCTGGGAAGCTGGGGGAGCCCGTCTCTTGGGACAGGTTCTCCTGTGAGTCTTTCCAGGTGGGGGAGAAAACTAGATGGCTGGAGATCGGATGGCACCATGGAGGAGGACCGGCCAGCATGCCGATCATCGGCACTTCGAAGGACTGGCTTCAGGAGTCCTCTTCGAGTTTGCAGCATATGATGATCATCATAGACAACAAGGGCGAGTCCTTGGCTGTGTTACAGGAGGAGCCTTGGAGTCGCAGATCAATGGGGGCCGTGTCTTTGAGGGACAAGTGCTCGCCATTGAGGACGGATACTACGAGTACTGGTTCCAGAACCTACATGGCAGATTGGAAGATTCACCGGTCACATTCTTCCACTTCTGCGACGTCCCAGTGCGCGCCTGTCGCAGCAGCACGGCCTTCAGAAATCCCCTCCATGTGGATGTGTTCAGACTTGTGACGGCTACCCAAGCAGATCGATTGAGCTGGCTCACAGACCCCCAGAAGGCGCTGATCAGAGCTCACCCTGCCGTCATTGGGGGTAAGGATCCTCCTGGGCATGGGGATGTTCCTGTGCCTAGGGAACCCGAACCTCCACGCGGTATGGGTGATGCTGTGCAAACGGGGCGCGATGGTATTGAGGGGCTGGCCAGGGCCCTTGGAGGAGGGGCTGATGCCGTCAAGCAACCGGACCTTGGTGACGGGGAGTCCTCTGAACGACGCCGGCGCCGAGACAAACAAAAGAAGAGAGATGGAAGAGAGCGCAAGAAGCTGCAGTCTGAGGAGCAGGAAGGTGAACGTAAGAAAGCTCGCAAGGACAAGGGTGATCGTGAGCTGAAGTCAGCTGGAGATGATCTTCGCCAGGAGCTCATGCAAAAGTCTCCTCCTGAGCCACGGCTCTCAGCCCTGGAGCTTCATGGCGGTCATAAGAAGAAGAAAAAGGATGACAAGAAAAAGAAGAAAGCCATAAGCTCCAGCAGTGAGAGCAAGAGGAGGCGCAGCCCATCAACGAGCTCCTCATCAGGCGAGCTTTTTCGTTCAGCCGCCCTTCCCAGAGGCATGGAACGTCTCCGCCGCACACACCAGAAGCAGCCGGGCAAGCTAGCCTCGTTGAGCCTGCAGCGCATGCAGGAGTTGGTGATGCAGGCGCAGGGAAGGGGAACGGCGTTGGAGCACAAGGACAGCCTTCCAGCAGTGGGCACAAGCTACCTGGCAGGCGTGTTTCAAGCACAGCATCCACCAGGGACGGTGGGAGTGCGCACACTCAGAGAAATGAAGACAGTGGCTCAGGTGATCGACCTGGTTTGCCTCAACGATCCACTTCGGGCCTTGGACGTCCTAGTGCAGCGGTTCAAAGCCCTGGAACTGGCGCACAAGCAGCAGTCATGGGTCCAGGCGGCACAGTTGGAGCTGGTGCTGGACGACAACATGACGGCAGTCTTCAGACCGGAATTGAAGGCCGCACAGATGGAGGTGAGGGAGGAGTTGAAGATCCAGCGAGGCCCTGCGCGCCCACAGCGGCCCCAGCAGGCATGGACCTCACAATGGGCCCCCGACAACACGACCACAGAAGGAAAAGGAGAAGGAGACACGAAGGACAACCCGCCAATGAACCAGCCGAAGGGCGGGGGCAAGAAGGGCAAGGGCAAAGGAAAGAAAGGCCGGTTTGGGCGCAGGTGACGCTGATTGAAGGGCGCCTGAGCCTGCCTGCCCTAGATTTGGCCCTTTGTCAGCCTGAGCTGGAGGGGCCTGTCAGAGTAAAGTTCAATGAGTTGCTCAAGGATCCGAAATTCCACAGGCTGTATGGTGGCGTCTTGGGCTGCTATGAGAGCCTGGACGACAAAAGGCAAGTCTATCAGGATATCACATCTTTGATGGTTGAATGGAGTGATCATTCAACTGAAGTCATCTTGAAGCTCTTGGAGAAATATTACGCCCCTCTGACCCAAGAGGGTGGCATGGAAGGGGACCCTGCCTTTGTGAGGGTGGCGTTGAGTCACCGTGGAGACCGTGCTCGAGACAAGCCGGGCCGATATCAACGTGCTCAAGAAGGCAAACTTCTTGGAGTCGTAGGGACAACACAGGTGCGTGAAATTTTCTCTGGTTGGGATGCTTTCGATGGCGGAGCGTACGTGGGCGATGGAAGTGAAATGTTTCCCGCGTCTATCTTCAGAGAGAACTATGCTGACAACATAGCTGTCGAGGATGCAGCCCGAGTGTTGGATGGCAGGGCAGTCTATGTGGACCCTGGAGGTTTTTCAGCAGCTACGGAGATCATTGAGAAGTTCACTATCAGCGGCAAAAAGGAGACCTGGACATGGGAAACTTGTCAACGTTTTCTATCTGAGCAGTTGAGCGATGAGGTGTCGGTCTCCTTCATCGGGGTGGCGCTCAAGCAGGTCCTGCGGCGCTGCCCTGGGCATCTGGGAAATCTGATTCGAATGATGCCAGCCTGCGCTAGACGGCACTTTAGACAGACGCCTGTCGAGCTGCTCCCAATTGCAATTCCTGAGGACAGTCAGGTCGAGCTCCGGCTGCAGCGATTGCTTGTTGATGACGAGGGTCCTAGACCTGTGGTGGCCTCGGAGAGAGCCCTGATGGATGAGCTTGCCAGGGAATGTGGTGCCGATGCATGGTTGGGATTGATCCTGGCCGTGCTCAATTCCATGTTCTGTGGCGGCTCAAGACCATTGGGAAAGGTCATGCCACACCCAAGGACTTGGACCCCAGAGCAAGAGGCAGTGATCAAGCACCTGAAGGAGATGATCGGGCTATGGCTGGACCATGACGAGGCCAAATTGAAGGTGACCAACTGGGAGGTCCAGTCGCAGGCTTTGGGTGACTTCTACACAGGTTTTGAAGTTACAAAGGCATACAAGCTGACCTGGGCTGCCATTGCGCCTCATGTGCCTGGACCAGGCGAAGCTGGACGGGTTGAGCTATCTGAGACTGTAGACCCAGGACTGAGGGATTTTGTGAATGATCCCGAGCTTCTCCGCATACCTGATGATGAACTTGGTGATGTCCGGTACTCCGCGCCGGTGTTGGTGGAGTCCAGCACAGAATATGACTTGATCGTCAAGAACCTGGTGGAGTCAGGAATGCTTGAACGTGAGGATGCACACGAGACCGTGCGAGTCCGTGGCACCCCTGTGTACAATGGGATGTTTGGAGTCCACAAGGGCTGGATTAACCATGGCAACAACCAGTGGTCACGATCGCTGCGGCTCATTATCAACCTCATCCCCACAAACTTGCTGCAAAGACGCATGCCTCAACAAGCATCAAAATCCATGGGGTATGCCCCAATGTGGGGGAGCATGGTCCTGCTCAATGACGAGCTGATATTGGCCTATGGTGAGGACATCAGACACTGTTTCCATGTGTTTGCACCGGGACCAAGATGGCGAGGATACTTTGTCATCTCAAAGGAGGCCAGTGGCGCAAGCTTTGGAGATGGCATCTGCAAGAAAGGCCGTCCCCGGGTGCGCTCAGCCCCGATGGGGTGGGCAAACATAGTGGACTTTGTGCAGTCCTCACTTGAAAGGATGGGCACCCTTGGCGGAATCCCGGCCGCACAGTGTGTGAAAATGGGTGAGCCATCCCCCTTGCTGGAATTGGCGACTCCCCGTCATTACCACAGCTTTTACGTCGACAACTATGACGGCTTCACCGTGATTGCCAACACCGACCTGGGGCAGTATGAAGGCAAGCCGTCGGATGCCCAGCTCAAGCTCAGGGAGATCTTCAAGGTCTGGAACATCGGCAGGGATGAAAAGAAGGCAGCTGAGGGGACCTTGAACTGGTCAAGCCTTGGTGCAGAGCAGCTGGGCAACGAAGGCCTGGTTGGGAGCACCAGAAAATTCCGGAAAGCTGTCCTGGCGGCGGGCCTGAACCTCTTGATGAATGAGGACTTGAGAACCAATGATTTGGAGCTGCTGTCGGTGGTCGGGAAATGCATGCATGCAGTGCAATACTGCCGTCCACTGGCCTGCTGCTTCGATGAACTCTATCGGAATCTTCGAGTGGATGACCCCACTGTGCTGATCGACATGGGAGGCTTTGAGGAGTTGATGATGCTGATGGCATTGCTCCCTTTGCTGTGGACTAGCCAGAGGGCAGCCTTGAATGCTTCAGTATACGCTACAGATGCGTCACCTGAGGGTGGGGGAGCATGCCAGACAACATGCTTGACGGCAAGGGGCAAGGCCAAGCTGCACCTTGCCTGTGCGGAAAAAGATGACATGGAGGGGCGAGCCTGTGATTCATTGCTACTCATTGAAGTTTTTGGCGGCATTGGAGGTCTCCGTAAGGCAATCGAGCTTGTCGGACTTCTGCCGCAAGGCATCATACTGATTGATTCGGACCCCATCTGCCAGAAGTTGGCAAAGAAACACTGCGCCTACGTGATAGTGGTGGACAACGTGCAGAAGGTGGACAAGAACATGGTGAGGACTTGGCGACTGCAGTTTCCCAGAGCAAAGCGTGTGTTGATTGGAGGGGGGTGGCCCTGCATCAACCACTCATCTCTCAACAGCAACCGACTGGGAGCTGAAGCAGCCTCCTCAAGATTACTTGACGACATGTTGGGCATTGTCAAGGAGCTGAAAGCTGTCAGCCGCCCGCTCCGGCTGCCGGATTGGGAGGTTCTGGAACTCTATGAAAATGTGGTGATGGACCAGGCTGATCTGACAACTCAATCTCAAAAGATTGGCGCTCTCCCGGTGATGTGCGAAGCTGCTGATGCTCTTCATTGCCGACGGCCCAGGCTCTTTTGGTTGAAAGGGATCCCATTGCTCGAAGGATGCGATCTTCATCTCTTGGAGAACCAACAAGTCGGAGATTTGGATACCAAACTGAAGGTGGTAAAGCTTACTACCAGTAAGCCTCCCTTAAACTGGTTCCTCCGCAAGGACTGCATGAAGATGATCAACGATGGCCGACCCTTCTTCACATTCGCCAGGCCGTTCCCACGCGCTGAGCCGCCTGCAAGCCCAGCAGGATACGACAGGTGTGATACCAAGACCCTTGGAAGGTGGCGAGGAGATGGTTACCCCCTCCCTACCTACCAGTATTCGGAGGACAACCTCGTCCGATCTCCACAGGGATGCCGGCGTCTCTTATCCGATGAGCAACTGCGATTGCTGGGTTACAACTCGGATGCCCTGGACTTCAAGCAGAAGCTCACAGAAGATCAGCGGCAGCAGCTCATCGGCAACACTTTTCCAGTGCTGATCGTGGCCCGCCTTTTGGCAGCTTTGGGACTGGCGGCTAGCCAGACCAGCCAATCAGATCTCACTGCCTTTCTCTGGCAGGTGTGGCGTGACAGCGAAGATCGGATTCAACAACTCAAAGAAGCCTCTTGGTCTGCGCGCTTTGGGCCAGGGTCTGCGGGGGCTGGGGGGGGCCTCCGGCGTCTACTCCAGGCGTCTGGAAGCTCCTCGCCTTCTCCGCGGTCCTTGCTAGACCCTCAGGAGGCGCTTACAGATGAACAGCTGCTGGTATACCTGATCACACGGCATGTTTCACACCGTGGCACAGACGCCAACCTGGATCACGGAATCCCTTTTTCTGCAAGTGACTTTTGCAGGCGGTCGGTGGACCCAACCCACTGGGAGTGGAAGGTGGTGTTATCGTACAAGTGGAAGCAACCGAATGCGCACATCAGTCAGCTGGAGACGGTGGCTGTGTTGGATCTGTGGCGCAAACTGTGCCGCTCACAGCCGAACTTCCACAAAAAGACCCTGCTCCTGGTGGATAATGCCCCTGTGGTGGGTATCCTCACCAAAGGCCGCACGAGTTCATACAGCCTTCGCCAACCTCTTCGTCGACTTGCTGCCATTTTGGTAGCCACCAACTCCCGCTTGATCGTTGCCTGGGTGAAGTCGGAGTGGAACCCGGCTGATGGCCCATCCAGATGGGTCAAACGCAGAGCACAGAACGATGCCTAGACGGCAGGTACTTGCAAAAAGGACCCGGGATGAACGACGGCGGGATCGGAAAGTGTTGGGAAGGCTTAGAACTCAAGTAGTTTCACCCAAAACTGAGGAGCGGTACCTGAATAGTGTCTCACGGTTTCTGGAATTTCTTAGGGCTCATGGTAAACCATACCCCTGCTCTTTCCTTATCTTGGACCTAGAAGTTTCACAATTTGTTGAGGAATTATGGGAGCAAGGAGACCCCAAAGGTTGGGCTGGTGATTGCCTCAGTGGCCTAGGCCATTTCATCCCTCCTTGCAAACCTTTTCTTGTGGGATCGTGGAGGCTTCATGCTGCATGGGGTCGTGCTGAGCTACCGTGTCGAGCACCTCCCTTTACCCCTCTCATTCTTTATGCCATCGCGCAAGCCGCCGCTGACTTGGGCTGGACTGACCTTGCAGTGCTTCTTATCCTCGGCTTTCACACTTTCGCTCGAGCCGGAGAACTCTTTCAAGCACGAGCGGGTGACTTCCTGTTGGGTTCTCGCTCTGGTACCTGGACGTTACCTTTGTCAAAATCCGGGCAACGGCAAGGCGTGACTGAAAGTCTTTTAATTACTGACCCTTTTGTGGTTGTCCTGTTGAAAAACTTCTTGCGTAACTTTTCCCCGGGTGATAACGTGTCACTTGTTTCTGGAGGGACTCAGCGCAAGCGTCTAAATGATCTGTTGATTTCTCTGCAAATCCCTTTTCCATTTCGATGGTATAGTGTCAGAAGAGGAGGGGCAACACATGCCTTCAGGACCAACAATATTGCTTCTATTTGTGTCAAAGGCCGTTGGAGCAGTGTCAAAACAGCTAGAATTTATATCTGCGATGCTGTTGCTCAACTTACTGAACTTAAACTTTCTGACTCTAAGTTGCATAAACTCCGTCAGCTGGCTTTAAAATGCCGCCCCTCTTTTGAAGAGGTCATTGTTTAAGACCACCCCCTTCCCTCCCTTGACTTCTGGCTCTTTCCACCTGATCTTTCCCGCTTGAGCCTGTCTACTTAACACTCGCGCAGTGGCGCAAAATCGGGAAGGATGGTACGCAGGATGTGTCTGTTTAAAGGCATTGGCCTGGGGGGGGGCAGACACAGGTGGCTACGGGTACTTGCTTGCGTGTTGGGCGCTGGGGGGACTTTGGAGGCTCCAGACGTCTGGTGGTTTTGGATGTTCTTGGTGTCTTCATGTCTGTTCCTCTGG
>Ga0126342_10017387_pt1 | contig 12439 bp, 13 predicted proteins | sample Cyp1metagenome_FD_92528 | JGI IMG/M metagenome (GOLD analysis project Ga0126342, IMG submission 92528) | Coral microbial communities from Lord Howe Island, Old Settlement Bay, Australia - Cyphastrea 1 metagenome | ecosystem: Host-associated > Invertebrates > Cnidaria > Coral ... | reverse complement strand
TGACAATGACACGTAGCAGGTAGCAGCTAGCAGACAGGAGCAAGCTGCAACGAGCAGGGTGTCCCCAGCAAGAAATCACAGCCGGTCCAGCCTACCCCAGCCGGGCCCCAGCCCAGCCCAGCCAATGATAAAAAGAATGATAAAGCAGAAACACATGAAAAAAATGATAAAAAGAATGATAAAACAGAAACAAATGAAAAAAAGGAAACACAATAAAAAAAATGAAAAAAAACTAAAACAATTGAAAAAATGAGAACTTGAAAACCAAAACAACAAAAGTGAAAAAAACATGAAGAAAATGAAAAAAAATGATCCCGGCCCTGCCGCCCAGCCAGCCCAGCCAGCCCACCCACTCCCACCATCCCGGCCCTAGCAGCCAGCCCAGCCAGCCCACCCTCCCCCTACCAGCCAGCCAGCCCACCCACCCCCCACCATCCCGGCCCTACCTAACTTCTCTTCCACCTCCAGCCCTACAATGCCCAGCCCACTCAAGCTCAGATAAGACAAGATTAGATGTTAATAATGATATTCATTTTGTGAGGCACAGAGTAGCTACTGTGGAATGAGCAAAGGAATTAAATACACTTCAACACATTTCAATACACCACCTAAAAACATCATAAAACAAACAAGAGAAAACCAAAACTATGCAATCACTAGAAGTAGTAATGAAAAAAATGAAAACTCCAAAAAGAAGGAACAACATATGAAAAAAATGTAAATATCTATGAAAAAATGAAAACCCAAATGAAAAAATGATAAACTAACTAAATCATTGATTTCCAGAGTAAGGCTGGCAGAGATTATTATAAAACTAGCTTGCGCCTTTCGTGAGTGATGCGAGGAGAGGAGCCGCTGAGCGCAGCAAAGCTGGAGGTGAGGGCATTGGTGCGACTGCGGAATAGAAGTTCTAGAGATTTCTCTGGACAGATTCCCAGCCAATGACGACCATCAAATTCCTATGAAAACACCGTAATCCACCAAAGTTAGTGGTACCAAAATGGATGCCATAGATCAGTTCTTTCCGGGACATATTTCCAGCCAAGGACGGCCATGAAATCTCTTTGAAATCATCATAATCGACAAAAGTTAGTGGTACCAAAACGGATGCCATAGATTAGTTTTTTTTCCGGGACATATTCCAAGAATCGTAAAGCATACCCGTGCGTAAATCGCCTGCTTTGTACACTTGGATCATGTGATATGCAATGACAACCAGAAAATATCCGTTACACAGGATACATCATTGGCATCATGTTCCCATCATATGCATATTCCCATTATTCTCTCATGATATCCTATACACTTGGATTCCCATGTATATACGATCAGACACACATGCATGTATACTATACACACGTGATATGGTGGTTTCCGAAAATGGGGGTACCCCCAAATCAGGGATTGTCCCTTATAAACCATTCATTTTGGAAATTTCCCAGTGATGGAAAGCACCACGTATCAGCATCAGATTCCAGCAACATTTGCACGAAATCACCACGGGAAGCATTATTTGTCTTGGTCAACTCACCCTTTTACCATGGTTTTCGCGTGGTTTTCGCATGGTTTTCCTATGGCGGAGGTAAATACACCACTTGTTATCTTGTTCTTAAATGAGCAGGTGTCCAATCCACTCGATGAGAAGACGCAAATGAAGGCCGCTCCGCCTACAGGGTACAGCAACTCAGCCCAGAGTCCTGGGTTGGCCGAATAGATCAGATTTTAAAACTTATAAATAGATATAGAATGGTATATACAAGGGCATACACACTCCTCTCTCTCTCTCTCTCTCTCTCTCCCTCTCCCTCTCCCTCTCCCTCTCCCTCTCCCTCTCTCTCTCTCTCTCTCTCTCTCGCGCTGTATGTCTTTTATTGACATACATATTAGACTTATCTAGTTTTTTTTCTTTGTGTCTTTCAGAAAATGGAGGAGGATATGGACCAGCCACAAATACCAGATTTTTGGCAGGGCATCTTCTTTTACACATAGCCGCGCCTTAAAAGGCATGATTTTTCTGAACAATTGTGCTTAGAGCATCTTGCCATGGGCAACGAAGCGCGAGATCGTCGGCGAGCGAGGGCCGCGGCGCTTCGAGCGCGGCGCTCATGCCGACGGGTGACCATGCTCATTGGTCAAGCAGTGACATCAGGACTGCAGTGGAGCAGGGCCAAGGAAAGTACCAGGCCCCCTGGAGAAAAAGAATATTCATCAGTTTCTGAGCCTCGGTAGTGAGGTTCCCACATATGAAGCCTAAACCGTTTGCACCTAGCGAAACTCCTGGACGTAGGCAGCCCTGTTGAGGAGGCGTCGAAGCGGCAAATCCAGACAAATCCTGAATAGCATAGTAGGTTCCACTTTTGGGTAGACATGGGTTAACCGATGAGTGTTTGATTTTAATAGCTTCCTATTCCACATTGTTCGTGGCAATGTGGTTGGCTCTGGTCGATCAGAATCAGTTTTCTTGTGCATGCGTGATATGTTTCACGAAGTTGAGTACTGGTGTGCCAGCGGCTGCATCATATGTCATTGTGCCAACGCAGCTGATCGGCGCAGGAGATCTGAGTCGACGTACGTTGGCAGCGAGAGGGGTGAGCTGGAGAGTGCAGAAGCGGCATAAGGGTGAGTTGGAGCAAACCCAATCCAAGCTTCCAACCATGCGCGCAGCGCGAGGCATTGGAGAGCTGACGCGCTCCCCCTGCTGTCGGCAGGGGTCGGCGGATAATATATGTATATATGTGTATATATATATGAAAACATATATAATGGGTATGTTCAAAACTAGATCATATTAGATCGTTTCAGGTATATCCTAAAGTCAACCGATTTGCTGCACGGCCCCAGGACGAAGCAGCTTCGTGATCACTTCTCTGCATATGGCCGGGTGCTGGATTGCGTTGGGGGGCTCAAGTCTAGACTGCCACTAGCCAACTGGGATGCACATCCAAATATGGATATATAATATCAGAGTATATATATATATATATATTTATTTTTTAAATATAATAATATCACATATATATGTATAAATATATATATATATATCACACTGTATGTAGAATTCATTGTGAACGTGTTGAAGTGAACGCTTTGGGTCAACTGAGGTAGCCATGCGCCAACCAGATGGACGTCCTCGTGCCCTGGCTGAAAGATGGATGTTTACACTTTTACCATCTTGATGCTGTGAACTGAATTGAGTATCAGAAAACCAGGGACACCGAAAAAACACGATAAACCACTTTTAGAAAAGAACTTTGCATTTTGTAGCAGACGTCCATGTTTCAACTTCCACAGGTGGCTTCGGGTATGTGACCCTGGATTCACCGCAAGCGGCCGAGTTGTGCTTAGCACAGCCGCAAGTCATTGATGGACGGGCGCGGACGCCTGGATGGGGCGGGGATTGCCAGCTTTGGGAGCGACCAAAATGAACATGGATAAGATGGCTTTATCTCAAACTTGCCGGGGATGCAAAAGATGTTCTGTGTCCAAGTGAATCAAAGGCGCAGAACGCTGCGACCTCCAGTGTGGCCATAATTTGTAGAATTTTCCGATCCTTTTTGCATCTTTTTGCCTTGTCAGATTTGTGTTGATTGTGCCACCGGGACCGGCATGGCAATGCACGATGTGTCGAGGTGGTGGATATGAAGCGCGCTGTGCCGGAGGGCGACATGGATTCAGCACCAACGACCAGGCGATGGATGGTATGGGATGGTATGGGATGGTTGACCTGATGATTTTCGTGCCGAAAGCGATTTGTCTGCCATGAAGGCATGATATGGCCGATGCCAGTTGTATATCAGCAGCATATCACATCATGTACAGTACTTTTGATTTCTGCATGTACTATATAGATAGATGGATAGATGGCTGGATGGATACATGGATAGATAGATAGATGGATAGATGGATATATCGGATAGATAGACTCATGGATAGACAATGATAGACAGGTAATGGTAGATAATGTAGGACGAACTGCAGTCATTGGATTTCTATCGCAGGTTGCACGTGCCGGGCGCAGCGCGCGTCCAACCTCCTGGTCTGGTGCAAGGTGGAGGATTCGGAATGGAGCGAGTTGCAGGCGCAATGCATGGAGCCGTGATCCCAAAAAAACCTTTTGAACCCAGAAAAACCATCCCAAACCTCTGGTTACTGTCATGTTTACTGTCATGTTTGTTGTTATGTTCATTCATTTACCATCATTAAAATGGTTGCTTGAGAGGTATAGCCCATTTTCAGACAAAACCCTTTGCAGTTCCGTACAGCGTCAGGTCTTCAGTCCGGACGTGCTCCGAATAGTTGGTTGCCATCTGGACTTTCTGCAGGACGCAATGGAAAGATTTGGCAAATGAAGACAAGATCTTTGTAGAGAGGTCACAACTGACATTACACATGAAACACGGAATTTCGCTGAGTGCTAGTTTCAAAACTGAATATCCGTGCAATTTGTAAGACTATGTGTGAAGCATGAACAATTTGTTCATCAACGCGAGGAGTGGGCGTTCCCAGCAGAGTGGGCGTTGGGCCTGCTGGAGTTGGTGGTGGAGTAACACCACAGGCGCAAGTTGTGGGACGTTGACATGATGGAGGTGGGTTTTAAATGGTTTCAAGACGCTTAAGAGTGGTCAATACCCAGATTACCAAACATTACCCGCGATTTTGATCGATCAAGCATGACTTTGGCAAAAAAAACCCAGGGATGCCAGGATTTTGAACTTTTCCAATGGGCTGTGGGCCCTTGAAATTGGGTCTGGTGCCAACGTCGAGATTTTATGCGGATGATTCCGTGCCTGAGGTTCAAACATCACATTTCTCAAAATAACAAAGATGACATCCTTGTTTCATAACCAGTGACTCAATAAACATGACATACCGACATGAATATTATCAATGTCAATGTGAAAGGAGATGATTTGCTCCAGGTCTGGTCTGGTTTGCAAAGCGCTCCGGACTGCGGCTGGGTGATGGGCACTTTGATCGGGTGACTGCTACTGTAGGCATTGCGTTTGGAGCTCCAGATGGTTCCACACTACCGATACAGGCAACCTACTGACGGAAGCTGCATCCAGAATGTGTCAGCAATATCTGATATAAATTTTATAATCATATAATTATATATAATCTGATTTAAAAACACCATGGATTTTTGGGAAAAGTGACCTCATTCTCTCCAATTTGTTCATCCTCCGTGGGACTTGAATCCAGGCATGCTTATGGGGATCGATGAAACTTTGCCGCACAAAATGGGCTATTTGAATGTAGTTGCTTCTAAACACAGGGGTCTCCAACAAAGATAGTGTTTCCATAAGATTCATCAGATTTCATCAGATTTCCAGGACTGCCTGGAGTTACTGAGCCGCAGCGAGTTGCCTGACACGCCCAGGCCGGTGTTTCCGGGAGGACTTTCTCCGGTGGAACACATCAATTAAATATCATGCAATGTGCATTAAACATGATGATGATGATGATGAAGATGATGATGACAATGATGATGATGATGATGATGACGATATGATGATGATGATGATGATGATGATGACGATGACGATGACGATGACGATGACGACGATGATGACGATGAAGACGATGATGAGGATGATGATGATGATGATGATGACGATGACGATGACGATGATGACGATGATGATGATGACGATGACGATGATGATGATGATGATGATGTTGATGGTGACCGATGGTGATGATGATGATGATGATTGTGATTATGATTATGATGATCATGAGGATGTGGATGAGGATGACGACGTTGAGGATGATGATGATGATGATGAGGAGGAGGCGGAGGAGGATGAGGATGATGATGATGATGATGAGGAGGAGGAGGAGGATGATGATGATGATGGTGAGGATGGGGATGAGGATGAGGATGGTGATGGTGACAATGTTTAATACAACTAATGATCAGTACAGATTCCAGATGCTTTAAAATGCAATCATCCAAATGCGAAAAGTAGCAAGTGGTCAATGGTGCATATCTCGCTTGTTCTTTGGCTCAGGTGTGCGAAGGATCAGATCAAGGCTGGTTTACTCTCAGACACTCAGCAAAGCGCTGGCAGTGGCAGATGTTGAGGAGTTGCAATATGCTACACCACGGTACACCCATGTAATCAGAAACCATTTCCATTTGTCCAGAATATCGCCAGATAACAAAGAATTGGTGGTATACACTTTACTCATCATGATTGGATTGGAGGATTTGGAGGTTACTTGTGGGTTTGTCCGGGTGATTTGCCAGCAATGGCCATTTTGAAACTGATGTTCCACATTCCTCAGCATTGAATTAAAATAGGTAAATAGGGATCCCCGTATTGCCAAATCTTTGAAGATTTGATCAACCTCACTGCAAATTCATAGGGCACATAGGTTTTGAATGGTTTTGACCCATCCCCAGTTGGTGAACGAAAACCAGCTGAGTTCAGACTGGTGTGATCTCCCCCAAGGCGAGTGCTCCTGAGTTCGTGCCACAGCCTGCGCTGCCAGCATTGCGGCCTGCCCTGGGCGAGATCACCAACATGGCGAGGAACTCAGGAATTTTGCTCCAGATCTTTGGGATTTTACCTGAAGTTGCAGAGTTTAAGTCACGAATGATACTGAAGAGGTTCGGGATTTCTAAATCGTAATATGATTCAAGTTGAAGATGAATGGAAAGGTTCAGTACCATTTGATAGTTTCAAATACGAATCATGACCATCCCAACATTTGATGATCACCGTGTCAAGGTGCACCGACAAGATGACCTCAAGAAGGTCCTGGCACCTGTGAAACCCATCCCTCGCAGCCCGGATTTGCAGATCAACACAGATGCCATCTTCGAAGATGGCTCCACTGACAGCAATCCCAGTCCTCCTGGCTTGTGCCGTGAGAACCAATGCGATTTGGCCGACCTCAAGGTGTTGGGGATGTTGCCATCTTTGGGTTCACTGGAACATGCTTCTGGCACCTGCAAGCGCTGCAACTTTTATCCCAAGGGTCGGTGTCAGAACGGCCAGAGCTGCACCTTTTGCCACTTGTCGCACGACCGGCGCAAGGCCAGTCGTTCTGAACGCAAGGCGCGGTTGACCGACCCCACGACACCATCCACGGATGAAGAAATCTTCCTGGGACTCCCAGAGGTGTCACCAGTGCCACCCCTGCTGCCCTTCGGCCAAGCGGTGGTGCCTCCCCCAGGCCTCACGAGCCTATTGGCCACACAGCCAGTGACTCCTGTGTGGAAGGATGAAGATTTGGAGTTGCCAATTCCATCCCCTTTGGGTTCCACCTTCATGAATCCTCTTTCCTTGACATCAACGGGGTGCTTGGCCACTGTGCCAATGACAAATCCAGCCACTTGGAGGCACTATCTGTCCCGAACTTTCTACAGTGGAAGTATGTTTCTTGGACCATAACATTGAAGATTTTGTGGAAATCCAGCCACTTTCAACATTTGTCCTTGCCTCAATACTTGGACCAAGGTGGCACCTCCTTCTAGCCCCATGACCGTGCTGCTGCAGAGCCATTTGGAGGTGGGTGAATACGTTTGGGAAGATCATTCCATCTCGTCCCTTGATATAACCGAAATATATCATAATGTATCCATATTTCATGAGAATCCTGAATAAAATAGTTATTTAATGTTACTTACAGTATATATTAAAATAATTATAACTATACATATAATTATATATATATATATGATTCCAAATAAGTCCCAACGTATATGAGATATGCACACATAAGTATACAAATTATTCATGATTTTTCTCTTAATCTCCCTGGAATGACACATGAATTGAAGACCAGTTCGGTCGTTGCTCATTTTCTGTCCCAGGAGGTGGATCGAAAGGTCATGGTCAGAACGGTCACCATGGCAACACAGACAGGCGGATCATTTTGATGTCAAGGATCAGCAATGAGTTCTGACCTTTTTTTTGCATGTTTTTCTCATGTATCCAAAGTATGAACTGGAGTACTCTGAGTTAGTATTCATGAAGTCATGAAGGGTCTTTGGCTTAATGATTAATGGGATCATTTGCTCTGGATTTCGACATTGCGGGATCCAGGGAAGCTCTTGGCCAGGGGAGGAATGCGATTCTGAGTGCAGCATCCCGCGCGAACGGCTTTTGCAGCACCGTTGGTCAGTTTCTGGTCCCTCAAGTCTGGGAATCCGGACCGAGAAGATCAGTGAAGAGACTCCAGGAGCAGTCTGAAACGCCTGAGCTGAGTCACACGTGGTTTCAATCGAACTGCTGAAGAAGAAAGTGTAATTGTAGCAGAATATAGCAAAATAAATTGCAAAATATCCCTTGACAATTCTGAAGGACACGAGATGTCATCAGATTCTGCGTCACTGAAGCATCACCAGGATCAGGCGGATCGCTCTGCAGAAGAAGTGCAGCTTTGATCCACATCCGAAAGAGGAAATTGATGAAACATGGATGAAAACACAGATTTCAAGAGACATGGAATGATCAAGGACCAAGAAAACCAATGCAGCTACCCTGCTGTGTAAATGGACATTGACTCGTAGGAGAGGTCAGCACTGCGTGAAAGCCAAGCTGAATGCTGCATTCCAGCTTGAAACTTCAAGCTAGCAGTGGCTACACGTCAGTGAAATTCGGTGCAGTGTGCAGCTAATTCATCTGAGAAATGCGAATCATGTGGCTGGTGACATTTGGTGACATGACCGCGCAACTTCAGATTTCAGAGACTTTGCGGAGATCTCAATCACGCCATATAACGCCGTTTCTTGCCGTTTCCGCCGTTTCCAGCTACATTTGCTTTGTGAACACGCGGTGTTTCCCACCGTGTGCAGGGTGTTGGTCGGGTACGGCACCACCTGAGGGAGGTGAGTCGCGGCTCCCCCGGCTGTTTGGTCGGGGTTGCAATTCGCAAGCACAGGACTCAGGCAGCTCCCTTTGGATCAGCATGGAGGGAGCCTCCATTAACAATATCCCAACAAAATCCAACAAACCTAAATGTGATTGGAGATGATTGGAGATGTTCCTGGGAACCGCGTTAAAGCAGCCCCGTTAGGAGAATCGCTGACCAAATGGCATCTCGTTGACACTGTGCTTCCAGCGCTCGTGGATGAAAGCCCCAGTGAAGCGTTTCATTGCATGTTTGTGTAATTTTATATAAATGTTGATGTCGCACCGGAATTTGAACCAGGAAGCTTTGTGATGATGAACCCATCACTGGCTTCATCCACACTCGACGAGCTGTTTTATGTTCAATGCAAGTCTGCAAGAGAATGATACGGTAGGAAAAGGGCGGCCGAAGGTCTCGCGGTGAGATTTTTGGTTGAACCATGAATTTCTTTGCGAGTTAAACATGGTTAAATCAGATAAATCAGCAGTATCGTTTGGGAAGTATGACTTGTATACTTTTGTACACCGACCTACAGAAAGGTACTTAACTCTTGACAAGCTCCAAGAACGCACCAGAACCCCCGAGGCTGCAGAAGCACATGATTGACAAATATTGACATACACTAGGACAGCATCGTAGCACATTTATGAATATGTAATAATATGTCTATCGCTATAGTATTACAGAATATTATAGAAAGTTGATGAACATATATATATATAGAATGGAATAGTATAGTATAGACTATTGTAGAATACTATAGAGAATTTTTTGAATATGATCGAATATGATATAACTTTACAGAACTATTAGAATATTACAGAATACCAGTATAAGGCGGTGGCGGAAGTTTGAGAATAGGAAACCTATAGGAGAGCTTGGTTGTTGTGAATCACGGATGGCAGAGCGAATCCACTGATGGACTGAAAGGTGGTTGGAGTTGTGTTTTCTTTGGAATGGTTACAACGGTTGCAGTGGTCACCTGGACCTCACCCACAACAACTGCTGGATGTGGCGTGGTGTAGTGCAGCTACAGTTGTAGTTGTAGTGTAGTGGAGTTGTAATTGTGGTGTAGTGTAATTAGTGTAGAATAGTTGCAGTATGTTGCAGTTGCATTTGTGGTGGTGTAATGAGTGTAGTGTAATGTACTGTAGGGTAGTGTAGTGTAGTGTAGCCTAGTGTAGTGTAGTGTGAAGTAGCGTAGTTGTAGTTGTAGCTGTAGTTGTAGTTAGTGTGGTGTAGTCTAGTGTAGTGTAGTGTAGTGTAAACTAGGGTAGTTGTAGCTGTTGTTGTAGTTTGTGTAGAGTAATGTAGTGTGGTGTGGTGTGGTGTAGTGTGGTGTAGTGTAGTGTATGTTATTTGTGTGGTGTAGTGTGGTGTAGCGCTATGTAATTGTAGTTGTAGTTGTAGTTAGTGTAGTGTAGTGTAGTGTAATTGAGCGTAGTGTAGTGGAGTGTAGTGTAATGTAATGGAATTGAGTGTAGTGTAGTGTAATGTAACGTGGTTGTGGTTGTAGTGGTAGTTGTAGTTGTAGTAGTTGTTGTAGTGTAATTAGTGGAGTGTAGCGTAGTGGTGTTTGTAGTTGAAACTACTATTGGCAAGGTGCACAATCCCTTGCGCCTACCATGCGAAACGACATCTGAACGTCCAAAAGTGGCCCGACCGTCAGTTTTTAACACTTTTGACTTCGAAATGTGCTTCTGCGCCACAACGGCGTGCACTTTTTGAACATCTCAACTTCCAAAAATGCTCTGAACGTGGTGTGTTTTGTACATTTTTGACTTGGAAATGTGCTTCGTGCCACAACGGCGTGCACTTTTTCGACATCTCAACTTCCAAAAGCGGTCTGACTCATCGGTCTTTAACACTTTTGACTTCCAAATGTGCTACGCGCCACAACGGCGTGCACTTTTTCGACATCTCAACTTCCAAAAGTGGTCCGGAGCTGAGGTGTTTTGTACATTTTGACTTGCAAATGTGCTTCGCGCCAGAACGGTGTGCAATTTTTCATCTCTCATCTGGCCACATAGCTCTGCACCCGCCGCTTTAGCGAGCCTACTTGTCGACCCTCCGGAGCCACAAATCATTGGGAAAACACAGTGTTTCGCGACTTTGCTACCTTTTCGCGCATCTGCATCTTCTTTCTTCTCACTCTTTCTTTGCTCTGATCTTCTCTCTTCTGCTCTTCTCTTCTCTCACTCTTCCCACCTCTGCTTTTCCATCTTTCCATACTGTCGGAAGTTTGACTTCTAAACTTCCTTCGATCATATGTACATTAAATAATGACGCAAATAATGTAACATAAATACATGCATGTATCATTGTACATATGAGAATAGCATACACACATTAGCAACATATACAACATTCAATCTGCCTTCAGCCCGTCGCAATCTGCTTTCCGGTCAGGGCGCGCAGGATGACTTCCATGCGATGCTCTCGAAGACAATCTCGGAGCCTCTGTTTGTGGTTTCAATCGCCCAGGGCTTTGTCGAGAGGGTACTCCAATGACACAAACATCCAATCTCTCGACAGGGGAAAATGACACAAGAATCCAATCATCCAGTACTGTAAGAACCCCCGCAAAAACATACCGTCATCTTCTCATTAAAGACATTGCTAAATGTCAGAATTTCGGGAGAACCATACTCCATCTCTGTGAGAGGGATATTCATCGATGATCATGTTGCTCGATCCTATGGCCTTGGAATACCAGCAGTGGTCTGCCAGAAAGCTAGATGACGGATGGCTCGAGAGCGTAGAGGAGCAATTTCTTCCAGCGGTAATATCAAGACAATAAAGATGTATCATACGCAGACGAGAAGAATAGTATCAAGACAATATATTACTAATTACGAGACAACATTTAAATGATGTATGAAAAGAATAGAAAAAAGAGTTCTACATCAGACCCCTTTACACGCCGCTACTCCACAGCCTTTTCACACATAAACGCTTTTACACACAGACGCTTTACACACAGACGCTTTTACACACAGACTCCTTTACACACAGACACTTTTACAAACAGATGCTTTTACACAGACGCCTTTACCCCCTGATTCACCCTCCGGCAAATCGAACAGAAACCGCAGGAGGAACGCAATGGGGTGCTGCGACCCAACTTGAAATGAATACAAGATGGCTTTCCTCATGCCTGCAACCTCTAACGATCATTCGCCCTTCCTTGGGCAGTGTCCTTATCGTCTAGTGGTTAGGACGTCGCGTTGTGGCCGCGACGACCCAGGTTCGACTCCTGGTGAGGACATGGCACAGATCCATGCATGTCTGCCTCGGCCAACAGTGAGAGAAGAGAAGAGAAAGCAGAGAAAAGAGAGAGAGAGAGAGTATAGAAGAGAGAGAGAGAGAGTATAGAAGAGAGAGAGAGAGAGAGAGAGAGAGTAGAGAGAGAGAGTATAGAAGAGAGAGAGAGAGAGTATAGAAGAGAGAGAGAGAGAGTAGAGAAGAGAAGAGAGAGAAGAGAGAGAAGAGAAGAGAGAGAAGAGAAGAGAGAGAAGAGAAGAGAGAGAAGAGAAGAGAGAGAAGAGAAGAGAGAGAAGAGAAGAGAGAGAAG
>Ga0126342_10017386_pt1 | contig 12440 bp, 13 predicted proteins | sample Cyp1metagenome_FD_92528 | JGI IMG/M metagenome (GOLD analysis project Ga0126342, IMG submission 92528) | Coral microbial communities from Lord Howe Island, Old Settlement Bay, Australia - Cyphastrea 1 metagenome | ecosystem: Host-associated > Invertebrates > Cnidaria > Coral ... | reverse complement strand
CCCATAGAAAGCCCAGATCCCCGCGTAAGAGAAACCCCCAATAGCGTAAGGATGCGCAAGCATGTGCGTAAGCATGTTCTTACGACCTAAGAATCTATCAAGGTTTCCAGCATGGCTCATTTGCCATGTTTTTGCTGAACCAATTCACAAATTTGGGGTACATCAACCATTGTTTAAGAAAAGTGATTGCTGATGGTTCAACAACAACAACAACAACAACAACAACAACACATTTGACATTTCTGCCCCCCTTATTTGGATGATTCAATGATGCAGAAATGACAGCAATGAATCTGTTTCTGTTTGGTGTCGCAGCAGGCAGCCGGGGAGTTTGCCACTTTCCCAAAGTCTGGTGAGTGCAGGGAGTCCCGGGGGCTGCAAGGGCTGAGTTTGTCTAGGTACTCGTACCGAGAAATGCGGGATCTTCATAGATGGGGGTTTCCTAAAATAGGGGTACCCCATTTATCATCCATTTTCATAAGATTTTCCATGATAAACAATCCATTTGGGGTATCTCCATTTATGGAAACCACCAGATTACCCATGATTACCCATGATTACCCAATCTATGGCAACTTTAAAACAGGGAACATGAAGATCAACCGTCAATTTAAGACCAATTCAAGGGTAGCCAATTTTCGGACAGCGACATTTCCAGAGCTGTGGTGGAAGACCACCCCAAAAAACACTCGACTTTTTTTCCGCCGACAAGAATCTCTTCAGATATCTACAAGAAGCACTAAGCACGCTGTTTGGAAATGTGTTTTCTGCATGTTTTCATTACGGATTCCATTTTTTTCTTAAGCGATTCAGCTGTCACCGGAGCCACCAGGACCAAGACCTTCAGTATACTTGAGTTGTTCACCACCTGATCATTCATCAACATGTAGCGGTCCTTGACAAAACAAGCATTTGTTGACAATGATAAACAGATCTAAACATATGATAAACCATGAAATATCAATAACTATCATGAAACATTAATTGATTCATTGATCATTCAGACTATTTCAGATTCATTCAAATCGTCCATTTCCACAAGATCTTGGTGAGACCAGGTCCGAACAGCGGATGCAGAGGAGCAGTTGTTTTCTGGAGTTGCCAGCGACTTGTTTTGGTATAAAAGACCCGAGAATTTCATGGGTTTTCAATGGAAAATGACACATAAGCGTTAATAACCTACTGTAAAAACATACCAAACTAGATACAAGTCTTTTGACCACTAGTCATACTAGTCACTAGTGAGGGGAAGTCAATTGTGGCCCCAAAAAGGATACTGGAGAAGAATCAACGGCAACGTAGCCAAGTCAAAAACAATCTCTAACTTTCTGACAAAAAAAACATCTCAGGGATCCCCGTGATGATCCAGCATTGTCAATGAGGACCTCTTGCGCAGATATCTGTTTCTGGTATATTTAGGCCCAACAACATCCACTCATGTAGGCAAAGAGCTGTGAATTTGAAGGTGAATGATCCAGTTTGTATACGAAGCTGCCACATACATATGGCAGTCGATCTAAAGGTCCTTGTAAGGAGTTTTAATTGCGAAAGATGTGCGTGTTATGTTGGAAACCCTCACGGAAATTGTTTCGAGTTCGCGAAATATGTTTTTATTCACGAAAGTTTCGCGAAAGTTGGATATTATGAATCATTATTATCGTATACATTACAGCTTGTTAAGGGCTACCACCTCCTGCCGCCCGGGGTCCGGCAGGAGAATGGTACCGCACCATAGGTAGAAGCCAAACTTCCGAAGGTGAGGCTTCGCCATGGCTTCGCCACAGCCAAATACCATGGTCTTGAAGCACATCCTTGCACCTGCCGCTGGTACTGCCTACGTTGCTTTCTGAAGTCTCAAGAAACAAGCTCCAAACGCCGCAGCCAAGCTTCCAAAAGTGAGGCTTTGCGAGAGCCAAACACAAACGCCCCTGGTGCTTGCTTTTCCTCTGATGCGCCCCCTGCTGATGGCTGGGGTCTGCGGATAGGGGTATTTTCGCGAAAGTTCCGTGAAAGTTTTGCGAAGAGTGGGCGAAAGTCAAAATGCATTTTGAAGGGAGTTGCCCAGTAAGCCTTGCAAAAAATTGCCTAATCAGCAACAACCTGTCCTGAGAAGGGGATTCCGTGATGCTAGCTGCATGCTTACAAGGCTATGAAGAAGTTACAGCCGGAGAGTTGGTTAAGAATCCGAAACCTTGAGGCCCAGGGTCCCTCAAATTCTTATTTTTTAATGCAGGCAAATTTCCACCACAATAGGTCGAGGGTCCCTCAAATTCTTAGAGTCTTAGAGCATTCTTAAGTATGTATTGCATGCATCTGCGCAATTTGGAGCGAGCTTAAACGAGGTAACGCGGTGGAGTTGGCAGATTTGACAAGAGGCATGCGAAAAATAAAATGAAACATTGTTTTTTGATGTTTTTTGCAAAGCCGGGCTTGTCTGAGTTTCATGAGAGCAGTGCGGAAAAAAAAATGTAGACCCTAAAAAATTGTTTTTTGATGTTTTTTGCAAAGCCGGGCTTCTCTGAGTTTCATAAGAGCAGTGCAGAAAAAAAAATAGCGCCTGAAAAAAATGATTTTTCGAAGCGGCAACCCAGGCTAAACCCAGCCCTTTGCAGCCAGGGCAAAGAGAGATAATGAGAAGGCAAAATGCCTTGAAGGCAAGGTTCCTGTAGCATAATGGTCAGAGTGTGGGACCTCAGCCGTGAAGGTTGGACGTTCGATTCCCGGTGGCGCATTCTGTGGGCATCTAAAAGGCCTAGGGTTTGTCAATATGTCGTTTTCTTGGTTTCTTGTAGTCTGTCTTTCACAGACATATAGATTTTGCGCGGATTGGAAGCAGTCCAAGCATGCGCGGCGAAAGCAATTTTTCGGAGTTTGAAAAATTGTTTTTCTGCAAAGCCCGATTTCATCCCATAAGACCATAAGGGGTCGCACCACAAAAAAATAAACCGCAAAACAAATTGCAAACCTCACGTATAAGCAGTAATTCAAGAATTTGGCAATCGTATTCCCGTGATAATTTTGTGTGATTTGGCAGGTAATGAATCTTCATAAGAGGAGTTGTTGCTCAACATGGGTTCCGCGACAGATAAACATGGAGTTCGCGAAAGATTCGCGAAAAAATTCTTTTATTCGCGAAGAATGGCCGTTCCCGGATAAAGGAATTTTGATCAACCATCATATATATTATATATAACATTCTATAACAATATAAAACCCCATGGAACCCCATAGAACTCTAAGATCCTGTCAGCGTTTCTGACTACCCAGATCATCCTCTGTCATCTATGCCTTGGGAAAGCAAGGCCAAATATTTGGTTCCTTTACAGTTACATCTAAAAAGACGCAGAAAAGTTTCAATGTACACCATTAGTTTGGGATTGGATAAACATGTTTTTTTGCATTTTTTGCATTTTTTTTTTGAGGTTTTATATTATATACAGTTACATTTATAATCATTTATACATGTATATTCACTTATAGATCGTCTATATCCCATAGGATCCATGTATGCCATATATGGTAACATTTACCATCAATATACCCCAAATGTTAGCATATGTACCATACATGGATCCTATGGGTATTGCTATAAAAATATCAAAACATCATCTCGGCTGTTGGCCTTGTTCCCCAGTGCGCGAATCGATCCGGCTGTTGACCAGGAGCTGAGTGCTCGACGCATCCAGCTGGTGAAAGATGCACATCTGCGGGCAGAACACCAGGCAGCGGCGCCCCTCGGTGACCGGTGACCACCGGTGGACCATTGGGAAGATCTGAAATAATAGCGATAGATTAACATCACTTACTTTGTTCATGATATAACGCATGTATAAAAATACACAAATATATCATTTTTAATTTATTATTCTATTATAATATGGTGTAAACAGTCATATATATATATATATATATATATATAATTATAAGTATATATATATATATATATCATAGTTATATCCTAATATATAACAACATACAATACAGTTTTTTACAATATATATATATATATATAACAATACCAAAAATATGCAATCACATATATATATGTATATATTATTATACTATATGATATCACTATATATTAATATGCAAAGTTATTTTACACACAATAGGTGTTTAATAATATACATTCATATAATACTGGTAACATATAGTTACAAATATTTTAACGTTATGTTTGCAACTATGCATTATGCAATAATACTACCAATAATACTCACGATAATGCTCACGATAAGAATGATAATTGGGATTTGAACATCCTGTGACTCCCAATTGTGATTGTTTTTATCTCCCATCAATGGGGTGATATCAAACCCCTTAGTGATTCCCGTAACAGCTGGGGCTTGATTTGGGCCCAATGCGACAATAGTCGAGATGAAAAATCGGATAGTGCGCATTGGAATATACATAAAACCGTAATTTGGGATGATACTACTAATGATAATAATGATTGCGACTTGGTGTAGTGGACTATAGTGGGTGTAGAAGAGTAGAATATAATGGGAGATTGATGTAACCAGCGGAGATTGAAATTGGAATGGACGAGTACTTTAGAACTTCAGTTTCTAAGATTGGCCATGGAAGTCCAGGATTTTTTTTGAGACATGAACTGTCACGGATAGCCCAAAGTGGCAATTTTACGTCAAACTCGGAGGCCCCGAAACATTGACTGGTCAAATTGGCAACAACTTTTAAGTCTCCTTTCGTCAATCCAATACACCGCCTAAGACATACCTAAGACATTTTCATTTGGTTGCAAGGACAATGGGGTTTCTATATGTTTCTATCAGTTACCCGACTTTCACCACCCAATGTTTTTCTTTTTGTTTCCAATCTTTGGAGACCCTAGATGCGGTGCCAGGTGTATGCGCGGAATACCATGTTGGAGTTAGCCGAAGCCCTTGAGAAGGCGAGCGATTTTTCGCCGATCCCGTTTCACCAAGGCTTGCCATTAAAGGCAACTGTGGAATGGGTAGAATTTGAGTTATGGAATGAACATTGAATAGTGAAGATAGGTATGTATATATATATGATATATATATATATGGACCATTGTTTCTAGAACCTGGTGGATATGTTTTGTCGGATTGCTGGGTGTTGTTTCCCTGGTCTTTTTTTCCGGGATCGTCATAATGTGGCAAGTTATAAATTCGAAGTAAGCTGGTCCTTGGACATGAGATGATTTTGTGGGCATCGATTTCCTGCATGCCATCTTTTCAGTTTTCCTGTTTACTGATCCTGCAGCTGGTTCCCTTAGGCGAGTTCTCGAGGGCATCAGCTGGAACAAGCTGTTCTGCAGGAGCACTGGTGCATCCTAAGCCGCGGCGGGTGAAGAATTTTGAGCCCATTTTAGCGTCAACAAAAATGGGGGATATGCAGATGATATGCATGGATATGCCAAATCTCCATTTCATTATCTTTTGAAGAGGAAAACCATGGGATGCCATGGGTATATTTGGGTATTTCCTAGTTTTGGAAATTTTCATTTTGTAGCAGATGTCATGCTGGGGTAGGCTACCTGCATCTACCCACCATGACGGCCCGCGTGGGATTCGGTTGGGGGTTGAGGTTCTTGTTAAGGCGAATTTCACTTCAAGACGCAAATAGGGAAGTAGCATTTGCTACAAGATTCCAGTGTGTTTTTCGTGACATGCGTTGTGAATGAAAAGACAATGCTTGCAGGACAACATGTTACCCTCTGGTAATTTAACATAGCTACGAAATGAAATTAAATGATATTAAACGATATTCTCTGAATAGACACCATCCAAAATCGATCCCCCGAAAGCCAACATGAAATCCCCCTCCTCCACCAGGAGCAGTTGGTTTCCGCTCGCTTAAGGGAGGAATTGTCCACCTGGCCTCCCAAAGTGGACAAGGCCTCAGTTACTGATCAGTTAAGCCTCAGAAATTGCATCAAGAAACACGGCTTAGTACTGGAATGTACTGGATATACGTCAGGTTTTTGTGGTTTGGTTTACCATGGTTTACCACTGTTGGAAAAGGGTGCCCGGGCATCCAGCATAGCAAAAACGGTGGGACCACCACACCTTGGTACACCATTCTGCCTCAACTGTGAAGTGGGTTTTTGTGATGTATATGAAGTTAGCCACAAGAATCTCTTAAGTTAGTAATGTTATATCAGTTCTTTCTAGTTTTATGGCATCCATCATGAGACCGGCTCCAAAGCATACCCAGCATCCACGGCTTTCTTTCTATGCCCGGCTCTCGCTGGACAGTTGAAAGAAAAGTGGGAAGATGCCCGAGTGCAGATCCCATACTGGGCCGGGGTTCTCCGATGGGTCGCAGAGAAGTTGATAGCGTTGGGTTTGAGGTGGTAGAATTTGTCATTGGATTTGTTGAAGGGACGAACTTACAGGAACCCCCTTATTTTTCATGGGAGCCATGATTTCCGACATGTCCCCAAAAAATCGTCCCAATGAAACCATTTCTAGGTGGTTTCAAACGGTTTTTTTACGCCGATATGGTGATGAACATCCAACATATCCAACATATCCAGCATGAGATTATTTTGGAGATGAATGGGCAACTCCGAGAGTTGAAATGGACCGACAACGCCAGGGCGTCAAAGCATCTGCCAGAGAAGGGCGCTGCCGGCATGGATTGGGGCCTGATATGGCCTGAATCCCAGTAGATCATGTTCCTTTCCCAGATTGGTACTGGTATATAAAGACCTACAATACTTGGCGATTTTCCGGGCAACTGTTGATACATATTCCAGCACCATGGTGAGCATCTGGGTTTGGATTTCATTTCCAGTTCCAGGTAAATCGCTGCCACTGTTGGGGGAAACCGACTGAGTGGCTGAGGAAGTATGTCCAACACACCTGGGACTACTACCTGTGAATGGGTTGCGGGTCACCGAAAAACCCGTGGATGTCGCAGATTTTTCTCTCCCGACTGTTCCCAGTTCTTCAGTTCCTGGGCTGAAACTGGGTAAATTATGGTAACATGAGTGACCTCACGTCGTGCCCGAAGCCTGGAATCATGGGAAGATTCGGCGAATCATCCCCAAATGGCCCAACGTTGGTGAGTAAAAGGCTGAGCGGCCCCCCAGCGCCACCGCCAGGGCTGCCTTTCCTTTGCTTCTCACGCTGGCTCTAGAGGTGGACGGCGGACGCAGAGGGGGGTGGGTGCGGTGAAAAATCCACGAGTTCTGATGGCTTCGAAAGTCGACGGAAGGCGATTGGTTTGTACTCTGATCGAAGGCAGCAGTGAAGAGCGCACCGGTCTTTACCATCTATAGATTTGGAGGTCATGGTATCGGTAGAACTATGTAGAACTACGTGTGAGAAACACCTGGAAGTTTGAATATGATGTGAAGTCACGCGTAATTCTTGGGGTCCCATTTGCTCACTGTCACCCCTGATGTTCTCCAGATACTCAAGTTTTGAGGCTTCAGCAGATCCTTTCACATACCTCACAATCAAAAAGCATCAAAAAGCACATCCCCAGAAACATATCCCCATTATTCACCATTTATAACCTTATATCCCCATTATTCACCATATTATTTCCCCATTACTCCCCATTATTCCCCATGTATAGATGATTTTCGCCTTATAACCTGCGAAAGCCCCAACGTTTTCCATCACTCCCAGTGGCGTCCCATCGGGGAGCGTCGCTCCGTGACAGCGTGGAAGCTCAACTTCAGTGCAGCGAACGACCCAAAGATGTTTATTATTTACCATTCATACTAATATTCTAATAGTAATATACTATTGTTATGTATTGTTAATAATGTTACTACATTTATAGTATTATTTACTATCATTATTACTACCTTTATGATATTATGAATGTATTGTATTGTATTGTTATTATTATTATACATATATATATATATATACGCGTATTGTTTTATATTTATGTTTGCATTATTATATATTATTCTGGGTTTATTATTCAACTTTGTTTTATTGTTCCATTGATCATTATTCTGATACATTCTCATGGTCTCTGTTGTCGATCATACTTTTTTTCGTTCCGGCCATTGATTCCCATTGGGGTGGTTTGCCACATGCCACATGCCCAAGATGGGGTGCTGAACCTTATGAAACATTCTGGAATATAGGTTGAACACAGCATAAAAAAGAGATGGGTGTGTGAAAAATCAGATTCTGATCAAGGACAGTTGTAATGGGGAAATTATGTTTTGAAGAATGATATTTTGGACTAATTACTCAGCTCATTGTCAGACAAACCGATGTGTCTTCATTTTGGCATTTTGATGCATTTTGGTTATAGGAGAGATACAGTAGTCAATGATGCAGATGAAATAGCAGTGCAATCATCCTCATGGGATCCCCAGATGCATGATATCACATGACATGAGTACACAAACAGACATGATAACTGATAGTCAACAGCAGGGCCATGATGAGGGTTGGCACTCCGGGATGGGCATACTCATGACAAGAGGAGTCCCCGCTGAAGGTGGAATTACCACTCACTACATGATTCGCATGAGGTGTTTTGCCTTCATGCAATGACTGTAGAGACAGAATGGTGGGCCATAGTGCCTTAGACATGGGATACTGATTCAAAATCTGGGTGCCCAAAAGATTGCTAGGTGATTAGTGAAATACAGGGGATTGGTTAGAACCCGCGATGCAAAGTCTCTTTCGTCCTCTTTTGATACCGTGCCTAAGTGTAACAGTTTAAAAGATATCGTTTGGCTCAGCCCGCCAGACGACCTGGAGCCATTTGGGATCGTAGTTGTGCAGTGATGTTTCAAGTTCCATTTTCCAAAGCGTAATGCAGCTTTAGGACACGCAACAAAATTGCAGAAGGCATTGGCAGTGCAATTGGCCTAGCACGAAAGGTATCCTGAAGATGGACTAGCTTGAGTTTATGCCATGGCAAGTTTGTTCTCAGGACAGGATGCCTGAGCGATTTTGAAGCAATTCTATGGCATGGCGTCTTGGCCTCTAGGTTCATTCCAGTGCTTAGGTCTTAGCTCCTTGGATACTGTTCCTGTTGCCTGTCGCCGCGTCTCTCTCATTCAATTCGGGTGAAAAGTTGGCTGTAATACGTTCTTGATTGCGCAGCTGGAGGAGCTCATGCCTCTTGCGTTGGTTGTCTCACCCAGTCGCACTTAACGAGAGCACGTCGGGACCATATATTAGGTAGGAGCAAGTGGCCTGCGCAATGGGTGAAAAATGAGGCATTCATTTTTGTCTTGCAAGTTGGCTTGGGTATGCTTCCTGGCCATGGGTGCTGCGCTACAGGGAGCCAGAAACGGGAAGGAATGACAGGGAAGAAGAATTGAAACACAGTGGTTGGCCCTGTGTGGAAAGATGGACGAGGGTCCAAAGGGCTTACTTCGTGAAGATTGCAAACCAAGGGTGCATCTGCGCAAGCAAGTCGGCGTTGTCGGATTTTATGTTCAGGGCTACCCGACTATACACCCTTGGCCTACTTTGGCCGCAAGTCAAAAAAAGGCGACCTCTTAAATCAACCCTGGAGGTCACATTTTAAATTGAAACGGAAGGAACAGAAAAAAAGAAAACGGGTCGTTCCTGATTCAAATGTTGCCGTCAGCCCTTAGGGTCGAAAGGAGAGATGCCGTGGTTCTTAAATCGAAACGCAATCCGTGCCAAAGTAATTATCGGATATTATCGGAAAGGTCAGCCAGTGCTCTCACATGCGTTGGTGCTTCTGTAGCTAAGAGGGGCAGAACACAAAAGATACTTGCATACTGATTCGGGCTCGGTCTGACTTTAGTTTGCCCAAGCTAGCAGGTTTTAGGCGCGTCATTGATTTCGTGTCATTTCTACGAGCTACATCGCTGCACGTAAAGTTTTGAAAGGACATAGACTTGTTTTCATGTTTTTTGGTTAAAACTTTGCAAAAAATGCGCTTATGCTGTTTGCACTGGCAATTATTCAAAATCGCGGGCCCTAACCAAGTCCATGCGCAAAGCACTTTCCTTCCTGAACCCGTCGGCTGGTGGTAAATGTCGATACTCCCGCATATGAACAGTTCTGTTTATATTTGTTTGCCAAGCAAGGGGTCAATAATTCAAGGGGAGTGGAAACCCCATCAACAATATTCCGCCAAAAGAAAACATCAAACGTTTTCACGTGGCAAACCATGGTGGCCATAGTTTGTTTTGCATCACCACAAACAAAATATGTGGTTACTTCAATTGAAGCCGCATATTTTCTGTTGGGTGACAGCTGATACTTCATTTCATGTAGCAATCATGCGCCTGTTTTTCCATGTCATGTGAACGACCACACACCACCCGGGCACATGGTCCAAATGTATTAACTCCCGTTTGTCCACCACACCTAACATTGATTTTGTCACCCACCTTCCCCCCAAAGTTGCAAATATAGAATTGCAATAACTGCATGATATCTCACACACACATTGAAAAATCATCTATAATCTGTGACCTGCCTCAAGCTTTTTAGCAGTGAATATGCGCGCCGCCACACAAAAGTTTTTACCGTCAATTGCAACCATGTCCAGGATGAACGTTTTGGAGCATTGGGATATCTCCACTCAAACATGGCGTGCCACATGCAAAATTTTATGTTGTTTTTCATGTTTTTTCAAAACGTCCAATCATCCAAAAGTAATCAACTGCCAATTTGCACAACTACCAATTTTTCCCAAACAGTGGTGTCATGTCAAAAACAATTGGGTCGGCACCAAATGATTTCGTTGGTGCCATACATTGGAAATATACATGTTCGTGCACCACGTTATTTTCGCGTGTTTCCAATTTGACACTGACAATAGTGGCATTTCGGACCATTAAATCGTGATTTTCTGGAATTTGTAGCACCCTAGTGAGTATCCACATTGGAAAGGACAAACAAATTCATCGACGCTTGTAGATGCTGGTGCCATGGCCATGTGCACTCCTGCCAGGCTTGAATCCCGTTGCATTGGAATGGATGTGGTGGATGGGTTGGATAGGATTGTGTTTGTTCAAACGCCGAAAAACTCAAGACACTTGAATTAATATTGAATCCTGGAAAGTGGGATGAAAACAAATGATGCCAACAAACATCGATGACAAGATATGACAACACACCAGACTGCATGTGATTTTTCTGGCGAAATGTTGTCATTGAACATGCCACTGGTTCCTTTCAATCATGTTCATTGGCACATGGTAAGCAATGAGTGGTCAAAGCCACAGGTGTGAAACCAGCCGTGTTGTTTTTTTGGGATAGGATGAGACAACCCTCCCAAAAAAAAGACTCTAGACGTTACTAAATAATAAGGGAACACATGTATATTTGTGTTGTATTTCCACCGTTTTTTTTCTTGAGAGTGTAACGCCACCAGGTCCCCAAACATATCTGTTTTTCAGCGTGTTTTGAATATTTTTATGTTTTTCTACACCTTTGATCATATGAAAGATTAAAGTTCTTGGGAGATGTACTGTTTTTGGTGTGTTCATCCTTAACTCTATGTTTGGCAGCTTGCTTTCTGTAGCTCCATTGGTTTTGATAGGTGGTCTTGGTATACGCATGCCAAAGTTCTTTGCCCAAAAATATCTTGAAAGATAGGATATTCATTGTATCAGTTGGTACTTCATGTATATATTAATGTATAGGTACTACCTAGGTATACAGCTATAGATGGTATATATATATATATATACATAGCAATATGTATTTGCATTGGACGTCTTTGAGATTGCAGTGCCAGGTCGCCTTTTGGTTGACACGACAGTTCCAGTGGAACTCCTATAGCAAATGGCAGTGCAAATTCCAAGTTGCTGTCCCTGTAATTGCAATGTTTTTCCCCACCTGCCAGGTGAGGGTTGTTAGATTTTATCAGAGCTGTTCTTCCGCCTCCTCCTCCTCCTCCTTCTCCTCCTCCGCCTCCTCCTCCTCCGCCTCCTCCTCTCCTCCTCCTCCAGTTTCTCCTCGACCATGTCTGCATCAACTTCCACGTCCGCTTCCGCCTTGCCAACTCGTCGCCAATCTCTTCGCCAACTTCCGCACGCAGTGGGCACTGCTGGACCTCAACTGCAAGGGTCTGAGCGCACTGGGCACCGCTGGACCTCAACCTGGGACCTTCCGAGCTCAGTAAGCACCGCTGGACCTCAACCTGGGACCCTCCGAGCTCAGTGAGCACCGCTGGACCTCAACCTGGGACCCTCCGAGCTCCGCTGGACCTCAACCTGGGACCCTCCGAGCTCAGTGAGCACCGCTGGACCTCAACGGCCAGGTAGAACGCCAGAAGATATGCCAGATAGAACGCCAGATAGAATGTCAGAAGATATGCCAGATAAAGTGCCAGAATGTTTGCCAGATAGAATGCCAGAAGATAGACCAGATAAAATGCCAGAAGGTATGCCAGATAGAATGTCAGATAGAATGCCAGAAGGTATGCCAGATAAAGTGCCAGAATGTTTGCCAGATAGAACGCCAGAAGATTTGCCAGAT
>Ga0126342_10017385_pt1 | contig 12440 bp, 12 predicted proteins | sample Cyp1metagenome_FD_92528 | JGI IMG/M metagenome (GOLD analysis project Ga0126342, IMG submission 92528) | Coral microbial communities from Lord Howe Island, Old Settlement Bay, Australia - Cyphastrea 1 metagenome | ecosystem: Host-associated > Invertebrates > Cnidaria > Coral ... | reverse complement strand
GGGATGGGCCCCTCGAACTCCCTTTGGAAGGGTGGAATTTTCCTGTTCTTGTCCGATGTCTTTTTAAAGTTTTGACCAAATCGGTCCTGCACCGCTTTAAAAAATGTGAGCGACTGAGTCTTTATATATATATGTATATGTATACACTATACAATAGGGGCACATTATATTGTATACATACATACACAATCGTTTGGATCCAGGTGCTGCATATTGCTACCTTGGAATGGTGCATCAATCAGCCTCCAACTCTCTGGTGCCCGGTTGCGGTGTTCTCACATTTCAAGTCATTCAAGTCATTTAGATCAGCTGGCTGTATTTTGCAGGGAAGAATCTAAAGACTTGCAGCAGCAGCAGCCAGAGAGGCTCCAACCCTATCCCATGAACTGAACAGACCAGTTGCCAGAGGGTATTGCACGTGCTTGCCAGATCCGGCGCATGCAACACGGTGGGATGATATCTCCATCATTGAATCATCCGTTGTCCACGGCGATTCTGTAGCAGTCCGGACCCAAATGAAGTAGACCCGCCAGTGTCAGTTGCATGCCAGGTTGCACTCAAAGTCAGTTGCCTATGATGAGGCTGGGCAGATGTTCAGCAGGTCATGAGAAGGTGACTGAACATGGATGATTTGGACCCTCCAATTCGCTCGAAGCAGCTAGGTATCAGAAAAAGAAAGCGTGCATGCCAAGTCTTTACGCTTCCAATTTCATTCAGGGTTCTCAAACCGCATCTGTTTCTGCTGGATCCCAGACATGCCATGATAGGCAGTGGCTGAGGAGGAAGCAAAGCGAAGACGTGAGGACAGCAGACTCCAAGTGGGAAAGGAGCTTCAAAAAATGAACATTCTGCAGATTTCTGCAGGCTTTTGAAATTCGTACTTAGAAAGTGGCAGCAAGATTGCCTCAGTCCAACTCTTCTCTTTCTCTTGTCAAGCATGATTTGGCCGGAGTGGTTTTTTTTTATGTTTTTTTCACCGGATTTCCATTAAAGGGGCGAGACAGAATGATGCACATAATGCAAACCATCAGGGATTGTGACACGCCGATCCACGCCGGACGGAGGAAGAAGCCCGAGAAGAGCACGCGAAGATGGAGGACTGGGGGGACGAAAAACATGGATTGGACAAATGGCCACAAGAGCTGTACATGAATTTGGTAACTAGATGATGCTAGAATGTGATTAGATGTAGCTCGTTTCAGTTAGAGCTTATATTTATTACATAATTCACTTAATCCAGTTCTGGAAAGTATTGGTTTAAACTCCATGCTTCGCAGTGCTTTGATGCCTTGAATAGGGTAGAGAATTTCTACACCGGTTGGACACACATACTCAAATGCACACATTGGTATGTACCATTTTGTACCTACACAATCCTACACATACATTATTTGTCCAAGTATACATCCACAATCATGCATATATGAATGTGAAGGATATGGACATCGATGACACCGAGCTGCATACTCTTGTATATACATCGATTCAATATGATTCAATATGATTCAATAGTCGCAGCCTGGAGAGTACTGCAGTTCCGCAGGATCTTATGGATGAAGTGCGCAACAGAAGGCCTTGGCATATCTTGGCATATGGCATTGCGCCCCTCACTGATGTCGACAGGGCATGACAGGGTTTGGGGATGCCACACAGATCCTGTAGAATCCATGTTTAGTACTCTGTTTATTGGAATTTGTATGTATTTTGTGTGTATATGTATATATGTATAATATATATATAATGTTCTGTGTACTAGTAGGTGTTTGTATGTATTTGTGATGTGCCGCCCTAAAGGATGCAGTTGTACGATTTGGCGACCTAGATGTTGTATGATGTTGTTGGAATTCCCCATCTTCACCAAACCCTGGAGTAAGAGATGTAGCTCTAACCGTCCATCACCTTGACAATGCAGCCGCGCCCATCAGGTCTTGGTGACCAAGGGAAGCAGTGTGCTGAGCAGCTCATCCTGAGGAATCTCATGCGATCGATGTGGGTTGCTTAAAAACAGACAAGCGCACAGTAAGACATTATACAATCTATATAATGTGACATTTGGCTGTTGATGCTGTAGGAGCTTCTGAAAAAGTGTGAATCGCAACAGTGTTACAGACACATGCAGCATTCAGCAGAAAGGTAGATGCATTTGAAGCAAAAACTGCTGTTTGAGCAGCCCAGATCATACATATCCTTGTGCCTCTCATTGCTCGCTGGATGGGTACAGAAAAGCCGCTGCATTACGTTCACTTGGTTCAGTGAACGCCATGATTTGCGCTGTGCCGCTGTGAAGTGACGTCCATCAGAACTCGAAAGATGGCCTAAATCAGTTTACAGCAGGCCAAGCTCCCAAAGCTCCTAAGGGAGGCATTGGAAAGCCATGAAACCCAATGAAATACATTGAAATACCATGAAATACTGTCAGAGAATGTCAGATGCCAGTTGCACAAAAGGGCCTGTGCTTTCCAACTCGCACTCTTCCAATCTTTCTGGGAGGATTGTTGAGATGGGGCACATATCACATATATTATTCTATGTATGTATGTATGTGTATATATATATTATATATACATACAGATAATATTGAAGTCTATGCCACTCTTTCGGATTAATGATGAAGATGGCTAGGAAGGTCAGTGTCAGTATAGTGAGGGATTGAACCTTGAACAAACCATCTCCGGCAACGGTCTCAAGCACCGCAGCATCAGACGGAACTGAACTGAACAGCAGTGCAGCATTGGGTATTGTTAACATATGTTCACATTGTTTGATTTTGGGCGTCCGAAACAAATGCGCAACCAGACAAACCGGATCAAATCTTGCAAGTGGATCAACCCATTGAAGGCAGCCTTGTGGTAAGAGAACACCAATTGAAAAAGCAATGCTGTGACCTTTTGCAATAGAGGAGATTGTACGCCACTTGGGTAATCCTTGACTTATCCCCACCAAGCCTGTTTTGAGATGTGTACATACACCATTTCTTTTTTTTTCGTAGCACAAAACTTTTTTGCGTGCCATGGAGCCGGGAAACGATCGCAGGCAGATGATAAGTAATGTTTCAGCTCCCGTACATTCTTTGGTACCAGTGGCCCGTCGAAGGTTTTGGGACAGGTCACATGGAGTGGAGAATTTCAAGAAACCAGACTGCCGCACTTACTGACACTGTGTGTCAAGGTAGCCAAGGCATGACGACAGAGGGTTTTCAACACCCACACCGTTGAAGTCTCACGTGCTGCATTTGCACCACTTGGAAGTGAGTTGCACAGCTGCCAGGCCAAGTGATTTGCAAACGGCTGGCCGCTTGTTGATGAGTTCCAGGGGTTCGGGAGCCCAGGCTGTCTCGTGTTGATTCCCTGGAAGGACTCCACTTGTCCAATGCATCCCTTCCGCTGCTCCCCCAAGCAAAACTGGCCCGCAAGATGGAGCGGGCAGCAAGGAATCCCTCAACCTGCTCTTCTGATGACCTGTCCTTTCTGCAATCATTTGATGAAAAATAGGTCTTCGGGTTCTGTCGCCATAGATCCAGTCACTTCTGCTAATGTAGAAACTTGGAGTTTCGGCCAACGACGCTTTGACATGTTCTGAGGTGGCAGTGGTGACCAGGAGGTGATCAGTGCACCCTGAAGTAAGTTGCTGGAAGGGCTTGATATTGATTAGGGATGATTGGGGCAAGTTTTCTTCTTACAGTTGGCCTGCCAGCAGAAGCTTGGACAGCCCCACAGAGATCTTCAATCTTCTCTTATGGTGCACTCCCAGTCGAAGCTGTTTCATCACTTGATGTGTGTATTAGCATGCCGGAGCATGCCTGATTCCTACCACTCCCTCCAGCTTGCCTTCATGCTGTACAGTTTGGGATCTACAGAGGCGTTCGAGCTTTTTGACCCAAGCAGGCACTACACAGGACACTCTCGATGCTGAGTTTCCCAAGTACTGGTCGCCGTTAGAGCCTCAAAGGCACAGGTGTGGCTTCTGATTGTAACCATGCAAAAACATGCAGACTCGTTAGTGGTCTGAGTGTACGATTCTACGATAATGAAGTTCACTGTGCGTGGTCTTGTAGACCAAGTGACATTGGTTACTGTTCTCATCTGTTCTCATTTGTTACTTGCATGACTTGTACGTATCTAGCTTTCTGTTCGCACTTGACTCCCCGTATTTTTGTGCGCAACCGTAAGCCGAGACAACGGCTGTATGGCTCTTAATCCTTTCGTTCATTCAGAACGGTTCTCACCAGATGGACTGTGACGTTCGGCTATGATGATATGACCCACAAATATCCACAATCTGCATGGGTACAACTATGCACGACTTGATTCCTAAAGCTTGATTGATGATTGATAGCCTGGTTGAATCACAATTCATCAATCTTCATACTCCCGATACTCCCGATCCATCCAATCCCGAGGCCACGAGTTTGCCCTCCGTGAGAGATTGGATGACTTGCAGGCAGGGTCATGCTTTGACGGCTAGGCGGATCGTCTACACGTTCTACGACCCACTCGTCCGCCAAGACTACTTGTAGCACTCCCCAAAGGGTATGAAGGGGTAAGTGTTTCTATCCATCTATCTATCTACCTACCTACCTACCTCTCTGTCTGTCTGTCTGTCTTTCTATCTATCTATCTATCTACCTATCTATCTATCTATCTATAGATCGATCGATCGATCTATCGATCTATCTATTTGTTTATCTTTAATTACACTGTAGATGTTTCTAGAAAACAATCATCCTGGGATAGGTTGGGATTGTCCTGGATATGTTCCACCTAGATTTTTCAGTGGCAGTTTCCACTCGTGATTTCCGGGTCTTCAGATTCGTTATGTTGCCGCCGCCAGGTGTGTTCCTTCCCAAAAGACGTCCAGCTGGACACAGGCGCTTTCTGTAACGCACGTAATGCACTGGTACCAATTCCACGTTCAGGTATGTTTGGGCATTTCAAGCTTATAGGTCCATTATAGGTGTGAGATGTCATGGGAAGAATCGCATTTTAACATGTTTGCGCTCGTAATGATGCAAGTTTCAACATACTCTCCCGAAGCACACTGAACATCCATAGCCATTTGGAAGGTGCAAGTGGCATGAAGAACAGGACTCCATAGAATACTGAACGTAGCAAAAACTGTGCATACACTGCTTTTGCCTAGGACATGCTGTCCAGACTTCAGACACAGTGCATTGTATGTTTTTGCGCAGAATTTGAAGACCGACTACGATGTTTGGAGTCTCTCTTCAAAAAAGGCACAGCCATAGGCTTAGCTGAGCAGCTTGAGTCATCAGCATAGTTGACTGAATCTAGTCACTACCTCTGAGCAGCTGTTGGCACTCAGAGCAGCGCAAGTTGGTCCCCAAAAATCGCGGGATACCAGCTTTGCAGTTCTGAAACTTTACCAAGGCTCCCTTTCTCTACACTTCGCCTCCCAGTACTGGTGGGCAGATGCTCTCAGTTGCCAACCCACACCCGCGTCAACAAATGCCAGGTATTGAGATGATGGGACACTCTTGGTCCAAAGCAACACAGAAGATGTTTCGCTGCGATATGGCTGGAGAACTCCAGATTTGTTTCGCATCGCATCTTCATTTGAGGTGTCAGGAATTTGTGCTGAATTTCATGAATCCTGCATGTTTCATATTCCAAGTGTATAGATTTCTATAGATTATAGATCAGCGCTCCAAATTCCAACCTAAACCTTGGACAAACCGTTAACTCAATGATAAACCATTGATAAACCAATTCAATCCAATTCATATATATAGTTTTAGTAGTGGATTCTTGTGGATTCTTCAACTCTCTGAAGGAATTCCAATCAGCTGTCTCCCAGATCTTGCTTTTCCAACTGAGGCGTGCCACTGGCCGGCTCAGTACATCAAGAGGCACTCAGTTTAAATCGAGCGGAATGCTTGAAGAACCTGTTTTTTTTGGTTTTCAGCACGGACAGAGACATCCAATGCCTCTCAATTTCTAAAACCAAGTAGTCAGATGTAGTAAGATGTTGTGGTCTCACTTGTTCTGGACAATGAGAGTAGCATTTGATGCCTGGCAAGGAACAAACAGGGGAAATGGAAACTGAAGGAGGCAAGACAAGATAAGAAGGGGAACATGTAGAAGCAACTCTAGGAAGTGTATTGTAAATGTTTTGATGTTTACTTGCCTCTTGCTTGTTCAATGCTCACTCCTATGTGACGCAGATGGACCTATCAAACACATCTCAATACTCCGACCAAAGCATTTGGATGAATTTGGCAAGGCTCTCTGGTATCTCGCTGCTCTACTGGCTGGGTGTCCCAAGAATTTCAACGAATGTCCAAGCGTTCAAATGCAGATCATCCATGTTGAGCATTGTTGAGCATTGAGCATAGAGCATAATTTCTATGGGTTCGAGACGGTTCCAGGGTGTGCAAATGTTTTGAAATCTTGCAAGTTGTGATGCATCCAGCAGTTTCATCCTCCAACATGTGGTGAGGAAACTGGTTCATTCCGCAACCAGTTTCAATCTGCAGCACCCGATGCTTGCGGTTAGTGGGCAGCGAACAACTTTGAATACCGGGTTATATGATTTGTGTATGCGCAATGCTTTTCTTGCCTATATAATAAAGTGGCTCTTCACGTGAAACCGAGCAAAGCCGGAGGTCGGTTGATCAATACGCCACTGGCTACACCTGCGCTGGGCCGGTAGGATTTGAAAGTGGGTTCAAGAGACCATTCTCATCCATTCTCTGGAAATGATATTTGTGAAGAAGGGTGGAGCGTGTGCAAAAGACCGCTGGAACGCAAAATAACAGCATAGAACGACAGTTAAATTGGTTCGAACCCACACAAGGACACTTTGGGAGGCATTGTGTCTGAAACAAAGAGCAATGGGTTTGAAGCTCTGGTGGGGATCGAAAATCGTCTGCACTGCCAGTGGCATTTGCCCATTTTGACTTTCAAGCTCCGCATTGTGCAAGATGCACGACGATGCTGGAGTTCCGACGCGGAGTATCTCGCTCTGAGACAGAAAGGGATCGTCTGATCACTGCCGTTTCTTTGCCGCTTTTCCACTACCTATCTCATACTCATATCTCTCCACCTATCAGATTCGCATACGTTCATCCTATATCATGCAACGAACATGCATTTTTATAATTTGCCATGTCTCTCTTATCCAGAATATTTCCACATTCGACATCAAGTTTCATGTTGGTTCTTTACTACTTCAACATTGCCAAACTGCTAATTATCTTTTGTTTTTGATGTGTTGGCATGTTTTTACTTTTGCATTCATTTATAGCTGAGATTAGCTGAGTGCTGGTGCACTCTGTGACATCTCTGTAGCAAACGCACGCGCGCACGCACACGCACACATCCATGTGGATGAATATATCATAGTCAAAGTCCGTAAAGTCCGCCGTACTTCTAGGTTTGTGGTACATTGCCTGATGTTGACTGCAATCCCAACGCGATTGAGGACCTATTTCTCCGCAGCTTTTCTACTCCTTGCCTTGAAACAAGAACTCAAGGGCTCCCGAATTGCACAGCCCAAGATGTGAGAAACAGCAGGCCGAGCCCAACAACCAATGCTGGTACTTGATTATCAGTATAGTCCAATAGTATTCCAATAGTCAGATTGGTCAATTCACAGATGGAGTCGTATAGCTGGCTCACTTGATAAGGCAACCCACTCCAGCCCACCCTGTAACGACATGTGACCTCAATACACAGGCCCCCCCTTCTCAGACAGAAATGAGTTTTCATGGCCAGAGATTCCCCACTGGAGAAGGTTGAAGTTTTCTAAGGGGTCATCCCCCCAGACAATTGTTACAGTAACTGTTACACCATGTTACACCCCACCTGCCGTTCTTAGCGACCTCCCATGAGCACTGACTTTGCTGGCGGATTACCAGCAACCTGGTCAGGGCCCTGTTTCAAGCTACACTGGGATTCAAACCTATTCAGGATAGTTTCATACGTAGTATTTCAATGTATTTCATACGCTGTGCTCTTCAAGGGCATGGACGGCATGGAGATTCTCATGAAACATATATATTAGTTTCTCCCACAACTTGAGACGCAGCTGGCTTGTAAGGCCATGGTGGTTGCCAGCAAGGAGACTTCGCTGGCAGGAGAGCGATGGCACACAAAAACCGTCCAGAAGTGAGTGCACCAACCGATGACGGGAACGAAATCTCCACTGATCAACACAGTCGACTCCACTTCAGTAAACTAATTCTATCTAATTCTGTTGACTCAGCAGATACGCGGATGACTTTGTGTCATGCAAGCTGGGGGCTCCAGCTATCACATCTATCACTTGCAGCGACCAGTATGATTCGTTGAAACAATTTGAAACATATGTTAACAACTGTTAACATATTAACCATGCTTAAAGCATCAAAGAACACTTATGCAGTTCACCAGCAATCCACCAGCAATTCACCAGCCATTGACCAGCGGGATCAGGAGCTGCCGTCTCTGCACAGGCCCCGGGATTCGGTGGAAGGGGATATCACATGGAATTCACATGGAATTCACATTGATTTCACAATATGTTCAATTCAAATTGGAAGACCCTTCGAAAGGCAGATGTCCACATTCATCCACATTCTAGATGGTGTTGAATACTGTTGAATGCAAGCGCCTTTTACGCAACGCATTTATATATACCATGTTATACCACAACATGGGTGCAAGATGCTCAGGCTAATGTGAGATGCAGAGTGAATTCTTCAGTAAATCAGCTCTTTCCATTTTCCTGCACTGTCTGAACGTCAAAAGTCTAAGGTATTTTATTATCATTTCAGATCTTCTTGACCCTGGAGAGGTTTTTTTGTGTGCATGGTCGGTGGATTTCAATACAATCATTTTTTGGCGGTTGACAATTCATACTTCCTGATTCCCGGGGAAGGTGCAACCAAAGTGCCAAAGGACTCTCCTTCTTGAATCTGGGTGGTCCAAATTGGTTATGGATGCTTTACTATCACAAAATGATACAAAATGGCTTTTAATTTTAGCCATACCCAGACCCGCATTCCTGCAGGCTGCCAGGAGCCCCACCAGCTGAGTTCAGGGAGCATGAAGGGGCTATGAATGGCTATGAGGGTTAGAAAGTTCCCATGATCAATCTGGTGATGATATGGAGAGAAAACTGCGGTTGTCACCACATACTGATTCTACCTCTCCAGAAGGAGAATAGCTATTTGTTTGAAATGTCATGCGGAAAGCGGCAAGGGAGGCAAGGCATCGGCAAAGCCACGCAGGAGCGCAGATGACTCGTGTCCCACTTTCGGCTCGGTTCCACAGAGGGAAGGGAGCCTGCAGCCAGCAGGACTCAAATGCAATGACGCGTCCACCCAATCACCCAGAGAACATGTGACGGGTATCATTCAGGGCAAAACGTTTTTCGCTTTCCTTTTTCTTTCTGTAAGTGGTTTGCGGCAAATTTATTAGATAAGACGAGACATTCAAGATCGCAGTTGAAAATGCACTTGAGGTTTGGATACATGTGTGACGCAGTTGAGACTCACAAGTAAGAGACTGGCCGTCTTGATTAATGTTTGTGAGGCACGCCTTCAAAGTCGCTGGGTACCCAGCCGCTGCAATGTTTGAAGCTTTTCTTGATGATGTGTATATTGGGGAATTTTAGCATGCACAGCACCTACTTATGGCTGTGGCATGCTGTGGCATGCTGTGGCATTAAACAACAAAGTTTAGTGCAACTGTTGTTTTGTTGCAAACTGGAAAATCATGTTGCCTTAGGTAAATGGTAACGTATGATGCAATGCAATGTAGTTTCGCCATAGTGCATTATGAGATGAAGTAGCGAGTGCATTCCAAGGTCGTGCCTTTCTCCCTTTGCCATGTCGTTCCATCCCATGTTATGTGTGGTTCAATGTCAAACACTGTTTATATAGTAATATTACATACAGCAGACAGTAGATACATACAGATACTTCCAGATACTTCTGGATACTTGCTGATACTTATACGTAGATACTTACATATACATGTATATATATATATACATTCATTGAATACATTTCAACTACATATTTGATGATATCATATTTGTATAGTATTTATCTACATGATGCGAAATGAAATCTGGCTCTTTGTTCCCAGATGCAGTTACACGGATTATTCTTACCTCATGGCATCATGCAACGTTCTACAAGACACATCCGAGGCCAACCATGGCATGGCAGGAAAATACAGAGGATTCAGGTCCGCCAGTGGTCGAGCCAGACCAAAGGAAGAGTTCTGGAGTTCCAGAGAAATGAAATATAATGATACATAATATATATATATACGTATATATATGATATATATATATATATATATATGATATGAGATATATATATATATGATATGAGATATATATATATGATATATATATATAATATATATATATGATATATATATATATATGTAGAAAGTAGATATAATGTTATATATATATGATATATTCATGTGTAAAATGCTATATTATTCAGTCAATCTATTCTCAGATCATCAAGAAACTGGAGGTTGATTGTTATGTCTTCAATAGTTTGCTTCACGTGCGCACCAGATCCGACAGCCCTGGGCTTGCAAAGAATGCAGGTCCTTCTGTGGTGAGTCAGTGTGATCCTCGGTTCGACAGCACGCCCCATTTAAAAAAAAAGGAACCAACGACACATGCAATATGGATCTGGGACTCTGAGTGGACCCTGATCCATTTGGCCTTGCAGTTCTGGGAGCCGTTGGGCCGTTGAGGAAAAACGCGGCTGAGGTCTCGATCGGGGACCTCTCCCAAGAGCCCTGAGATACCTGGTGAGCCGGAGAGATGTGTTGGAGTTGGAGTTGGTGTAACAAGCTGTTTCAATAGCTTTGCACTCCTTGGACCCATCATTTTTTTGTGGGGAGCCAGTTGGATGATGCCTGATTTGCATGAGGCAATTCTCTATTCATCAGGTTGCTACTGTTCTGTTTCTTTTAGTCATGCTCTCGTTTGGTAGGCTGATGGCATTGACATGCAATAGATAATACCAGATTGAGAGAACTAGCAGATCCGGAATCCATTGCCGTAGCTGAAGGGATCCGTATCAGACACTGTCCCACTTCCCCTTGAAATCTCTTGGTTTCCATTTTCTGCGCCATTCAGACTCGGAGAGCATGGCTGCAGCCAATGCAGCTGCGACGGACCTCACAGGTGGCCGTCGAGCTCCACACACTGCAGCAACTAAGTAATTGTATGAAAACATTGACTTTGGGTTGCAGGTGGTTTTTACTCTGTAGCAAAATTGAACTGAAGTCTTGATGTAGATTATGTGTTATGTTCATTGATTGTCGTCCAGCTTCACAATGCTGATGCATGAAGATGCCTTGTTCCTCCTTGTTCTATCGGCAAGAGTCACATGAATGCATAGTGGCGCTCCTCCGCTGCACCACCCACCTTCAGGGCCCCTTGGGCACCCTTAAACTGCGCTTGCAGAGACTTTCTGAATGTGGGAAGACTCTACTTTTACCCACTGCAGCAAATCTCCAAACTGGGAGAGACTCACTTGAGGACCAGCAGAGTTGACATGCATCCACTGGAAGGTTGCTTCAGTTGCTTCCACATGCTGCCACTTTTCTTGGGCAAGCCAGCCTGGCACCGCGGAAGTGATGCCAGTTCCAAGTAAGCTACAGTGATAGCCAAAGCTCAAAATATCTCAAAATGCTATTTCTTGCTTCCGCATGACACTAAAACCAGCTGACTAGCTTGGGTTCATCAAGTCCTTCTGGTAAGTGTTCAAGCTTCTAGTCAAGCCTCCTTCAGTCGCTCAAACACAAGCTCTCCTCCTTCGACTATCCACATCTCCGACATCTCCATGCCTGTTGCCGACCAGCTTGCCATGATGGCAGCCAAAACGCAAGTCTCTAAGCCAAACTGTCCAAACATGCATGTACTGTACACGTTGAAACTGCGAATTGAATGGAATTGTCAGGATTCTCCGTTGCTAGGGAAAACCGGAAAATTATTGAAACGTGCTCTTGCTTTTGGGGTTCAAATGACAGTACTCGAAGCCTAGCAAGAGGCCACCGGTATTCGATATCCAACCATATCCAACTACATCCAGATGGAACATCACCACGCTTGAAACCAGTCCTATCTGGCGCCTGGCGCAGGCAAAAATCCAGATACAACCGCTACCTCTAGCAAGGCCGGCAGAAAAGCCAAGAGGTTGCTCTCGTTAGTCGATGGAGTCGTTTGTCGTCAGGTGAACATCTCCAGCTTTAAGGGGCCAGCATGTTGCTATTGTGAAGGAGTGGGAAACCCAGTGGCACAAAGGCATCTGCAAACGAGCATGACATTCTACGTACTGATTGTCAAAGGAAGTTTAGGGGGAGAAACTTCCGTGTTACGGACTTTTAGAATGTCAGGGAAAGAGTTAGTCAAAGAAACAGTTAGTCAAAGAAACAGTTAGTCAAAGAAAGAGTTAGTCAAAG
>Ga0126342_10017384_pt1 | contig 12441 bp, 5 predicted proteins | sample Cyp1metagenome_FD_92528 | JGI IMG/M metagenome (GOLD analysis project Ga0126342, IMG submission 92528) | Coral microbial communities from Lord Howe Island, Old Settlement Bay, Australia - Cyphastrea 1 metagenome | ecosystem: Host-associated > Invertebrates > Cnidaria > Coral ... | reverse complement strand
ATGGTTAATGATGGTTAATGATGGTTAATGATGGTTGATGATGGTTGATGATGGTTGATGATGGTTGATGATGGTTGATGATGGTTGATGATGGTTGATGATGGTTGATGATGGTTGATGATGATGATGATGATGATGACGATGACAAACATAGCTTTGAACAAGAACTGGAAGAAGTCTGAGGGTCAATAATGACAGTATGCCATGTTGACGTGTCAAGAGATATACCTCAGAATCAGGGTGATCATGTCGAAAACAGGCGATTTAACCAGGTATATCCTGTTAAATTCCAATACTGAAACGATGAATACTGACCGGGAAACCAAGATGAAACCCCCAACAAAGGGGCCCTCGAAGACGACACCTTATCCGGGGGCGGACGAAGCAGACCATTCATCCCGGAGTAACATGTTCTGGGGATGCAATGACTATGGTTCTGGCCATTGACAGCTCCAATTGCTTTGAAATCGTTTCTTTTCCTACATCAAATGAACATTTTCGCTGCAAACCCTAGGTTTGCCCGCGGCGAATCCCGCATATCCTTTGACATGCTCAAATCCCTGTGTAGAGTTTAATTTTTTTACTTTCCAAAACAACAAACCCTAAAACCCTAAAACCCTAAATTAAAACCCTAATTCCTGAAAACTTAAGTCAAAATCACTGCGTATAGCCAGTGTTTTCGTTCATCCTCTGGTGATAAGGTGATAAGTATAACATTTTCATGGTAGAGTCACGATTTGATGCTTACATCCCATAGACCATGATATTGTTGGTTCTAGATCCCATAATGTGCCTGCAACCTCGCCCTTGGTTGGTTTGATACCCCCATTCTTGTTGCTTCAACGGCAACTTTCCAGGCATTTCCTGTTTTTTTTCGCAGTTAACTTTCAGTGATTTTGCTTTTGTTTAAAGTTGATATTTTGTTCATATTCAAAGTTGATATTTTGTTCATATTCATAACAAAGACAAGGATTCTTGGTATTTTTTTCCAGCTAAACTGGTTCAAAAAACGGGACATCTCTGGGTTTTCCCAGGTGAACGCGGCTTTCAAAGCTTTGGCGCACCCAGCTGCGGCGAAGCCACTTTGAAGCTGGCAAAGGTGGCGTTGGATCGGGGCGACTTGGCAAACAAGCAAGAAGGACAGGGATATCCGGTATTCATAGAAGATACTCTCCAGTAAATTAACATAGACCCTGCCAGAAAACGGGGTTGGAAGATTAGTTTCCATTACAAATAGGTGATTCTCAGGGTCTATGTTTATTTAGCAGAGGGTAAATAGTGGGATCATAGGATAATCATGGATATATAATCAAGGATAATAGTGACATAGGATAATAGGATAAGACATGATAATCACGGATATTCTGGATAAAGGTATTATAGAAGAATGTGACTTGAGATAGGATAATAGTGGGATAATACTGTATGAGAGGATACAGCAATCATAATAAATCCAATAATAATGGGATATGGGACATTAGTGGGAAATAAAAATCCTATGACTTCAGTTAGATCATGCGAGTATCCTCATTTTTTTTGGTTACATCTCCAGCTCTTCACATGAACCCCCCCCCATTATCTATCTGTAGGTCAATTGGCTCAGAAATTGGGCCCAATCCAAACATCCAACTTCGAGTCAAACCAGGATTTTTGCTTCGTTTTTTGAGGAATTTCTTCAGGCACCCAGGCCCAGGCACCCTTTTTTTTCCAGCTGAGGATACATGGTGATGTTCAGTGACTTCAGTTTGAAGGCCCTCATTGCCTCTTGGAAGTCCGTCGCTCGACGTTTCAAGAGTCGGGAAAACTGTTGGATTTGGATGGGAGGCGACCCGGCCATGAGGCCATGAGGCAATGATGCTTCAGAGGGGGGAACCATACCAAAAACGCCATACCATGGAAAATTTCAAAAGCTAAGAGGTGAAAAAAGGCCAAGATAAAAAATGGAAACTCAGGTGGAAAAAAATGACTTTGACAGCAACAAAAACACCGTGACTTCAAGGGCTGATGGAATTGTTGGCAGCACAGGACTACTTCGGTCCCAAGCCCTTTCAACAGACGGGCGGCTGCAGCGGTCAGATCCGATTGAACTTTGATCCTGAAACACTGCCACTCGGTAGAGGGTGGATGAGCCATAAAAAAAATAGCCTGGTCGATTGGTTAATATACCCTCTGGTTATGTCAAAATAGCTATTGAAAATGACCCAGTCGAAATGGTGGATTTACCCATTGATAGCATGGTGGATCTTTCCAGTTCGGCCAGGGGGACAGTGTATTGACATGTAATTATACCATAATATACCATATATGATATATGCCTTGTCAATGGGGGGTAAACCATCAAAAATGGGGCTTGAAGTACTTTTTCTGGGGATGACAACCAGGGTTTTGATACAAAATCTTGGTTGATACCCACGTCATCCCGCTACGAAACTCATGTCACGGATATTTGAAGCCCATTCCTGTTGGTAAAAACCAACCCCATTGATTTACCCATTTTTACCAACCATTTAATGTCACCAACCAATGATAGTTGGTAAAAAAAACCACATTAAAACTGCCCCCATCTTTTTTTTGCAGAAAATTCATGGACCGTTGGTCCATGGCGCTGACCCAATCTTAGACTCTCCACCATTGGAATATCGTACACATGCCCCATTCTTGGGGGATATTCCATGTTATTCCCATGTTCCCAAGATCAATCAATCATATGGGTGTGTCTGAAAATAGTGTACCCCTAAACCCAATGGTTTTGCTGATCATTATCCCTATTAAATGGCTATAATTGGGAATATACCCTATTTTCAGACAAACCCATATCAAATCGATTTTCTGTCACAAACTACCGTTGTTTTTTTTAAAACAAGACCCAGATTGGTGATTTCACCTGGCCATGTGAGGAAGAAATGTTCCTCGAAACAGTTGGCCAAAGTGGGTGAACTTTGTGAAGAAGGGAAAGCTGCCACTGTGGCGGATTTTGGACATGTTGGATCACCAGACTGGTGTTTTTTTTTTTGATGTTTGTTGATCCCCAGATGTTGGGTTTCTTGTGGATTTGGAGATGAAGATAACAAGCTGAGGTGGTGATTTTAAGGAGCATCGCAAGATCATGGAAAACTCCATGTTCTAGTTTTTTTTTTAATGTGAACAGAAGGGAAGGAGGCAGCTCTGAAACGGAAAGGCAGCGAGTTTTCAACGCATGGAAAGCTGCTGGTTTTTTGTTCATGGTGAAACCATGGCAGTAACTCGTCAGACGGAGATCGGTTCTCAAGTAAACCGTGAGGACTTCACATGGATTGTGGCTCTGAAAACATTCAAACACTTATATAGGTTTCCTTTGGTTTCTATATTATATGAATTCCATGAATTCCATGAATTCGATAAATTCGATGAATTCTATCTAATCTATCTATCTATCTATCCCATCCCATCCCATCCCATCCCATCCCATCCCATCCCATCCCATCCCATCCCATCCCATCCCATCCTATCCTATCCTATCCTATCCTACCATCCAGACATCCCAAACAGCCCAGCAGGTGATCCATGCCGCCAGCAACACCATCGTCTACCAGCTGCTGCCCAGCGCAGCACAGGAGGCGGAACGCACCAAAGCGTATCGCATAGAGGTGAGGATGCTGAAAGGGTCCCAAAAACCTCTGGGAACATGGTGATTTCACCAAGAAACATGGGAATTTCATGGGAATTTCATGGGAATTTCATGGGAATTTCATGGGAATTTCATGGGATTTACCCTCTGGTAAACATACAAAAAACGATGGAAAGATCCACCATGCTATTAATGGGAAAACTCACTATTTCGACTGGGCCATTTTCAATAGCTATGTTAAATTACCAGAGGGTATGGGTGATGTATGGGTGATGTATGATAGCTAAACTTGACGCAAATGACTTGTTTTTTTCAAGGACCTTTTTGCAGGGTGTCACAATGATCAACCAGGTGTTTTAGAAACTAGTTTAACATGTGCAAATAAAGAGCAAACGTTTGAGGATGTGCTAGGCAGCAAGAAACTAAGTGGTCAAAATAACCACCATAAACACATAGGGATAAGGGATTCAAAATCAAGGACTGATTTTTTAAAGAGTCCAAGACAAAACATATATTTCTCAAGGGTCAACAAGACACAACAGAAGATTTTAGGGGATCACAGAACTATTTTAAAGTGTGAAGATATCCAGCTATAAATGTAGGGTATCCACGATTGCAAGGTTGGTTGCATCGAGTTAATTCTTTGATATGCCTTGCGGTTGAACCACTAGTTATCCAAGATGGATATCATGATTTGGGTGTTTCCAGTGTTTCTGCTAATTTGGGCAGCTTTTCACCGTTGATTTCCCCATAAACATGACTTAAGTTTAATTTTGGATGATCATTTGGGGTTCCCATGACTGGGAAGGCATCCATTTTATCAGTCCTCGGCTAAGTCAAATTTTTTGATGGTTAAACCTGGCTTAGAGCCCCATTGAGGGGATCCTGCTTGAATGGACAACAGGAAGCCCCTAGGTTTTGCAGTAACTATGGTTTTCAGTTTCGATCTTCCCTAAAAAACCAATCCAGGGAAACCCTATGGTTTTTGATGCTTAAAGCCACAGAAAAACCAGCATTTTTCGTGGGTAAGATTCCATCACCAAAGAATTTTGGATGGAAACTTGCTCCACCTCAACCTTGCGAGGTGCTCACCACCGTGTCCTGCCCCAGCGCCGCGGCGCATGCGGGTTATGGCGCGGTCTACGGTGGCATCAACGCGGCGGGATTTTCGCAAGCGCCCAGCAGTCAGAAATCCATGGGTCATGTGCTGTTGACGTATCCCAGTGGAGGAGAATTGAGTCATTGGGTCTGGGAGTTTATCATGGATCTGAGTCCTTTTTTCATAATGTTAAAATGATGATTCCAAGTAATAATATATGATTCATATGATGATATTAGGATTAAGGATCTGAGTGGCATTTTGGTGTTAAGGGAATTCGTATGATGATTCATGATTCCGAGTTAGTTCCTCGAACTGCTTGCGTGAAAGTTGCTTTAGTGAGTTTTTCGCTGACGTTGTGTTTAGGCTTAAGCCAAGGGTTTTGTAATGAGTTGTGCCAAGTGCCACCAGTGTCCGGCGTCTGACCCGGACACTTGGTGCCTTGGCTGTTCTGGCTGGGAGGCCCTTGGGTGGGAGCTGACATCGCGCTGGCACTCTCCTGGGTTGAGGGAGTTGGCAAACTCCCAGATCATCAGCGCTGTCAAGGCGGTGCGTGCGCTGAGATCTGTTTCCACTGGGCTTCAAAGCGCTGGGGATTCCCGTGCCGCTAAAGCCAGTGGATCCCAGGAGAAGGCGGCTGCGCCAGCTGAAAGGGCGCCTCTCCCTAGGCCCAGGGAAGGCGATCACCCAAAGGGGCCAGAGCCGGTAAAGGAGCAAGAAGCTTCTTCCGGTGACAGCCAAGAAGATTCAGAGGAGTCTTCTGGAAGGCCTGGGACAGCGCCCAAGAGCAATCCAGCACTTAGGCCTCCAGAGCCGGAGTTACCTCCGTTGCCCAGGCGCCCTGAGAGCTCAGCTAAGCGCAGTTTGCCTGAGGAGGAGCTAGCGGCCCCAGAGGTGAAAAAGAAGAAGAAGAAGAACAAGGACAAGCGAGACAGAAGGGGAAACAGGGCTGGTAGGAACCATCCCCGGCTGTACCGAGCTGTTGACAACCCAAACGCACGTCTGCATCGACGTCTTCCTGCCAACTACTGGGATACACCTGATAGGATTGGCGACCTGGGGATCATCGCAGAGACAGGCGAGATGGACGTTGAGCCTGGGCAGCTCTTCACTAGTGAAAGATGGGAAGAATGGACTGCCTGCGCATTGCAGAGAGGAGACATCTTGGAAACAGACATTCCGGTGTCGGCGGATCCCGCAGAGGGAGAAGGCATTTGTGCTTTCTTGGTGCAGAAGGTCAAGGTGACGTTGGCTGGCGATCTTGCAGTGGTGGTCAAAAGCCTGGGGTCAGATGTGGCTTCAATTCAGCGAAACATGTCGCTGGCGTTCAACCGAAAGCGAGGCACCTTGCACCTTTGTGGCGGCCGTTGCATCTATCCAGAGGCTCACACTTTGCATTTGAGTCATTTCAGGCTGTACAACTACATCAACTACGAGGCACCGTTCATCACTGCCTACACCAAGAGGGCTATGACAAAGTGGCTCGACGAGGATCTGATAGAAGTGGAAGACCAGATAGACGAGTTGGAGCTCACTGGAGATTCTCTCGAGGAGTCTGCTGTGGGAGACAAGAAGAAGTCAGAAGAGGAAGCAAAGAAGCCGAAAGAACGCAAGGCAAAACCGAAAGATCCAAGAAAGAAGAAACAGGCAGAGGCAGCGCCAGCTGCCGTTGGAGGAGATGGCAAAACACCAGGAGATGGACCTATAGATCGAGCTGCCCTGAAGGAGAAGCTGGCAGGGCTTCGTGCAAAGCTCCTGGGGGGCGTAGCTGCGCCCTCTGGGATCCCAGTTGGGCTGGAGCCGGATGGTGGCGAGGACGAGGAAGCTCGCAGCGGGGAATCTTCCTCGCGCGGTTATTCTCCCTCACCTCTGCCCGTGCCCCTTCAGAGTGGGACCCATCTTCGAGCGCTGGGGGAGGATGGCCCGTGCGCTGGGGACCACTCGAAGGAGACGAGAGAGAAGAAGAAGAAGAAGAAGAAGAAGAAGAAGAAGAAGAAAAAGAAGAAGAAGAAGGCTTCAAAAGACAAAGGAGACAGGGAAGCCCAGAGGCTGAAGGACGCAGGCCTGTTGGCCATAAAAGATGGTACTACGAGCAACTTGCAGCGCCAGTTGGTAGCTCGCGCAGCAGATGCCGCTCAGAGGAAAAAGGCAGAGAGAAAGCACGAGAAGAAGAAGTCCCACAAGGTGGACGCTCCTGCACAGTTATTGAGGATCCTTATGGGCAAGAAACCCCGCAAGAAGAAAGAGGAGGATGGAGAGAAGAAGAAGAAGAAGAAAAAGCGGAAGTCCCAGGACAAAAAGAGAGGACCTCCAGGCAGCAGCGATTCAGGAAGTTCAGGAGGAGGCAGCTCTCCGACGCCCAGCTGGGACGATGGCTCCAGCGAGCACTCGGGGGAGAGCGAGTCGGAGTCCAAAGAACTGGATGCTCCCTTAAAGCGCCGGTCAAAAGAAAAGCCAGGCAGCGTTTTGGGACTTCTGGTGGAGCACGCCAGGCAGCAGTTGGATCAAACTGCCAAGGTCAGCCTTCATCAAGTGTCCAAGGACAATCCGACGTTGGGGGTGAAGCTGACCAGTTACTTCTCCATCGTGGTGCGTCCCCGCTTGGGGGCAGTGACGGCACCAGTGCGGGAACTCCACTTGCTGTCCTCAGCGATGGATCTACTCCGACAGGGGGACCTCGACATCTTGGGGGACCTATTGGCCAGTCGCTTTATGTCGGTGCATCAATCGATCATCGACGGAAGCTGGACTACGGCCAAGCACTTGGAGTTGATGCCATTGGAGGAGGAGAGCGCAGCCGGGAATGCTATCATTCTCCAGGTGCGCAAGCATGCTCGTCTGGCATCGCGTCTCCACAACCAGGAGTTTTGGACCACCAACGCCGGCGCCCGTGGCAGAGGTGGACGCGGCAAAGGACAGCAGTGGGGCGACAGCTCATGGCAAGGTGGAGAAAACAAAGGTCGTGGCAAGAAGGGGGGAAAAGGCAAAGGAAAGAACAAGAACTCTTGGCAGGGCCACCAGGCAAGCGAAGGCGATGCGAGCACCAAGACAAAGGAAAAGGCGCCCGAGAAGTGAAGCAGATGAGTGTCTCTCAGGGTTCGCTGGCGAAAGCCGTGCTGGAGCCCGCTGAATTAATGGAGGGAAATGCACATCAAGCGATGGCCTTTACAGACTCTCTGGCATACTGCACCTCCTTTCAACGTACAGGAGTGGTATTATGTTGGTGGGTCATCGCTGGGTGGAAAGATCCCGTGCTTGATGATATCACCCAACGGGTGTGTGAGGAGTGGACTCAAAAGAGATCACGCCAAGCACACCGGGACCGCGCACGTTCGCGTGGTTCGACATTCCCTATAAGAGAGGGAGAATTGCATGAGATGGTGGAATCTTTTCAGTCCCTTAGCCTAGCCAGCGCTGTTACGTGCGCGCAGCTGGCCAGGTTTTGGGTTGATTGCTGGGTGTTTTTGATAGTGCGCAGCTTGAATGTGCTGTCAGGGGCCGTGGCTGGACCTTTTCCGGGCCGCTGGACTCAGATGGAACGCTCTGCTGTGAACAGCATCCGAGCCTCGGTGCGCCGAAAGCGGGGCACTGATGAACTCCGGCCTGCTATGACTTTGGAAGCATGGCAAAAGGAGATGAGCGGGCGGCAGATTGGATACAATGGGGAAGAAATTTCTATTTGCCATAAGCTTTCTTGGGATCAAGTCATTCCTGCTTTACCCCCTGAAGCTCATGGAGGTTGTATTTCTGCTTTGGATTGGGTAGGACCGCAAACTCAACGTTTCTTGTTAAACCCTGAACTTCTTCTTAAAGAACATCATGAAGTTGAACTCCCGCGAATGCCTGGAAGGGTTCATGTTGAAGAGGGGGACAAGCTGAGAATAGCCCAAGAGCTGGTCAAAAGGGGGGTTTGTCGCTGGATCCCACTGGAATCTGTTTATCGCGTGGGGACAACCCCAGTGCTGAATGGCCTGTTTGGAGTGGAGAAACCCACAAAACTGGCGGATGGTAGGGTTATTCTCCGGTGTATTATGAATTTAACTGGGTCTAATGCAACTCAATGGCAACTGGAGGGTGGAACTCGGTCACTTCCAAATATCACGGCATGGCAGAGTGTGGCTCTGAGTGATTTGGAAGAACTCACGATGTTTCAATCTGATATGTGCAGTGCTTTTTATCTTTTTAGACTTCCAGTTTGCTGGCTTCGACATCTGGCTTTCAATGTTATTTTTCCTTCATGTATTGTGGGCGGCCCTGAGAATTGCGAAATGGCACTCGCTTGTCAAGTTTTACCGATGGGCTGGTTGTCAAGCGTTAGTATCATGCAGGAAATTTCTGAGAAGCTGTTGAAACATGTTGCTGTAGGCCCGTTTAATCAGATTAGCCGCGGGAGTCCCTTGCCATGTTGGTTTTCTGACATACTCTTGGAAGCTGACAAAACAGAAGCTTATTGGTGGCATGTGTACTTGGACAATTTTTGTGCAGGGGAGCGCACGTCACCCTCGAAACCTGCTGAGAAAGGAAGATTGTGTCATGAAGCTGCTGAGAAAGCATGGATGCAAGCGGGCGTTTTGAGCTCGGAAAAGAAGCGCGTATCTGCGAGCAAGAGAGTTTTGGAGCTGGGCGCAGAGATTGATGGAGAGGCTCAAACTTTGGGCGTAGGATGCGAGAAGCTGTTGGACACCATTCTTTGTACGTTGTGGCTGGTGGGACAGCCTTTTATAAATCGAAAGCATTTGCAGATAGTCGCTGGTAGGTGGGTCTTTTTTTTGCAATTTCGGCGTCCAGGCATGAGTTTTCTGCAGAAGACCTGGGCGTTCACTGGGGGAAGTCAAAGGATCACTGCAAAATTGCGTGAAGAGGTAAGGAAAGAGCTCCTTTTTCTGGTTTCAGCTGCACCCCTTTTTCACTGTTTTCTTGGAGCAGGAATTTGCAAGCAAATTGTGGCAACTGACGCCTCAGAAAAGGGGGGTGCTGTCGGTTTTGCTGAAGAACTGAGTGCAGAAGGTCATGATTTTCTCCAAGCATGCCGGAAAAAGGAAAGGTTGCAGAATGCTATGACTATCCCTGTCTTAGTGCTGTCGCTTTTTAACGGCATAGGCGGGGCGTTTCGTGCCTATGACATCCTGGGTGTGCAGCCCCTTCATCGGATTGCGGCCGAGTTGGATGACGGCGCAAACAGGATAACTTCCCGCCGCTGGCCTGGGACTCTCATCGTCAAAGATGTGAAGCTTATCAATGAGGCTATGGTGAAAGAATGGAGCAGGACTTACACTGACATCTCTGAGATACATCTATGGGGTGGCTTTCCTTGCACGGATTTGTCAGCTGTTAAGGTAGGACGCTGGAATTTATTGGGCAGTCAGAGCTCTCTGTTTTGGGAGATCCCTCGCATAAGCAAGCTACTGAGGGAGCATTTTGGAGAAGCGGTTTTGCTTAAAGAAGTTTTGGAGAACGTTGCTTCTATGGACAAATCAGCGGCAGAGGAGATCACAGAAGCGGTAGGACATGTGCCATACAAGCTTGATTGCGTACAGGCTGTACCCATGAGGCGACCCAGGTTCGCCTGGACAACTGAAACACTTGAAGCTCTTGCACCTGATGTGAAGGTGATTCTGCGGGGTTATTTCAAAGAAGTTGAAGCTTACTGTGAATATCCAGATTTGTCACAATGGCTCACCCCGGGTTACGACTGGAAGGGGTACGCAGATGGTTCCGTTCTGCCAACATGCTTAAAGAGTATACCAAGAGATTTTCCACCTCCCCGTCCAGCGGGACTCCAGAAATGCGATCCAGCTTGCCGTCAACGTTGGACAGAAGATCAGTACAGGTACCCACCATATCAATACCAAGATCAATATTTGATCACATCATCTTCTACCTGGAGACTTGTCAATGCGCGGGAAAAAGAAATTCTCCTGGGTTATGGAGCAGAACACACAAAAATAGCATGGTCAGCCTCAAAGCAGAAGCAAAATCCCATCGGATTCAGTGACGCACAGAACTCATATCTTGGGGACTCTTTCAGTATTTACTCCTTTGTTCTACTGGCTTTAGCTTGCTGCAGGAACTTTGTACCCCAAATGCCGTATGGTTTCCTTTGCAAACGAATGGGCACTGCACCAGGGTTTTGTGCTCACTTCCGCAGTATTGTCCCTTTGTGTCGACATTTGGCGTATGGTTCTTCTCCCCTTCAACAAGATTTGATTGATCTGGGAATGGATTTGCTCAACCGCATGCTCCTTAGGCGGGTTAACCACACTGGTTCTGATATACGGGTTGTTTCAGGGGAGATCATGAATGCTAAGAGTTATCCTCGGCAATCAGTGTCTGCAGCTTGGTGGCATTGGAAAGACGGGTTCAATCAGCGATGGCAGAAGAAAGCTCACATCAATGTTTTGGAATTGGAAAGCATTCTCTGGGGAGTCAAATATCAACTGGAACGTTTCAAAGTTGTTAATGCTCGTATCTTCCAACTTTCTGACTCTTATGTTTGTATTAGTGTTGTTGGAAAGGGGCGCAGCTCAAGTGCGCAACTTCAACGGGTCCTTTCAAAGTTAAACGCCCACTTACTTGCTCATGGACTGCAATTAATCATGGGTCATATTGAATCAACTGAAAATCCAACTGACTTTGGGTCGCGGCGCTAATGGTTGGATATGTCCTCGCTGGGAAAGTTTCCCGTGCAGAGAGACGGCGGAAACGAAAGTCAATAGTATTGGAAGATGCTGCATTGTCAGATAAAACCCAACGACGCTATTACAGTGCACTTCGAAAGCTGACTCCCTGGATAGAGAGAGCCACTCATGAAAATCAGTTAGATAGCATTGTTTGCTCTTGGATTCACCATATGTGGAAAGACGGTGAACCACTGTTGACAGTAGGAGATGCTCTTTCTGCTTTTCATTTCTTTGAACCTTGGTCAAAGCGTAAGCTTCCGCACAGCTGGAAGCTGTTTTCAGTTTGGAGGCGAATTGAAATCCCTTCAAGGGCTCCTCCTTTAACCTTGGAGCTGGTTCGATCTATGGCGTCTTTTGAGCTTAGCTTGCAGCACCTGGAGATGGCTACTCTTTTACTGTTGTCTTTTCACTGCCTTCTTCGCACGGGAGAAGCCCTCAAACTTAGGGCTGTTGATTTCACCTTGAATTCAGAATTTGGAATTTGCTCCTTAAAGGAGACTAAATCAGGAAGACGCAATAGTGCCAATGAAGCCATCAGTATCACTGACCCAGTGGTTTTGGACGTGGTTTCTACTTTATGTGAGGTCCGCAAAGGACTTGGACAGGAGATGCTTCCTTTATGGTCGGCTAGTGGATCTGCGTTCAGAACTCGTTTCCGAAACTTGTGCATTTCATTTGGACTTCAACGTCATTCTTTTAGACCTTACAGCTTGCGTCGTGGTGGAGCTACGCACTGCTTTCAAACCTCTCAATCTATGGAAATGGCATTGCTTCGTGGACGCTGGGAATCAACAAAAGTGGCTAAGGTGTATATCATGGATGCCTTATCCTACCTTCCTGCAATCCGCCGTACAAGAACCACCACAAAAATGTTGAAAAGATATCATTTTTGATCTCCAACCAGTTGGAGAGGACGCGTTGCTGGGGTGCATGGATGAGTCCAGCTGAAATTTCTTTTCGCGCTGGTTTTCCAAAGCTTTGTCACCCTTGTCCAGGAGGGAAGTTGTCTTGTGCCTCATCCAGGAGGTTTTCTATGAAGGAAAGTTGTTTCTTTT
>Ga0126342_10017383_pt1 | contig 12441 bp, 11 predicted proteins | sample Cyp1metagenome_FD_92528 | JGI IMG/M metagenome (GOLD analysis project Ga0126342, IMG submission 92528) | Coral microbial communities from Lord Howe Island, Old Settlement Bay, Australia - Cyphastrea 1 metagenome | ecosystem: Host-associated > Invertebrates > Cnidaria > Coral ... | reverse complement strand
TGTGGGCTTTGTTTGGAGAGATTTATATAAGAATTGCATGAGCATGGTTGCATAGGCAAGTTGATGGGTCACTGGCCGAATAGCCAGGCTGAAGTCTTGTGCTTGCGTACCTTCAAGCCCCTCTCTACAACGTGCAATCACCATGAGATATGCAATCAGAAGCCGAGAATGGTGAAAGTCACTTGCTGGTAGCTGGAAACAGCAATGGCACATCCAGAATCCAATTGATACTTCTGACAAGGCTTTGCCTGTGGGCTTTGTTTGGAGAGATTTATATAAGAATTGCATGAGCATGGTTGCATAGGCAAGTCGAAGGGTCAATGGCCGAATAGCCAGGCTTAAGTCTTGTGCTTGCATACCTTCAAGCCCCTCTCTACAACGTGCAAACACCATGAGATACGCAATCAGAAGCCGAGAATGATGAAATTCACTTGCTGGTAGCTGGAAACAGCAATGGCACATCCAGAATCCAATTGATACTACTGACAAGGCTTTGCTTGTACATTTGTAGATGGGGCAAGACTGAACGCTCCGAAGTCGATACTACAGACTATTTTATTTCTTTGCAGACTCCCACGGTTGTGATCCGTACCTGCCTCATCTGGACGTGTGCGTTTTCTTGAGGAGCAAGATCTTGGTATGACGAATCGTCACATTGAGAGAACTTGGGGAAATTGTTGCGAAAGAACTTCTGCAGTTGAATGTCTTGAAGATTGCAATGGCAGAAGTCCAATTGTATCACAGTACAGGTTGTTCAGGGTTTGCTTGAAACTTTCATGCTTTTCTTTTTTGCGAAATTTGTGGATTTTGTGTTGCTATTGCAGTTATGGTTCGGTGTGTGTAAAAACGCGTGAGCGTGGTCACAGTGTGCCTTATATATATAATATATATATGATATGATAGTTATACATAATACATATCATAGATGTATATATATATATATATATGAAATATATCCTTTTAAAACTTTTCTCTTTTTCACATTTGGAACCTATGCCGTGTTTGCATTTTTGCTCGAGGGCGTGGTCGTCATGGCCTAAGGCCTGACAGCTTCGCTCATGTTTTTAGGATGAAATGACATGGCGTTCGGTGCACCCAGTAGAAACACAGGGGATTAGCGTAAAGATTGACAGAGATGACAAAACCCAGCAAAATATGGACTGACACTGTCATCAGTGTGTTCTTGGAGATATCCGTGTCTGACAACTAGAGCGTTTATGGCGCTGCTTCCTTGCTGGTGACCGCTCGGTACTGAATCGCTGGAAAGGGTTCCCAAATTTGAAGAGCAGGGTCGGGCAAGGTTGCTGTGGAAGTATCATGACTCGTGACCTACATGTTTGTCATAAATCCCAGGAAATTTGCGAGCTCAATCTTGGATATCTTCAAAGTTGTTGAGTTCCCATGGCAATATTTTTTCAGGGGCACGGCTCCAGAGCGGTCTTTTGCGCCTCAATCTCCCCGACCGGAGAGTTTTCCTATGTTGACACGGCTGCAAAGTTTGGATTGCTGAGGTTGGTGCTAAGCAATCATTTTTGACAGCTCAAGATGGAGGCGAGTGGTCTTCCCATTGCCAACTCTCTTCTGCTGAATTGACTAGCACAGCACGTGATTAGGCCCTTGAACAAAGCCGGCCGTAGCGAAGCGTGAAAACTTGTTTCGCACACAGCATACTGACATCTAGTATTGTTGCACACTGCGTACTTGACTTGTTCAGAGGACACATATTTGCACAGAGAATACATCACCAATTTGAGCGGTAGTGACAACTTCTATGATTTGTGAATCGTCCTGTTTGTTACGTTGCATGCTCACTTTTTAAAGAACGTGTGTTGGTACGTATCTGCTTGACCTCTCTGTGACAGGACGAACAGAAGAGCCAAATGGTGACAGTTTCTGTCATCACCCTTGGCGGCACCACAGAAGAGGCCGCTCTTTGACCCTGAGAAACTTTTGAAAACGTCGGAAAGAGCTCTGTCCGTGTGCAGGCGGTTCTCATCACAGTTCCACGTGATGTGCCCCTGGGGGATGTGAAGATGGCACTACAAGAGAGCTGTTCAGAATGACTGACCATACTGTCTGAGTGTCTTGTCGGTATACCTTTGCGGTGGATGAAGCGTGCCGCTGCTGTTTTCTTGATGCTGAAAATGGTTGAGATTCTAACCTGTCCTACCAGCTTTGCATTGCTTTCCACCTTTCTCAAAGTCTTCTGAATTTCGCAGGCTCTAGCAGATATGTTTGATCGTCCAGAGGCCGAAGTTCCTGACGATTTTGGCTGACGGTCTTGTTTGTCTTGTTGGGCCATTCTGTCAATGAACTTACTGCAGCAGTTCAACTGGAGGAAGTCCAACTTTTGTTTCGAGTGATTGCGCAAGCGGAACTCAAGAACTTGGCAATTTTGATGCGTGCAGAACAGCTTCGTATGTGTTCTTGGTTCCAGCATGGCATGCATGTATCCTAGATTCACATAGATTCACTGCGAGTGGAGAGCTTAGCATTTAGCGGTCATGCAACACCATGCAACATGTGTTGTATCACGCAGATCGCCTCCGACGGCCGCTTTCTCAAAAAGATGCCGAATGGTGTATCCCTGGCACTGATTTGGAGATATTTGGAGCATGGGTGCAAAATGTGCAAAGTGGAGATTACCTTGAAGATTACAAAAGGCAGTTTAAAACTGCCAGGCCACTGTGAACATGCACGACAATCAGAAGCTAGGATCCAGGACGGATGCTGTGGTTTGCATTGAGCTTTTCTATAGTGCAGATATTGCAGGAAGGAACTTATTTACGAAGGTCCTGCACTCGCACTAGCGCCAGAGGCTGCTTCTGATGCTCCTTTGTGGCCCAGCAATCAGCAATCGCAGGATAAGTTCAAGTTTGTTTGCAAGAGAGAAGATTCACAGAAAACATGAAGAAACAGCAGAGCACACGGGAAGAGTCAGAGGGAGAGAGAGAGAGTTTCCGCACTTTTGTGAAGGCCGTGCCTTTGCTCACCCTGGAAGAATTTGACGGCCCAAAGCTGAGCAGACCACAACATCCGCAACGGTATGCCTCAAAGATGCCTTGACGCGTGAAGTCTTGTTGACGTCTTGTTCAAGCCTTCCAAAGTCTTCTTCTTGAATCTGAAACCTGCAGGCTTTGATGAGAAGGTAGAGGTCCAATCTCCACGCTCGTACTTTGGCATTTCAGGAAACGGGAAAGGGTTGTTACGGCGTTATGGTCTTTACATTGCTGCCACATGTCACTACTATATCAACCCAGTTTCAAAAACTCCGAATATCTTTGCTGTGCAAGTTGTCCTTATTTGGAACTCAAGATAACCTCCGCTCCACGATCTCACCGAACATGTGTTGAGTTGAGGCATCATTACGCGTTGACTGATGAACGCAATTGATTGTAGATGTATGATATGATGTATGTTGTATTAATCTGTATGATGATCTGTAGATGTTGTATTATGTTGTCATAGACTCTACGCCATTCCCACAGCTTCTCGATCCCACAGCCAAGAGCCCAAGAACCCTATCTTCTGCCCACAACGTGCCATTGTGTAAGACTTCTGAACACTTTGAATGTGCAGAGACGACAAAGAATCCATGGCAGGAGTTTGGCTGACTACAAATGAATTGGAATCACACACACACATATATATACACACCTTGCAAGGTTGCAAGGCATGCCATGCCTCAACAATCTTCAACACACAGAAAGAGAGGTGCTTGTTCAAACGCATGAACGCCCCAGGCAGCAGTATGAAGGAGACTTCAAGTCGAACTAGCACAGATTGTGATAAGGTGAGAAATGTACTGTACGATATGTTATTCAGGAACGAATTAGACACATCGAACAGGCCCCAGAGATAGATCAAGCACGCCCAAAGCAAAAGATTATGAAGATGGCCTAAGATGGCAAATATTTAGGATCTTGTGAGGAGAGGATCCAATTTGAGCATCTTCTTTGGAACGGCACTCTTGCATTGTGTTTATTTATTTTATACATTTTTATACGTGTTTTAAACCAGTTGTTTGCTGAGTGGACTGAAGCCTTTCTTCAATGCGCCGACACCTAAGGCTTCGTGCTCTGGAGCTTCAAGGAGTTGTGCTGGATGTTTGCGCCCCAGCCTGCGTGTGCTAGCCGTCTCTAGCGAGCATTCGCGGAAGCATTGAGAATCATGCGGAGAATGGAAGATCCATCTCCATTCTTAAATTGTTTTTCTATCAGTTTTCTTAAAATTGCACCAAGCGAGTCTCAATCGCTGGCAGCATACGCGAGAGTGAAAGGAACATCCACACGGAGATGCAACAAAAACCTTTGGAGTACTTGACACAGAGATAATTGAGATCTTTTTTTTAGCTGAAGAAAAACATACTACACCCATAAATCAGACTTTATGAAGTTTGTAACAGATAGTTTCTGAAGACAATAATGCCGACATGGCGTTGGAATCCAGACAGATTTGTGAGCGAAGAAACAATGCAGAAACAATGCAGAAACAATGCAGATAGATTAACAGATAGAAGAAAATGCTAACAGATGCCTTGAAACTTTAGCGAAAGATTATCAGATGCGCGCTCTCAGTCTCACAGTTTCACACTTCCAATGACTTGTAGGAGAATACTAACTGCCAGTTGAAGAATTCATCTAGTCTATAGGGCAATTCGTTTACTACACATATATAACGGACTTGAGATCAGCCAGAAAACAGACAGACCAAAGTCTAGAGTCATACTAGGGTTCCTGATCTACTGAAGACAAAGGTCTAAGAGTTACCGCAATGTCTCGCATGATCTGAGAGGAGATACCCAAGCTTGCAAAGGGTCTTCGGAAATGCACCGAAGCCAGCCATAGAAGCACCTTTGCGAAAAGGGCAGATTCACTGACAAGGAAAGGATTGAGGTACACGTACCTCTGTACAGTCTAGCTTTCGACATTATGATTCCAGGATTCTTGGACATTCTTGGGACATTCTTGGGACATTCTTGGGGCATTCTCGGGACATTCTTGCTTCGTGGCAACGATAACATCCTTCTAAGGAGCTCTACTACGCTCCGCCCGAATGCTTTTGGGAGTGTGCTCCTCAATATTGGCAAAACCGCAGCAAATCTGGACTATCAGTTGCATCACGACAATGGCCACAATGGCCTTCTCTTGGGAATATCGTCGATTGTCTTACAAACCCTAAGCACAAATCACATTTGACAAGCGAATCAGCAAATCCATTGTGCATGGCGCTCAATCCGCAGGCCAGGGCTTGATACGATGATTGTGAAGCTTCACCACGACTTCTTCGAGGCCTTGTGGCTTTTGTGAGGTCTTGAACAGGGTTGATGTGGCATGACGTAACCGGCGCAGGGCACTTTTTCACATGTTATTTCAGCCTTTCTTTCCCCAATGCTTGAGCTACTTTCGCCGCAGGCTTGGAGACAAGACACCTTGGACATGTGCCGGCTCCAACGAGACCGAGTGATGTCTGAGGCGGGAGAAATCCTTCAGACCGGTCTCGTTGGCGTTAGATCAGACGGTCATGACATGTTCACAACGACGCAGGGTCCAGGAGAGGATGCACAGCTGGACCCTAAGGGACCCTCACTGACACGGTATGGTACACTTTAGACTTCCAAAGGTTCATATATTATCATGTCTATAATATCTACAAATATACATACAATCATATACTTTATACTATACTGTACCTATGAAGCCTATAATAACTATAAAAATAATAGGTTATTCTAGACTTTAACTGTTGCCACCCGCTCTTCAGTTCTTTACAACCATATCAGACTGTGCTGCAGTTCCAGTGGCTGCACGCTGAGGCTAGATCAAAGGCAGGAAAGCATGGACAAGATGACCTGAGTTCAAGACTGTCCTATCAAGATGCAGCAGATTCATAGATGGTCCAAGTAGGTGGAAGCATTGAAACGAACACATATTGAAACTCTGACGCAGTACGCGCGAATGGATGATCTCTGTAAACTCAAGTTCTGGACTCAGAGGTTTTTGTCAAATTAGATGGCGCAGCAATGTGTCAACAAAGAGCCTGCTACTCATAATGCCCTCGTATCCGACTCGTATCCGAATCGTATCCTGCCTTCTGTTTTCAACTTTAATCAAGGCAAGCCTGAAGCTGGAGCAACCCGAACGGAACAGCCAAGCACTGAGCTTCCGACACGAAAACAAGGAATGAAACACAGTGTTCCTGATTTACAATCAGTTTTCTTGAGGCCAACTGAGAAGTCCTGCATACCGCGCTTCTACAACACAGAGAGCCTGAAACCTGACCCAGAGTTTGCAAACCATGATGCGGTCAGTCCCAATCTTGCTCCTATCCTTTTCAGAACCAGTGAAGACAGACGCAACATGAGTTGGAAATCTTTCAGGATCTTCAACGTTTGATTTTCACGCGATCATGATCATGCCTCTGGGTCTTGCTCCAGTTGGATCATATATTATAAATTATAATTGTATGTATATATATATAAATATATATATGTACACATATATACATGTATACATTTACATACACATAAAACAGATAATTCGCATGGATTCTCATCATGGGCTCTGCATTTTTCTGTCGAGCGGAATTGACGACAAAGGCAGCCCAGAGGAGAGGATTTATGGAACTGGTGGAAACTGGCAGTAGCCCAAGAACGTCAAATCAATGAACATCTGTCCAAAATGACGAGTTTGTTATATCCAGACTGCTGATTTAGTTATCCTGGAATTTCTCAGCTCTCAAATGAAATATGTGAAAGAAAGCGCTCCTCAAAGCTTATAAGATCCCGCTGAGCCTGCAGATGTTCTTGACGAAGTGAGCAGAAATCAGAAAGCGGTGTCATGTGAGTACCGAGTCATAGCAGCGTAGCACTACTAGTAGCACTACTAGTAGCACTCAAGATCCTCAGAGACTCAGAGATTCAGAGCCTCTGCAGTCTTTGCACTGCACGAGCTTGCTGCACGAGCTTACTGCACGAGCTGCAGGTCTGGAATCCTGGAGCCTCACACGTGTAGTCCCTAACTCCGATATCTCAAAGCTGAAACGCCTTTCCAGACTCAGGAAGTTGTCAAATCTTGTATGTTTTTTCAAGGTATCCACTGACGATGCAGTTTTTCGAGGCAGGTGGATTTGCTTGAAACCGTCTGGTTTCAACACTTAAGGTTTGTGGTGGTTTTCGGCAGATTTGACGGCGTTGGACTGCTGAAGTGCAGCTAGACTGAAGCGTTGCGCTAACTCAAGGACCTCCAGTACTGGATGCAACCGGACAAGGCTTGGCTTTCTGAACATGCATCATGGCTGTATGTATTCAGACTAATTCAGATATGATACAGGCAGTGTAGACTTGCATGCAATTGAAGCGTGGCAGGTCTTCGAAAGGACGTATCAAGGTCAGAAAAAACTGATGCTGGCCCCTCACTCCCAGCTGGCAGATGCAAAGTCGACAGCGCACTGGCGCTTGATGCCAAGGAAGCAATCCCATGGAGCAAAGCCGTCTCCCAAAGGCAGTTTTGGGTTTTGGCTCCTGTGTTTGTCACAACAGCCGGTGGCAGCTCATGTGCTGTGGGGGAATCCCTGTAGGAATTTCCATTCCGGAGCGTTTAGACTTGGATGCTGGGATCTTGGTCCATGTCCAAATCCATACTCCTCAATAGTCCACCCTTGTGTCGGTGCCGAGGCTCCTGGTATCAAAGTGAAAGATGCGTCCAAGGAGGTTGCAAAGTCGGCCTGGCTGAAATTGATAAACTTGATCATCATTGACAACCATCGGATGATACCATCGGATGATTCCAGCAGTTCCAGGCGATTTCAACTTGCTTCGGAGTGCAGACAGACCAGACTGGTGCCGCATTGTTTTGAATTGATCATTGTCAGGATGGTTGGAGAACTGCGGAGGATTCCTCGAGAAGCCAAGCGTCCTCAAGCAGTTTCATTAGCAACAGCCTTAGATCTACAGCAAGAGTAACTTTGTACAAACCGGGCAAATATTTGATTCACAAAGTCAATGCTCCTTTCAAGCTGTCACTTCTAAGGGAGCTCCCAAAACTGTAAGATTAAAATCACCCACGATACGAAGTTGATAGTTGCTGCATGTTGATGCAATCACCAGTTAGCCTTGCGCCAGGCTTCGAATACCTTGTCTGTGGCGGTTGTGCAAGGGCCTTCCGCTGTCGATGCTGTGAGATGCGTTTTCGATGCCTTCATTTTTTTCTTCAAGACATGGAACGCATGAGGATTGTTCCTAGGCAAAGACGTGAAAACGCAAAAGCACGCCGTGCCGCTGTGAAGGATGCAAAGAGCTTACCCTGCAATTCATGCAATTGCTGACTTCCTGAAAGTGGGATATGGACAGTGAACGGAGTGAACTACGCGTGAAACGGAGTGAACCATTCTGAAGGCATCTAAAGGCACTGAAGGCATAAGAAGGCATAAGACAAGCCAGAAGGCTTTGCAGCATCCTCTTCGTCCTCTCCTGGACCTGTGCTTTGCACATCTTTGCACCACTGAGGTCATGTCTCATGCGGAGCGAATCTCTCAGCAAATCACTGGATATCACCAGGCCATCTTCAAATCTTGAAGTGCCAAGCTATGCCAAGCTATGCTAAGCTTTTGCATCTTGGGGTGGCACTGTTTGGTGGCACTATGTGGCACTGTTTCATGTTACATGCTGTTACAAGTAGAACCCGCGCGAGGCGGGTGGCGGAAGTTTCCAGGTTTAAGAAGTGCAACGCTATAGGATCCAACAGCAAAGTTTGCCTATAGGAGCTGCGGCAGACTTCCACGCTCTTTTCCGGGACTTCTGACCTCTTGTCGCAAATTGTGAAACCACTTCTCAACTCTTCCAACGATTTCTCACCTCTCGTCAACTCTTTTCAACGACCTTCATTTCTGTGCACATCTTCTTGACACTCCTCAACTCTCTTTTCATCTCTCTCTTCTCCTCTCAACTCCTTTGAACTTGTGTTGACTCACCTCGCCTCAGTTCCACCTGTCCAATTTTTTCTCAGCCCAGTCGAAGTGACACAGTTGCAAACTTTCTTGTTCAGGCCAGTTGAACTGCCTTTCCATTCGATCATGGTTTCAACATTCGATTGTGTTATCATTCTCGTGTCATGTACTATCATTCAATCCTACTGGGCTGTTGACTGTTACCTGTGGGTCCAACGTTCAAGCACGCTTGGGCTGCAGCATTTTCCATGCACAAAGTACCTCAGCACATGCAAACCACCATAGCATTGCAACACACGCGAGCCAACTTTTCTCCGCAACGGACCCCTCCGGTTACCCTGAAAAAAAAAACAATGTTTCGTGCAAATCCTAACATTCAAATCCCGTCCATGATGCAGCACCAATGCGATCTGCCAACAATGACTTGCAAAACGCAATCAGAATCGCAAGATGGTACTCGAGAACAAGTACCCTTCGAGAAGCCTTGGCGCAGCCAGTCCACAGCGATCTGCACAGACTGAATTGCACAACATAATAGAATTGCAACACACTACTCTACAACACATCACTTTGATGAACCAGTTCCAATGCACAAAGTGTCTCAAGGCATGCAAAACACAATAGCACAGCATCAACAAAGAAGAGAAAAAGTCACCTGGAACCCTCAGTTGCATTGTGCGCGCAGTTCGAGCAAGATTCCACGGCAAAGCGGCGACGCCCCAAACCGTCGCGCGCGCGTGCCAACTTTTCTCCGGAAGGGTACCTCTGTTTACACGAAAAAACACAATGTTTCGCGCAAATCCTAACAGTCAAATCGCATCCAGGATGCAGCAGTTCCAATTGCGATCTGCCAACAGTGACTTGCAAAACACAATCAGAATCGGAAGACAGTATATACTGGAGAACAATTACCCGTCGAGAAGCCTTGGCGCAGCCATTCCACTGCGATCTGCACAGACTGAATTGCACAACTCAATAGATTTGCAACACACTACCCTACAACACATCACTTTGATGCACCAGTTCCACTGCACAAAGTGTCTCAAGGCATGCAAAACACAATAGCACAGCATCAACAAAGAAGAGAAAGAGGCACCTGGAACCCTCAGTGACATTGTGCGCGCAGTTCGAGCAAGATTCCACGGCAAAGCGGCGACGCCCGAAACCGTCGCGCGCGCGTGCCAACTTTTCTCCGGAAGGGTACCTCTGTTTACACGAAAAAACACAATGTTTCGCTGTTTCGCGCAAATCCTAACATTTAAACCGCATCCATGATGTAGCAGTTCCAATTGCGATCTGCCAACGATGACTCTGCTCTGCTCTACGCTGCTCTGCTCTACTCTGCTCTTCTCTACTTTGCTCTTTTCTCGCCTTCTCTACTCTATACGCGCCTATACTCTGCTCTACTCTATTCTACTCATCTCTCTTCTTCTTTTTACTACTCTGCTATACCCTGCTCTACTACAGAGTTTTACGCTACCCCTACTCCACCTCTACTCTACCTTTACTCCGCCTCTACTCTACCTCTACTCTACTTGTACTCTACCTCTGCCTCTACCCCTACCTCTACCCCTGGAAACTCTTCTTTGCTCTACGCTGCTCTAAACGCTGCTCTAAACGCTGCTCTAACCGCTGCTCTAAACGCTGCTCTAAACGCTGTTCTAAACGCTGCTTTAAAATGCTTTAAACTCTGCGCTAAACGCTGCTCTAAACGCTGCTCTAAACGCTGCTCTAAACGCTGCTCTAAACGCTGCTCTACTCTTGTACTCTTCTCGACTCTACTCTTCTCGACTCTACTCCTCTATGCTCTACTCTGCTGATCTCTGCTCTGCTCTGCTCTGCTCTGCTCTACTCTACCTCTGCTTCTGCCTCTGCCCTCTACCTCTACCTGTATGCCTGTATGCCTGTATACCTGTATACCTGTATACCTGTATACCTGTATACCTGTATGCCTGTATGCCTGTATACCTGTATACCCGTATACCTGTATACCTGTATACATGTATACCTCTCCTCTCCTCTCCTTTACCCTACTCTACCCTACCCTACTCTACCCTGCCCTACTCTACCTCTACCTCTACATCTACATCTACATCTACATCTACCTCGTCTCTACCTCTTCTCTACCTCTTCTCTACCTCTTCTCTACTCTACCTCTGCTCTACCTCTACGCAGGTGCCAACCGGACACAGTGATCTTTGGGCCGGCGAGAATGTGACTTCATGATCTCTTAAGGCACATGCCAACCGGACACAATGATCCTTGGGCCAATGTGACTTCATGATCTCTTAAATCACATGCCAACCGGACACAGTGATCTTTGGGCTAGTGAGAATGTGGCTTCATCATCTCTTAAGGCACGTGCTAACTGGACACAATGATCTTTGGGCTGCTGAGAATGTGAACATTCCAACTGGACACAATGATCTTTGTTCTACCGAGAACGTGACTTCATGATCTCTTAAGGCACATGCCACCTGGACATTATGATCTTTGGGGGGGATGTGACTTCATGATCTCTTAAGGCACATGCCAACTGGACACAATGATCTTTGGGCTGCTGAGAATGGAACTTCATGATGTCTTAAGGCACATGCCAACTGGACACAATGATCACGCGACTTCATGATCTCTTAAGGCACATGCCAACTGGACACAATGATCTTTGGGCTAGTAAAAATGTGAAAGTCCGTAACTCGGAGTTTCCTCCATGAAACTTCGTTTGATAAGTTATATGGTTTTAAAATTTAAGACGCGTCTCAATTCGCCCAGCTTTGGAAACCTGAGGTCAATGGCATCGCTTGCGGAGGGGCAGAGAGAAGCCACAGATGCTCAGATCAAAGAGGCCACGGGGCTGCTTGGACATGTTGAACCGTTGTTTTGAATTGCATCTGTTGCCCATGATCTGGTTCCTTACATTTTGGTTTCAAGATGTTGAGAAGACCCCAGAAAGAATTCTCATCCCAAAGATGGCGCTGGGAATTTGATCTCGCAATTTTTTGGCTGCAACAGTAAAGGAAAAATTCGAGCGAAAATGGCACTTTGTAAACGAGACTTGAAACATGGAGTCACAACCCTGTTGATGCCCACCCCTGTAACCCTTTGCAAACCTTCGGTCTTGTTTCGCCAAAACCTTGCAACTCGCCCGGAGTTGAACTGCAGTTTTCCAGCTTTGCACTTGTCTGGCTTGAAGTCCTTCTCACAGTACCCATACATGCACCTGTAGACTACGCATGTGTTTGACATTTGCATGCCAAGTCATACCTACATGATTCCACGGTCTACAACGCCTTCCCCTGGTGTTAAAAAAAATGCTGATTAACACCATAGTAGGCACGAAATCTAGAAATGAGCGATGTCTTGTCGACCAAGTATTTTTCCCCAACAGCAGAATGCTTTGGGGTCTCAGCCCACATAGCCTTCGGGGTGCTCCGGGGCACTGCTCGACCCTGCCGCCTCGTTTCGCCGGTTCCGGGAACCAGGGTTCCGAGAACC
>Ga0126342_10017382_pt1 | contig 12442 bp, 17 predicted proteins | sample Cyp1metagenome_FD_92528 | JGI IMG/M metagenome (GOLD analysis project Ga0126342, IMG submission 92528) | Coral microbial communities from Lord Howe Island, Old Settlement Bay, Australia - Cyphastrea 1 metagenome | ecosystem: Host-associated > Invertebrates > Cnidaria > Coral ... | reverse complement strand
TGATATGATATGATATGATATGATATGGTATGGTATGGTATGGTATGATATGATATGATATGATATGTCTGTGTAATTATGTATGTATCTTGTGTAATATATGTATCCAATGCCTGAAAACTTTGAGCCACAAAAATCACATGTGCAAACAGCTGCAGAGAAGTAGGATGCAGGATGCAGGATGCAGAGGTACCTCTTCATAGACGAAGTGAAACTGTTTCCGAAAGGTGCCAACCTGACAGGACAGGGAGAATCTGTGAGAATCTGTGATTTGAAGAGATTCGTTCGTACTCTGCCACACTGGGCACATGACGCTTTCAGGCACTTCCATGTGTAGCGCGGCTTTCAGCAAGAATTATATTCCAACATATTCCAACAATGGCCTAGACTGGTTTGAATTCTAGCTCTGTGAAGACATGGTTGAAGCTGACAGGCTTCAAGATGCACGATGATTTGCATTTCAAGAGTCTGTCCAAGAGCCGATTGGAGGGGCGCTTGATTGCGCTTGGGTGAGTGTTATGTAATGGCTTCAGCAATGACCTTTGAGATTTTGAGCTCATCCCCATGTCTATATTCCTTGAAGAGAGACAGCCAAGGGGTATATGGGACGAGGTCACACATGTATCACATGTTCACACGTTCAAGTTTTGGTGCCATGAGAAAATTGAATCATGTCGGCTATCCGAAGATATGAGGATCAGGTCCAGCTCGCATTGCCAGCGAGCACCTGCTAGTTTTGTTTGATCCGTTTGATCCGTTTTTTGTCGTCAGTGCTAGTCACTAGTCTCGGCATGCTCGGCATCACTCACTCCTGTCCACCGTCAAAGATTGAGTGAAATTTGAGACTCGTGACTGCACAATCAGAAGATTGGGATTACAGGGGCAGTGCCTCTCTGCAGATCAAGTATGCTCAAGTCGTGCTGACATTTTGATATTGCCGCCAAACTGAACTTCCTGAATGAACGGACATCAGAAGAAATCTCTCCTGAAACGGGGAGCTCCTTCGGACTTGCGGGCGTCCTCGCAATGCAACATGCAGAACGAAAGTGGAGAGAAGCAAGCCAGAATAGCAACGAATAGTTAAAACAAAAACCGCGAGAGTCCCAAACATCCAGGGTAAACGTGAAACAACGTAAAGTTCTGGAGTGGAAAGTTGCGAGGCCATTGACAGAACTTGTCCGTTGTCTTGACTATTCTTGACTTGCCCATCTGAATTTGAACCATTCGAATCGCTGAAAACTGCTGAAACTTCCAGGCCTCAGCGCGGCTTCAGTGAGCTCTGTCACCGTTACTGCGCGAAGCTGCCGCTCAGCGAGGCCTTCGAAAACGACAACTCACGTTGTCGCGGGCTTCGAGCCGAAGGACCCAGTGGGTCCATGTCCAGGTTTGAGTGCGCTAAGGAAAAGACACAGAAAATCATTTGGAGAATTGTGAAGATACTTAAAAGTAAAAGAATAACAGCGGAATGAATCCGAATGACAAATAATGACAAATGCATTCGGTCCTACATTCCGAAACCAGTTGATGCCTTGGCAGCCTTAGCATCCATTTACGCCCCGCCCCCAAGCCTTGCAAGAGAATCTCAAGAGCTTCGAAGTTGTGCTCTCTGAAACCTGCGACAGACGGCAGACTGCAGCGACTCTCCTATGGCGTGCAGTTGGCATCGCAGCCTGGTTCAGGGGTATGAATCACCTCAGATGATTGACATTAACCACGCCGCGGCAAAGTGCGTCGAAACATGTAGAATGATGTAGAATGTAGAAAATTCAATGTGCGGGGCCCCTCGGCAAACTATCGAATGGAATGTAGAAAAATGATGGCCGAGGGGCGATGATGGACCCACCCCGAGGATCGACCAAAGATAGAAGCGTCTCAGCAATAAAGGAGGAGTCCAGGATTTGCGTGTCGTTCGCGAAGCTGTCCTTAAAGATTTCTCAAAGCATTTCGATGCCATAACAACAGGACAGTCTCAGGCAAGTTGCTCTTACAATGCTACAGGACGCGACAGGGTGGAAAATCCTGATGCCTGGCCCTTGGGCAATCAATGTTTTTTCGTGTTGAATTCAGAGTCTGGAGTCTGGACAAACGTGTTGCACATTTCAATGCAATGACACACCTGCCACTCTCTTCAGCAAAGCATCGCAAAGCACATTTGTGAAACCATTTTGCGAAAGCACCTGCCACACTGGCAGGTGAGAGTGCGACAGCTCAATGTTCTCATCATCGGGCTAAAGTCCATGGAAAAAATTAATCAGGATTCAAAGAATGGATCAAGATTCAAGATAGACAACAACGATTCTCAAGGTGTACAATTAAATATATATATATAATTATATATATATTAGATTAAATTTATTTAAAGATATTTAAAGCTGTTTTGTTTTCTGATTTTGACCTTCTGCATGTTGGGGCTCAGGTCAGCGTGAGGAGCACGGAACCTCTGGCGAAATCAAAATCATCTGGAGGCAGTTGGCCGAATCAAAGCGATAAGATGCGCACCAGCGATATGGGCTCTGAGGTATCACAGCAGGAACTTCAGCCTTCGTTGCCATCTTAATCTCATCATGGAATACCAGCAGCACATAGTGACATTTGATTCTGGATCACTGGATCATATATATATATATATACATATATATATATATACATATATATATCTATCTATCTATCTATCTATCTATTTATGTATTTATTTATTTATTTATATCAATATCCGTCAGTGGAAGTCGCATTTCATGGGCATCACACTGCATTTCGCAGCATTTCGCAGCTACGGCTCGCTGCCTCCACAGTTTTTCGTTGGGGCAATCTTGCCAAGCCGGAAGCCAAGCCCGAAAGACCTCGCTGGATCTGTTCGCCACAAATTACATGCAGCGCAGCATGGAGTGATGCACATCGGCAAAATTAAGCCCAGGCACCAAGTGCCCAGTTTCGTGCTGTTGGACCTCACAAGTGCTACAAATGTAGGGCTCGTCAATCCTCCAATGTGAAACTGCTATAAACTGCTCAAAGCGTGCACTCCGCCACTGGCGATATCTGGCCATGCTATCTTCCAAAGGTTTCACAGTTCGAATGCAACCACCCCATGTTGTCATCATTTCCATTCTTCGCCTTCCATGCCCAAATTCATCAAAATTCATCAAAATTCATCAAAATTCTAGATTCTACATGATTCTACATATTTTACCATCTGCTTCAAGCACCCCATGGCGACCTTCGGAGGCTTCAGCAGCTCCGGGCAGATCGGGACCCAGTGACGCGGACGACGCAGACGCCGCAGACGATGCCTGAGGTCGGAGCCGGACACGAGGCCATCGACGTTCTGCCGCTCTACTTGGGACATCTTGGGACATCTTGGGACATCTTGGGACATCTTGGAACCGGTTGGAACCGGTTGGAACCGGGTTCTGACAAATTCTTGACTATCTCGATTCAACATGATTCAATCCTAGAATATCCTAGATATCTCGCTGGAAAATGAACATAATTTCAATTGTGCAACATATTTCAACTTTTAGCCCCGCGATTGTGGCAAAGGCCGAGAAGCTAATTCTTCCATAATTCTGCAGTAGCAATGCCATGGACACTTCGCCCAGAAAATGTCTTCAATTGACTTGGCGCAAGAACAACTTCCAAAAAACAAAGAAACCGCCAGCCACACTGCAGAAATATCTGCAGGCATATCTGCAGGCCACGGTACAGCAGCATCCGCAGCAGGCAGATCAGCCGTCACCGCAGCATCCGCAGCATCCGCAGCATCCGCAGCATCCGCAGCTTCGTTGGTCGCTGCCACCAGCGGTGCCGGGGCTGCCTGGGCTGCCTGCACTGGCTCCGGAAGATCTGGCAGCTCTGGCACTTCCCCGCGAGCTTTGGCTCGAAGCACTTCACACACGTTCCTCACAACTGAAAGGTGTAAAAAGGATTAAAAAAGTGTAAAAAGTCAAAAATGGAACTTTGAGAGTATTTGAAAGCTTCAATTTATGGGGAACGTTCGACTGGATCCCATTGACCTGACCTGGAGAAGCTACTGGAGGAACCTCCCGAGTTTCATACATCCATTGTCGAACAAATCAAAATGCGAACCCTCAGCATGTTTGACATCCACGCAACTCTTCAAGCCACCACTCAGCCGCAACTTGAACTGCATCTTTTTTTCAAGCTCACGGTGTGTCTTTGGAAAATGCCCACAGGCACTTTCACTGAGATGGGCACAGACCCACAAAAAAAACTACAGACTGACCACTGCCACTTTCTCGCCGTGGCAAGTCGCTGCAGGTTACTCTGGCGCCTTGAGCAGCTCGCAGGTTGACGTTGGGCTTTGCTTCCTGTCAGGACACTGCGAACTACACCCCCTGAACAATGATGGCATCGGCCAGGGAGAATGTGTTGTGCTATGCGGAAAGATCTGTTCGGTTGCATCATACCAGTAATGCAAGACAAAAACAGGTAATAAACCGATATGTGTATGGTATACATATAGATAGGTAGATAGATAGATAGATAGGCAGATAGGCAGGTAGATAGGCAGGTAGATAGGTAGGTAGATAGGTAGGTAGATAATCAGGTAGATAGATAGGTAGGTAGATAGGTAGATAGATAGATAGGTAGATAGATAGGTAGATAGATAGATAGGTAGATAGGTAGATAGGTAGAAAGGTAGATAGATAGATAGATAGATTCATAGATTCATAGATAGATAGATAGATAGATAGATAGATACATAGATACATAGATACATAGATAGATAGTAATAGATAGATAGATAGATAGATAGATAGATAGATAGATAGATAGGTAGATAGGTAGATAGATAGATAGATAGGTAGATAGGTAGATAAGATAAGATAAGATAAGAGAAGAGAAGAGAAGAGAAGAGAAGACAAGATAAGATAAGATAAGATTAGGATAAGATAAGATAGATAGATAGATAGATGGATGGATAGATAGATAGATAGATAGACAGATAGATAAACAGACAGACAGATAGATAGGTAGATAGATAGATAGATTAGGTAGGTAGATAGGTAGATAAGATAGATAGGCAGATTGATTGATAGATTGATCGATAGATTGATTGATTGATACATTGATCTAGAATGTCTGATTAATGATGTATGATACTGCATGATTCATGATAGATATATGGAATTGCAATCCAAAATGGCTCAAACTGCCCAACTTTCTCACCGTGGCACCTGCTTAGCGCTGGATGAATTGCATGGAGCTGATGGCACCCAGGAAGAAGACGGTCGGAACCACCAAGGCATGGACTGCCAGCCACCTGCACTGGATGGGTTCTCCATTGACCCGATGACTTACCATTCTCTGATAAGATATCAAAAAAGCATCCCAAAAAAAAAACTGTTGCCTCGAGTTTACCGCATTGACTATGGGCATGTAGCATTGCGCTTTAATATGCTTTAATGCTCTGAAAAAACAAACTGCAAAATGCCAACGATTCGTGACTCGTGTCAGTGAAGGCCATTGGTCAACCACCATCAACCACGGTCAGCCGCCTGAAGGTGAAAATCGGATAGGCCACAGGAGTCCTCGCCACTGCTGCTGGCGGCTGGTTCTCTGCCCGGCGCATCATGCTGCTGCCCCGGGCTGCACCTGCTGCTCCCATCATGGCAGCGGCATAGCCCACGCTGGCACCCAAGGCCAAAGCAAAGCCACTGGAGGTCTCGGTCTCGGCCTCAACGCGCTGAAACTCGGCAGCGCTGTGCACGGCGGATCGAGGCTGCGTATGCGGCGCCGGCTGGACGAAGGCACAGGCGGTGAGCGCAGAAGCCAAGAAGAGCAACACACGCATGGCGGGCGATGAAGCGAGGCGACGAATCCACGATCGAGACAGCTCCCAAGCTGCACAATGGCGACAATTCTGGAGCCAAATCACCAAAACGAATCCCTTTAAGACTCAAATGGTGTCCTGACCGGAGCCATGGTAAGCACCCATGGTCACTCTCCAGTGCAGCTTGTGGAATATGGCCATCCTTTGCGCCTCCATTCCCACAGTTGGAGGTGAGGCATGTTGCTATGATGCTACAGATGTTGCTATGGATGCTATGGAGATTGCGATAACTGTTTAATGCATATTTATATATACATATGTGTAGATAATATATTGTAATAAATTTATATATGTCTATGCTCGCGTGTGTGTGTATATTCATCTATCCATCCATCCATCCATCCATCTATCCATCCATCGATCTATATATATATAAACATAATTATACAAGTCCGTGAGTCCTGTTAATTACGGCTGGTTTTTTTTGGTGAGCGGGCCAGGGGGGTAGTGAACCAAAACCCATGTTTATTTACCCATATGAGCTGTTCAGGCTTATCACTGACCACCAGCAAGTTTTGCACATACACAGGGAGCGTTAATATGGACATATCCTCAAGGTCTTATGTCAAAACATTTCCCATATCAGCGCGGCGTGGTGGTGATAGGCAAAAACACGCCACCAACTCAAACCAGGAGGAAATTGCCAAACAATGCACAAGTTCGTCTTTTGTCCTTCACTGCCACTAACAAGTGAGAGGAATCTTAATTGGCCAAGTATTTGTCGTCATGGCTGGGCCGGTGCATTTGAGAATTCCCAAAAAAAATGCACAGACAAAACAAACAAACTTGACCAAAAGGGATGTGGTGAGCGTTCTGGTGAGCGTTCTGGTGAGCATTCTACCAAAATGATGACCATAACCCCACTGGTGGTCATCATTTTGGAATGATGACCATGGTCGTCATATGATGACCATAAGATGACCACCAGAACGACCATGGTCATCATTTTAAAATGATGACTACGTGGTCATCATATGGTCATCATTTTACACCTGTTTTCGACACTTTGATGACCATGGGTTTACCCGCTTAGGCAAAGAACGACCATGGTCATCATCCAAAACACCCGGTGGTGGGCGACAGTAGTTTGGAGAATGACCACCAAATGATGACCACCAAATGATGACCACCAAAAATGACGACCATGAATGATGGCCACCACGATCAAAAAAATCAACCAAGAAAAAAACACACCAAAAACAGGCATCAAATGTCGAAGCAGCAGCAATGAAGCATTCCCAAGAGAAAAAAATGCCGCCCTTTCTATCTATCAACATAAGAGCGGGTGATGTCCAAACTTGCTCACAAGTGCAGTAAATAAAATGTTTGGGATGTTAAGGGTGCCTATGACGCCTATAAAATGAAAGGAAGGCCCAAGAACCCCTAAGAGGCAGAGATCAGATGTTTTTGTTGTTCGTTCTTGCGTTTTAGCGGCGCTGGGGCCAAAACATATGTGCAGGATGCACTGAACAGAAATTGGTGAGCATAAATTTGGCCATTAAAAATAAAACAAGGTTTGAAATTGACCATTAGGCCCCTTATGTTTTGGCAAAGTTATTAACACACCTCACGGACTTCTATAAACATAATTAAACATATATCATATCGAATCATATTTATTTAATATTTATCAAGTTATATGATTTGATATGCAGATCTTCGATTAAAATTCCCCTCCAAGTGTCTCAGCCCGATGGAAGACTGCGCCAAACTCCGACTCCGTCAGGCCGCCGTACGGCTGGTCCGAGCAGCCATGATTCGCCACCTCAACGGAGCCAAGCTGATCGGTCGCGGCAACGGTTGTTGTGTAGCATGGTGTAGCTATTGTAGCTGGGGTATCTTGGAGTCTGGCCATGGCAAGTGCTGTTTAGGGCTGTCGTACTTTATCAAATACATTCAAACATTACATTAGAAGGGAGAGAGAGAGTAGCATGGTTTGATGTGTTTTGGCTCGTGCCGCTTCCAACAAAATCCAGCAGTTTCTCTTGACGTTCCCGGCCGCTCCTCGCTGCCAGCTCGAATCAAATCCACCAAACCATCCTCCTGGCCAGGAACACTGTCTGTACCTGAAATCAGCTGAAGTGTGGGTAGCTGTGCCGCGATCTCAGACCGATCTGATCCATCTGGTCACTTCCGTGTCTCTCTATCAGCCAATGCTTGCGGAGTCATCAAACCAGTGATTCAAATTTGGTTTCAGCCAGCGAGAATATTCCACATTCAGCCAGCAGACACAAAAAGAAGGTTGCTCTCGCATCAAATTTCTGCAAAAGCTCCTCACGACACAGGGCCAGCTGAATTGCAATCAATTTTGAGAAATGTCAATACGTAGAAACCTGAGGAGACATGTCAATAACCAAAGTCACGAGATCAAGGCAACCGCTGGCCAATCTCTGGCATCCAGTCCCAACCTTCAAAAAGCAGCACATCTTGTTGCCCCCACATCCCACCTATTCCCACCTTCTCAAATCTCCCACCTTGATTTCGCACAACATGGACGTCTCTCCACGACAGGGCGCGTCATCCAAGGTTAAGGCCACCAACCCGCTGCATCCAGGAAACTCGCCTTGAGACACCAACTCAGCTCCCATTTTGACCTCACCTGGTCCTGCTCCTGAACCATTATCCTTGATCTCAACATGATCTCAACTGAGTAACTGGTTCAGGATGGTTCAGGATGGTTCAGGATGGCTAGCTGAACCTTCCTTGGCATCCTGGGCGGCAGAATGTCTCACAACTGTCAGGACCCTGAGCCAGCCTGCATCGTAGAAGCACAGGGCCTTGGGATCCAAGGCCTCCAAAGCGCATCACACTGTGAAAGATTCGAAAATTACAATGGTTGATGATGTTGATGCAATATTTACAGTGAGGCATTGAGATTCGAAAAGTTGCAGCGCCCCAACTTTTCATCGTTTACACATTTGTCACAAGCACAGTCCAAGCTGTGTCTGACCTGTGCCAGCTGTCGCGAGTTCAGCGAGGACAAAGATGTAGCCGCGCGGACCACTGCTTTGTTCAATTGCGACATCAGTTTCCCCTGCTGTGTGTCCTGAGAACGGCGAACAAAGCCCAAGAAACCAATTTACAAACCTCCAGGATCAGAAAACTACCTCCCAGGTATCAGGTGAAAGTATTCCAAATGTCTTCAAAGAACTCTCGGCTTGTGAGTAGGGCGGACTACTGATCTGCTGATCTACTCTAGTTTAACCGGAATTGAATGACTGGTGTGAAATCTGCAAAGATTGCCAAGGATTTCTCAGTCGAAAACTGCGGTGCCTCTGCCCTTCCCTTAGACACCAAGGCTCAGCTTTGCCCCTGAGTTCCTGCCAATCCTGCGAGAGGGCCTAACGGAACATGCAAGATGCGAGAAGTTTTACTGCGAGGTTTTGGGGGTCTGGGGGTCGGGATGGTTTCAGGGGCTTCAGGGGCTTCAGCTTCAGGGGCCATTTCTCGCCTGGGCCTTGGCAGAGAGCTGCAAGCGTCGGTCCGCCGCAGCGACCTCAGGGTGCAATTCGGAAACGGCAAACGGCTTGGCCGTTTCAAATGATTCAAATGTAGCGTTGACGAAAACTAATAGACATTAATATGACATTAATATGACATTGATATGACATTCATAGACTCTATGACTGTTGCATACTGCTGCCTTTCCTATCCGACCTATCCCTTCCTCGCCTTCTCGGAAATCGTCTCGGAGATCTGCATGCGCTGCTCCGCGGCTGATGCGGCTTCCGACAGACCCAGGCGCTGGTCGACCATGGCCAGGGCCTCAACTTCCGTTTCACAGCGGAGATTTTGCGCCAGCAAAAACAGCCTCAGCCACTTCACCTTCAAAGATGTAGAATGATCAGAACACACTTCAAAAATCTTCAAAACAGGTCAAACGAAAGACCTCGGAGCCCTTGGCAAAGATTTTGGCCCCCTGGCTACCTCAGTCAATCCAACATCTTGAGAATGTCTCCCAAGGTTGCCTTACATGAGGTCAAATGGACAACAATGACACAGTGCCAACGGCACATAAACGGATATAGAAGAGTATAGAAGAGTATAGAATAGTAAATATAACTACTAGCATATGGAGGTGCCTAAAACATGGCGTGGCACACCACATCATCCGAAATTGGAACATTTTAGTATTGAAAGCCATGGTTTTGCGGATCCCCCATTTCAAGAAACCCCATGGAACTCCCAAAAATGGGTGATAACAGTGATCTGCACAGTGTGCACACCACGCTGCCAACACTCTGCGTAGTCGAGTCCACGGCGCCCTGCAAGGCACGTAGCCAGCGTCTGCCACGCACCACCTGGACACAGGAGATCAGTCACTGATGGTACAGGGTACCCTCTGGTAATCACCATTTTTAATGGGTAAATCCACTATAAATGTGGTATTTTCAATAGCTATGTTAAATTACCAGAGAGTACCAATTGTTTTTGGGCTTCATCTGATTTCATCTGCTCCAGTTCTCACGGTCTTGCCATGTCTTGCCTGCTTGGCACTGGCCGCGGCAATATGCATGCCATAGCCACTGGACCTATCAGAAGTCTTCAAAAAGGCCGAAAATGTTGGCCAAGGGACCCTTTTGATCCCTTTTGTAGGTTCAGTCTCCAGGCGACGCAGCGCGCGTTGCGTAGGACTCAAGGCTCCATCACAGAACCCCCTTGCGAATCCCTCTGTGACCGTTTTGTCAACAAATCAATCGGCTGAATCTGCATCCGTGGAGATCCTTATTTAATTAAAAATGCCGCAAACTTCAAAATGCACCTTGGCATCCAATGATTCCAATGCCAAAAAACATCAACTGGGTCATCCATGTCATCCTGAAAGATCCGTCCTGGAAGGCGAGCTGACGTCATCCGCCATTGCCCATCACCGACCCTTTGTGTGTCGTGACTGGATGTGACTGGATGTGACTGCTATGGATATCCCATGGATCTATGGATATCCTCCGGTGACCTTTGCCAAACCGCGAATCTCGCAGGATGATGCTGAAATTTGCTGAAGTGGTTTCGAAACGTTGATTCACAATCACTTGGGAAATGGTTGCTTCACGGCTTCTGTGGTTCTGTCAATTTGTGGCATATGGTAAGCCTTACTCCCTTGCTGGAGCTTCGTGAATGGGAGCGAAGGTGTCAAACAAAATTTCAACCGACCAGCTTCCGGCTCCTCAGCTGCACGTTCCGCACATGCTACATTGTGAAATTCTGACGTCCATCAGCCATGCCTTTTTCTCTCAGTCAGGCTTACAGTATATATCTATATACAGTATACGTATATGATTCATGTGATTATATACTGTATCTCTTCAAACGTCGACGGTTGCTTGTCACATGGTTCATTTGTGACTCAATTGGCAATGCTTTTGCAATGCTCAGCAATGGCAGCGCTATAAGCATCTTCCAACCGCTTGGCTGCCGTTGCGACGGTGTCTGTACGAGGTGTAGGCAGTTGGGCTGCGCGGAAGCGATGGTGCAAAAATGCCATCCCGAACAAGGCAGAGCGGACCTGACGTCAACGACATCACTAGTCATTACTGTTGCTCATCTTAAATTTTAGTGAACTCATGCCACTTGATGCCACTTGCATAAGGTCGTTAAATTATAAGTCATACTATAAGTCACCGTAAGTGATGGACCTGCTTCATGGTTTCCTCCATGCGGCCGGTCTTGCTGCAGCCCACTGCCCCTTGGTCACGGATGAAGTTTCCGAAGGCATCAGTGTCCACCACCACCGACGCCAACTCTCCCAAAAGTCCAGAGGCCTTGCAATGCTTACAGAGGGGACTGATTCGACAAATCTCAAGCGCTGGCCATTTTCTTCGACGGAACGGAGTGCTGGCTATACACACCCCAAGTAGACTGGCAAGCACACCAAGCATGCAGCAAGCTGATCAGTTTCAGATTTGATTTAAAAATTATAAACGGATCTTATTTGGACTTCTTTGGTGGGCCCTGCCGCTTTTGACACCCATTATGACCCAAGGTGGTTCCTGCCATGCCTAGCCTCACGCCAGGTGGATCGTAGCTGCCGATGGCTGCGAGACATAAGTCTCATACCTGATGTAAAACGGCCCAAAGGGAGAAGATTGGAAAAGAGAAACGAGGTGAAACAAGGTGAAGCTGTCAATTACATTCAATCACCTCCGTCTTTCCCGCCGAGCGTTGTCAAGAAATGTCAAGGATAGCATTGATTCAGTGGCATACGGCATGTACGGCATTTTGTACGCTGCATCCAAGTTGCTCTTGGTATAAGTGGACATGAGGCTCGAGAACACTGACTTGCATTCATTGTAGCTCGCCAGCTCTTCCAAGGATTTCTGGAAAGACTTCACCTCCGCCTCTGCAATGTCCAGGTAAGCATCAAGTTTCACCCGGAACTGCCACCAGATCCTGGCGCCGGATCCGGCCTTCAAAGAAGAAAATGAATGGTTCGAAGATAGAAGATGATAATACCAGTAGTACCGCACAAGTCGGTGGCGGAAGTTTCAAAAATAGGAAACCTATAGGGGAGCTTGGTTGTTGTGAATCCGGGATGGCAGAGCGAAGCCACTGATGGACTGAAAGGTGCTTGATCTCTCTCACTCTTTCTCTCTC
>Ga0126342_10017381_pt1 | contig 12442 bp, 6 predicted proteins | sample Cyp1metagenome_FD_92528 | JGI IMG/M metagenome (GOLD analysis project Ga0126342, IMG submission 92528) | Coral microbial communities from Lord Howe Island, Old Settlement Bay, Australia - Cyphastrea 1 metagenome | ecosystem: Host-associated > Invertebrates > Cnidaria > Coral ... | reverse complement strand
ATGGCCTGGGCAGAGACTGCGGCGACCAGGGCAAATTTTTACAGCGCTCGAGACGAGCATATCCCAGCCACCGCTCCCAAGAAAGCAGGTGCCGCTGCGGCAAAAAGACCTGGAACCGGCTTGCGGAAGCCCACCAATGCCGCTCTGGCCGAGCAGGTGCAGTCATTGACCGCTCAGGTGACTGCTTTGATGGACTCCCAGAGGGCTTTACAGCAGCACCTATTAGGCGAGGCTTCTGCAAAGGATGTGCCCGCGCAGATGCCTGGAGGACTTCTTTCAGGACCAAAGATGCCTGCCCTCTCCAGTTCTATGTCTCCGCCGAAAGCCTCGACTTTGGGGGCGCTGGCAAAAACGTTGGGGCCTCCGCCAAAGACCAAGGCATTGCATGCCGCATTGGGGTCTACTTTGCCTGGCCTAGGGGTAGACATGGACGAGCCGTTAGATGTGCTTCAGAGCTCAGATCATCAGGACTCAGTGCTGGCAGCCCTGACACAGCAGTCAGCGGCAGTCACCGCATTGGTGGCGCACATTGCCGGGGGAGGAGACGCTATGACCGATCTGCATGGAAGTGTGCCTGGATCCCTTGGAGCGTCTACAAAAGGCCTGCAAAGGCGACAGAAGCTGCAAGCAGATCTTGCCGGACAGTCCTCCACCTTTTTCATCCAGCTTCATCAGCAGATGCATCGAAAGATGTTCCCAGCCAAGTCAGTGCCACAGAAGGAAGAGGATCTCCTAGGGAGTCAGATGAGCATGTGCAATTACTTGGAGCGTTTTGGGAACTTCAGAAATGCGGGGGAAGTAGGGATGACGATGTGGGTCCTAGCTCATGCAATCGACGCCTCAGCACATGGGGACCACAAGTCATGCCAGGAGTTTCTGGCCCTTTTAGCCCTGGCCCTGGAGCAAGCTGCCACGGATGGAGACTGGAGGATAGCATACCACCTCACCTTGCTGGAGGAGCCACCTCCAGTGATGTTTCAGGGTCGCCCTCAAGCAGTTGCAGCGGTGGGGAAGCCTTTTGCAAACCTGGTTCCTCCAACCCTAGCAGCTACGACACTTGCTTACATCAAGGAGGTGGATGTGCTGATCACCAAGAAGGGAGAGCTGAAAGGGGGAAAGAAGCCTACAGGCGCCACCGGCGATCAGGAGGAGGAAGGGGGGAGCGCGAGTCCCAAGCGGAAACCTCGCTTCCCTCGAAAGCCCAAGCAGAACGAAGAAGCAGGGTCCTAGCCTCGGAAGGCCAGGACGTGCATGACCATGAGAATTTAGTTTTTGGCACAGAAATTCCTGGCGAAAAGTTTTTGGAGACCACTCTCTCATATCCGAAGTGGTGTGCTCGTTTGGTTTCTGGAGCACTTAGAGCCAGGTGCCCCTTTGCTGCTTTCCTTGTTTTTGCAATCAGAACCTCCAGGAAGAAGCCAGAGAGGTTGTCTCCTGCACCGACTTTCTTCCCCATTCCAGTTCCGTTCTGGAGCCTGTTCAATGGGATGCCTGCCACTTCTCAGCCTAGGAGTTTCTCCAAGCCTCACCTGCTGGATAAGGTCGTTTTCGTCATGATCATGGCTCTCAATTTCTGGCACAGTGGTGGAGTTTTTGTGGAGAAAGAGAAGCTGCAGAGAGGCCTGAACCGGCAGCACACTGCTTTGATCAAGCACCTCAAGGCCTTGGTGAAGTCGGATGATCCGAATCTCAGTTTTCCAATTGTTCAAGCTGGGAGGAGGTTTCCGGAATTGACTGCACGACTTTCTGAGCTGTCTGATTTTGTGACAGCCCATGGCATTGCGGCTAGCCCCTACACCAGAACTTTTCCTGGGTATACCGAGGGGCCTCCCGTGGACAATGCAAAAATGCCAGAGCTCGAACCATACCGTGATCTGGATGCAGCACGGCTTAGCATTCACGGGAGAGGCGCATGGGACATCACCGATTTTTTGGGTGATGAACTTGTCATGGTTTACAGAGACCCAAGAGTCATACAGTTGAGGAGAGAGCCTAGTAACTGCCCTGTCATACGTGACAAGCCTGAGGAGGTCTTCAAGCTTGCGAAGCTCTGGGACTCGCATGGTCTTTTGGTCGCTCACTTTGACCAGTCTTTTGAGCATAGACGAGGAGAACTGGTTCGGGTGTTTAACGCCTTGAAGAACCCAACATGTGACCGGCAGATAGGAGACCGTCGTGGCCGCAACAGCATAGAAGCAAGAGTGGTAGGACCTTCCAGGTGGCTTCCTGCTGGACCCGATCTACAGGATTTGGTCATTGACCCCTCTACCCAAACTCTGTCGATTTGCGCAACAGACCGGAGGGACTTCTACCACCAGCTTTGGGTCACTAGGTCCAGAGCGCTTTGCAATACAGTAGGCCCTGGTTTGCCCACAGAATGGCTTGAGGAGACACAGGTATGGCCGCAGTTGCTAGGTTTGATGCAGAAGCAGATGTATGACCGCCTCAGGGATGGAGACCAGCTTGGTATGCGAAGCCCGAGTCACAGGAGAAGCAGAGGAGAGTTTGGGCAATGTTGGGTCGCGTTTGGCAGTGTTTTTCAAGGGGATCATGCAGGAGTTGACCTGGCCACTGAAGGCCATACACAGCTGTTGAAGGATGCAGGGCTCTTGGATGAAGGTACTAGGTTGCAGTCGCAGTCTCCCCTTCGTTCGAGCAGTTTCGCTCAGGGCCTTTGCATTGATGACTACTTTTGCGTATCGGTGGAGCCGGAGGACAGAGCTCGAGGGGCTTCTTTGTCAGAGAGGTTTCTTTTGGGTGCGAGGCAGAAGTATGAGGAGCACAGCTTGCTAGGCAGCCCCGACAAAGATGTAGTTGGAGAGGACGAGGCCAAGGTGATTGGAGCCCAGATGAACGCTTCAGCTAGAGCGAGGAGGTTGGGTTTGGTGACCTTAGGCGTGCCTTTGAAGAAGAAGCTGGCCCTCTCTTTTGTCACCTTGCAGCTGTGTGCTTTAGGATACACCACTGATGTACTTCACCTTTGTCTGGTTGGGGCCTGGGTTTCGATGCTGATGTATCGCAGGCCCCTGATGTCTATACTTCGACATGCTTTCAGTTTTGTGGATGCTGCGCATGTTGACCCCATCAAGCCCAAGGTTGTGCGGCTTACACGCGCTCTGAAGGATGAGTTGGTGATGCTGGCGATTTTGATGCCCCTTGCAGTCACCGAGTTGTCGGCACCTTACCATAACTGTTTGTATGCAACAGATGCCTCTTCCTACAGGGGGGCCGTCGTCAAGTGCCAGCCTAGCAAAGAGGTGGTCGAAGTCTTGTGGAAGTCATGCAGGTCAAAAGGGTCCTACACCCGTTTTAGGTCCCAGCATGAGATACTGCTGCGCCAGTTGGGCATTGGTGAGGAGGTAGAGGAGCACATGCACGAAGAGCCAGTGAGACGCCCACTTGCTTTCCGTTTTGACTTCATAGAGGTTTTTTCTGGAGCTTCTGGAATCACGAGGTTGGTGGAGTCTTGGGGGTTCTCGGTGGGGCCCTGCATTGACCTGTCTGAGAGCGAAGAGTATGACCTCCGTTACTTACATGTTGTGAGTTGGCTCACCCACTTATGCGCCTCAGAACAGATCAAAGGTTTCATGCTGGAGCCTCCATGCACCACTTTCTCAATAATGAGGAGACCACAGTTGAGGAGCCTGGAGCAGCCTTTTGGTTTTGACCCTACAGATGATGCAACAGCCCTTGGAACACTTTTGGCGCAGAGGAGTTTTCAAATGATGCACATCGGCCTCATTAATGAGGTCTCTGGCATTCTGGAAACTACTTTCTCTTCAAGGATGAGAGCACTGCCTAGCTACATAGCACTGCGTGACCATGAGGCCTCAGACATGTGCCGCACAGACTCGTGCTGTTTTGGGTCCATACATATGAAGCCTTTTCGTTTCCTCTCAGTTCACGCCCCACTCTGCAGGCTGGCCCGGAGATGCAAATGTAAACAGAAGCATGTGCTGGTGCAAGGGGCGTTCACGAAGGCCTCGGCCACATATACTCCCAAGCTTTCTTTGGAGCTGGCGCGCACCATCTGTTTAGCTATGCTTGCGAAACAGGAGGTCCTGGAGCTGGAGGAGGGCAGTGAGACCAAGGGCTTGGAGAATCTTTTGGTGAACCAGACAGCCATCACGGAGAAGTGGCAGACCCTGTTTTCATGGAAGTTCAAAAAGTTGTCTCACATCAACATTTTGGAGCTCTCCTCCATCTTGAAGCTTGTGATGCACTTGGCAAAGGAAGCCTCGCATACGAGAGTTGTGGCTTTGACCGACTCGCTGGTGGTGCGGGGAGCAGTTTCGAAAGGTAGGACTTCCTCGAAGGGTCTTGGAGCTGTTTTACGAAAGATTTGCTCTTGCGTGACGGCAGCTGGCATCTACCTTACGGTGCCTTTTGTGCCAACACGACTCAATGTTGCGGACGACCCCACCAGAGAAGTTCCACTCAGAGAACCAGCTGGGGAGAGGGTCCCAGCCAACACAGAAGAGCTCTTTGAGATGGCATGTTTCCCTCCGATGCGACGATGGGCGGCAAACTGGACTAGGCTCGTTTTGGTTTTGCTTGGGCCCAGCGTTTTGGTTTTTCGAGACAGATCTAAGTTCAGGCAGGCTAGATTGGGAGAGTCGAGGATTACAAAGCGTTGGCATGAGAGGCAGTTTGAGTTTGATAGCACTTTGGGTTTCCCTGGAGAAGGTCGTGCAGAGCCTTGGGAGGAGGTCCGGAATCGGAGATGGTATGTCGGGATCCTCCTTGGCATTTTTGGACTTGTCTGCCTTTGGATTTTCACTGGGCATCAAGCTCACCTTCTTGCGTCTACCTTGCCGCTTTCGTTCCTCTTCTCTTCTCTCTCTCCTGCCTCCTGTCTCTGTGCTTCATCTCTCTGTGGACGACAAGGGTCCGGGAACTTAGCCCGTAGGTCCTGGATTTTGCTTTTAGTTAGTAGTGCTCAAGCCATGCCGATGTTTCCTCGAAATTCTGGCGATACTGCGCGAGCCTCTGCTAGAGCTCTCCGGGAGCAACCCACAGTGACGCGGCCAGTTTTACCAATTACACTGGCCCTGAGAGAGAAGCACCAAGCCGTTTTCAGTACGTGGCTAGCAGAAAATGAGATTGACTTTGACCTCATGCTGCAAAGACACCACGAATGCATTGACGAGATCAACATGGTTTTGGTACGGTTTGGGAAGGCACTTTACGCTGCTGGTAGGCCGTACAACCACTACTTGGAGACTATAAACCTGGTGGTGTCTAGAAAACCTTTGTTGAGGCGCATGCTTCAGATGGCTTGGGACTACGCTTTTAGCTGGGTGAAACAAGAGCCGTCGGCTCATCATGTGGCCATGCCCTTTCAGGTTTTGTTAGGATGCATCTCAGTTGCGATTCTCTGGGGCTGGGACAAAGTGGCTGGAGCTCTAGCGCTGATGTGGGGCGCACTGCTAAGAGCGGGTGAGTTTCTGGCAGCTTTTCGTTCACAGCTATCACTACCGAGAGATGCTCAGTTTTCAGTCAATTTTGCTCTGGTGTCAATACCAGAGCCAAAGACTAGGCTGACTGCTGCGCGGCATCAAGTCGCAAAACTGGACATACCTGATCTGATAGGCGTGGTTGATATGGCTTTTGGATCTCTGAAGCCTGAGCAAAAGCTCTGGCAAGGGAGCGGTCAAACTTTGAGGAACAGACTGAAGCAGATTCTTTGTGCTCTTCATTTGCCGGTGACCAAAACACTGCAGCTGAAACCACTGGATCTTGGCTCTTTGCGCTCCGGAGGCGCAACATGGTTAATTTCAACAACAGAGCAGAGTGATTTGGTGATGCGCAGGGGACGCTGGTTGAATGCGAAAACAATGAGCATTTACCTACAAGAAAGCATGGCAGTCCTTTACCTCCAAAAAGTTCCTCCCTGTGCAAAAGAAAGGGTTCTCCTTTTCGCTGCCCACTTCCCAAAGCTTTTGACAAGGGCGACGGGATTCCAGAAAGCAAAGGTTCCTACGAGCTTATGGAACAACATACTGCAGCTTGAAAAATGACAGTACGTGTCAGCAAAGTTGGATGGAAGAGTTGGGATGGAAATCGGTTGTAAAAACAACCTTGAACTTGTGACAGATCCAGAGGGATTGCAAAACAACTGACCGTGCTTGAGTTGATGACCTTTGCATCCACGACTGCTCCGGTGTTGTTCGCTCAAGCTTCCCGACCCAGTCCTTCGTCCTCCTGCCCATCAAGCTGCAGAATGGGATGGAAATCGGTTGTAAAAACAACCTTGAACTTGTGACAGACCCAGAGGGATTGCAAAACAACTGACCGTGCTTGAGTTGATATATATATATATATATATATTATGTAAATATATATGATGGAATTTGAATTATATGCATATAATTCAGATGTGTGTGTATATTCTATATTATTGTGGCAGACCAGCGGTTGCACGAAGTCACGCTGTATTCTTTGCTGCTTAGCTGGTCGGCTTATTGTGGGTTGGTGGACAGGCCCTGGCAGAAAGCCTGGGATGGAAGTGCGATTTGCGTGAGCTCTACCTCCAGGCCAATAGCATTGGTGATCGTGGTGCTGAGGTGCGCCAGACGCTGGCGTCGGGGTCGGGCTGTGGTTCAAACAGTGCCGAAGGGTAGAGATTCCGGCCGGGCAGAGGCTTCATTTTGTGAGAGAGGGAAGTTTTATCTAACGTGGAAGCGACGTTGATCAAGATTCGACATTTTTTTGGCAAAACAAATGCTGTTACACCCATCCAACCTGATTTTCGTTTCCTACGCGCCATCCCAACCTCCCTTCCACGTCCCGCCGTGGCCATTGCAGGCAGTGGCCCGAAGCCTTCGGAGCAAAGGCCGCTGTTTGCAGAAACTTGACCTTGAAGGCAACAGCATCACCGATCGGGGTGCGCAGGCGCCTGTGGCCTGTCCCTGTTCACTGATCTGGGCAGCTGGGCCTCTTTGGAACCAGGGCAAGAAGCGCTGTTTCCAAGACGTTGTGAAGTTTGTGTGAAGTTAAAGGAAGGTGTATAGGAGGTGACAAAGATACCACAACAGCACCGCAGATTTATCTAAGTGTTGAATGCCCAGAAGAAAAACATAGCCACCCGGCCAGGCTGTGGCAATAAGCCTCACACGCAACCGCAATTTGCAGTGGCTTAAACTCTGCGACAACAACATTGGTGATGTCGGTGCTGAGGCACCAGCAGTTGGGGTCTTGTGTCTTGGGTGGGGTGAGACAATCGATTCGTGCGCAGTTGGACTTTATTGATCCAAAATTAATTCGAAATCACGGTATAATGGCAAGTCCGGGCTGCTTTGAGACAGGGTTACTGTGTTGAATTTGCAATTGCCAGAACGATAACTGCTTTGCCTTTTTGCATCACATGTTTTCTTTTTTTTTACACGTAGTTGTTCCATTATGTTCGGAGTTGTCTTTTACTTCCCAGTTCCGTCCATTGGTAGTTTGATTGCACAAACTATGCTGTATATTTTCCATTTGAATTCATTGGTGCCTCGCTAGGCCGGGAAACATCTGGATCCTGACTCGCAAGCCGCGGCCAGGCCCTGGTCCGTGACAGCCGCACCTTGCAGGAACTTTGCCTCAAAAACAACAGCATCGGTGAACGGGATGCTAAGGCGCTTGCGGTTTGGGTTGGCCAATTTGCCGGGGTCGGTGCTTTGGGTTGCGGTTGATTTTGCACAGGTGGACCTGGCGTGCTGAGTTTTCAATCTGCATTCTTAGGTGATGTTTCTGGGGATGCAGCGTCGCGCCGTTGCATTCCCTTAGAAGAGTTTGGTAAGTTAGTCGTATTTCGCCAATATGGAAGTCGTTATTTTGCAATTTAACATCCACTCACATCATCATAAGAATATCATTCTGTGTTTTGCATGGCTTGGATTTGGATGGCCGCGAGCAACACAAGATTGTGATGACAACCCATGGTGCGAGGCCATGGCCAGATGGCTGCCCTCTAACAAGGGGCTGACGCATCTTCGGGTCAACGGTTACCTTCGTGACACATTTGGCACCTGGCCGCAGGCGGATGCGCAGGGCAGAAACATTGCCAATGGGACCCGTTTTCAGTCAACCAGGAGTGAGACATGTCAAAGTGGATTCATGAAATTCAGTCAGTTCGAAGCAACAAGTGTAGAATCAGCCCTAAATCCGGCCGATTTGTATTGCACGTATTGCATACCACTGTAACACCAACCAAAATGAGGGATTTGACTCGGCCTTCAAGCACGTTCCTCACGTTCCATCCCACAACCCATGGCCGATGGCTCATCTCTTCGCCAGGCATTGGAAGCTGCAGCGAGAAAGATTGTTTGGCAGCTTGGCCATAGCTCAAGGTCATCTAGAGTCATCCGAAGGTGGAATGTGTGCCACGATGTACCATGGGAAATAGATGGCAATGGTAAATTGAGGTAATATATTGTCAAACAGCCATCTTTACCCAGGAAATCTTCTAAGTTTAGTTGGTTCATTGGTAAAAAATGTCCAAGTGCTTTGAACCCCATTTTGGAGACGCACTTGAACGCAACATTGACAGTGTACGCCATAGGAGCAATCATTGGAACTACTCATTCAAACCACCTCCTTTTTTTGGCTGACTCGGACGGTTGGATTGGGACGCCCATCATTCTAGACCGCTGCTGTTGGCTGTGTGCCAAGGGAAGACTGAGAAGACGGGAAGACTGAGAAGACTGCAAGTGGCTCGAAGGCACAACCTTTTCAGAAAAAAAAAACAAAATAAAATCCAACAGGCAACTGCTACTCCTTGGGTGGATCTGAACTTTTGGTAGCATCACAGCACATGTGGTGTATTGATCGCACGGCGTGGCAGCTTGGCAGACTGCGTGGCACAAGACACCAAAAGCGACCTCCATCAATCCGTAGGCCCCCACTTGGAGGTGCAGGAAACAACCGGGTCATAACCCAGGTGAAATGGGATCTCACTACTGTGATGCACATCCAAGTACCATGTAAACCACATCAAGAGTAAGAATTTGAGAATTCTGCAGCAGCAAAGCCTCGGTTGCAAAATTTTGTTTGGATGAGCATGCTGTGCCTTGAGCTGAGTACCCTTGTGGTGACCGATGTGTGCCAAGATGTGCCAAGTACCGTGGTTGGCCTTTGCATGTTTCCCTTCCGTTACACAATCAGTCAATCAATTTCTGCTTTGGGGGTCTACGATCTGATCCCAAAATGCCGTGCTGACCTTTTAGTGTGCAACCTCTCGATCATGATGATGGGTTGCCTTTCCGTTTTCTTTTGGGACCAGCAAACTGAAAGTCTTCTTCCCAAGAAATCCGTTTTAGCGGCACATGTCCTGACACACATTTCTCTCATTGCTGTGAAATCTTGGAACCGGTCTTGCGTGCAGCACCATTCTATAGTGGGTTTTGAAAGTCGAAGGTGCCCATTCAGAGCGAGTACCATGCTGGGGCTCATGGTAGTGTAGAGAATTGCCCAAAAAACTTCTCGACACAGGCAAGTTTCAGGATTGGATTGGAGGGGCGTGGCTGAACCTGATTGAATGAATAGAAACAACTTCGGAGTTTTCTTTGTGGATCCAAGGATGCATCTACAAGATGTCCAGGTAGCTTGGCTCTGGCTTACGCCCGTTTTTTGGTTGCCTGGACTGTCAGTGGTTTTGCTCCAAAAGTATGAAAGTGTTGGACCATATTGACACATAAAACATATCATATGTCCTATGATCGGATGGACGATTTATTGTTTGTCATTGATTTTGGACTTGAAACTTGGTATTGTTCTTAAGGGATGCTGCTGCAGGACTATTTAACGAAAACGCTGGTTCACAAATTTCATAATATAGGATCTTGGAACGGTTTTTAAATCCTCTGATTTCGGTCGTTGCAAGTTGTTTTTCAGTTTTCCTTTGGCTTATCCCAGAGTGCAAAGTTGGCGAACCTTCGCAATTCCACGTGGTGAATTTTGTGTGTGATTGTTCTCATTGCCAGAGAGACACCAAGGACGAACTTCCTTTAAGTGCCACTTGCGTGACCCTGTGTCGCGCTCATGACATGATCTATTTCCATGACATGTTTGCGACACCGAAGGAATGTCAATTAATGTCTGGTGCGTCTGTTCCACAGTGGTTTTTCACAAGTAGAGAGCTGTCCGAATGAAGGACATTACACACTTCCTCAGTAAGGTAGCCTTGCTGATGGCTTTGGAACAGACACCGCCTTTCCATTCAAATTTGTCAACCCTTCATTTGAAACCATGCGTTGGAGCTGCAATCGTGTGGGTAGAAAGGGCCAAGACTCACTCAATACACGTGGCACTTATTTTAGCTTCAGTCTTGGGAACTTATTGTGCATGGCAGCTCTGGCGTCAGCTTCAGAAGGGTTGCGGTTCTGCTTCTGCACACACGACAGTTGCAAAAAATGGTGAACCTGTTTTTGGCGCGTGGCTTCTTGCCTCTTCCCTGCAAAAGGCAAGGTATTGCTGAACATGTTACCCTCTCAATCTTAACCTCAACTAACCATGATAGGGCATGACTGTGAGCCCCCTTTCACTACCTGCACCATCCTGCGCCATTGTGAAAAACAATTCCCACGCAGCGTTTTGGTCCCCAGAATAGTGCAATATATTGGCAGTCCTAAAGCTACAACTCTATCAACTGGTTGGACAATATCCGTGTTTTTTTTTATATAGTAGTTGCTGGCATGCACAGCCAAGCATGTTCTCCAACGTCACTTCTTCATGGCACTTCTGCTGCTGGGATGGGACAAAAATTGTGCTGACGGATACATTGGCAGCCTTCGGGGAGGACAATGGTATTCGAGAGATGGAAATAGCGGCTATGTTTGTCGCACCATGGAGCAGCTGGATACCCTCTGGTAAACTAACATAGCTATGGAAAATCACTATTTTTAATGGGAAAACTCACTATAAATGGCCATTTTCAATAGCTATGTTAAATTACCAGAGGGTATTGTATTGTGGCAGGAATGGACAAGTTCACTGCATTCTATGCATGAGTCACTAGCATTTGAAGGTGCCAAAAAACTTGTGGGATGCCGATCTGTTTGGAGTGTCCGCTTGTTCCTTCAAACCACTAGGCCTGTTGTGGTGGGATGCAGTGCGTTTAGTTTTTTTTTTTTTTAATGTAATCTTCCAACTGTTTTTTACCCAAACAAAAACGAAAATACGCTGCAGAACATTGATACCTTTGATTTTGCCAGACAGGGGAGGAGAGGCAGGGGTGCTTAAAAAAATACACAAACAGTTTGCTTAGTTTCATAGTTGTTTCTTCTTTTGTATTGTTAACATAATATACCGGCAATAGGTCAACAACTTGGCCACTGCACTTTGTTGCTTCAGAGTAGTTTGTTGAACCATGTTGAACCATTTGCACTTGCAACTCTGCCTTGAGTTTTGCGATTTTCTGTTCGGGGTCTATGCTGGTATAAATAGCTTGGACTATCCCAGTGAATTGGTTCTGTAGAAGCTTTGAGGCTCCCCAGATCGAGAAATTCCATGGTGCTGCAGGAGTGTCCATGGCAGTCCACAGGCTTGGCAACATCTGAGGATGGGATGGTCATCTGAGGATGGACAACTGGATGTCCAACCACATTTTTCTTGGAAGGTCTCCTTACTTTAAACACTTGCCTTGAGCCGTGCTTGCCAAAAATAGAGGACACTGGTGTTTTGCTTAGGCTTGAACTGCAAACAGGCTGGAGTGTTTAAACTTGCATGCGTAAGTGAGTGATGATGGGTAGGTATCATGACCCCAAGACAACATCACTTTGAGAGCACTCTGTGCAGAGCATTCCTTGGAATCTATACATGGGTATTCTTGGAAGGTTTTAGGTGTGCACGCAAAGAAAACTGTTCAGACCCGCAAGAAGTGGGACTCAGATCTACATCCCACTCTAACCGTTTCAGGGTATTGTCAAATGGGTGAAGGCATTGGAAAGAGTCGTTGCACATATGGGGATAAGTGGCCCGTGTCTTTTCAGAATAGAGACCAAGAGAATGGCCTCCAAGCGCTGATGCAAGTGCAAAGTCTATCGCGATTGTTTTGTATACATTCAACAAAGAGACCTTGAAGGTGCCAAAGATCCAAAGAGTGCGCCAGCGCCAAGCGCTAAAGAATCACAGTGTGGTCCCCAATCATCAGTAAAAAGTGAGTGACTGCGCAGCATTTCATTCCTTATCAGGTTCATTTCCTCTGATATCTGGCAAACTTTATGATTCATGTTTGCTGATCTCAGACATGTCCATTCATTAAAATTTCTCTTGTGACCTCCTGCTTTGTAGAGTTGACACACCCACGCCTACACTTCCTGTGGCCAGTTTTGGAAGCTCAACGGCGCCCAGATAGAAACAGATTTAGACCTCCCGACGTGGCGCCATGAAAATCCAGCTGCTGACCCTGATCTGCGCTGCATTTGGTCTCAGTCTTCCAGAAATTCCCAACCTGCCAGAT
>Ga0126342_10017380_pt1 | contig 12442 bp, 13 predicted proteins | sample Cyp1metagenome_FD_92528 | JGI IMG/M metagenome (GOLD analysis project Ga0126342, IMG submission 92528) | Coral microbial communities from Lord Howe Island, Old Settlement Bay, Australia - Cyphastrea 1 metagenome | ecosystem: Host-associated > Invertebrates > Cnidaria > Coral ... | reverse complement strand
CCCAGAAATGGAACCTGAAAGAGCACATGTGGTATCAGTATCAGCTATCTCCGTTCCCTAGCTCCAGTGCGGCGATTGAGGCTGCAAAAAGGCTGATGCGCCTTCTTTTAGCAGCAAACAATCAAGCCACCAGACGAAACGAAACAATAAAAAGCTACCTTCAGCTGGGTTCAAGCAGCAACCGATATGCACCCCGCTTGCCCCAACAAGAACAAAATCATCTACAAAACAGCTTCCTCCGACGGACCCAATTCTGGGTCTGGAAAACCTTCTTCAGAAAAGGGACCCAAAAGTGGACTCTCTTGGATCGAAAGTGGTGGGGTGCAGGGGAACCCCAAATTTTGAGAAATTGGTGGATAAGGTTCCAGTCTACCACTTCGGATGGAATAACAGCGCGGTCAATTTCTGTTATTTTGCGTTTAAAAAATAGATAGAGAAAAACCAGACTTCAAAGAAAATCGCAAATTTACCTGCCGTCTTGTTGGCACTGCCCCGTGTCTTAAGAGAGAAACAGGAAATAAGTAGAGAGCAAGAAGGCAAGAGAGCAAGAGGATAAGAAGATGTGAAGATGTGAGGATGCGAAGATGTCAGGATGTGAAGATGCGAGGATGGGAGGATGTGAAGATGCGAAGATGAGAAAATGTGGAGATGAGAAGATGTGAAGATGAGCAGATGTGAAGATGAGAAGATGTGAAGATGAGAAGATGTGAAGGTGAGCAGATGTGAAGATAAGAAGATGTGAAGATGAGAAGATGTGAAGATGTGAGGATGGGAGGATGTGACGATGCGAAGATAAGAAAATGTGAAGATGTGAAGATGAGCAGATGTGAAGATGAGAAGATGTGAAGATGAGAAGATGTGAAGGTGAGCAGATGTGAAGATGAGAAGATGTGAAGATGAGAAGATGTGAAGATGCGAGGATGTGAGGATGAGAAGATGTGAGACTTGAAGATGTGACGTGAAGATGTGAAGATCCCACTACTAGAAGAACCCTTCGCTCAGACGCTCTCGGGGAAAAGAGCTTCGTTTCAGATCCATTCATTTTTCCGTGATTGCAGTTTTGAATTTTTGTCCATGTCAGTTTTACCATTGGCGAGTTTCAGATTTTTCGATGCGTGCGGCGATCGATCATTTCGAGCGTGCATGTTTTTGGAGGTCAATGTTTTCAATATCAACGCGGATGTTATATGTAGGGAAGCAACATAAGGAGGGAGATATGTGCAATGTGCGCATGGAGGAAAATAGGTATACAGACTTTAGTGCTTTAAAGGAGAAAATGTAGCTGCTAGCTGGATACCTTGAGCCTGATTGGATAGCTCTTGGTGATGGTGATGGAGATGACGATCAAATAGATGAAGGCCGACCCCCTGAAGTTGACTCTGATGAGCTGGCACAATTGGATCGGGCAGCTGGCTTTGAGGAGATCACGGGACTCTTAGAGATGAAGGTGATTGAGGAGCCCCAGCTGAAGACCTTGAACAAGGTGTGGTTCTCTCCACAAGGAGTGTCATGGATTGGCGCTTCAGAAATCAAAGGTGGCAGCGACGATGCAGGTATGTTGCCCGAGAATATTGAGCTGGAAACAAAGGATCAGCAGCAACCTTTGCACCCACTTCAGGTGCTGGTGCCCGGTTGGTCTTGGTGGCACACTGTTGTTTTCAATGGCTGCTCGCATTCCTGGACATCAAGGATGCATTCCTATTGGTTTCCCAGCGTGAGAAGATCTTGGTGGAGAAACCCTCTTGGTGGTCTGACAATTCAGGCACTAGCTAGATATTGGTCTCTCAGCAAATGCCTGCCTGGACAGAGAAATGCTGCGGACGTTTCTTTGACTTTCTCTGTGAACATCTACAAGCTCTTGGGATGGAAAACATACCACTGCTTCCAAGCTAAGCCTTTTCAGGCACAAGGAGAAAAAACTCATCCTGTGTTCTCACGTTGATGATTTGGTAGTTGGTGGAGAACGTGAAGCAGTACAATGGTTGGTATCAGCATTGAAGTCAAAGCTGACTCTCCAAGATGGTGATCTCATTCCTGCAGAAGATCAAGATGACCACGAGCCTGCGAGATTCCTCAAGAAGAGGCACTTCTTCACGCAGGCGGGGGTGATCATCAGCCCTCATGAGAAATATGCTGATGAGTTGGTGCGAGTCGATGCTTGCAGCACCGGAAACCCAAAACAACTCCCGATGTCAGTGGAGAGATCTTTGTGCCGGAGGAGTTGGATGAGAAAGGGACTTTCGCTCAGCTATGGGTACACTTTTGTACCTCAGCCAGGACAGAATTGACTTGCAACATTCTGTCAGGCACTTGAGTCAGTACATGTCTCGACCTACGGCAGCTGATGCGGCGGTAGGTTTTAATCACCAGATTCTGAAGGAATACCTCCAGACTCACCACCTGATGTCCATTTTTTCCTGGCCGGATCTGACATGGGACTACGGCGCATGGTGGACACAGCGTGAGCGTGGTAATTTCAATGATGTCTTCAATGACATCGTAATCTATGGGATGCATCAGTTGACTTGGGGCTCATTTGTTGAACAACAATGGTTCACCCAACAGGAATATGAAGATTGCCGTCCAAGTGACATCCCATGGGAATCAGATTAAGATGGCAAAGTTCGACCTCTGAACCCCGGCCAAACTTTGAGGCGGGGTGTTAAACGGGTTCAGCATGACACCGTGATGCATGGATGACACGCACAAACTGAGAAGTGACCATTGACAACATGTGTTTCATCTGCACAGTGGCTCGAATAACCTGTGACAAAAAGACTGGTCAACTGCCGTGCTCCGCAGCGTAGCATTTTCTGTACTTGTTTTAGAATTTCGACACTTCGGCCCTGGCACGGCCGGGCACGATCTTGCATAAACAAATTTCAGGGCCCGTTATTGCATTTTGTGGCAAATGACAAATGTGATTTGTGCTGATGCTGAGTTGTTGAGAACTGTTTGTCACTGCCCGAGTTTTTGCGAAGTGTTGCCTCTGTATCGCTGCTTGTGTGGGCAGCAGTTGTATATGCACTACCACATTGCTGCTAGTTTCTTGTTTGCCCGTACTGCGAAACTGCCATCCTGCAGTCACTGAACATGATTTTGTTGTTAAGATTTACCATTCAAAATCCACATGATCCGATGATTTTCATGGGATTTCCCATGTTTTTTGGCTGAAACCAAAGGGCAGTCGCGTGCGAATCGCAGGTTCCGCACGACAGAATCTGTCCATTTACAGGATGGAAAGCATTCGAAAACCATCCAAGTGATCTTCAAATTGATGGATATACTTAGCGCTACCTCATCTGGTTTTAAGAAAATCGGAACATGGGAGCATTGGCGAATGTTTTTCCAGAAAATGATGGTTTCCACAGTGCGTTGCCAAGACATCCTGAGTTCTCAACGTCCCAAGTAGTCCCAAATAATTGTGTTTTAAGGCTTGTTGCAAAAACCCCAACATGGTGAATGTATATGTATATTATACATATATGTTACTATGTTAGTTTCTTGGTGGGTTTACTTCAAAACATGATGTGGATATAGGTCATTATCATGGTTCACAACCCTAAAATATAGTATTAAGAATCCCAAATATCCCTGATATATTCGTATTATTGGATGTGATTCATCAATTCCCAATTTATAATCACTATTCATTAACAAAAAAATCTTAGTGTTTTGAACCTTTTAGAACAACACTTTTTTGGGATGTCCATGATCCGAAAAATTCTCAGAAACCGAAACCGTACACCATGGAGCTTTCTCCAACCGCGGCTACCATGGACACCATCCGCTTGGCCCAACGGGAGAAGAACCATGCCGGAACCAGGTGGATTCGGTCCTGGGAATTGGTTTATACCCATAGAAATATGTTCAATTTGAGGGTCTACAATTGGTATCAATTGTCAATTACTAACATTATTTGTTTTCAAATTTCTATGAGACCAGAGGGGATGAATATCTTTGCAGAACACAGGTTTTTGGCGAGGTAAACAATGGTAGCTGTCGCCATCTAATGGACGGATTTTGCGATGAACATGGGGATTCCCAACCAGCCATGTTTGTTTGCCAAGGTGTACAGGTCAATTCATCCTCAGTTCCTTTCAGATCCTGCAAGGATGGGACCCCCAAAAATATGGAGAAATATTTGGTGGTGACGGGCTGAAGAACTCAATATTGTATCTACTTTGACGTGAGTACCGGTCAAACCGCGTGTCCCTAAATGGTATGTTTTACTACGTCAAAAATCTATAGCCAAGTGTGCTTAAAATCCAGATCAACTTGTTGGCAAACCCTCAGGATGATGGGAAACTATAGACTATAAACGATGAAATATATCTGGAATCGGGGCCCATTACGGGCATGAGTGCAGCCCTACATGCATCGCCAATCCTTGAGTTTGAAAACTCAGCATGTGAATCTTGAAGACGGAGATAACAATGATAGGATCTGGACTGTTTAACAATATGTTTTGAATGCTCAAACAGTCAAACTGTTGATAAGTCCGAAAGGAACCCAGATTGATGGCTCAAAAAAAACTGTAGATCCTGCATTGATCATTGAAAGGGTTGAAATCAACATTTTTGATTCCCAAACCCTTGAAGCATGGGATGAGAGTTACAGATGAAGGCTCCCCTGGGACCAGGTACCAAGGAGAAATCTCCATCAAAACTGGACAAAGGGAAGGTGCGGTGCTGGTCAAGACGCCTTGGTTTACTCTGCTGCTTGGGACCCTGAACTGCATCCTGACCAGTGCGGGCTTGCAGCATCTACGGCGCTACGTCTGAACACAAGTTGAGAAAATCATCCCTTTAAACGGTGTTTTTTTGTCAATCACCATTTTTGAGACACAACCAGTATTTTATCACGCTACAGTATCTGTTTGGTCTGTTGGCCGTTGAGGCCCCATTCGCACAGGTTTTTTTCGCAGGCAAAGGCACATACTACTACACCAATCCTTACTTCATCTACGAAGGCGGAAGAGGACATGAGCTTGGATCAACACCTATATTACCCTATTTCGGATGAACATCCATTTGCCACCTATTTTGGGGTTTTGGCTGTACCAGGATGTTGACAGCCATGTAAGAAGCTGGTCATGTTTCAAAGCCTCGATCATGGGACCCAATTTTAAATGGTTTCTAGAATCCTGCAGACGGTGAAATCAGGTATGTTCTATTTACGGGTTTCCACGGTTTCCCAGAAATTTATGCGTCATATCTGGTGGAATCTGGTGTCAAGGTCTTGGGCTGTCCTTTTGCGGATGCTTCTGACATCAAATAAGGATGATACAACGCAGGGGTTGTGCCCAAGACCTATAAAGGACTGCTAGACCAGAGTTTTGCTGAGCGTGAAGGCTCCCAAACAATGATTATTCAGGTTCGAGGAAACAGGTGGCGAATCTCCTCTTTGAACATATGTTGGGTCCCTCTGGGTCCCTGCAAGGTGAATGGTTAAATGGAAAGAAGCATGGACAGGCACCGGGAATGTTGGCGTTGGATGCTTCCTTTTAAACACCTGGACCATCGACCTCCCAAGTCGCTTCGCAGGGACGCCTGAGCTTTGGCAGCGATGGCTTCTATGAGGGAAGCTTCGCAGAGGGTGAAATCAGCGGCAAAGGCCGACAGGAGCTGAACGGTTGGAGCTATGAGGGCGAATTCCTTCAAGGCCCGAGGTCCTAGCTACATATGCCGGTGAAAAAAAACATGCTCTGCAGGATGTGTATGTGCTGTTTATGGGTCACTCTTTTACCATGTAATTCTGGTGTTCATGCAGGTTCATCCCCTTACAATGGTGCCTTAGCATCCCTTGCCATTAGTTCAATTCGATGCAGATCCATTTTTGCCAGACGTGGACGAAAGGAAACTCGAACCTTCTCTTCAACAGTAAAACAAATGGTTTTCTGTATACAATTAGTAGATTTTCCCTCACGATCATCAATATGGGGATGGGTCGAAAACCCAACTATTCCCATGATAAGAATAGATATTCCCATGATATTCCCATGATATTCCCATGATATTCCTGGGAATGCCAAGGATTTTTGGTCACCCCCATAGCCATAGCCATGGCAGGCCAGAAGCACGGCGAAGGCACCTTGATTCGCGCGGATGGCGGCAGCTATACCGGCGGCTGGGCGGAGGCTCCGAATGATCAGTTGGGTTCCAACTCACGAACCAACTCGTTTCAAGGTACCCGGCCTGGTAAACGTTTACATAACGAACTGGAAAGATCCACCATTTTTAATGGGAAAACTCACTATTTCGACTGGGCCATTTTCAATAGCTTTTTGTATGTTTACCAGAGGGTATCAGAGAAAGTCAATATCCTCTAAACCTTTTCACGTCATGACAGTCATGACAGTCATGACCCAGAAATTCACAGCCGCCTTCAGTTTATGAATAGGAGAAACACGTTTAATAGTATTGCATCACTTTTTTTGGGGCAAGCTCCCTCATGTCCCCCAATTAGTAGTCAAGATTTATCTATCGGATGTTGACAGTAGTTTTACATGTATCTGTATAATATATATATATATCTATATACACAGATAACATGTATACATGTATGCTGGAAGATTATACTACCACGATAAATCCCTATGACCCATGGGCAAATTGTTGGTTCACTGGCAGGGGAAGTACTCCGGCCACGGCGCGCTGACACTTCCAAGTGGCGAGACGTGGGGGGCTGAGTCGGGCTGAGGGTCAAAATTGGAGACTCAGGAACCTCAGGAAACCACGATTTTTTTGTATCGATTGTTAGTCGATTGTTTTGATTTTGTGGAACAAGGTCCCAACTAATTATTGATGCTTGACAGCTTATATTTCACAAAAAACCAGGACATCTGTTGTGGAACAAGTTGAACTTTGTTCCAATCACCAGTGATCCCAACTGCGCCACAACGTCCCCGCCGTGCCAGGTATGTGGGCGGCTTCCAAATGCACAAGTTTCATGGCCAGGGGTCACACCAAAATCCCAAGAAGGCGTATGGCACGGGAGGCAGTGGATTTTCGCAGAGGGATCCATAGTTGCAAGGACCTCTGCGACACTAGAGACAGAACCTTTGCAAAGAAGAACTATATGTAGGTGACAGAGACCCCACGAGTCGTGATATGAATTCATCAGGATACTTGCGAATTCCTACCATAAATGTTCTCCATATGACTTTCTGGTTTATGATTTGATATGAGTATGAGGCATGCAACAGAGTATGAGGCATGCAACATCAGCAATCCCGATATTTTTTTCGTGCTTGTGCCCACCAGGGTCTCAGGTATTTGACACGGTCATGTCTGCTGCAGTTGTTCCCCCGGCTACTGAACAGCAGTCAAGTCGCAGCTGATTACAGTTACCGAGGTCAAGCCCTTGAGTTCCCTGGGATTATCACGAACTGGGGGATGTCCGCAATTTCATATCATTAGCCTGCGGTAATTTACGTAGCTTATGGACAACCCACCATTTTGAATGGGTAAATCATCTACAAACGGGCTATTTTCCACAGCAAACTGTCAAACAGCCAGAGGTAACCCAAACCACCAAACTACCATTTACATTTACGGTTGAAATCACACTTTCGCTGTATCCCTAGCCACAGGCCATGAGTTACGAGGGCGAGTTTCGCGATGGTTTGCGACATGGGCAAGGCCAGCTGAAGGCCGGATGGGCAACATGTCTGGTGCTGGGTGTGAGCCAAAATTGGGGTACTCATTATATTTAACAATTGTTATATTTAAATATATCTCCAAAAACATGGAGAGATTTTGGGCGAGAACTAGGACTTTGTTGTGGATCCCACTCCATGGCTATGGATCCCACTCCAATTTCCCACTCCAATTTGATCCCAATTATCCCACAATATCCCATGATATATCCATGTGTCAACGTCTTGAGGAACGGGATGGCGCGTCCATCTATGTGGGCCAGTTTCAGGTCGGGTGTGGTTGAAATCCCCGGTTTCAATGGAGAAATGCTCACATATCAGAGATTGCTTGTAGTTCGATGCATTAACAACTATCAATATATATAATATACATATGTGATATATGTATATATATATATATATATATATGTATATATATATGTGTATATATATACACATGTTATATATGTATATTATATATATACACATTAAACAATATCTCATTGTAATTATATATTTTAAAATATTGCTGATGTTTCCTTGGTTATACATCCCCTATTGTTTGGGGTTCTGAATGGTGCTTTCCCACCATTCATCAATTGGACTGGGGTTCACTTGGACTGGGGTTCAGATTCTGATCCCATAAAAACAACAAGGGCTCATCATTTTCAAGTGGATTCAATAGATATATATATATATACATACCTATCCAGATCTGAACACATCTACCGTTTCGGAAACTAGTCACACACACACACACATACATATATATATATCTATAGATGTTCTTGAAGTTGCTGTTGAACCGCATCTTCATGTATGTTAAGATTCTTTGGTACCGGGATGGTAGCAACAACAACGGGTGTCATCCCGGGAGGGGATCGGCAACCGACCTTGGTGATTTGGTGGTGTTTTTTCGCAATACATTGGAGGATCAACAGACACGGTCAGGTGGGATACTCTCTGGTAAACCAACAAAAAGCTATTGAACATGGCCATAGAAATAGTGAGTTTTCCCATTAAACATGGTGATTTTCCGTAGTTATGTTAGTTTACCAGAGGGTAATTGATCTGAATCAGGTTTGACTTACTGGTGCTAAACCCAGGAAATTTTCGGGAATGATCCGCTGGCTAACTATCAATAGTCATCCCAGCAACCCCCAGCAACCCATCCATTCCCTGCTAAGCACCAGTAAGTTGAATTCATGCGAAAGCACAGCAAGTGGTTAGTAAGTAGGGGATAATAGTGAATTGTGGCAACGTTTCTCCTCTTTGAGAGATCTAGATTTTGTCTCAGCCCCATCAGTTTTGCGTGTTAGATAACTATTTCTGATTGAATACATATATTTTCTCTTTGATTACTGTAGATACCCATTGTTCCTGATAATTTCACCACTGTTGGGATATACTCTCCGGTGTCATCAAACGTGGCTGGAGAATCCTCCATTTGTAGATGATTTTCCCAACTCCCATCCCTAATCGAAACCATGGCTTTTTGTTGGGACTTTCCACATTTTTTTGGGACCATAGAAATGGGGTGTTTAATACTGGCCTGATGGGATTATACCCAACTTTCCTGAAATAGGGGTAGCCCCAAATGTTCGGATTTTCCGAAAATTTCCCCAAAATCAACCATCAGCCCAATATTAAACCATGACTTGGATATTGGGGTACCCCCATGACTCACATGATTCTCCATGGCATGGCTTTAATATTTATTCCCCTGATATTGGGCTATTGGGGTACCCCATGACTTTGGAAATCCCCAGAAAAATCTCCAAGCCACCGGCATTTCCCAGCGCCTTGCAGGAAGGCCGCCGCGATGGACAGGGGAAATCCATGGATCAGGCGGGGAAACCCGTGGGGACACCCAAGAATCCACGAGTTCTTTGAAAAATAACAGTCACAGGAACGTAATGGATATATATATATACATATGTATATATATATATATGTATATATATATACATATATATATATATACGCACGCCATCTACATCTGCGACAACCGCGCGCAATGGGCCTCAATTGACCGGTTACTGAGTCAGATGTTTTCCAAGGCGTGAGCGAACAGCCGCTTACCAGTTGGTTTTCACCAGGGGTTTAGGGTTGCCGTTTAGGGAAAGTAAGGTTTTGAAGCATGTTTCTTCTTGGTTGCAAATAGTGAAAGACCCCCATATGGCAAAATAGCAGAAAAGATGTTTGGGTCGTTTTCTGAAGGTGTGTGACTCCTCTTTGAAGTACTTTTCAAGATAAGTAGCAAGTGTGAAAATGTATAGAATACTTGGGTTTGGGAGCCTACTGCCAATAGTTTACAATTTTGTGGCCAATAAATTGTCCCATGACAGGCTGTGGCTGTCCCAGCAAAACAATTGCACGCCCAAACCTAACTGGCGAACTGGAAAATGGGCCATTTAGTTTGATGATCAATGCTTATAAAAACGATGGTGATTTCCCATGGCTATGTTAGTTTACTGGAGGCTAGATGATTGATCTCGTCATAGGCAATCGATGATAAGAAACCATCTAGACGACAGCACATTGCACAGGATTTACTTTTCCTCTTTTCGGACATTCTTATGCCCAAAGAAAATAGGTTTCCACATTTCCAAGATGTGACAGATGATCTCCAGAATTTCACAGGGAGGCGCTTAATTTTCCCAGTTGAAGTCGCAGGTCAGTGGGATCTCCTATGAAGGTTTGTGGCGCCAGGACTTTGGGATTTATGATATGTGGGACATTTTGGCTTTCAGTTCGAGTGTCAAACTACCGGGTAGATTTTGCCACCATTCGTTGTAGGTTCATCACTTCAAAATGAACCCGACCCGCAGAAGGGATCGAAGCAGAGAGTTGGGCCGCTGCGCATGTGAACATGACGGATTTTACACTCCTTTGCCCACGGTGATGGGACTAGTTGTGACTCCAAAGTAGGTCCCTTTGTTTTGGGGCTTTGGTTTAAATCAGAGAATCAGTGGCACAGAAAAAGTGGTCCCCTGCTGCACGTTACTTATGATGCTTCCCCCTCTAATAGGGACATATCGCCCATTTATGCATGATTTTCCTATAGTTAAAGTGCATGAAGTATTTCCCAGCACCATGCTTGACAATCATTAGAGGATGATTTTTTTTCTTTATCCCCAACATTGGCTGAGCAAAACCTGGGAAATGCCACGGAATAGGCTACAGATTTGGATGGTCGTCAGTCACAGTTCTTGGGCAGTCAAGTATTGACTCATTGGTCGTTTGGTGATCACTGGTTGTCCGCCGTCTCCTGATCGAGCATGATGTGTTTGTGTGCTGAAGATTGGCAAATGGCTAGAACAGATGCCAACACCGTTCTTTCGCATGAATTATCGCTGTATTTATTGAGAATCTTATTGCAGAATTTGGTCGGCTGGTTCAAGCATTTCCTACTTCCACAACATGTTCAACCATGTTCGGCATAATGATCCCCAATGACAAACATATTGAGGTGGGTTGAAGACACCGCCGTGCAGTCGCCGTGTGCGTGGGCCGTGTGCTCTGCCATGTCATCCAGCGATGGCATCACGGTGGTGACGGTGGCGATGCATGGTCGGCATCTGATTTGTGTGTGCTGCCGCTCCAAGTCAGAGGAGAAACTTGAGACGTTTCGGATGCATCACCGCCTGGTTTCCTGGCATGGGAAATTCACCATGAAAAAATGGGACATTCACCATATCAGAGATTCAATCAATGGGAAATTCACCATGTGTGTTTTTTGTCCGCTGGTGAACAAACATGGCACCTGGAAATCTGAAAAAATGGGCCCTGGGGCAAATCACCTTGGGATCGGGATCAACTTGGCCGAGTTGCGAGGGCCAAAACACTGGTGCAGATCTTCGGGGACTTGTGATCCCCATGCAGAAAGTATTCATGTGCATATTATATATATATATATATATATCATATATATATATATCACATTTATATATATATAATTATATCTATAATTATATATATATATGGGTGCATATGTAGATGATCATATGTACGTATGTAAATGTAATGCAATGTAATGCAATGTAATGCAATATAATATATATATATAATGCAATGCAATGCAATGCAATACAATGTAATAAAATGTAATGTGATGTAATGTAACGCAGTGTAGTGTAGTGTAATGTTATGTAATATAAATTAATGTAATGTAATGTAACGTAACATAACGTAACGTAACATTACGTAACGTAACGTAATGTAATGCAATGTGATGTGTATATATATATATATATATATATATTATAAATGTATACATAACAAACACCATTGTAGATACACGTACAACTGCATTCACTGTGTTCGTTTAGGTCCCTTTTCAGAGCGATCCGAACAAACTGAGACGTCCCACACGAGTAGCTGCCAGGTAAAAGTTGCTCTGAGTACGGCCTGTGTGGAGCATTTCCACGTGGACAGCAAGAGCTCACAGGATCTTCAACACAGGGTGGGCTTGGTTGATTTGAGGGAAATTCATGGAAAAATCTATAGCAAACTCTGGTTCTACCTTGGTTTTATAATGAAATATGGTGGGTTTTCCTGTATATATATATAAATATGGTCCAGCGTTCCAACCCCCCTCCCCCCCGGCCATGGTCATGGGTCAGCCGTACTGTCCCCCTCTCCCCCCTGTGGTGTGGTGGGGTGTGTGTTTGGAATGTATGGTATGGCATGTTTGGAATGTATGGTATGTTTGGTATGTATGGTAGGTATGGTATGTATGGCATGAATGGTTGGTATTGTATGGATGGTAGGTATGGTATGTAAGTCTGTTGGGTATGGTAT
>Ga0126342_10017379_pt1 | contig 12444 bp, 10 predicted proteins | sample Cyp1metagenome_FD_92528 | JGI IMG/M metagenome (GOLD analysis project Ga0126342, IMG submission 92528) | Coral microbial communities from Lord Howe Island, Old Settlement Bay, Australia - Cyphastrea 1 metagenome | ecosystem: Host-associated > Invertebrates > Cnidaria > Coral ... | reverse complement strand
TTCCACACATACGTCATGCGACGCTACTGCTAGTTTCTCTTGCACATTCACACATACGTCATGCTACGCTACTGCTAGTTTCTCTTGCACATTGACACATACGTCATGCTACGCTACTGCTAGTTTCTCTTGCACATTCACAAATACGTCGTGCTACGCTACTGCTAGTTTCTCTTGCGCTTCCACACATACGTCATGCGACGCTACTGCTAGGTTTCTCTTACGTCAATATTCATGTCACACAAAGTTTCGGAAACAAGGGTTGCCATTAAAAAATGCAATTTTATGAGGTAAAACGCTCAAAAATCAATATTTTCGGTGAACACTACGTGGTTTTAAGCTCATTGAAAACACCATGATATGATGAACATGTTGAAAAACCCTCACGAAATTGAAATTGAACACTTATGATGGAATGTCGATCTTACACCACTGCACGGCCTCTTATCAACGCCGTTACCATGTTTTTGGATGTTAGAGACTGCCTTGTGAAATGACTTAAACAGCTCCAAAGGAAAAATCAACACTCATCTTTGCTTAGGTCTGAAGCGATTGGAGCGCCGAAAGGTTATGTGGAGGGCCCCGTGTGGTGGATACCTGAAATTTCGAAGCAACCGGAAAGGGCGGAAACACTGTCCACCGCGGGGAAAAAATGAGGGGCCAGCGGCACGGCCAGAGTGTCGTTGCCGGGCTGTTCTTTGGATTGTGTTGGCTCAGTCAAATTGGAAGTGAACAACTCATGTGGCAAACCCGATGCCATAACCCATCCCATTAACCAACCATCACTGGGGGGCAACTATCATCCCAGGTACCCAACAACAAACATCAACCACACAAATGCTGCAGATTTGGCTCAATATGGCACCTGTGGCGCAGTTCACTTTGAGCCAAGCACACGTGCAGTCACTATGTCACTATGCAGTCACTATGCGTAGTAGTGGCGTAGTGTAGAGAGTGGCACGCGATTGAACAAACTACAGCGATTGAAGGTTCCTTAGCGCCAGACAAAGTGATCAAACGTGGCAGCACAAATAACACGTAGAATTTGAGAAGCATAATTTTCCATTTTTTGCCAAACTGGAACATGAAAGCCAGAAGGTAACCATATGAAAGTTTCATAGGCCAGCAATCTTCAAGGTTGCAGGTGGGATTCAGCAACGTTTTGACCGCACCGGGCATGGGCAAAGCCGGAGCCGCCAAGGTGGGTTTGCCATGGTCAAGGTATTCCAAGGGTATTCTGAAGGTATTTAAGGATGACTGAAGAAATGGATAAACATGGCTAATGTCAATTTGGTAAATCCAATCACAAACCAATTCCAAAAACACTCAGAAATGGGTCCTATAAACCATCCCCAAATGGTACTGTACGTTTATGGTTTTGGCTTGCCCACATTACATCAGTTTGTGGAGCCATTCTTGGTCCCTGCGGTGCCATTTTTGTCTGATGGTCGCAGCCACAGGCTGAGCCTAAAAAGGAACCAGAGAAGGGCAAGGCATGGGGGAAATCACCGGTCATCATGTCCTCGTGCTGGGGGGAGCTGATTTTTTTCCCTCTCTCTCTCTCTCTCTCACTCTATATATATATGCACATGTGTTATATATCTACATGTGCATTTATGTTTAACCTTCAAACTGTCGGTTCTTTGTCAAACATTTGCGCACTTTGACTTCAGGTTGGTAAGATTATGATGGAATATGATTGAATTACCCTCTGGTTATTTAACATAGCCTTGGAAAATGGCCCATTTATAGATGGTTTACCTATTAAAAATGGTGATTTTCCATGGCTATGTTAGTCATAACCAGATGGTATATTGAAATAATTGCACCATCTGATGTATGACATGATGAAGTGGCAGCCTGCCGTGCAGGCTGACAAGGCGAAAGATGCCAAGGGTGGCAAGACTGAGGCTAAGGAGCCTGCCAAGGAGCCTGCCAAGGAGGATCCCAAAGCCAAACTGCCCGGGAACCCACTGGGGACGACCAGTGATTTTTTTCGCCACAGTTGTTGATGATGATTCTGGCGAAATTGAAGTCATATGTAGTCCCATTCCCTATTTGTTACTAGTCCTGACTTGCACAAAATTGAGCATATATATATATATACTCATTTTAGAACTCGGAACATTCCGTTCAGGGTTTTTGTGAGCAAAACCTTCAAGAGAGGAACATAATGTAAGCCTAAGCCCCTTCAAACGGTGACTAAAAGAATCTAAAGGAGCTGTTGCTTTTGCAGTTGCTCTACACTTCACATGTCTCTGACATGGAATTGCACACAGTCAAAATCATTCAAAATCCATTCGCAAGCTTCATACTATATAAGTACCCCTCCATTCTATCCATTCTGGTCCCAGTCATACGTGCTTTCATCATGGTTCACCCCCTATAAAACCATGGTTAATGTGGGTAAAACAATGCCATAAACCACCCCTGACTGGGAATGGTAAAGATACCACCTGTAAAAATGGTGATGACTGGGGGATGGTTTATGACATTGTTTTACCAACATTATTCGTGTATTGCAGCACTGAGTTTTAGACGTCCAGCGGCCCAGCGTCCCTGAGCCTGAGGCTAGAGGAAGCGAAGCAGAAGTATGCGGATGATGAGTGCGACTCCCAGCGGGTCATTTTTTGTTTGAAGGTTCATTATCCATCAATTTATTGGGTATATACATGGGATATATCTACACACACATATATATATATATATATATATATATATGGGATATCAACTTATTAATTTTTCAGAAGTATCTATACATATAATAATATATTATATATATGCATATATATATATATTGATTGATTTACATGGACTTACCATTTAGAAATATCAAAATTACATAAATTATCCAACTGGGAATCCATTGAAGTTGGGTATCCACTGGCTTCATCCTTTTTTTCTGTTTCTGTATATCCATTTGTCCATCCATCAACCTATATATATATACATATGTGTGTGTGCACCAAAAAATAAGGAGATCAGTAGACAAGTGCACCGATGAACTTCGCATGCATTTGGGATGGGATCTCAAAAAGCAACATCACGACGTGTCACGATGTGAAGGATGGCAGATCATCCCCAAATGACCTGATTTTAGGGCGGTGAATGATTTTGATGCACACTGTATCATACATTATCCAGAAACGGGGAACAACCAACAATCCTACAATCTTGGAATTCATGAGGATTTTTTGTGGCATCATTTTTGAACAGCACCGAAACGTCGGATTTCACCCTTAAAATCTCACACAAACAACAGTCCCCTTAAATAGTAGTTCAAAATCACCATGAAATTCATGAACAAATCCCTAAAATCATGAACATTAAAATCACCATTAAAATCATGAACAAAATCACGAGACTTTCTGAGGAAACCCATGGGAAATTGCCGCCAGGAGGGATGAGCTGGCCAGATCTGAGCTGCTGGAAGCTGAGATCATTGCTGTGGGGTATCGCTTTAGAATTCACCACAGAGCACGAAAAAAAAAACGTAGGAGGCAAATTCTTTGCTACCAGCGCCGAGGCGAAAGCAGAATCGGGAAGCCAAGGTTCGACTGAAAATGATCCAAAATTGACAAAGACGTATGGATTGAATGGGAAGATCATGGGAAATTCCTTGGTAAATGATGGTAAATGCAGGTTTTAATAGGAACATCAACTATGATATCATCCTGGATTTGCTGAAGATGATTTGGCTGTTTTTTTTCTCAACGGAACATCCATTATTGGGGAATCGATCAGTATTTTTTTTTGGGGGGTGGGTTCTTTAAGCAAATCCAAGTTGTGTCCGAATTCAGACTTATTGGTCGAAGGGAACATCTCCAAGAAACATCCATAAACCTTACCCTCTGGTTATTTAACATAGCCATGGTATAGATGGCCCATTTATTGATGGTTTACCTATTAAGGATGGTGATTTTCCATGGCTATGGTAGTCATAACCAGATGGTAAAAACCAAAAGTTTCCTGATGGATTTTCCCGAATAAAACACCCCTCTCCGAGATCCATTGAGAATTTCACCGACCGGTGACCATTCAATTTGGTGCGACCACGAAAAGAATCAGTGAGGATGACACTCCAAATCCGTGTAGAAATTCGTATTGATTCATGCGGCTATATTGTCAAAGTTTGAGGCTTCCACCCAATATTACATGATAGTTATTACATGATATTAGATGTATATTAGGTGTACAATGATGTACATCATGTTGATTTAAAAACAATGGAGGTTTGAATTACATTGAATTATTAGATGTATATTATTTATTTATTTCAAATAGTATATAATATTTGCAATGGTTAATTGTTATATACATCTATTAATTCCAACCCCCATAATAATAATCACATCTAATATTTCAAATCCTCTTGTTATGCATGAGTTATCATATATATATATATGACACACACATATACATATATATATATATATATCAAATCACCAATATATTATATGTACACACTATTATACTCATATGTACTAATTGTACACACTGATATATACAACTATTGGATGTGTTGTTTTTTCCACCATTAATTTAGATCATCGCTTCCACGCTTCCAATGTCGCCAGGCCAAAGGCCCTCAGCTCTCAGGGTGATCCTGGCAGCTTAAACTGAAACGAATATGGTTCTGTATATAGATACAGATATGTCATATACACATGCATGTAATATAGATAAGTATAATATATCATATTATATATAATTTGTATTGCATAAGATGTAATTTATATACACAAAACCAATTGCATGCCACTCTCTGTCTCTCTCTCTCTCTCTCCATAGATGAGACTAGACTTTGAATGTCTTGTGTTTGTTCGTTTCATGCTAGTTGGATGTCAAAATGTGAAGGAATCAAAGCAACAATGCCAGGAATCGTGACAAGAGCATCGCTCGAGTCACACGCTTCCAAAATAGGCGCAGGGCCAGATGGGATGGGTTATGTTTGGGCGCTGTTGATTGGTATTTTGCAAATGCTTCTTGAACTGTTTGCAAATGGTGTTTTTTGCAGAAACAACTGGAAAGAAGTGCCTGGATTCAGCGGATAATTGGAGGTAATTTAACAAGTTCAACTGTTTGCCATGGAAAACGGTTCATTTATAGATGGTTTTACCCTCCGACTAACATAGCCGAGGTGGAAACCTACCGTTTGTAGATCGTTTTCCGGAGGAAAACGCGTTTTTTTTTGTTCCCCACATCTATGTGAATTTACCCTAGGGTAACTCCCATAAAATCCCCCAAAATCCATCAAAATCCCATAAAATCTCCGAGAACCCATGAAAATCCCATTAAAATCCCATGAAAATCCCATTAAACCCTGTAGAACCCAATTAAAAATCCCATAAAAGTGTTGTTCCCCCCAGGGTGCACATACCCCTGGCGACACGAGTTGCCGTCGCAGGTTGAAGCTTTTTAAAGGTGAGGCTGAGATGGATGCGGTGATGAAAGACGTGGCCGCTCGATGGCACGACTGCCGAAAGGAGATGGCCATTTATATAGTAATGTGGTATAAATAAACAGTAATGATGCGGTTAAAACAATGTCATAAACCACCCTAACCACCCCATTAGTTAGTCAGTCAGTCAGTGAATTAGTTAGTTAGTCAATGTTGGTAAAACAATGCCATAAACTATCCCCCCAAATCACCATTTTTATAGGTGGTATGTATAAACATGTATAAACCATTCCCAGTCATGGGGTGGTTTATGGCATTGTTTTACCCACACTACAGTAAATATCCTGGAAATATAGTAACAGCCTGTAGTGTGGACAGTATCCTGTAAAAAAAAGATACTTTAGGACATTTGATAACTCAAAATCCATTACTCTGGGTAAATTATAACGACCTCACTGTTCTCCCTCACTGGAACCATAGTCAATAAGGGAAATCATCCCCAAATGGCCTTAATTCAGGTTAGTGAAATATGATAATTTACCCAGATTACTTAAGTTGGTATATTTAGCATTTCCCCAGATCGCTTTGTCAATGATCGGTAGCTCCTTGGATCCCTTGCTTCGTCCCATGAATGCACGGCCTCGGTGTGCCAAGGATTCTGTTGATGCTTCCAAGTACGTCTCTGTTGGCATCTCAGGGGAACCGGTTCAAAAAGGTATGCAACTTGGCAGACTGACCATGGTCAGAAGATCTATATATGCACACACACACACATATATATATATATGTATATATGTATATATTTATGTATACATACACAATTCATCGTAGAATGCTCATATAGATCAATATCTAGACGGATGTTGACGTCTCGCACTATGTTCAAACCGTGTAATTACGTACAGTTCTTAGCAGGTGGGTCCTAAGACGAGTCTGACGAAGGTTGATATTGGTCATTGTGCCCCCACCTCTATAGTTGACAGCTTTCATCCTACATGTGGGAGATGGTGAATAGGCTTTTAACCAGTTGCAGCTGTGTTTTTGAAATACATGTTCTACCACTTAATGGTGAGCAATTGGGTCTTGGGTCATATCTCATGAAATATCCCGTTTTTTTTTTGAGAATGGATGCAACGAAATTGCTAACCATTTCTTTCCAACCTTCAGCTATGCGAGGTTACAAGGGATGACATACTGGCATATCAGCGATCACCAACCATCACTTCAAACTCCAGGTGTTGTCCGTTGGCCTTTTCCTTTTTCAGAGGCTTCCATTCTCATCTCCCATTGGCAGGAACTCACAGACTGCATCCTGGAAGCCGCCGGAAACACCTTGAAGCTCAAGGACTTGGCCCCGGGCGGTGGTACCCCCAGGTGGTACCCCATAGGATTCATGGATGTATCGAGCTAGTGACTGGGCTTCCAAAAGGAAGCGGTGAAGACCCCAGTTATTCATAACTGGGGTATGTCCCACATATCACTGGCTTATGATATGTAACTTAAAATATCGCAACATCATGAAATAATTCACCTACCAACTGGGGCCGGCACATGCTGGCGTAGTAATGTGTGGACGGATGGCCATGTCCTGATGAGCGACATTTATACCTGCCGCGCTTGCGTAGGAACTCAACGCCGTCAGCAAGCTTTGTAGCACTTTGGCAGCAATGGCAAAGCATACAGTACACAGTGATGCTGGTCACATGGGAGTATATCACGATTATATCATGATTATATACAATTATATATATATATATATACGTACTTGATCATACTTGCATGATGCTTCCATATTATGCTCTACTCATATACTATTTTGTACTTTTAATTGAAAGGAAACACCTACATGCATAGGACCTAGGAGGGACTTGCCAGAAAGGAGTGGGCCAAATGGAAGTGATGCCAAGGCAAGCTCAACGCCACATACGAAGAGTGCCCGGCCTAAGCGGTTGGGCGCGTTGAAGTGCGAGATGTGGAAACAGCTTAGATAGGAACCTGGGAACCCCCGAAGAGATACTCAAGCACACATTGCTTAGCACACACGTATCAATACTTGGGCGTCAACAAATTAACAGTAAAAAAGCCACACAAATAACATATAATATGAATTTCAAATATAGATGCGCAAACCAATATCGCAATTGATTCTACAAGCGCATGTGCACACGCAGTCACAATTGACAGATTCATATGGCCCAATACAATGGCCTGGCTATTGTCACCGGTATTTCACCGACTCAGGTTTGCAGCTTTGTTGGCAAAGGCCATTGTGAAGGCATTTCAGAACACCGCCGGAAGCGAGCTGAATCGGAGGCGCTTTCTCTTCAGCCACTTGGCAGAGGTTTGTTCAAAATGGATGGCTGGTCCTGGCCATTTCCAGCTTGAAATCTGTTGTAATGGCAACCCCGGATTCGATTAATAAGCCTTGGTTGATTACTCAGGCGGGTTGCCCGGTGTCCCGCCAAATACAAAGTTCATTTACTACTACCCCCCAATCAAACAGCCCAGAGCCCTTACACTAATCCGGGGTTGACATTAGCCGTGGTTCAGCCAGGCACACATTACCTCACTTAAACCCACACGTTTTGGGACGTACCAATAGCGGGGTTCGAAGCTCGCCTTGAGAGCCGAGGAATGTGTGCAGAACTGTGTCTCACAGAATGTGTTGGAGCCTGAGATGGGCAAATTCGATGGGTGAAAACGTGCCAATATAAATCGAAACACATCAGGATAACATAAAGGAACAACTTGGAAAATTATGTTCATGTTTTGATATAGGTATATTTTTGGCTTAAATCAATTCCATCAAATAGATTCAAATATATCAAAACAACAGTTCTCTCGGAGAAACAAGTGACAATACCATTTCGGAAATGAAACCCGAAAACCTCCGAACTGTGGATCTGGGTCATTGCATGGCGTTGCGGTCATGGTGGATTCTGTCATCTGTCGCAGGTTCCAGCAACGAAGCCACCCTTGCTGGATATGATGAAAGAGTTCGGGCGCCTCAGACATCACCGCGCCGCTGCCCTCCATGAGGATCAAGGGATGCATGATCCATGCATCAATTTTTGGAGTGTCACCTGGTGTCCCTGCTTTGTTTTCGATGGTGAAATCCCATTCTGTGGTGGAAGAATATATTTGACATTGTTTGGATAACTGTTTTCCCTGGCTTTTACAATGTAGTGAACTGATTGATTACTAGAGGGTAGTGGGCACCCCAGCTCTAGCCTTCCCATGGCGCCAGGCTAGCTGATATCTCCGTGCCTGAGGAGCAGGCAGTGGGATCTGGGATGACCATGGGGAAAATCAGCACATGCATGAGGTAATGACAAAGAACCTGCGTAAATGACAATTGTCCGTAGTAGCCTCTATCTATCTATCTGTCTGTCTGTCTGTCAGTCTGTCTGTCTGTCAGTCTGTCTGTCTGTCTGTCAGTCTGTCTGTCAGTCTGTCTGTCTGTCTATCTGTCTGTCTATCTGTCTGTCTGTCTGTCTATCTGTCTGTCAGTCTATCTGTCTGTCTGTCTGTCAGTCTGTCTGTCAGTCTGTCTGTCAGTCTGTCTGTCTGTCTGTCTATCTATCTGTCTGTCTGTCTATCTATCTGTCTGTCTATCTGTCTGTCTGTCTGTCAGTCTGTCTGTCTGTCAGTCAGTCTGTCTGTCTGTCAGTCTGTCTGTCTGTTTGTCTGTCTGTCAGTCAGTCTGTCTGTCTGTCTATTTACTTATCTATCTATCCATCCGTCCATCCATCTATTCCTATATATATATAAATGTGTATATTTATATCTCATTGGTTGAATTGTGTATGTGTGTGTAATCATTGTGTATAGGCACCCGGTTAGTGTTTTATTGTGTTTTCACGGCCCCGAGACAACTTACCATCGCTGGTAAGCCGTCGGCAAAACGACCCTCTCCGACTCTCCCTTGGAATGGTGTGCTTCAACAGGCTTCAACCGGTCGTCTGTATTTAGAGTGATAAATCTTCTTCAGACCAATGGCAGTAATGAAGCATCACAAATCCAATGTATATACCTGATGCATGTCATATATATATGTATATATATATATGTGTGCACATACATTTCTACGTATAGTTATATATAATTACACATATCTATCTAATCTATCTTATCTTATCTAATCTTATCCAATCTATCTATCTATCTATCTAATCTAATCTTATCTTATCTAATCTTATCCAATCTATCTATCTATCTATCTATCTATCAATCTATCTATCTATCTATCTATCTATCTATCTATCTATCTGTGTGTGTATGCAAGGTTAGGTGATCTAAAGGTTCTGGTGGGGATTGTAGATGAGAATGATCAGCGCTGTTTCACAAATCCAATGTTTTTTATTCGGCCATGTTGCACCTCCCTATTGTGCTACAGTACCCCACAAGTTTTTGAGCGTATCCCCCTTTGGTTTTGTCCAAAACAGGGCGGATTTTTATCAAGCATCAAATTTGTAGGTATCGGATTTTCACACAAACCCACGTTTCACCACTGTTTGACGTTCTTTTCCTGGTTAAATTCCCACTTCTTGATGTTTCTACCACCAATTGTCCCCAGCAAACCCAAGTCTTTCCTGGTTGAAGCCCATTGTTGGCAACTCCAATCCCTATCTTTACAGCTTAACTCCAACATTAGTGGCTGAACTTCCCATTCTGAACCGTGGTTTAACGTCCCTTTCTCAGCCATTGGCCGTTCGTCCGTTCCCGCAGTTGGTGACCAATTTCACCATCGTGTCCTCGCTGGTGCAGAAGCATGCAGTGAGCTGTCGCTTGGGCTTATTGACATGGCTGTGACTGAAAATAGGATATACCCTCTGGTTATGTCAAAATAATTAGCTATTGAAAATGACCATTTATAGTTGATTTACCCATTAACATGGGGATTTTCCATCGTTATGTTAGTTTACCAGAGGGTATATGATATGATATAGCTATTGAAATAGGGAAAGGGAAAGTGATGATGATAATCCAATTGATTTTGAGGAATCCTGTGCTTGGGGTGATAGTTGGTGGTGATCTGTATTTTTTTTGGAACTTGATAATAATTGATAATAGTATGAGATGGGATGCTATAGTTGATAAAATGGTGAGTTGATAAGGGTACTACGGTGTTGGCTGTTAGCTGGTTACTATGGTTTAATGATGCCATATATGGGGACGGGTCAAAACCTTTAAGGGAATGCACATCCATATGGGGACGGATATGTTATTACCATATTTTTTGAGAAAACAACCATCCATTAACCAGCTATAACTTTGGGTACCATCCGGGTACCAGGGTTTTGACTCATAGCCACATGGTGAATGTTCGCAAACATGGTGATTCAACCTCCGGCAATTTAACATAGCTGTCGAAAATGGCCCGTGCATAGATGATTTACCTATAAAACATGGTTATGTTCCGTAGCTATGTTAAATTACCAGAGGGTAACCAAGAAAATTGGTGATTAATAGTTGGTTTATGATAGCTGGTTGAGTTGGCAACCTACATAATTCGAGAAACAACTGCACCCTGGGTTTATGATTGGTATCTCGGACGAGTTGCCGTGAGGGGGTTCACAGACAGCAACGCATCCATTTGCTATGGGTTTGAATATCATCTTATCTCCCAAATGTGCTAGAATGGGACTCAAGGAGATACGTTCCCGGGAAACTGGGAAGAACATCCATACCGGGATATACCGTGGGGATATCTCCAACGAAAATATGAGGATAGAACCAACCAAATCTAGGGATATCATGATATCGAGGATACTGAGAACTCATGCGGTTTGATGATCGTCATCCCAAAAACATGCAAAATTCACCAAACATTTCGGGTTGGTATGGGTTGGTGAACTGCGGTTTCATTAATATATATATATATATATGACCATATATACATACGTATGTGTGTATCAACCAGAACCACGGAGGTTTTGATTCACGTTTCGCAAAATCTTCATTGCATCTTTACTTTGAGACTTTAAAATTCAAACACAAGTCTTGGTGTAGGGCTAAGCATGGACGCATGGACCCAGAGAATGTTTTGCCAAAACAATGCTATTTTCGTGCAGTATTTCAAAACCAAACAAGGACCCTACTTAGCCAGCACCTTCAAGATGAAAGCAGTGTGGATGCTTGCTACGGGCATGTAGCTGGTAAAACCCCCCCAAAAAAAGTGGGGATATGGAGATGTTGATGCAGGGATGGTACTCCGAGGAACGTGCCACAACCTGCAACACCTGATCAAACCAAGGCAGTACAATAATGTTGTTGCACAGTCCTAGTCCATGTCTTACCCCTTTTCACCTCTTACTATCGTGTGCATGGCTCAAGAAATAGTGCGGATACTGTAGCTGTACTTTGTGGTCTATCTAGGCTTTTAATAGCCGGTTTCTACAGGTTATCAGCCGTATCGCCAAGCGATCGCTGGTTTCCTTCTGTCTCACACTTTTCGCTCGTTCCTCTCTGTGTTTAGCCATGTCTTCTCCCCCTGCGTTACCTGCCCCGGGCGGGAACGCCACGGCTGCACTAGCATTGGCAAACACATCACAACCGGAGGAAGTGGTAATCCATTCAGGTGCGGCGACAACAGAAGGCGATATGAGTTATTTGGACGAGGACTTTGACCCATGCCGTTCTGATCCACGCAGGGATATGCCGGGTGTTTTGGACACCAACATCGACATTAGTCAGCTCAACACCATCAACTTCAATAGCATCGATCAACGTACCGCACATGTTGCAGTGGTACAGCAAGGTGTTGACCCTTCGATGGCAAATCAACTGATGGCTGCTCAACAGCAGGCATTGCAGAGCGAGGCTAATGCGCTTCACTCTGAGGTCATGGAACGTCAAAGGAACGCGCTTGTGAGTGAAGCTCGAGATCAACTTGCAAGCATTGAAGAACAGGCAGCCGACGAGATTTCCAGGAAGAACCTTTTGTTGAACGAGCAAGCCGCCCAGGCGATGAGTGAGCAGAAATCTGCTCAACTGCAAGTCAATGCGCAGGATCATCGCATCAGGGAACTGAGTGCCGAACT
>Ga0126342_10017378_pt1 | contig 12444 bp, 18 predicted proteins | sample Cyp1metagenome_FD_92528 | JGI IMG/M metagenome (GOLD analysis project Ga0126342, IMG submission 92528) | Coral microbial communities from Lord Howe Island, Old Settlement Bay, Australia - Cyphastrea 1 metagenome | ecosystem: Host-associated > Invertebrates > Cnidaria > Coral ... | reverse complement strand
TGGTGGAAACGCATACGAACACCTGGCAATGCAGCAAGGTGGCCGCTAAACTGCAAGCGGAAGGCTTTCGGGTTTGGAGCATTGCAGCAACTGAGCACAGGGACATTCGCGGCCGGACAAACTACTCCGGTGGCATCATAGCAGCCGTGAGAGCCAACAGAAAAGGTTTTCATTTTGACGAACTGCAAGGAGAGGACGGCTCCCTCATTATTCTGGATCTTCAGCATTGCATTCTGGGTTTTGCATGGGCTAGGAATGGGCTCACGGCTGACAGCGAACTGGCACAATGCATTTTGGATGCTCAATGTTTGGCGCATATTCAGAATATCCCCTGGGTCATGGTTGGCGATTGGAATCTCCTTCCCATCAGAATCCTCTTCTGGACCCTGGAACTGCTTTGGTGGCAGCAACTGATGAATTTGGGGAGCTACTTCCCACACGTTGGTCGAACTTGGACAGTACAGAAAACTTGCGATGCATAGACTATTTGTTGGCTGAGCGCAATCCGGATTTCGAAGTTTCGCAGGACAGCTACAAGTGCAGCGACCACAAGATGGTTTCTTGCACATGGCAATGTTTCTCTCCTTTTGTGCATTTGGCTGGTATGAAGCCGGCCTTGAACTACTCCAAACGCAGAATCGCAGCATGTGCAAATCCCAAACACAAGTGGAAATGCAAACACAGCTTGGCATTGGTTTTGTGAGACAGCGGAGAACATCCACAAGAGAGTGTTTTTGCAATTTGGGGGAAATCACCGACAGTGTTGGAGAAGGAACAAGGGAACAAGCCAAGCCCTCAGCTCTTGGACAAAGGTACAGGCACCACCCGTGCCTCCTCAGCAAGATCCACCCGCATCCGACGGATGCGAAACCTGGTTGGAAAACTCAATGAACGCGCGCACCGCCACCGCCGCCGGAAACCGTTTTCTGACATCTGGACGAAAGTCTGCAGGAGCTGGTGTTTACATGGTCCTCCTCCTACCGATGTCAACGCGGCGCTGACGACTCTGCATGACACAATGGAACGTGATCTCAAAAGAGAAAAAAAAGCAAGAAGCAATAGCTCGGCGGAGGCAAAGCATTTACCAACAGGGCAAAGAAGATACACGGTGGCTCAACAAAACATCAGCGATGCAGCCCAACTCAGTGCAAGTCCCTGCACCAGATGGAACTTTTTATGCAACGACAGACCTCAAGGATACTTTTGATGCAATCACCAAGTACTGGCGGAACATTTGGCATCGCAATGTGGACACGGAAGAGTTCAATAGACTCAAGCAAGGACAGTTGACCCGACCTGCAGGTCAACCCATGGACTCTGACTGGCGCTTGCAACCGATCGTCAAAATTCAGGTGCTCCTGGTTGTGATGGTTGGGGATGTACTGAAATGCGGTGGTGGCCTGAGAAGGCCTGGTGTATTTTGTTGGAATTATGGCATGATTGGTGCACGCGCAATGAATTTCCGGACTCTTGGCAACATTGTCGTTTGGTTATGCTTCCGAAGGATGGTTTGCAACATGGATCAGTCAAGGTCTCTGCAATGAGGCCGATTTGCATTCAGCCCTTGATTTGCGAACTTATTTCCTCGGTGATGGCTAAGAAAGCTCAGGATTGGGTTTTGAGATTGGTGTCTCCTGACGTTCACGGCGCTCTTCGTGGGCGTAGCATTGAAGCTGCTATTGCCATTTTGGACCAAACTTTTAAGCACAACCGCTTGTTATGCAGTTTGGACCTGGCGAAAGCATTTGACCATATGTACCCTACTTTGGCAATAGGTTTACTTCGTCGCAGTGGTTTTCACGAACAATGGGCTAATCACTTACAGCATATGTGGAGCAAGCAATGGCGTTGGATGCAAATGTTGAATTACACCAATGCGGAACCGGAGCTGGTGGAAACTTCGGTGCCGCAGGGCTGCGCTATGGCGCCTTTGGCCATGGTTGTGTTGCTCATGGAAGCTGAACGTGATGTCACGACTTTCTGTCGTGCCAATGGCTTATTCCAGCAAGCTGTATTTGTCGATGACCGCAGTTTTGCCACTGACACTCCACAGAATCTGCACAGAGCATGCCAGCGGTGGCGAACTTGGTGTGACAGGCTTGGTTTGGCTGCAAATTCAGACAAAATGAAGATTGTGTGTCTTGACCAGGGGAAATCACTGGCCCTTCAACAACTCGGTTTTGAACAGCGGAGCATTGTTTCATCAACTCGTGTCCTTGGGGTTGGCTTTGGAGAACATGAAAATCCCACCATCATGAAACGGGTGAGAAAGGCATAGAGGATTTTGTACCGTTTGCAGACCATGCCTGTTGCTACAGATCTCAAGCGGTCGCTCTACAGATCTCGTGGTGCTTGTTTACTGTCCTGGGGTTGGTGGTTGGTGCAGCCGCAACGCGCAGTGTGTGCAAAATGGACGATGCGCATCAAGAAGGGTGTTTGTTGGATCAACACGATGGCTTCAAGGGCACTTTGGATTCTGCTTGAGGGGCACTGGACGGATCCTTGGTTTGAAAGTGGCCACCAGGCTGTCAAGGCTTTCATTCGTGCTGCTTACTACTGGCGCAAGCAGGGCATTATCATTTCTTCAGGAACTTGGCACCTCAGGGTTCAACAGTTTCTCAGTCATTTTGGCATTCAACAGATCGGGCCTCTTGCATGGACTTCAGGTGGACTTCGTTTTGACTTCAATCATCACGATTATGAGGTGATCCTTCTGCAGTTGGGACATTTGTGCCATCAGGTGAGAGATGTGTTCAGGAAAATGCTTTTTGATCAGTTTCTTGCACGTCAGCGCCGTGACAGCCGTTTCTTGAGTGCAAACTGCAGATTCAATGCCGAGCGCGCAATTGCAGCGCGCAAGTTCCATGATACTGGCACGGTGCATATGCGTGCTGTGCTATTGGGTGCTGCTTTGAGCCCAGCGGTCTATGATGTGCTGCGCCACCGGCCAGTGGCACAGCGATGCCCTTCTTGTTTGGAGAATGTTGTTCCTGATTGGGAACATGTGGTTTGGGTCTGCAGTTTCTTCAGCTGGTCTCGGCCACCTGAGTGTCATGATTTGTCGCAGAGACGATTGGGATGGCCTTTACGTGAGACGTGCCATGATCGATGCGGCTTTCATGGCCGCGCCAATGCAGTTTGAGCCGGTGGCCGTGTGCCACCCTTTGCATGCACGGAATTCTGGCATTTTTTTATTTTTGTGGCTGTGTGCCACTTGCAGGGTTCTCTTTGGACAGCTGTGTGCTACGGTGACAGAAGTGCATTTCATTTCTCCTCTGCTGAGATGTGTTGCTTTTGACTCGCTTGTCATGGTTTTTGCTGTGACTCGCTGCGGCAGCTTTGGCCTCCTTTTCAGGGGCTACACAGCAGCTCCATCACGTGTGGGTGGTGGCAGCTCACAAAATTCACACAGGAACAGCACAACGAGATGACCGACTACACCTCAGATCGTCATAACATGTTGCACATTCTGCACCACCAATATTACTGGGAGAAGTTCAACGAAAAACAAAAACCGAAACACGGTTTGGCCTCGTTCAAAGTACGTTCAGCATGTGACTGCAATTTTGATCGATCCCGAAAAGATTTCAGTCCCAAGTGGAGAGCGCCGAAATCCGGCCCAACTCCTAACGACCGCCCGCTTCGACGTCCTCGAAATGAAGAAGACACTTATGTTGACGAGCGGAAAAGACAGATTGCTGAAGTAATAAGAAGTTTCCATCTGGGATGAGGAAGGATATAATTGTGTCCAAGAATGGTGCTCATGTAATGACCCTATGTGAAGCGAACGGCACCATTGGTAGTATCACCGGACATCAGCATCAGCACGTTCCGGACAGCTTTTGGCGAAAACACTTCCGGTGAAATGATCGGCCCAGATGCCGGAATTCGGGCAAAGAATCCAAATGCCATTCCAAATCCTGCCAATCGTGTTAAGCCGCATCCGGCTCCGTTGGCAAGCACATGGGATGATGCCAGCTGGCACGTCATTGAAATTCAGTGCAAATTGCGATGTTGAGCCAGCAGACTAGCTGAAGCTGGCATCCGGCGCAGATACCTTCGACAATTTCATCTCAGAATGTATTGCCCATCAAGTAAATTTCATCCGAGGAGACGGTAACCTGTTTGCCCAATGAAACTCAAAGATGGACACGCATTCCAATTTCCGGACGTGCATCCTCATTGATCTTCTTGAGCGATTTTAAGCCACATAAACGAAAGCTGTTCGGCACCCAACTGCATCACCTACAACCCACAACATAGTTTCATCAACGCAAGCCGGTGCATATATCAAGGCCCAGCAGGGTATCAGTGCGGATTGCGATTGCACGCTGAACATCGCGCTTTGTTACGCCAAGCAGACCATCATGAAAAAAGACGGATCAAAACAAGCCGCTTCTGCAGATGGTTTCGTAGGATCTGAAGTTGATGGCGGCATCATCTTGAATGTTTTTGGGCGGCCAAAACACCTTTGGGTGTATGACCTTGGCTTAAATGACCGAGACCAGTTTTACCAGTCTCCTTTACTGACATTTGCCACCCTGCGACCACTGGAGAATTACCGTGTCCGATCTATGGCTGCCGGAAACCGGCGAAGAGGCAAGTGGCAGACTAAGGTGAGGAATACATAAAGAAAGGCGAGATAGGCAAGACTTAGTCGCACCATTGGCACGTGTTAACTTCAGAGACGTCCAAGACACAGGAGAATCTGCCTCATCCTCAAGGCCATTCGGCCGAGAAAGAATTGTGAGCCGAAATACCGCCGAGGAAGAGGAAGCAGAGAAGGATCAGCACGAGCATCGGCCCCTGCTCCACACTCGCCAAGTCATCCACCGCGGCTTCGCACTCCACGCGCATCCTCTTGAGATCATCATGAGCTGACGCCCGGCCGACGAGGAGGTGAAAGACTTACAGCACCTCAAGAACGCCAAACCCGAAGCAGAACAGTTGACGGCCAAGATACGAACCGAAAGTACGGTCAAGGAAAAGGAGAAAACTATCAAGACAAAGGATATCAGCATCAAGGAAAAGGATACGCGCATATTACAGATGGAACCGAAACAAGAGCGTAGAATAGGTCTAGGGATGCACTGTCCTGTACCAAAGATGGTGGAGGAACGATAGCAGAACATGGTTGGACATGATCCCGCAGCGTCCAGAGGATAGCATATATTTTCACCTCCTGGCAACGAAGACAGTATGAGCTATGGCTGTACGGCTGCACTTTCCTTATGGGCCTCTGGGCTGCGCCAGAAGTAAAGCCGATTTGCGGCAGTTTTCTTTGAAATCAAAAACGAGAAAAGCCGATATAAGGCGACGTGCTCTGCCATCAAAATTTTATTGTGCAAGTTCCAAGTTGGGCGAGCTACGGTCAAAACTATAGCTTTCCGACGTTATCCCTAGCGACACCGTTTGCCAGCAGAGCAACAGCCGAGCGTTCCTCATGCAAGGCCAAAAAGCTTCGTGCCGCCTGCCCATTCCGGCAGGAAGAAAATTTGTGTCTGTCTATGTTTGTGATCTATTTTTGGACGCGCCTACACAATGCATTTGCAGTTGTGCATTTCTACCGCTGTGCCACTCCGTGGCTCAAGACTGCTTGCTTGCGTAGTTGCAGAAAAAGGTGTTGTGCTCCGACCGGTGTGTTCTACAAGCGTTCATAACTTTCTAGCGAAGATCCAGGGCCCTAAATTGGGGGATAGCTACCTCACCGTCCCCGCAAAAACCCTTCACCCCGCCCAAAAAAACCAACAGCCGAAACACCATCACAAAAAAACAGCAAAACAATGGGGCGGATTCCGCCCGCTGGCTAAAAATGAAAGCATGATGTCGCATGCCAAGACAAGTGGCTTTGTAAGATCCTCAAAGACCGCGCCACTTTGGCAAACCGCAGCAATCTCAGAAATGGCGCGTCCACTGGAAAAGAGTCGTCGAAAAGCTCCTGGCAGATGCTGTAGCAGCTTTGTGACGGCTTTAGCAACCAAAGATTTGCATCGGTAATTTGTCGCCGCCCGGCGAAGACACAGCCCCTGAACAACCCGGTGATGCATCTAGGCGGACTGGGCCTCAAGCAGGCTGCTGAAAACCACCACAAAGTCTAGCAAATTCAACCTCAGCGCAAAACCGGCCAAAGCCTGATGAGGGCAATCCTCGAAAACAAGCCCGTCAACCAATTTTGGCGACAAAATGAAACATTTGGAGTGCCGGCCCAGTCTGTAGGTCACGACATGTGCTTGTTAGTGCCCCTGCCCCTTTTGTACTGCGCCCTGGCCAATGAAGCCGCTTGAGTTTGGCCGGAGCCGCTACATGTAAAAAGCCTGGCAAAGGTGAAGCCCCAGCCCACCAACAGGAATGGCTCTCATCCAAGCAGCCGTTGGCAGAAAAAACGAAGCCGCAGGAAAGCCAAGCGCAGCAGAATGTCCAAGACAAAAATACCGGTGAAAGTCCTGGCTTTGGAAATCGTTTTCGAGCAGCAGAAAGTATGGGTTGTAAAAACCCTTCTTGCAACGGTTGGAATCCAATAGTGAAATTTAGGATTGGGTCAAGCCGCAAAGGCACCCCAAAAACCTGTTGCTGATTGCGCAATTTGTGCTGACGGTGCCGTGGGAGCGCGGGAGTTCAGATGCTGTATCAGGGCCGCACCCGCAGGCTGGCCCGGGTTGATTCCCATCAGAACGTGAAAAAAGCTACGAAAAGGCGCCTTGGAAAAAACCGCCTAGCCTTTGACAATCCACCTACACTTGATAACTTGAGCACAATCTACCGCCCAGCCCACGCAAAAATGCATTCCAGAGCGCCGATCTGTCCATCTCAAGACTTCCTGCAAGAGGCTGGCAAACCAAACATGCAAACTGATTTCTGGCAATTGATATCCCTGTATCCAAGCAAACCAGCTCAACACATCATGATTGCCAACCCCTTTTTGAATTTCTTTGCGTCGCTCACACCCGGACTTCATTCACTCATGCCGCGGCCGGTTTTACAACTGCATTGTCTTTGCCAAGGCACCAGTGCGGTGTTCCATGAATTTGGAGGCCTCGTGATGTTTGGGTAGCCCATATCGTGGCCAATCCTCGGCCATGGGACTGCAACCGGCACCCTCAACAGAAGATGGGCCCAAGGAAAGGCGCTCTCAATCCAAGGGAAAAGAAGTTTTCGCGCCTTAGGCAGGGGATGTTGCGGCACCGCGCTGCCGCTGTATTGAATTGTTTCCCGGGGGTGAGATTGTGGTTTGTACTGAGCGTGAACCCGCTCCTACGTTTCCTTCGAATGAAGAAGTTCATGTTGCTGTGGCTGCTGATGACGCTCACGTTGTCGGTGGTGGTGGCGGCGGCAGCTATTGCTCTTGCTGTTGCTGTTGCTGTTGGTGTCGCTGTCGCTGTGGTTTTGGTTCTGGTTCTGGTTCCGCTTCTTGTTGTTGTTGTTGTTGTTGCTGCTGCTGCTGCTGCTGCGGTTCGTGCATGGGGGCGTGGGGTAGCAAGGGTTCGAGATAAACCACCAGCCATAGCAGATCGAAGTGTCAGAGCCTGTCCCTTTAAGCTGCCGCCCCTTGGCCAGGAAAGGTTTTGTAAGCCCGATGGGCGGATAAAATTTGCTACGTTGAAAAAAACCTATAGGACAGAGCGGGCCAGCATTGCTCACAGCATGGAAACAACGTGGGGCACCGCCCTTCAGAACCCTTACTCTATTTGGAATTCAGACATGGAAAACACAGGGCGCTAGCAATTTTGTGCCCCCTGGGCTTGCCCCTTTAGAAAAACCCAGCCGACACGCCCAGCCACTGCAAACCCATCAGCTGCATTTCCAACGCCAGCACGGCCACGCTGATGAGAATCAGGATCCCCATAGCAAGCTCCTGACAAAGCGCCGGGCGAAACCTATTGCCTGTTTACAATCTTACGCATTGTTATTCGCCAAAAAACCGCATTCAACCCTCAGCCGTGCGTGGGCCACCCTGAGTAGCCTGCGCCACTGAAAGATTGCCAAGGTGCATAAGCGTCAGTTTCGAAGAAAGCCCGATCCAAGACACTGATCGTACTGGAAAAGCGGTGCAGGTGCACCAGCCCATTCAGCGCTTTCTCATCATTAGCCTTGTCATGAACCCCGGTGTGGTGTCACGCCGCGCAACATACCGGAACCCAACAAATCCGAATACGGAAGGCAAAGATGGACCCATACAAGTAAAATGCGCACGAGGCGGGTGGCGGAAGTGTCCAAAAGCATGGAATGTTATGCTATAGGATCGAAAGACACAATTTGCCTATAGGATATGGAGTGAGGCCCCACATCTTCTCAACTCTGTTCTGTGAATTCGCCCTCTCCTTGTTTCAGTCTTTGTCAACTGTGGCAACGACTTCTCAACTCTTCGCAGCTCCTCCCGGGTCTCAACTCTTCTCAATGGTCGCACCTCTTTCCAGCAGCTCTCAAGCTTTCTCATTTCTTCCCACCCCAGCTCATCTCTTTTTCCACAACAGCGTGAGCTAATGGGGTCTTCAGCCCAGAAAAGCTCCGGTGTGCACTGGTGCAGGCGCCGGGTCAGGTTCAACGAGGTTCAGGGGCAGGTTGGGAAGGTTCCGAAGGTTCCAGAGAAGGTGTGGGAGGCTTTGGTGCAGAGCCAGGTCACGTTCAACAGGGTTCCGGAGAAGGTTCCACAGAAGGTCTGGGAGGCTTTGGTGCAGAGCCCGGTCAGGTTCAACAGGGTTCCAGAGAAGGTTCCAGGAAGCCTTGGTGGAAAGCCAAGTCAGGTTCAACAGGGTTCCGGAGAAGGTTCCGGGGAGGCTTTGCTGCAGAGCCAGGTCACAGGGATCCGGAGAAGGTTCCGGCGAAGGTTTGAGAGGCTTTGGTGCAGAGCCAGGTCAGGTTCAACAGGATTCCGGAGAAGGTTCCAGTGAAGGTCTGGGAGGCTTTGGCGCAGAGCCAGGTCAGGTCCAACAGGATTCCGGAGAAAGTTCTGGAGAAGGTCTGGGAGGCTTTGGTGCAGAGCCAGGTCAGGTTCAACAGGGTTCCGAAGAAGGTTCCGGAGAAGGCCGGGAGGCTTTGGTGCAGAGCCAGGTTAAGTTCAACAAGGTTCCGGAGAAGGTTCCAGAGAAAATTCCGGGAGGCTTTGGTGCAGAGCCAGGTGGGTTCCGGAGAAGGTTCCGGAGAAGGTTCCGGAGAAGGTTCCGGAGAAGGTTCCGGGAGGCTTTGGTGCAGCGCCAGGTCAGGTTCAACAGGGTTCCGGACAAGGTTCCGGAGAAGGTTCCGGGAGGCTTTGGTGCAGGTCAGTTTCAACAGGGTTCCGGAGAAGGTTCCACAGAAGGTTCCAGAAAGCCTTGGTGCAAAGCCAAATCAGGTTCAACGGGGTCCGGAGAAGGTTGCAGAGCAGGTCCCGGAGAAGGTTTTGGGAATCTTTGGTGCAGGGCCAGGTCAGGACAGGGGCTTCAGAAAGATTTCTAAAAATAAATCGTTGCGGCTGTTGGGGATACCACCGAAGCTTATATTTATTAGCTCTTCTCGCCCTTCTCAACTCTTCTCAACGACCCTCACCTCTGCCCACCTCTTCTCAACTCGTCTCGACTCTTCTCAACTTTAGCCAACCCTTCTCAACTTTCTCACCCCTTTTCACAGAGGTGCTTTATGCAGGGAACTTTTACACACAGAAGCTTCTACACACAAAAGCTTTTGCACAGAGAAACAGAAGCTTCTGCACAGAGAAGCTTTTTTACACACAGAAGCTTTTACACACAGAAGCTCTTACACAGAGAAGTATTTAAACGCAGAAGCTTTTACACACAGAAACTTTTGCACAGAGAAGCTTTTACCCGCAGCAAGCTTTTACACAGAGAAGCTTTCACACAGAGCATCTGTTACACAGAGAAGCTTTTACATGGGGAAGCCTTAAACCGGAGAAGCTTTTACGCAGAGAAGCTGTTGTGCAAAGAAACTTTCGCACACCAAAACTTTGACGCAGAGGACACTTTACGCAGAGCAAACTCTTACACAGAGAAGCTTTTAGACACAGCAAGTTCTTACACACAGAAGCTGTTACACACAAAAGCTTTCGCGCAGAGAAACAGAAGCTTCTGCACAGAGAAGCATTTACACAGAGCAAGCTTTGACACACAGAAGCTTTTACACAAAGCAAGCTTTAACACAGAGCAAGCTTTTACACAGAGCAGCTTTTACACACAGCATGCTCTTACACACAGAAGCTTTTACGCAGAGCAAGCTTTTACACAGAACAAGCTTTGACACAGAGAAGCTTTTACACAGAGCAAGCTTTTGCACAGAGAAGCTTTTACACAGAGAAGCTGTTACACAGGGAAGCTTTTACACAGAGAGGCGTTTGCGCAGAGAAGCTTTTACACGCAGCCAGCTTTTACACAATGAAACTTTGACCTACATGGCAGCAGAAATTGCAGCTCCAACACCGGATCTCGGCGCCAAAGCGGAAGATAGACAAGTTTGAAGTGCTTTCTGAAAGGAATTTTAAGCGGAAAATCAGCAGCGCCAAGATGGAGAAAACGTTGCTGCCAAATCACCACCATCGCACCCTTGGTGCAGCCACTCCATTACGATTTACGCCCCAGAGCTGCAAAAGACGGTAGTATTACGCACGCAGCCGCAGCAGCGAGGAACCTTGATACAGCCATTCCACTCTGATCTGCAGAGACTGCGTTGCATAACACAATAGAACTACGCACGGCAGCATCAGAAATTGCAGCTCCAAAACCGGCTGGCGCCATAGCGGGAAAAAAAGATTTTGAAGCGTTTTCTCAAAAGAATTTTAAAAAGAAATCAGCAGCGCCAGCCACGCCAATAGGATTTCTACTCTTCTATACTCTACTATGATCTACTCTACTCCTCTGTACTCCACTCCACTCTGCTCTACTCTACTCTTCTCTACCCTACCTCTACTCTACCTCTACTCTGCTCTACTGTACTCTGACTCTACCCTACCTCTACTCTACCCTGCCTCTACTCTACCTCTTCACTACTTCACGCAGGTGCCCGCTGGGCACAATGGTTTTTAGGCTAATGAGAATGTGACTTAATGATCTCTCAATGCAGGTGCCCATTGGACACAATGATCTTCGGGCTATTGAGAATGTGACTTGATGATATCTTAGCGCAGGTGCCCACTGGATACAATGATCTTTGGGCTCGTGAGAATAAAACCGCCTGGTAACTCGGAGTTTCCTCCATGAACAACAGCTGGCTGGTCAGACGCATCGTAAAATTGACGTGAGCCCCGAAAGCGTTCAATCACGGGGCTTGGGCCCGTTTCTATGCACACGTTAACTTCATTCTTGTCCGTGGTCTCGGGCACCACTGGTTGAAGCAGCTCGGGCATCTCTGGCGACACAGGCGGCTGGGAATCTTCTAGTGGGAAGCTGCAAGCGCCGTCGTCTTGAAAGAACTGCGGCAGGGAAGGTCATGAAGCCGCTTGGCTCAAGAAGAATGCAAAAGGGTGTCTAGGGCAAGCTTCTCAAGCTAAAATCATGCGAGACTCGAGTTTTTTGTCGGGGCCGACGCAAAACAAGCGTTCAAAAACAGTAGGAAACCAACATGAGCCATTTGAAGTTTTCATCATATTTTTGCCGCCGGCCTCAGTGCCACAGGAGAATTGGTAGCTGGAAGTGGAAGCTCGGGCCCAAGCCTCTAGGCAAGGACCGGTTTCCCCCATGTATTGCACAAAGCAGTTGCCCCTGGAATGCTTCATCATCTGCAACCCCACACAATTGGAGGGAAGGGAATGACAAAAGCCAATACCCACTAGTGCATGAGCCGGCCCCGCAACCCTTTTTGCATGCCGGGGCGCCAGAGGCTGTTGAATTGGTGCATCTGACGGGTGAGCAGCGTCAAATGCCCATGGGGCTGACATGTTTTGGGGCTTGTTGTGGTGCTTGGGAACCCATGCATTTACAACAGCATCGGCCAAAGCTGTCCTCCCCTAACTGCATGCTGACAAGGGAGCTAGCTCCGCCTTAATGGCCAAAGTATTACCAGTTTTCTCTTGGTGCGCAGGTGCAGATGCATTGCTACCCAATTCCCCTGCTGCGCCTTCCCGGGCGACGGGACAGTTTTCCTGCAGAACATTTCCAGCGTCTTCATGAAGTGGAACAGGTTTGAAGCACAATGGTTCGGACTTGAAGCAAATCAAGAAATCAGATAAGGCAAACTAATCAGGGTATATATATATATTATCGAAGGAAGTTTAGAAGTCAAACTTCCGACAATATGGACAGATGAAAAGCAGAGCAGGGAAGAGGCAGAGAGAAGAGAAAGATTAGGAGAAAGAAGAGTAGAAGAGAAAGAGTAAGAAGAAAGAAGATGCAGATGCGAGAAAAGGTAGGAAAGTCGCGAAACACTCTGTTTTTCCAATGATTTGTGGCTCCGGAGGGTCGAAAAGTAGGCTCGCTAAAGCGGCGGGTGCGGAGCCAGCTGGCCAGATGAGAGATGAAAAAT
>Ga0126342_10017377_pt1 | contig 12444 bp, 9 predicted proteins | sample Cyp1metagenome_FD_92528 | JGI IMG/M metagenome (GOLD analysis project Ga0126342, IMG submission 92528) | Coral microbial communities from Lord Howe Island, Old Settlement Bay, Australia - Cyphastrea 1 metagenome | ecosystem: Host-associated > Invertebrates > Cnidaria > Coral ... | reverse complement strand
TGTCCTCTTACTCTTTCTCTTCTACTCTTCTCTCTTCTAATCTTTCTCTTCTCTCTGCCTCTGCCCTACTCTGCTTTTCATCTGTCCATATTGTCGGAAGTTTGACTTCTAAACTTCCTTCGGTAAATCTATATGGCAATCCCAACGAGATAGAAAAAGTAGTTGCCCAATATGTTGACATTATTTTACAGGGTTTGTTTATTGTGTGTCCATCTTGTTGGGGTTGCTATACTTGGGTTCAAATACATTGCAACCTTTGAGCTTCAGGTTTGATTTGATTTGTGTCCCCCTCTCCTCGACTGCAATATGTAGCGCTGTGAAACCCCAAACGCTGCACTTCTGCGGGTCTGAACGGGCAGCCAACCTGGGGTTTGCCGGGCCAGAAAATGAATTTGAGTACCCTTCGGTAATCAAACCCGCACTAAACCGAAGCTTTCATGGGAAATCACTAAATGCGTGATTTTTCATTGCCACGTTGGATTAACGGGAAGGTATTGTGTGTCTTTTGGCAATGTTTGGGGAACTGCTGATCCAGAAAAAGCCACCTCTCCATGCCCAACATGCCAAGCTGCAGGTAGGCTGCCACCTCCACATGCCCGCCACTGCAGGCGGTCATGAAAGGTGTCAAATACTCTCCGTCGAAGCGATCCAATTGCGCCCTGCAGTACCATGACCCCCATCATTCATCGGGATTCAGCCAGCCCCAGCTTTTGTGAGCCTCCCAATGGTAGATGATTAAGATTCGCCCTTGTAAAGGTGGCTGTTGATATCTGTTGATGGTCAAAAAATGAAGCTCACCATCAAGTTCAAGATAGTACCAGTCCCGGCGCTTTGCCGACTGGTCAAGATATCCCTTCACAACGCCACCATCCCATGGTTTTCGGTGACCAATTGTTAGCCTATACGTACTATCTGGGTTCGTTGCATGATAAACATCACAAATCGGATAAACCCTTGCATGTGGCCCCCCATTTTTTGTCAACAGATGTCAATGGGTTGTCTGAAATTATCAGGATCACCGACGCGACCCGTTGTTGGTTGTGGCACATTTATTGTGTCGTATATGCCCATAAAATGGTCTATATATACGTAGCTGTAACATGTTGTAAACCTTATTCTTCTAACAAGAACACAAGACAAACCTGGGTGGTGGCCTTAACGTATCCCAAAAAATCTGGTCGTCATCTCAAGCAATCATCCCTTTTGGTATGGTTGAAAAACAATAGTCATATGATCGAACCCCCAAAAAGTTCATCATCGGTTATATCCCCATGATATTTCCATGTGTTCCCCATCTTTTCCATGATCAAATCCCCATTTTCCATTATTTGAACACCCCAAGCAGCGCCGTTGGATCGACCTCACTTGGACCAAAAACTGCACCATCTCCAAATGTCCTTCGAAGGCCGCCAGCCCAAGCGGGGTTGCTCCCTGGCGCTGCCGTTTGGCTAGGTGAAATTGAATAATCCTAAGTCACTCACCTGGAATAATAGAGTCATTTTGGGATGATTCCACTTGCATCTTACATGTTACATGCACCATCATTTACAGTGACGTCGGCCAGTGAATTTGTTATAATTTGATATAATTTGCCCAAAAATATGAAATGATGGGACTTAGGTTGTGAAACAAGCCCCAAATATTGAAAATCAGGCAGGACTTTATTGTGAAATATGCTTCCTCGGTTCTATCTGCGCAACTAGAACTCTGCCCAAAAACATGAAATAACATGAAATAACTGCATTTTTTGGAGGGCGGTTTCCTTTTTCCCACTGCAGCATCATCGACAATGAGGTCGCACTGAGGGAACTGGAATTTCCGACGCTGTATAGCTGGTGGTTATTGCTAAAAAGTAAGGCTACTGCAGTGGATAAAGGACTCGATGTTGGTCAGGTGTCTCAACTTGGATGGTCCCTGGCAGAACTTTGTCGTTGGGGAACGTTGGGGATCATGATCCCTCAGGTGGCCCTAACTTGAATAAACTATACCCATACCATGCTCGTTTTTGCTCCAATTTTGCTGTGAAACAAAGCCATACCCGCCAAAAAAAGGATTCATAACATAGTCTTTTTATGTTTTTTTTAGGGTCCCAGTGTGCCCACAAATTTGGTCATTGAACTGAGTTTTAACTTTCACAGCAAAGTTTTACTTGGAACCGTATTGTTAATTGGACCCGTCACCACCAGTGTCCTATCTTCCCTGGTGAGTGGGTCTCGCAATCAGGCGCCCTGAAGGATCTTGGAAATAGTTTTTGGGTCCCTGCTGTTAAACTGACTGCATCTTTAACCACCGGTGCCCTGCCGTATCAAAAACTACATACTTTTGTCACCCCAATGGGAAAAAAGAGAAAATGTGTATGCCATTCCATCCTTAGTGGACACACAGATCGGCACCTGTGTATCCACCCTGGGAGGCTGCATTCATATGCATTCGATCCGGCATCTGTCATTTTGCATCCGTGCGTTCGACTGTCCCATGGTGTGTCTCGTTGTCACCCCTGAATTTGTTGTTTTTTGTTTGTTTTGTTTGTGTTTTTTTAATTAATGATCACAATCATTGGTGGGGACTTCACGCGTAGCTGGTTGTCTCTACCGCTGTCACACAGCACTAAAGTCAAAGGCGGAAAAAAAGTCCATTTTTTGGGGTCCATAGTTTCTACCCACACACCACCTTTTTTTCAAAATACAGAAGCCACATTCAGCAGTACCGTAGATTCATGCCACTTTCTTCTGTAGTATCATCCAGCTGGTGTCCCACGCAGCTCGACCATAAAATCATCTTCGGGACACGATTGGATAAATTTCACGAATTTGCCCATCTAAAAACCCACCAACTAGTAAGCTTGCTTGGTGGTTGCTAGCGGGCGCATGGGGCGCCTGGTTGTTTCATATTTGTTCATACTTGTTCACTGACATGTTGCTCAACCATGCACGTGAGCCGGGGCGGGCTATTAATTAACGTTCATGCTCACATGCACACGATGTGGATGCTACGTTACCAAGATACACACTATCACAGTATCTGGATGCTACCTTTACCACAGATCCTGTCTAGTACTTACACACTACCTTGATGCTACTTTAGCTACCCTCTGGTAAACTAACATAACTATGGAAAATCACAATTTTTAATGGGAAAATCCACTATATCGCGGACGATTTTGGCCATTTTCAATAGCTATCTTAAATTACCGGAGGGTAAAGATCTTCTCTTGCACTTGCACAGTCTACAGCTGCTACGTTGCTCTGTAGCCATGTAGCCATGCTCGCCCTGCACGCCTGGCACGCCTGGTGGTTTCACCCTGTGGAAACAGCCCGTCCATTGCAATTGTTTTTCCCCTTGACTAAGGACAAACACTTTAAGAACACCGCGAAACAATGCTTGATCCCCAAAAAAAACAAAGGGCGTGTTTCATTTGAAATCGCCAGTTAAAGAAAATGTAAAAAACAAACGCATTCAGCTTGTTTCGATGAAACATGATGAATCCACCGGGGGAAAATCCATTAAAGATCCACCAGTTTAACCATGGGATGCGATCCCCTGCTCCACCTCGTCAGTGTCAGAGGCTTCGACGAAGGCTCGCGCTTCCACCAGAAATTGCGCCACTTCCATGTGACCCTCTTGGGCAGCGATGTGGAGAGGCTGCACGTCGTTCTCCTCTGGCTCTAGCAGAAGCCGGTAAACATGGGTTTTTCAGGTTTTCACCATGATTAAATGGAATGATATGGAATGTGTGGGGGTACCATGGGATATAATTTCAATCAACTATATCTGAAAACCTGTCCCGGTTTTTCTGGTTCGATACATTCCTTTCATAGTTTTGAGTGTATAATTAACAGAAGTTCAGCAGGAAGTAGCTGCAAAATGCGGTTCCTTTTAAAGATCAAGTTCATCGACCTGATGTCTGCAACTTGAACGGCGCTGAATCCCTGTGATAATTAGCAGATTGAAACGCTCAAGGCATGTCAATCTGTCGGGTGCGAAGATGTTTCTATCTGGACATCCTATAGGTTTCTCAATCCCAAGTCAAATCTTGTATTCCTAGTGCTGTCGCTATTATTCGTATGAATTCCCAATATTACCATCACTACAACTACTGTACACTATATATATATTCTTCATCGATCATTTCGCACACTCGCAACAACCCAGATCCATCCTTTATTGAGCCGAGCTTCTGCGATGTTCACAGGGCAGTTCCACTCCACGAGTATGCGCATGATTTGCAGGTTGCCCTGCGACCTCAGAGCCAGCTATGGAAATCCATTGATTTCCCGACATCTTTGGACATGATCCAATGGTTGATTTTCCACATCTTCGTTTTACCATTGGGAGCGGGATGTGTTGGCGCTATGTCTGCTATGTCCTTTTTGAGGGGATCCTGGCAGTCCAGACATGGCGATCTCATGGAGAAAAAAGTTCGGAAGCACCCCGGACGGCAGCTTGAAAGCAACCGCTGTTTTTTTTGCAATGTGCTTTGCAACAAACCAAGGGTCTTGGCAGTACAGTAGATCTAGATCATCTTTTCATAATATACGAAATCTTGTATGCAGTAATATGCAGTATATATGGATTATCAATCAGCGCGGGGTTGCACATCATGAGTGCTACATGTAGTACTTGGTTCCGATGGCGTTACGTAAATTAACCAACAGAATTACCGAAATCCACAGCATGCCTTGCAGCTTGGGTCGGGAATTCAAAAACATCCCATGGCTTGTGGCAGCACCATAGCTCTGTATTTATGCATGTTGAGAGGTTTCCTTCTGTGCGTGTCGATACTTCGGAAAGCTGACATGTAGTGCGGTTGATGTTTTGGAGAGGAACACACTATGACTCCAGCACACCATGCAAGACTGCTAAATGGGCGATTTAAAATTTAAAGCTTTTTTGTCCTTCTTCTGTGGGTTTAGTCATGGCTGGGTGAAAGCCAAACTTGGGATAACTTGGGCACCCCAAGACTGAAATTAACGGCGACTAAGAATAATTTATGTCCCCATCTCATAATATGTAGATAAAGATTAGCCATTACCCAGAAACCAAGTTTACTGGGCCTTTGAAGCAGGAGGCTCAATTCCCCAAAAAAGAACCGATGGAGCTGTTGAATTTCTTCCAAGCAACACTGACTCCATAAGCTGATCGATCATCCAATCCTCACACTGACCCGGCCTCTGCAAACCTCCGCGCCCGTGAACTCTGCAAAACGGCCATGGTGAGTCATGGTCATGTGTAGAATCAATGATGGAACCCTGTAGGAGCATGTCTGTTCCTGGATTCCTTTAACTATGCAGTGCCCGCACAACAGATGAAACATGTCATAACAAACCATATCAATAAAAGTCAATCCCCAGAGCTACACAGGCAAATTTCTAGGAACTGCAACGTCATAATATCGGCGATTCGAATCGCCGAGCAGGAACCGGCCACCAGGATCCCTCAACAGCGGGCACCGTGGCACCCGGCCAGGAAGCAGAATCTCACAGAGGCGAGGTTACAGAGACAAGGGTCCATCAGTTTGACTCAGTTTACCCTCTGGTTATGTCAAAATAGCTATTGAAAATGGCCATAGAAATAGTGGATTTTCCCATGAAAAATGGTGATTTTCCATAGCTATGTTTACCAGAGGGTAACTCAGTTTAGCCCAGTTTAACCCAGTTTAACCCAGTTTAACCAGCTTATTATCAGCTCATTATCAGTTTCAAGAAACGCTGGGGCCCAACTGGCTGGAATGACATGGCTTGAACCCCTGCCCAGGAGCTGAAGAGGAATCGCACCACAGGTTCGGATCGATTCCTGGACACCAGAGGGTGTAAAACCTACACGAGGGATATGATTTGATACGATGATTAGAATAAGTGAAACAACTATCCTATTCTAATCATATATGAGATATAACTATCCTATTCTATTATATTAGAATTCATATTCGTATATAAGTGAAACAACTCATGAAAAAACATTGAATTTGCCTCGCAGTGCGTTGTTTTTTGCACGACGCATGACACATGACACGGCCTCACGTTGGGTTGCAAAGAGTTTTGCCACATGACATTGCATAAATATGAATAAATTAAATGGCCATATATATATAATAATAATTAATAATGTGCATTTCATACAATTGTGCGCATCGCAATGTCGCTTGCCTCATTTGCCAGGAGACATTCGTCGTCTACTACATATAAATATAGAATATCATTTGGTCATACACATATCCAACAAATCAGAGTATACAACCCGGGATAGTATGGCGCACTATTGCAAGTCTGAAAAAATCAACCCAAGTGCCGTGGCAAGTTGCGGTTCAACATGGATAACCCGTGACATCGCAACATGCCAAAAATACTGGTAGGTCAGCCTCCCAGAATACAGAATTAGGCTCCTATAGCATGTAGCTGAACTGCTACCTCCATCTATCTGGGTATATTATATTATTTCACTAACCTGAATGAAGGCCTTCTTCTTCTGATTTCCCTTATTAATTCATGATTCCAGGGTTCGGTCGCAGTGAGGTCGTGATGAAATTTACCCAGATCTATTGACTGCTTCCCCAGCCCAGCTGCCGACAGAGGGGACAGCACAAAGCTTTGGATGCTGCCAGGCAGTCGTTGCAAAAGACATGGGCACCAGGACAGGGGCACACGACAGCATCCTGGGGCCTTGGGAGGATAGCGACTGGATATAACTTGCCAGACGTCGTTGGACATGGATGGAAAATGATGGAAGTAGATAGCAACCACCGGAAATCGACAGATATTGGCTATTGGGATAAGTTTTATGGGTCACGGTCAATATTTGGCATATAGTTCCAAGTCATCAATTAATTTTTGAAGATTGTATTATCGTTTTTCAGGTTTTGGTATATAAGCGAGTGTATTATCGTTTTCCAAGCCCCAACTCAATTTCAAAAAAAAAAGATGTCTCGAATACTACTCTCCATTAACCTAAATTTTGGTTGTAGCTCATCTGTAATAATAACTTATACAATACAACCAGCCGGTCTTCGTTGGACATTGATGGAAATAGGGTATGTAGCCAGCAGAAACCAATAGACATTGGGTAGATAGGCAGCATTGATGGAAATGGGCGAACAAAATCGACAACAACTTATTCACAACCAACAATAACAGGCACGGGGGGTGAACGAACAAACATGGTCGCATATCATCGAAATAAGTTAGGAACAGCGTTGTGTCCCAGTTGCAAATGGAACCTCAAGTCACGGAGTTGTTGACCGTTTTTTTCAACGCGATTACTTAGCCAATTAAGTCACAATCGGAATCAACATGAGTCAATTTTTGCGCCTCGTTTGTGAGTCTTAGAGGCTTCCATGTGAGCAATGTATAGTCATGTCATGGTTTCCAGTGTTGGAAGGGGCTCGAGTCGGTCTTTGGTGCCCTTAGTGGCCACATGATTGGGGTTGCAAAGCCTTGATCCAAGGTTTCATCCTTGGCTGAACGAAAAAAACACGTCGCACTGAATTTCTCATCCAGATCCATCACTTGCCAAGCCACGCTTCTTCCAAACAAATTGGGCAAATGTCATTGGACGGCTGCCGTCTCAAACCATTCTCCATAGCTCCATGGTGGTAAACCCTGCCATTGGTTGAAACGGGTGGAGCGCACGTGAACGTCACCCCACCGTCTTTTCTTTAATGGGGCTATGGCAGCTGCCAAGTTTCAGACACAGGCCTCGTATGGCCTCGTTGTAGTTGCTAGAATTGATCGGGGCGGCTGCTGTGATTTTACTCGTGATTTGAGATGATGGCATGACATGGCATGACATGGCCAAACCTAGCGCGTCTTTCTCGAACTTTTACGGTTCACTTTGCCATTTTGCACTTTCTGAATGCTGTGCTCTGTGTTTTTTGAGGTCGCGATGTTGGTGAATGGCTGCCAGGCCGGGTGCTTCAGAGACCCCCCATCCACTTGGGTTCAAGATGGATAGACAAAAACCATCCAACCATCCCACTACGTTGCTCCGATTGGCTCCTTAAAGGATTTTAAAGGTGCAATCCTTGAAGAGACTTCAAGATATTTCGAGGGAACAACTTGCACCACTGAAATCACATTCAAGTGGAAACAATGATTCCAAACACGTCGGCCTGATGGGTGTGGCATTGCCAAATCTGATGTCACATGCGTTTATTCTCTGTTGCAAACTGTTTTCCGCCAGAGAGGACGATAAAATCGATAGAGGTGATACATGGTGATACGCAAACTCAACAACTCAGAACCCACCATAGCCTCAGTGCGGTAAGTCGCAACCCAGCTGACACAGCTATATGGTCTGTGGATGTCTGTGGGAATCTATATTTTCGGTTTACTTTGGCCATTGAGGTATTCTTGGTGTTTCGGACACATTCACATGTTTGAGAACCTACATTAAATACGGGCCCAACAGCCGGAATATCAAAACACATCATGCATCTTGAATGGATCAACGATTCCTAAGGCTGCAGCACCCCAAACCCTCCGGAAAAAAATGTGACTTCCCAGCACCTTCAATGATTAATTGCAGCAGTAAACAAGTTGCCATGCTTCCCACATCACAAGGATACATACAACATATTTCTCTTGGGGGGTGCGGGTTGGGTTCTATCACTGACCACATCGCAGCGGTGTCCTGGATCCTGTCGGTTTGCCTCGGGTTCCCTGACCCATGGCTTGTCTGGAATGCTCGTAAGTGATCCAAAAAACCAGCTGCCAAGGCCTCAGGTTTTGGCCATCTTCTTGGTGCCCTAGTTTCCCCTATGGTGAACGTAGGACAGCACAGTTTGTATGGCTTGAAATAGGCTAGCCCAAAGATCCCCCAAAGTTGGTAAACCATCATTTTCCCGAATCTATTCGATGGCGATGATGGCGATCCCCGTTTTCAGACAAATCTGTAAAAGTCTGATGGTTGACCATCCGCAAGCCTGAGTCCTCAACCCAAGGCGCGCCCAGTTGGGGAAGAACCCCTTCCTGGGTGCCGTTGAGGGCCAGGGCGCGTGGAATTGAAGCATGTTCCAGTGGTGTAGCTCTATTGAGGTTTCACCAAATATAAACTACGTGTCACCTATTATTGACCTATTTGTTTTGTATCTGAAACAAAATTACACACATAGATAGAAAGAAAGAAAGATAGATAGATAGATAAATAGATAGATAGATAGATACATAGATAGATAGATAGATAGATAGATACATAGATAGATAGATAGATAGGTAGATGCAAATATTTAGAGAAAGATAAAAAGGACAATAAATAGATCCATCGATCCATCGACCGATAGATAGAGAGATAGTTAGATAGATAGATAGATAGATAGTTCGATAGATAGATAGATAGATAGTTAAAATTAATAAGATATATAGACAAAATAAGATGAACATAGAAAAGATTGGGCTAGATGGATTATATTAGATAGATCAGATTAGTTGGTTAGTTTGTTAGTTCGTTAAAACATAGATAGACAAGAAAAAACCAAAAAAATCAAGAAAGACAGAAAAAAGGAACAGGCGATACAAAGAGAAAATGAACAAAAGAAAAATAAACAGAAAAAAAGAAAGAACGATAGATAGATAGATAGATAGATAAAATTAGAAAGATATATAGACAAGAAAAGATTAAATTAGAAAAGATTGGGTTAGATGGGATGATATTAGATAGATCCGATTAGTAAGTTAGTTTGTCAGTTAGTTAAAAAAATAGATAGACAAGAAAAACAAAAAAATAAATCAAAAAAGACAGATATAATGAAAGGGCGATACAACGAAAGATTGAACAAAAGAAAAACAAACAAACAAACAAACAAACAATAGATAGATAGATAGATAGATCGATAGATAGATAGATAGAAAAACAATAGATAGATAGATGGGTAGAAAGATAGATAGATAGATAGATAGAAAAAACAATAGATAGATAGATGGGTAGAAAGATGGATAGATAGATAGATAGATAGATAGAAAGATAGATAGATAGATAGGTAGGTAGATAGTTCGATAGATAGACAGATCGATAGATAGAAAGATACATTGATTGATTCTTTGATAGTTGGATAGAAAGACAGAAAGACCGACATATAGATAAGATAAGACAAGAAAAAATAAGATTAAATTCGACGAGATTGATAGATAGACATGAGCCTATTTAATTACATATTCAAATTACCAGTTGGCTGGATGCAACGGCAGACAGCGAAGCTGGGAAGAGAATGGTAGGGAATGTAAAACTTCAGTTTGCTATGCATCAAAGATTAACGAAGTTGACGCATTCACACATTCTAAGATTTAGCTGAGTTTCAAGATGTTTCAAGGCCATGTCGAATTCGTGTCCACTGGTGCATAGCTTGAAACTCAGCCGAGGCACCACAAAGCCCAAAGACCTTCCTCGCTGACCTCACTGCGGCACACAAGTCGTGCAACTCGGGGCACTGTGCAAAAGCAGTGGCCGCTGCCAAAAAACCATGCTGACTGTTCTGACTGGGCATCATTGAGCTCACTCTGGGCTTTCCGCGCATTGCGTGCACAGAAAAGTTGAACCAACATACAGTATCATATGGATAAAAGTCACCACGTGAAGGAAAACATTTGGTTTCCGTTTGCAAAACAGTGGACGCAATATTGAGATGCCGGCCGTTTTCTGCACCTTGAATTGACGACAAGAATGACAGCCGCCCTAGTGAATTGCAAACCAATAATATTCCAAATCTTGCTATGGAATATTTATTTTGCAGGAAGACCGGAAGACCCCTCAAATTTACCATCGGAGGGTGGCAACAAAAAGAAACGGTAGGTTTACTGGTGGCTTTACCAGGAGTTGATAAAACAAACAAAACATGGCAAACATGGTTGCGGCGCCTGTGGAGGTGCGGCGCTTTCAGCGCTTTTCAAAGTGATGAATCGACAGCCTTTTTTCATCATCATGCAAGACGCCACAGTCCAACTTTGTTCTTGTGTGTTTTTCTCAAAGCTTGGCCAACTGATCCCATAAGGAGTAGCCAGGAGCCAAAACTTCATGCAACCATTGCCATATTACGCAGTGTCTCATCAGCGCAGCTGTTGTCCGTGTGCATGAAATTTCCTGGAAGAAAGACCACGTGGGATGTGTGACTTCATATCAGGTTCGGTCAATGAAGAAGATGTTACAACGTATCAAGAGTTGCTTGGAATTTACTTGAAGAAGATGATACACCGTATCAAGAGCGCCTTGGAAGTTGCTTGAAGAAGACGTAGCGATGTATCAAGAGCGTCTTGGGAGTTACTTGAAGAAGATGTTACGATGTATCAAGAGCGTCTTGGAAGTTACTTGAAGAAGATGTTACGATGTATCAAGCGCGTCTTGGAAGTTGCTTGAAGAAGATGTTACGATGTATCAAGAGCGTCTTGGAAGTTACTTGAAGAAGATGTTGCAACGTAGCAATGTTGCAACGTCTTTGAAACGCAGACGAAAGAACGTTATTACACCCCCCCCAAAACACCCCATTCGCAAAAGTGACAACAGTCCCGACCCTCGAGGGGCGCCGCCACCGCAAACATCTCATCTCATGATCCCACAAAATCATATGACATCATATGAAATCATATGAAATCAGGAGTTGATGGTTACAATCGGTTCAATATGGTAGGCGCCCTAGCATTGATTGCAGCTGAGGCGCGCAGGAAAGCACACCTGAGGCCTCGCGCATATGGTGAAGAATTGGATGTCTTTATAGTAACCTCCAAATAGGTAGGAAAGTAATTCGTCATTGGTTCAACGCGATTCTCCTTGGTTTTTTGTTTCCTTTTTGGGTGGTTACAATAAGCCACGTCAAATCACTTCAAGTGTTAAACTTGCCTCACTGACCTAGATCCGGCCTCATGACCGCCCATGAAAGCAGCGTCAAATTGATTTGTCCAAATCCGACTGGAGACTCAAACATGTTCGGTCATCCATCCTCTTAGGTCATTGCTTGAACACCAAACGCTGCGCGGCTTTATATTATTACTTTAAATCCTGAGCAGCTAAATCATTGCAACATATCTTTCAATATATCCATCTTGGTTGAAATCAAAACTATTTGGTCAAATCATGGTCAACCTCAAACTTGAGGTTTCTGAAATCCTTCAGTTTTCCATGGGTTTATCATGGTGTTTACCAACTCAAACGCCGAGTTCATCACCTCCCAACCCCCACCTGCCCCGCCATGACACGGCTCTTTACCACATCCGCTGGGGTGGCACAGACCGAGGCCACCAGGCCGCTGCAGCAGGCACTCAAAGTGTGGACTGCCACGCCTGGCGATGGGAATGGTGACTGGGGAATGAGAATGGAATGGGCGGAATTGGTTTTATTATTATTATTACCAGTAGTACCGCACAAGGCGGTGGCGGAAGTTTCAAAAATAGGAAACCTATAGGAGAGGTTGGTTGTTGTGAATCAGGGATGGCAAAGCGAATCCACTGATGGACCGAAAGGTGC
>Ga0126342_10017376_pt1 | contig 12445 bp, 14 predicted proteins | sample Cyp1metagenome_FD_92528 | JGI IMG/M metagenome (GOLD analysis project Ga0126342, IMG submission 92528) | Coral microbial communities from Lord Howe Island, Old Settlement Bay, Australia - Cyphastrea 1 metagenome | ecosystem: Host-associated > Invertebrates > Cnidaria > Coral ... | reverse complement strand
TGTGTGAAAGATGGAGTGGCAAAAGGTGGTGTGTGACAAAGTTGTGTGAAAGATGGTGTGTGACAAAGATGGTGTGTGACAAAGTGGTGTGTGACAAAGTGGTGTGTGAAAGATGGTGTGTGACAAAGTGGTGTGTCAAAGATGGTGTGAGAGCTAGCCCAGTGCCATAAGTGCCACGCCTGCCGCGCAAAACGAAGGTAGATGTCACAAAGTGCCACGCCTGCCACGCAAAGTGAAGATCTATGTCGCGAAGTGCCACGCCTGCCACGCAAACAGCGGCGGCGACCACGGCACCAAACCCAGCCCAAGCGCGCCACCGGAGCCAGCCCAGTACGATAAGTGCCACGCCTGCCACGCAGAATGCACGTCCATGTCGCCAAGTGCCACGCCTGCCACGCAAAGTGATGTGTGTGAGCAAGCTGTGTGTGGACAAGTTGTGTGTGGGTAAGTTGTGTGGTGACAAGTTGTTTGTGGGTAAGTTGTGTGTGGACAAGTTGTTTGTGTGGTTACGTTGTGTGTGAGCAAGTTGTGTGGTGAGAAGTTGTGTGTGGACAAGTTGTGTGTGAGCAAGTTGTGTGGTGACAAGTTGTTTGTGGGTAAGTTGTGTGTGGACAAGTTGTTTGTGGGTAAGTTGTGTGTGAGCAAGTTGTGTGGTGACAAGTTGTGTGTGGGTAAGTTGTGTGTGGACAAGTTGTGTTTGAGCAAGTTGTGTGTGGGTAAGTTGTGTGTGAGCAAGTTGTGTGGTGACAAGTTGTGTGTGGGTAAGTTGTGTGGTGACAAGTTGTGCGTGGACAAGTTGTGTGTGGACAAGTTGTGCGTGAGTGAGTTGTGTGGTGACAAGTTGTGTGTGAGTGAGTTGTGTGGTGACAAGTTGTGTGTGGTCAAGTTGTGTGTGGTCAAGTTGTGTGTGGACAGGTGTGTGTGGTCAAGTTGTGTGTGTGTGAGCCACGTTGTGTGTGAGCAAGTTGTGTGTGGGTAAGTTGTGTGTGAGCAAGTTGTGTGGTGACAAGTTGTGTGTGGGCAAGTGGTGTGGTGACAAGTTGTGTGTGGGGGTAAGTTGTGTGTGGACAAGTTGTGTGTGAGCAAGTTGTGTGGTGACAAGTTGTGTGTGGACAAGTTGTTTGTGAGTAAGTTGTGTGTGAGCAAGTTGTGTGTGAGTAAGTTGCGGGCGGGCGGCGGGCGGGCAGGCATGAGCGGGCAGGCGGAAGTGCACAACCAAAAACAAGAACCCCACACACAAAGATGTGGGCAAAAACGACAAACAACACATCGAATAGAACAACAAACACAACAAACAACTGCTTCACTGCCTCAATGAATCAAATCAAAACAATGATCCATACAAACACTTCTAGCAAATACAAATCCATCGCCTGAAGGATCCATGGCCGCTTCGTCCTCATCTGCTCCGTGCATTTTTCGTTCATGTTTCAGCTTTTCAGCCTGGCGATGTGAACTCTTTCAGCCATGAATTGAAAACATCTGGCTATATGGAAAAATAGTAAAATATTTCACCTAGGAAATAATTGAAAAAACGTCACAAATGGATAATATAAATATTGAAAAATGATAAAAATTATACACATGACGATCGTCAACCTTCTTTCTTGGGAGTGCAATCGGGTGCAACTACATCTGACGCATCCCCACTTCGAAATATCGTCTTGTTCCAGTTTCAAGCTGGATCCACACGGCAGGTTTCCCTCCTTCTCCGCTTCCTTCTTCTGTGCTTCCGCGGCCGCCAACAAGCGGACATACTCTTCGTCCTGGAAGCTGAAGGTGGGAATCAGCCACGGAACGTCAAAATCGCGTGCGAAGGCCACTCTGACATACATACGTTACGTTGCGTTCAGTACAGCAAGGCGCATGCCAATACCCATCGATTGTATAATTCTATCCGAACATACCCAGTTCATTCCGGTACAGCTAGAGCTCCCAAAAAGAAACTTGTGGAATTGTGAATAGATAGATATATAGATAGATAGACAGATAGATAGATAGATAGATAGACAGATAGATAGATAGATAAGGAAAAAGAGAAATAGAGAAGTAGAGAAATAGAGAAATAGAGAGATAAAGAGATAGAGAGATAGAGAGATAGAGAGATAGAGAGATAGAGAGAGAGAGATAGATAGATAGAATGATAGATAGAGAGATAGATAGATAGACAGATAGATAGATAGATAGGCAGATAGAGAGATAGATAGATAGATAGATCGATAGATAGATAGATAGATAGATAGACAGACAGATAGATAGATAGATAGACAGATCGATAGAGAGATAGGAAGATAGATAGATAGATAGATAGATAGATAAATAGATAAGTAGAGAAATTGCGTGATAGAGAGATACGTAGATAGGTAGATAGCTGTAAAGATAGACAGAAAAATAGAAAGACAGAAAGAAAGAAACATAGATAGATAGGGAGGTAGAAAGATAGAGAGAGAGATAGATAGATAGTTAAATCGATAGATTGAAAGACCGATGGATAGGTAGAGAGATAGAACGATAAGTAGATAGCTGGAAAGATAGACAGATAGAAAGACAGACAGATAGATAGAAAAAACAGACAGATAGATAGATAGACAGATGGATAGATAGATAGATAGATAGATAGATTAGGGGAATGGATATATAGATAGATAGTTAGATAGCTGGACAGATAGATAGTTAGATAGATAGAAAGATAGACGGATATATAGATAGATAGATAGATAGATTGACAGATATATAGATAGAAAGATAGATAGATGGAAAGATAGATAGATAGATCGACCGAAAGAAGGCAAGAAAGGTAGATAGATCGATCGATCGATCGAAAGAAAGCAAGAAAGAAAGATAGATAGATAGACAGATAGATAGATAGATAGATAGATCGATAGAGAGATAGGAAGATAGATAGATAGGGAGAGAGATAGATAGATCCATATCGATAGAAAGATAGACGGATAGAAAGAAAGATAGATAGACAGACAGACAGGCAGAGAGATAATGCGAGGTAAAGAGCGGGAGAAAAGAGAGCCACAGCGGAGATCGGGAGAGATGGACATAGAGACAGATAAATGAAGAGGGAGAACCAAATAGATAGTGAAAGAGAGAGAGACAGAAAGAGAACGATAGAGAGATAGAGAGAGAGACAAACATAAAGGGACAGAAACAGACAGATAAACAAAAAGACAGGCAGATAGAAAGATAGTTCGATGAATTGAGAAGGAGGAGGTAGAGAAAGATAGAGACAGAGGGAGAGAGAGCGAGAGAGAGAGAGAGAGAGAGAACAGAGATAGAGATAGAGATAGAGATAGAGGGGTAGAGATAGACGGGTAGAGACAGAAAGACACAGAGAGACACAGAGAGGAGACAGAGACAGAAAGAGAGGGAGGCTCAGAGCCTCAACCACTTATCGGTCCATCAGTGGGTTTGCTCTGCCATCCATGCATTTGCACAACTCACCTCCCCTATACCTCCCCTATAGGTTTCCTATCTTTGAAACTTCCGCCACCACCTTGTGCGGTAAGTCTGGTACTGGGAAGTATTTTGTACAAGTTTTGTAGTACGAAGTAGTATTGGTAAGTATACAGATCTTGTAGTACAAAGTAGTACTGGGAAGTACTTTGTGCAAGTGTTGTTGTACAAAGTAGTATGGGGAGTACTTTGCGGAAGTCTTGTAGTACAAAGAAGTACTGGGAAGAACTTTGTGCAAGTGTTGTAGTACAATTAGTACAAAGTAGTATGGGGAGTACTTTGCGGAAGTCTTGTAGTACAAAGTAGTACTGGGAAGAACATTGTGCAAGCGTTGTAGTGCAAAGTAGTATGGGGGGTACTTTCTGCAAACTTTGTCGTGCAAGGTAGTACTGGGAAGTACTTGGCACAAGTCGTGTAGTGCAAATACACAGACACCAACAAAAACTCCAAATTGTGCATCACCAACTCTCTTAAATAATGCGGCGAATGCATGTCCAGTCCCCAACAAGTCATTATTCCACCGCAGCATACATGAGGCAGCACAAATTCCATTCCCAGTGGTCCTGCAGCGGCCTACGGATGTCATCGCACATTTGCCTGGACTCTGATTGATGTGAATACGGTCACCCTCCTCGCACTTCTGCGCCCTCCTCTCCTCATGTTCCTCATCCTCCTTTTCTTTTCTTGTTGTTTTTTCCAAGCTTTTCTTTTGTCTTATTATTCCTTGTCATTCTTAATTCCGAATAGTTACCATCATATACCATCATGTTTCTACATATTTTTTGAATATAGCGTTTCCTAAGCATCAGCATTGGCCATTTCCTCAGCACATTAGCTTCCGCGCACCTGAGGACATCGAAGTAGCCAGTTCCGAGTCCCTGCCAGCAACCGCTTCCATGTGGCAACACGCCGAAGATTCTGAGCATCACCAGGGAGTGGATCGAAATTGTCCAAACTATAAAGAAACTGAAGTTGGCCTAGAAAATGATTCCATATGATTCCAACATATTATACAAGGCGATCTTGTTGCAACATCCGGTACCTATATACGTCAAGTTTCGACAACTGCCGCCATTCCTGAAGGCAGAAGGCAGATCACGGCACTAACGCCGGGAATGATATATACAAACATACAGTTGTCACTGGTGCAACCAGGAAACTTAAACTGGCAATAGACCACCATCATATACTCATTTGAGAGCAGATGTGTGCGGCATATCGATATCGATGATATATGATAATAAATTACGATACCGTATATGCTGACATACGACAATATGTGATAACATGTGTTAACCTACTATCATACATGATAAGACATGAAGACGCGTAAACACTTAATAACATAATATGATGACACCTGAAAACACGTGCAAGCATATAACAGAAAAAACGAAACATGATAATACATGAAACATGATAGTATATGACAATACGTGAAAATAAACATGTCAATGTGTGATAATATATGAAACTAAATGATAATGTGAAAACTTGAAAATGTGAAACATATTTTTGATTTTATATTTTCACGTAGGCTGATAATCTATGATGCAAAGAGTACACTGGATATAAAACACCATGTCCAGACCCATACAAAACAACTGACATAGATATGGGTTTTCAAATGTAAAATCCCACATTTTGCTGCCTAACAGAGATGTTGGAACATTTATCAAGACCTTCCAGAAAACAAACGGGGATGTTGTTTTTCAATCAGTTTTGACATCATCGTTTGCTCCAGCCAATATTATATATATATATATTATATGTAAATTGCGGTTCATCTAAAGTCTTTCATGTGCAAACGGATGCCATTCTTCGAGCAAAATACATTTAATATTCGCTTTTAAATTCAGCGTCGAACCAGGGTACCAACATTTTATAGATAAAATGTTTTTTTTTTTCGGGGTCAAGACTCTATAAAAGGTACCCGCATCACTTTGGCCGCCTCATGGCGCATCACTTTGGGCGCCCACCTACACCTAGACCTATCACTATCACTACTTTTGGGGTTAAGGGTGGGGTGGGGGGAAGTAGACATAGGAACAAGGTGCACAAAGTGATGTCTTGGACACGCCCTTCACTCTACTACTGACTTTTGGCACCTGTCACTACCTTTTAGGTATGTCCTCCTTGAGCAGTGATAGCGCTGCCAAACCGACGCACCACTACCTTTTAGGGTTAAGGGCAGGGTGGGGGGAAGGGGGGTGGAACGGAATCCTAGACGTACGTTGTATAATAGGTAGTACTACGTAATTATAGAGGTACGTCAAAGTACATAGTTGAGTAGATTACTTCGTACTACATCGTATTACGTAGTAGTACGTCGGATACCCAGTGGCACAAAATAACAATGCGTGATGGTACATAATACGTCGTAGTATATGTACTAACACGCAGTAGCACGTACTAGTACATAGTGGTACGAAGTAGTGCGAATCAGCAGGTAGTACAACGTAGAAGCACGGCGTAAATCGCAATCGCAAGAGCCTGACAGAAATACTAACAGAAAGTTACTAGATGTTACTAGTACACACACTTGGACGTATGCCTGCATAAATACTAGCACGTAGTAATACGCCACAGTATATTTTAGCAAAAGTAGTCAAACAAAAATATATATATATATATACATATATATATATAGATATATATATAGATATAGTGTAACAGGATGAGGCTGAATTTCGACTCCTGGAAGTTTGAAATTCGAATTTCAGACTTTCTGGGTGCCCGGCTTGTGCTATGCATCTCCATAGCTGAAATCTGAATCTTATATCTGCCAATTTCCTCAATGAAATTGTACCATGGATTGAGAAGGGGTGAAATTTGAATTGCATCTCTTTTGTGTCTTTGCTCAGCGCGGCTCGCTTTGACTTGCTCCTCTGCTTCGAGAGGCGGCCGGCTTTCTAAAGGACACGTAGCTTCGTGACACCAATCGACAAAGACAATGGGATGTCCCCATGCTTCCACCGAGACATTGCTTGGCGGGTTGAACTTGCGGATGCCTTCGTGGGCTTCTGCATCGGGCCCTACAAGGCCGCTGCTGCCATCAAGGTGATGTCATCTCCGTAGGTGCCAGATTTGCTCATCTCGTCAACTTAAGAACTGTAGTCAGGGAAACGTAGCTCGATCCAAGGCCCGAAAGTGGTTTCCATGGACAGAAAGTAGGTGCAAATCTCTTGTCTAAGTACATCATGATGATGATTCCGGCCCCTACGTATTCCAAGCTGCCATCAGCTGAGAGAGGAAAATGGCATGCTCTGACCAGCCCCCTCCTGTGACGAAGTCAAGGTGAATATCCAGCATTGCCACCTTCTGGCAGGTAAATGATGGTGTAAGCTCTGCGAAGCCGCTGGTGTCGACACACATCATACGTACCAGTTTCAGGGAGCTCCATGGCACGCATGACCTCATCCATGGAAGTTGCAGTGGCAACACGCATCATGGCTCTCATTTCCTCCGGTTCCTTGTTAGAGGGTGTACTTTGGCATGACATACGTCGCTCGTGCCTGTTCACCATTGGCAACCTCGAAGGCACATGTGCTTGCAAGGTACGTCTTGCGAGCTCCGTGGGCCCTGAAGTGGTTCAACAAATCACCGCGCGTCAGCTTTCGAACCTGCAGACAAAATCGTCAAAGAAGGGTCTTCTAGACAAATCATCATCATGTACCAATCTCACACGCCGTACACTGGCCTTTGCAGTTACCGCAAGAACCTCTCAGTCTGGACACTTTGGGCAAGAAACAGACATGAAACACAACCAATCCATGTAAGCCCCATGCAGCCTAATACTTCGAATCCGTGTTCGGCACTGTTCCGGGAAAAATCTGGGAGCTCAAAAATGGAGGAAAAGAAAAACATACCCAGCAGCCTTGCCTTCTGCTGTTGCCCCGTGTCATCTTTGCCTGACACTACTTGCTTCGCACGCTTTGATTGCAACAGGTCATTCCATGGTTCCGGCAGGGTAGATTGCAAATCCTTGTAGTCTCCCTTTTCCACCTTTGTGGCCACACTGGTGGTACACACTTCTTTGAGCAACGTCCTGACATCCCGTCTTTGGTATCCCGGATCCAACATTCCTTTCAACACCCTGTGCGCCACCTCCATGGAATTGGGCGCGTAAGTAGAAAAGCCCAGTGGAATATGTCCAAGCCCAGTACGCCACGGTGCACTGATCAAAGGACCGTCTTTGGTGAGAATGTGGTCTTCGAGATAGCTGGCCATAGCCGGCTCCTTCCGGTCTGTTGTTGCCTCTGTCTGTTTCATGCGGCTCAAAATGGAGGTCCATACAGCACTAAATTCATTGATCGAGTGCAACCCAGAGGTCCATTCTATAAAACCGATTAGAACAGGCAGCAGTTCAACATTGGATAGACGGGGTTTTCCAGCCAATCTGTCGCGCCGAGTGGATTCCGATCGAATATTCCGCTTGACCTCAGCAAGACTCATAGGAGGAAAAGCAGGTCCAGAAGCCAGAATGGATCACTCGCCAGGAACAAAACACAAAGCATTGCATTGTCAACGCTTAAAAATATCCCAATCTCAACTACCCCAGGATATGTATGATATTAAAGTTAGATAATTTAAATTCAAGGTCTTGAATATGAAACAAACCCATGGATGATCTGTCTTGATGTTGTTTGCATGCCTTTCACCCGCCTAAAGCCACCAGCACACAAGCAAGAAATGATCCAGCTACCTATACCAACTCCTGAACATGAGCTATTAACAATGCTAAATGATGCATCATGCCATGAGACATGCTCCAAACAACGATGAAGCTTGATGTCCAGCTGCTGAGCCCCGATGTCTGATGACACACCTTGAAAGCACGCGCAGTCCAAAAAGAGGTCAGTCACCTCCACCTCCAGCTCTTGGCTGCGAGCCACAAAGAGATTTAGTAACAACTGCTGCGCTGGGGCGTCTTCCGAAGACGACAGCAAGAAGAACCTGGGCATCACGCGCATCGAAGGCGGTTTGCCTGGAAGAACGTGAAGGCCAGCAGGACCACAACATCCCAAAAGAGCAGTCCCTCCTTGTTGGTCTTGAAAGTGAAATCCGAGTTGGTAGAACCCACACAGAACGGTAATAGAACGCGATCCTTAAAAAGAACAACATAATCTGTCAAGATTTTCACGTCAGTCGAAGGGTCATCTATGAATGCACGAAGCTCACCCAAGCACTCCACAGAATAAGCCTCAGGCTTCTCCTTAGAGGACAGCATGTGTCTGTAATTCTTGATCTGCTGCACCGGCGGACGAAGATCTGCACTAATTTCTTTCAGGCGCATGTTCTTCAGAGCTCGCAGAGGGGTCTGATTGGCGAATGCTTTGGCATAATGTCTTTTCAAGACTGCAGCATTCTTGTTTCCGGTGCATTTCCCACTTTCTTCAACTCGCAATTGTCCAGCCTCTGTCCACCCACAAGAAAACTGTTGGTCACAGTCAACACACTCCTTGCAGCGAGCTATCAGCGTGGTCTTGTTTTGGAAAGTTGAAGCAGTGAGTGTCTTATATATTTTCTTCCTAGAGTTCAACCATGCTTGACCAGCAGCTCTTAGAGTCTGCCCCGATGGAACGTCTTCAACGGCCACCGTGGTCCATGCTTTGCGGCGTCGGTTGGTTGCTACCTCTCCTTCCACAACTTGACCCGGCATTTGCCACTATCACACAAGAGATGGCAGGCTAATATACAATGCTGTCACCAAGCTGGTTCAAAGATATCGTCCAAACTGCATGCTCCATCCGGAGGTGGAAATTCAAAGTTCAAATCAAACAAAGAACTGGTCCAAACATTGAATTTCAACTGAGTGCAGACATTCGGTGGTGCAAAAGCAAAATCAAATTTTAAACCCAACAGGTAGCAACAGACAAAATTCAAATGTTAGCTGTTGCAATGTGGCCAGAACTCAAATTCAAATTATAATCCAAAGAAAAAGGAGGATCTGAGATAACAGCTGACATCTAAATTTCAAACCAAGATGCATGGATGGAAACCGTATCACCTATAGTTTGAAATTCGAACTTTCAACTATAGGGAGTTTGAAAACAAGACATATTTTGTATGCATGTAGCATTGTATAGCATTGTGTAGCGTAGCATTATGTAGCATTACGCAGCAGTATGTTTTCCTAGCTAGTTCTACGTTTCAGTATATAGTAGTACGCAGCAGTACATATAGTACATCCTATCAGAATCACATGGAAGGATCCCTGCAGTGCGCAACAATATGAGGTAGCGCGTGCTAGTACTTAGTGGTAGTTTTAGCGGTAGCGGTAGTGCGTTACAGTGCCCGCGGTGTGGTAGTTACAGAAAGCACCCGATGCGATGCATGAGTGGGCTCCCGAAGCGCTGCACTAGCAGGTTCTCGAAGCGAGACCTCTACCCGATAAAATCAGGGTACACAGGTAAATTTAGTAAATGGGAGGGCGTACAGAGTCTATAAAATAGCCTCCGAGTTCCTGACTATTGAGTGGTCCATTTTTGAACCTCTATAGAATGGGGAGCAGGGGTCATGGAGTAGGAGTGCCGGACTTCCCTTAGGTCACAAAGGGTTCTCGATTTTACAGAGGCGAACCATCATCAGCCATGCCAGGCCTTGCTGAGTTGCGCTTGTTGAGTCCCTTCGTGAATTTTCTTGTGCAAAGAAGTCTGCAATTTTTGCGCAATCAAAAAAGAACTTTGCCGTTCGCGAACAAGAAAATCAACGGGCACACAAACGGCACAATAGAAGCAATTTCCGCACAGCTTCACAGACCTGCGTCTCAAACATAGGTTAATATTCGGCGATTAGCACTTGAATTGCAAAGCAGCATTCGGGACCCAAACAAGCAAAAACGGCTTATGAAACCAGAACATACCAGAACCACAAACACAGATGCTTTCAGATATGACAGACATCAGCCAAGCGCCGCCCTCCCCATCCAGCAAGAGCGAGCCAAAAAACAGGATCCAAAAACGTATCAAGGTATACACAAGGGAAGCCGCTGGAAGATGGCAAACGACGAGTGCAAAATACCAGGCGCAATTTTCGGTTCTTTAGCAGCTTTTGGCCATACATGGGTACGGACATGTATTGGCTGGTAGCGGTATGAACTTAAACTTATGCCTTATGCATACTTGCACTGACACATATCATCTTGTTTCTTTTTTTGCAAACCCATCACGAACGATGTCTATAAAATGAATAATTTTTGTGTGATTTACACGTGTGTTGCCCATTTTATAGACTGGTTGCAAGGATCTGGAAAGTGCTGGGGAGACTCCTGACTTCGATTGAATCAGATTCAAAGAGGTTTGGATCTGTTTCCGATTTGATTTCAGGGCTGATTCAGCTCCCATTTTACAGAAGAGGGATGGGGAGGGATTCCTTAGGTGCTGGGATGTGAGAGGCGGTGCCGGCAATCTAGCCTGTCCTGATTTCACCTGTTTCCATTTTATAGACGCAACACCCTGCAACAAAAAATCAATCTCCCATTTTAGAGAAGGATTCAAAGGGGCTGTGTTGGCAAAGATGGCCTTGCAACGGAGGCCAGTGAGCCCAGAAAATTGGTAAGCACATGTCAGAATGGTGCCTGCTCCGGGCTAGCTGATGCTGTTCTGGCTGTTCTGTATTCAGCCAAGAAGGGGGAAGCATGCTTGCATAGTTGTTGTGCCTATCATGAGGGCCTGCCACGTAAATGTGTGCTGACCGAATTTTGAAAGATACATCGACCTTGGGTCATACTATGTCAACTTGGAAAATATCTAGCAGGTTCTGGCGGTAACTGGTTCAACCATGCATTCTTGCATGAGACATAGAATACATAAATCATAAATGTGAAGTGTTTTGCTCCCACTGTATTTTCGATCATCTTGCGTATCTTGGAAATCCCTGCCAATTAAGCAATGTTGGAGTTGTTGGTGTTGGTGTTGGTGTTGGTGTTGTTGTTGTTGTTGTTGTTTTATGACCATTTGAGAGCCACAGGCTGGAGTCCACAAAACATTTTTTAACAAAAAAACAACATTTTGGTTATCATCAAAATCATCTCAAAGTCTTCACCTGCTTGGACAGCTGTTCTTGTGTATTCATGTGGATCATCATTGAAATTTTCGCCAAAAGATCACGGTCGCCCGGATCCTCGGACATGGAGAAGAGCCTCCAGAGCTGCTGCGGCCCTTTTCGGGAGTTGGAAAAATTATCAAAGTGCATCAAATTGGGCAAAACCCACACATTGTTGCAAAAAAACTCGATTTTCCTTCTTTTTTTTTCGATTTGTTTTTGTTTCTGCATTTTTCTTCGATTGATTTCGTTTTTGTTTTCGATTCTTGCCGATTTTTTCCGTTTTCAAATCAAATTTGACTAAATCCAAAAATGCAAAAAAACATCTTTTTTTTCTCGTTTTTGTCGATGTATTTTCGTTTTTTTCGTTTGTTTTTGTTTTTTCCTTCGTTTTTTTGAACTATTTTCGAACAGAAAACACATTTTCAAATTATTTCCGAATCGCAAAAACACTTTTCACTTCATTTTTCGAATTATTTTCGAATTAAAGGAGAATTTTTGAATTGTCTTCGAACCTGAAACGCACATATGGATTGTATATTCACCATTACCGGTGCGATTGCCCAGTGATCTTGGCGACCCTGGCAGGATTTGTTGCGCCAAGCTATAACAGTCGTGCTTTGCGAACATTCCGTGACGATGGAAAACTAACCTCATACGGTTTCGACAAAATTTTGATGATTTTGTGATGTTTTGGGTGATGTTTAACATGATAGCAAATTGAGAAGGAACATTTTTGGGATTTCCAATGTGTGGCTAGCTGAAATTGTCAAAATTATTCTCGTTGTTGCTGTTGTTGCTGTTGTTGCTGTTGCTGCTGTTGTTGCTGCTGCTGCTGTTGGTGTTGATGTTGTTGTTGTTGTTGTTGTTGTGGTTGTCGTGGTTGTCGTTGTTGTTGTTGTTGTTTGAGTGAGTGAGTGAGTGCGTGGGTGGG
>Ga0126342_10017375_pt1 | contig 12445 bp, 15 predicted proteins | sample Cyp1metagenome_FD_92528 | JGI IMG/M metagenome (GOLD analysis project Ga0126342, IMG submission 92528) | Coral microbial communities from Lord Howe Island, Old Settlement Bay, Australia - Cyphastrea 1 metagenome | ecosystem: Host-associated > Invertebrates > Cnidaria > Coral ... | reverse complement strand
CTATTTTACACTTATTGCACCTAACGCTCCCTTTAGGGGGCATTCCAGTTTTGAGCCTATAAGCCCAAACATGACAAAAAAGACATGTCAATGCCCTCGCCCTAAACGTCGTGACGACAATCAGGGGTTCAAAGATGTTCAAAGTTTGACGCCGAAAATAGAAAATAAAAATAGTATAAACAATATTAAACAATATTAAACAACATGATCTTCCCATATCTTTCCATCTTCAGCATCTATGCCGCATCAAGCAGCAGGGAATGTGGCTTCTCCTCGTCTCATCCCATCAGGTCGGGCAAAGACAGGAGCAGACACGAAGCCGACTTGTCGTTTGGAGTGCTCCTGCAGCCCTGCCTCAACCGTCTCAACCGTCTCAACCATCGACCCATGACCGATGATCAAATGCCAATGGGATGGCGATGCCGGGCAAATGGAGAGCGAATGCAAATCGAATCTGGAGGGCTCACCAAACACATCCAAATACTTGCCAAATACTTGCCATTATCATAGTAATTCTGGGAATATCGGAGGCACTTCCGCAGCGTTTTGGCTCTACCAGGGTGACCACAAAATTCCCACTGAACTGGTAAGCCCCAAAATATGCCAATTTTGGGATTGACACAATCTATTTCTACATTTGCTGTGGTGATTCAGGCCCCTGGAAAACAGCAGTCATCTTTGCTGCTGATGTTCAATTCAGTTCAATCATTGAGGCAATAACACTAGCGCCCCACTAGAATCCATAAAAAAGTGCCATTTTTTCACATGAAAAGAACACATAAATTTAATAAAGTGTCTAAACCATTGGATTTTTGGACCATTTTCCATCATTTTCCTTGTTTCTCCTCAGCCAGTTCTCGGGAGATGTTGGGAGAGACCGTGGAGCAGGACACATGGATGGCACCTGCGCAAATTGTTCTGTCATGAAGATATATATATATATACATATATATATAATATTACATATGTATATATATTATATATATATATATTGTAATTGAGTATAATAGTTCAGATATAGGATGGAATTTCGCCACAAGCCGTATGATTTGAATCAGATTTAATGGGGATATAATACGATATAAAACTAACTACAACTATTTCTGTCTGTCTGGAAATGGGATATACCCCCATTTTAATCACTACTTTTTCTGGGGAAAGCCAAGCCACTGGTGGGTTGAAAAACCATGAGATGAATCGGGCGGCGCTCCCCACATTCGACAAACCGAATGGGGCTTCAAAAACTTCGACCATGGAAAGATGGCAAGGTTACCCAGCTCACGCAGGCCACAAGTATGCCTCCCCCAAAAAAGTGGAGGTTTCCCAGAGTCATGGGGAATATCCCCAGTAGCTGGGTGGTTTAGAATGGACAAATCCAAACAAATGGATGATCAGTGGCATTTCAAATATAGAACAGTTTCAACGTAGAGCGGATCTTATCAAATCTATCAAGACTTAAGATTACTTTGTGATGAGAAAGAAACATGGCACTGCAAACACCCCTCGAAATCAACGTAGGCATAGGTGATATATGGTGATATTGATATTCTCAAAAGCCTCTCCCATTGCCAGCGTTCACAAGAGAGTATGTAGTATCATGTGGTGTATCCCCGGGGCCTCGACATGTCATGATCCTCTTGATGGCTGTTGTTGGATTGGGGAATCATAGAAAATATCCAAGCCCAGAACCTGCATTTTCCCACCTCCTCCTTGGCTTTGGAGTGCTGGTAGCAACTCATTCGTCACTGCACGCAAGATGCTGTCATCAGGTAGAGCCGAGAAGACCACAGAGCAGCTCTGACCAACCTGTCCAGGTCGGTTCGTGCCAACTTCTCGGTGGATGGAGGGATCTCCCCGAAACATCCCCAACCTGTGAAAATGTAGGGGTCTATCACATCATAATACAAGCGCTGTCTCCCAATAGTATTGAAAGATTCATAAAGCGAGGGATGGATTAACAAAGGAATGGAAGGGTGGATGCCAGGAAAGCACAGTTTCATGGTCTATTTCTGGACTGGGGCTTCTGCTGATCTCAATCCATAAATAGCAGGCTATCACCCAAAGGCCAAGTCAAAACGTCTTTCCACTTGCACCCAACAGTTTGGGTGGCCATAATATTCCACCACAGTTTAGCTCATGTAGGCACAGGTGAAATTTTAACGCCCCAAACCCATGCTGGGGGTACCCTGAATGTTCACCGACACCCATGATTTCTGCAGGATATTTTGGCATGGCTTAAATCTCAAACCAATCAGATTAGCCAATCTCAAGCCTCATCAACCAGCAACAGCCATCACAGCATCACAAGCATCACAGATTCTTCGCCTCAGCAGTGCTCTTGCCACCTTTGGCCCCCAAGGCTTCAGCGCCTTTCACTGCAGCCTGGTCGCGGTCAAAGACCAGCAAGGACTCACCGGCCTGGCGTGGAATCCCATGGGAATCCCCATGGGAATCCCATGACTTGGCGATAGAAGTAGCAACAAACATGACTTTCATTGGGTTGATTTAATGATTTGTTCCCAGGAAACCATAGGTTACATATATATATATATATGTGTGTTTATACTTATGCTAGAATTTTGGTGGGTTCTGCAAAGTCTACCTTCATCCAAATCTGTGACTAGCATGGATTTCAGTTCGATCATATTTGATAGCTCTGCAAGTGGATGTAAATGGATGATATTAGATGAACTGAAGCTGATACCCCCAATCTATGATTCCTTCGTCTTCGTAGTTCTTCCTCTTATTTCTGATCATATATCATATACACTATATCTATGGAATTATATCATTCCAGAACTCTTACTTCTACCAACTACTAACCATTACTCTCAGCTACTGTGACATCTGTCATCAAATTCCAGATTCCCCAGCACCTTGGTGAGGTTGGTGACCATTCCGCTGCCAATCTTCCCCAGCCCCACGAAGCCCAAGGGGCTGCTGGAGGCAGCACGTGCACCTGGCCACAGGAATCATTAGGGCGATGGGAACATGTTTATTATATGCAATAAAAATAAATAAAATGATATAACATAATAAAATATGCAGTAATACAATGACAAGACAGTCTAATATAATAAAAATATATATCATCTAAAACAATATAATAATACATCATAATATATTATAATATAGTGTGCTATAATATAATAAAATGATATAATATAGTACAATGACAAGACAGTCTAATATGATATAACATAACATGCCATGATATAAGATAATATAGCATGATATAACATAATAAAATATGACATAATACAACGACAAGACAATCTAATATAATATAGCATAACATACCATAATATCATATCATATCATATTATATTATATTATAATATATTATGTAATATAACATAGTATAATATGATATTATACTATGACAAGACAATCTAGTATAATATAACATAACATACCATAATATAATATAACAAAATATGACATAATATAATATAATATATGTTGTTTCTAATACATACAATATAATATGATATAATATAATATAATATAATAGTATAATATAATAATATAATATAACATAGTATAATAGAATAAAATATAATACAATGACAAGACAATCTATTATAATAAAAAATAAAATACCATAATATAATATAATACAATATCATTCAATATAATATAATACAATATATTTTTGTCAAACGCATACAATATAATATTTGGGCAAGACCCTGAGGTTTGCCCGGACTCGCAACGAGCGTCCGGGCAAGCCAAGATGACGATGATGATGACGATGATGATGATTACTATTATCATTTTTATCATTATTTTGATATCTTCTTGAAACCCTATAAGAAACCTTAATGACTGTATGGTTAATTGTTTCATGGGGCCGATGGATTTTCATATCTTCTTAAAACCCTATAAGAAACCCCAATGACTGTATGCAGCTGTGTATGGTTAATTCCATGCGATATGTAGAAGCAACATGTTCTGGCTATATGATATGAAGAAGCAACATGTTCTGGTTAACACCCTAGCAACATAAGAATTGAACATAAAATCCTTCCCGTTGTTTGACGTCGTACAGAATTCCCTGGTATTTACGCTATTCTGGGCTTGGGCAAACCTCGGGGTCTGTGTGTAATATGATACAATTTAATATAATATAATATAATATAACATAATACAATATAATATAATAATAATACAATGACCAGACAATCTAACATAACATAACATAATAAAACATTAGAAACCATAATATGATATATAATATGATATAAATGTAAGAAATATAGTATATATAATATTTTATGATATATTGTAATATAATATACTATAATACAATATAGTATAACATGACAAAATATAATATAATGTAATATAATGTAATATAATGTAATATAATGTAACATTATATGATATAATGTAATATAATATGATACAATAAATAAAATAATAACTAATATAATATAATGTAATATAATGTGATATAATGCAATATAATGCAATACAATGCAATGCAATGTAATATAATATAATGCGATATAAAACAATATATACATGGGAAACATGTTGTTGTCCCGTTCTTGCCATCAAATATGGCAATTATCCTAATTCTTCCCTTAAGTTAAAGTCAAGTGGCAATACTTGCTCTCAATTTGAGGCAGACCAAGCCTGCAAGTTTCTGATCCAAGATGTGACTGAGCATCTGACCAAGTGCGCGCGTGCTCCATCGGCAGGCTTGCTTGCCCAAGATTGGCAAAACCAACATCTTGGCTGATCGAATTGTTGGGTGTATGAAAAGTTGTTGTTGCATGGCCAGTTTCCGGAATTGTTAAATTCCAGCATCTATGCACTTGGATCCATGAGCATCACAGAAAATGCAAGAAACCCACATATTCTCTAATCCTGGTAGTTTCTATATTTCTTCACCACATGCTACCTTCAGTGTTGCAAATGGTCAGGGCTCATTGGTGTTCATGTGTTGACTGCACTCTGATGCTGTGTTCGTGCTCTCATGTCAGGGTACAGTATAATGTGGGAGCTCCCAAAAGAGTTAGCCATCACAGAACCGTGATTCAAATGGCCATTCCGAATGTTTTCTTCACAAGCCCATCTGCAGACTGGGGCTTGTCTGGCGGATCTGGCAGTAACACCCTTTTTTCCCCTGCCGACGATCAAACGAGAGCTTCTGGGCAAGTGACTGTAGTGGGTCCAGCAGAACCGAAGCCTGCGAAGCCTTTCCAGCAGAACAGTCATACCCTAAGGTGGCCTATCTTCGGGCCCCTCGGCCCAATTTTATCATAACCACCTCATTTACTGTATAGAGATGGACGTGTCGGATTTCGATAAATGTTCAACATCTTGAGAATGCAAACTAGGTGGTCTCTTGTACCCAAGAAACCGTGTTAGACTTCATGTCATCAATGTTTTTGTATCAGGAATTTCGGATTTCATCGCACTTCCCATGGATGTCTGTGAGTTTGCTGGCTCACCTGGTAAGCATACATGGGTTTGTTCGGGAAACTTCATTTACTTCTCCACTTGCCTATCTGAGGTTTCAGCAATGAATCAATATGAATCCACCGCTTTATCAAGTCATTTGGGGAAGTGGTTGGTATAGTTTGGTGTATTAATTGTATATACATATATATATATACATATTATATATATATACATATTATATATATACATATTATATATATATACATATTATATATATATACATATTATATATAATATTATATAATATTATGTAATTAAGATTGATTAAGAGAGGAGTGAATTATTTGCGAAAGCCATGGGAACCAATCTGGCAGCTTTCGCCTCTGCTGGAGGGGCCTTGGAGAAAACCAAAATGGTCCGCATTATCTGTGAAACGCACCTCAATAGCGAGGTGAATTTCAAGAAATCAATTGGATTTCTGCGTTTCTGGCTGAAAAGTCTAGAGAAAGTAGATTCTTTCATCTGAAACGCATGGTTTCTCCCTTTGCCTTGAAGAAATTTTACATTTGCGAGGTGCTGCTGTATCCAGTCTTCAGGATGCTCATGTGACAGACTCTTGTGATAGACTTTGGCATTTCAGTAGCAAATACAAGTAAACTACTTGATATTCCCACCAATCAGACCTATCACTGATCAATTCGTGGATTTGCATCACACTCTAGAGTAGGTCCAACTGCGCGACAGTCCAATCCCAAACTGTTATTGGTAAGAGCTTCAACCAACCGGAATTGCCACGAAACAGCACAGAATGGCGCAGAAACACAATGCATGGATGACCAGAAAGCACGAGCTTTGCGTTGCTTGGTCCACTTCTGCCAGGGTGGTAAGCAAAGCCCACTTCCTGACTTCCAGTAAGGTACCAGCACGAGATCATGAGCGATGGGAGGCAGAGATAGCACAGTCCCAAGTTCTCTTCCATCTGTGACTCATCAATGCCGCTTGGCAGGCCCCCAACCCCCACGCATCTCAGGAAGAATTGATAGAAACGTCCTTTCAGCTTCGTTCCAAAAAGTCGCCATCATGCAAAAGGCTCCAATGAATGGAACCAAGTTACCAGACTGCGAAAGTTTCTCTCCGGTTCATGCTGGACAAACTACAATTCAAACCTACACCAACTATAGCCACGTACTGTAAGAAATTATCTCGGATGGTTTTAATTTCTCCTGAAAAATCTAAATTGCATCACATTAGTACAAGTATCACATGATATCTACAATAGCCCTTGATCTCGTACTCGTATAATGTCACAGACACCAACTGACAGCAGCAGTTCCATAAAATGGAAGCTACTGGCGAAGGATGATCGAATCACATTTCCAGTAGCTCATTTCCAAGGTGTATCATGATAATCTACCATTAATAATATCCATAAATATCGAGATAAATGGGTATGTCTCAAAAATTGGGTGTATATATAATATATAAATATAAATCAAATATACATAGGTATACCCCCCAAAATGGCCTGTTCACTTGGTGTGTGGGCCCCCTGTCAGTTAACCCCGCAAACATGCCAAGTTTGAATACGTCAATCATCCTGCGGCTTTATCCATCAGTGTGGTGAATCCTGGCCAGGCTGTCGAAAATTTCAAGCGGTACAGTATCCTATTTTCAGACAAACCATAGACAAACCCAAATTATTTAAATTGATTGTAAAACCCGCTTGGAAACCATCTCTGGCAATGTCACTTCCAACGGCCTATGGAGCTGACCCCCCACCAAACATCAGGGATGTCTGGAAAGGGAATCTGCCCAAACAAGTTTGTGAAAATTGGAGAGGGCTACTAGGGGCCCATCCTGTTTGATCTGTTTTGTCATGTTTTGTTCCTGAAATGGACTGTCAATGAATGGCGTTCGGCTTTCAACTCTTGGATTTGAATAGCTGCACTGCAGCAGGATACCAAACTCAAGGAACTACTGCACGTTCCTGAACGCACACTAGCAATTGCTATCGTGCAGTTGTTATCACGTCCACTTTCGACTCAGCCAAGTACCCCAGCAGGATGCTCACAGCTTATGTCCTCTCATTGCTTCAGGAGCCACGAAGCCTCTTGCAATGGATAGAGGTCAGTCTGGTTCAGTCTATTGCTGCACAAATATACGAATATGTAACTGTGAACAACTTTTGCATCTCACAGCTGCGCAAGTATGCAAGACTTTGTCGCTTGATAGCGGATGTGAATTGGTCGATGATTCTCAGTTCTTAAATTGTATCTGCCACATGCCCACCTACTCAGTGGTTCTTCACATCAACTACTTCAGTGTGTCAACGGTCCCTGCTCCGGAGCCTCCAAAAACAGAAGATGCAAGCCATGTGGTATAATGTGGTAAAGCCAATCATAAACCATCTCCAATAGATGTTTATTATCGGGTATACGGCATACGGTATATTTAGCCGTTACTTCGGATGATTTAAAGGACCCTCAATTGGTTGGTGAATGGGAAGGTTTGTTCCTGGTTTACCACCGTACTTGTGGTCGTTGAGAGATCACTTCTGTCCCAAAATCCCAAGGCGCCCCCATCACCTCCGCGTCAAGACATCCTGCGGCCGAGGTCTCCCCAACAACCAGGTCCAGGTCCCCCATTTCTCCAACCAGGGGATGGCTCAAAATTAGGTAGTCAAACAAAAAAAAAACTTCAATGATACACCATGACCACTGAGATGATTTTACAACCTATCTTCCAATGAAAAGCCATAGCCACTGGGCCACCCAGGCGGGTTACTCAGAAGACGCTGGAGCCGCTCCTGCAGCCTTGGTCCAGGGAATGGGGATGGGATGTCCATTTCTTTGGGCAACCAGAAATTGGGATGAGAGAGAAGAGTTCTACAACAATTGTATACTGTATTCAACATGTTTTTTCTGACGTTGTTTTTTTACAAGTCCAAACATGGACGAATTGAACATCATCGAAGCCTCTGATCACTCTGATCAGCAAAAAATTGGAGGGATAAGATCGACAATAATTTGGATACATAGCCCCATATTCAAAATACGGAAACATCCCCAACTTGCTATGACAAGAATCATCCAGTCCTGTTCTGGGAATCCCATGAAATTCTTGGATCTCTTCTGATCAAACCCGATAGCTGGCACCTCTCCAATCTGCCTTCCTGGGCTGGGAAGAAAACACCAGTTGCTTGGCGTTGCCATGCTGAAACACAAGAATCAACCTGGAGATGGGTGGAATCAGATAGAAGAGTAGAACATCATGGAAAAAAACATGAAAAAACATGGAAAATCATGGACAATTCAAGTTCAGGTGATCCATCCCAACAGGAAAGTGATCAGTTTTTGCCTATCCCAAGACTGGAAGAAACTCTGTAGCCCCAGGTGTGTCGCCGTCACTGCCATGTCTCTGTTCTACGCAGCATCTTGACCATGACGGCACCACGTTCTGAAGCTGTGACCTGAAGTCCAAACTCTTTATGGGACTGTGACTGTTTCAAACAAGGGGGGAAGGGGGAAACCAAAGAACGAGCGCAGTTGTATATTTCATTGGGAGAAAAGAATTGTCTTGGTCAAGAAACATTGACAAAATCCAAACGTTTAGGGGGATTGGACCGGATAATTTCAGATCCATGTACAGTAATCACATGTTCTGAAAGGCAAATGTCCCTTGAAATGTTTCCATGGATTGGAGCATCATGCGAAAGCAGTTGCACTAATTACTTTCTTTGAGATCAACCCCGGAACAAGATTTCAAAAGGTATCAGCCCATTGGCCCATTCATTTTTCGCGGAATGAGCACAGTCACTGATTGGCTATAGGGAAATTCGGAGATGTTGCAGCAAACCATGGCTTTTTTGCCTGAGGTGGAGGTGCCTCATCATCGCCAAGTGCTGAGAAGCCATTGATGCTCTGCCTTCCAGGTCGACGGTCGACGAAAGACTCAACTGACAGGTCACCGTTGAAGGCTTCCACCTTTCCGCCCACAAAATCCTCCCTGCCTGCTGTCTTCAATCTCCTGAAGCAAAATGTCAAAATGTGATCGACTCCAACATCGGCATGGTCAGGAATTTCCATGCAAATCATGCTTCTCTACAATAAGTCTATAAGTATCTAAAAGTAGTATCTGGATGTATCTGGGAGCATCTAAGATACCCAAAGCACTGACCTTGCTTTCCATGGCATGGCCGGGCCCCTGCAAATCTGTTCACTGAAAAGAGGGCATCCTTCCAGGATCAAACGGAACTGCATTCTGGTTGATGGATTCAATCTCCCAGGATATGTGAGTTGATAGCCAATTGGATCATCATCCCAGGTACCAGCAGGCTGGAAAAGAAAAAACATTTGAAAACAGCAACCAGTATTGTCCCAGAGGTTTTTCCTTGCAGCTTGACCCACGTCTTCTTGGTCTTATTCATCCAAAAGTTGCAGAACATATGAACCCCTCTTGCGTGCCCATCTCCTTAACGCAAACTCCCACCAGCATCGCAAACATTCTTCAGTTGATTGACGAGGACAAGTTAGGGAATCCCCAAAAAAATACCTCCCAACAAAATGGGGAAAAACACATGTTATATGCAAAAAAAAACACACAACATGTGTTTGTGCTCTCACCCTTGGTGTGTCCAAAAATAGGGCACCCCAGCATCCAGTGGTTTGCCACCATTTCCCCATTTCAGCACAACGCCAAACACTACAATAAGTATAGCATATATAAAAAATGGATATCAATCATATCAATACATGTTAGTTCTGTATAGAGAGAGACATATCATATCATATTATATCCCCATTATATCCTCCCATTATGGTTTTCGTATGTCCCCAAGATGCTTGGTCCCAAAGCCATGACGAGGTCCCGGTCCTCCAAGGAGATACCGATGGAAGCTGTCCACCTCAGATCTGGACTTTTCAATGGCCTGGTTGTAGAGACATGAAGCAAAACATGTGGGCCTCTGAAAACCAAAAAAAATAATGTGTGCGTATACAGTGCATAAATGTTACATAACATTGGTAACATATATCATTATCTAGTATCAGTATAATTCTATACAAGCAACAGACCAAATGTATGTTGCTTGCCACTACAGCCAGGAAAAAACTTGAATTTACGGGATATCGGCCCTGTTTCAGACAACAAGAGCAAAAAGACCAACAATCCCAAGAACCGGACTCCTGGTTCGTACGCTCAAGCCTGATGCAGTGCTGCCACGTTGATCAATGATTAGCATCTGCCACTTTCCACGTCAATCAAAATTGAAATACTTTCCAGAGACAGCTCGGCCTTCCATTGCCAGTCTAAGGATGTCTAAGGTACCTCCTATGCCTGGCCTATGCTGTATAATAGACCCCAAGAAGAAGTTAGCCCCGATGAATGTTGGAACGCCAACGTCAAGAAATTCCAAATACTGTACCTGTTCCGGAGATCAAAGCATCTCTGCTATCGCTGGAAGTTCAAGTCATCCATGCACAAGACCAAGCTTTGCACATGCTGGTCTGCTTCTCCAGTGCTCGAACGGCACGTAGCTGTGCAGGGGTTGCTGCCTGGAGACAAAGCCAAGTCTTGGTGGCATCAATCCCAACGAAAGAGATCACACCCAGTTGGTGAAACAGTGAAACGGTGAAACAAAGATCGAAACAACAGGCGCAATTCACTGGAGACTTCTGAGGGGCTGGCGAGCACCGCATTTCTGCCTGAGACTTCGACGATTTCGACGCTACTGATGTGCGATCCTTCAATTTTTGTGCCCAGCCCCGACCCATAAAACATCGAGCCCCCAGAAACTGGGCAGTTCCAGCCACCACTGAGCGTTCGATGAGCATCGTCCAACCTTCGAACCTAGCCGTGATCCAGGAACCAGTTGGGCTATGGGTATTTGAAAATGAGAAGTCTGATCGTTCATCATTTTCCCTATTGAAAGATATTGAACTTGCCATTGAAAAGAGATACACTGCATTTTCAGACACACCCATATATATTTATATTATATGATTATATGTATATAATCGGTGCTGCACAGCACCTGTTCCTCCTCTCCTCTGACACTCCCGCCTGCTTTAGCAGAGAAGCCACAGCACCAGAGCTGCTTTGGAGCAAGGTCACATACCTCGGGTGCAGTAAGATGCACGGCATCCATAGATCTCAATTGAGAATAAATAATTGAGAATAACATCCAGGATGTATCGTAGTTATCCAACAATATCCAACAGTTTACACATGTTTACACTTAACCAGTAAACATGTGGATACATCTGCAGTTATACATCCAGCATGTGGATACGTCCGAGGTCTTCCTGGAACAGTTGTACATGGATACACTATACTACTTTGCGTTATATTAAATCATATCATGTTAAACTATAATAACCATAACATAACATAATGTAAAATATCATTTAACATTAAATATGATAATCCTATATTATGAAATAAAGGAATATTATACCGCGTCATACAATATATACTATAGTATAACATAGTGCAGTGTTTCATAACATCTTATGATATCTTATCATGATATGTCTACACCTGTATATAATAATTATATAATAGTATACAATATACACCTATGTACACATATTATGCAAAACATTATATGATATTGTTATGTATAGTTATAATTTTAGTATATAACTATTTTAACTATATATTTACTGTTATATATATATATATACGCGCAACGCCTGGGTTCTGCCCAGGCGTTGCAGCGTAGAGGTTTCCCATTCACAAACAAATGATGTTGCAAATTACCGTAATTCCTATGGGGAAAATAACACAGGTACTAGGGACTATTAAACAAACAAGGTCAAAACACTCGAAATTCCTATGGGAAAAACAAAAACGGCATAACATTTGAAATTCCTATGGGAAAAACAACAAAGGTACTAGGAAATTTTAAACCCTCAAATCGTGAAACTTAACATTCAATTAGGAAGATCAACAAAGATATTAGGGAATATTAAACTCCCACCCCCGTTAAACCTTAAATTCCTATGGGGAAAACAACAAAGGTACTAGGGACTAT